>ERZ1699232.404-NODE-404-length-12747-cov-2.607528_pt1 | contig 12747 bp, 9 predicted proteins | sample MGYA00581529_ERZ1699232 | MGnify/ENA primary metagenome ERZ1699232 (study PRJEB42319, sample SAMD00040335) | human oral metagenome | material: saliva | host: Homo sapiens | study: EMG produced TPA metagenomics assembly of PRJDB4115 data set (Metgenomic analysis of...
CGACTACCCTACGCAGATCCTGCGGGCCCGGTCCCGCTCCGAGGCAGCGCCGATCGCCCCCGCACACGGACTCACCCTTGAGGGTGTGGCGTATCCTGATCCCTCGCAGTGGGGCGCGCGGGCCGAGCAGGCTCGGGCCAGGCGCGACACATGCTGCGGCGACGACGGCTGAGGAATGTGACACAGTATTCGCCGCGCTTTGACCGCCGGGATGAGCGCAGATAATATGGCTAGTGCTGTGCGTCAGCAGAGTACCTAGTGTCTCCCACTCGCTAGGAGCGCTCGCCGACGCCTCGCGCGAACCGTTTCATCGCGGATGCCCCCGGAAAAACCGGCGCGGCGTCCCATGACCAACAAGAATTGAAGGTTACGCCCGTGCGCACCTATTCACCCAAGCCTGGGGACGCGGACAAGAAGTGGTACGTCATTGACGCCACCGACGTCGTCCTCGGTCGTCTGGCAGCTCAGACCGCTGCCCTCCTCCGTGGGAAGCACAAGCCGACGTTCGCCCCTCACATGGACATGGGCGACTACGTCATCATCATCAACGCGGACAAGGTCGCTCTGACCGGCAAGAAGCTCGACCAGAAGATGGCCTACCGTCACTCCGGTCGTCCCGGTGGCCTGACCGCGACCGCTTACCGTGACCTCCTCGCCGCGACGCCTGAGCGCGCCGTCGAGAAGGCCGTTAAGGGCATGCTTCCTCACAACTCCCTCGGCCGCGCGCAGTTCAAGAAGCTGCACGTTTACGCTGGCCCGGAGCACCCCCACGCCGGCCAGTCGCCGGTTCCCTACGAACTGACCCAGGTGGCTCAGTGACCTTTGGTCGCTGAACGCCTTTGACCCTGAGGAGAACCGTGGCTGAGACCATCGTTTCCGCTGAGCTGGACGAGGAAGTCGTCCCCAGCTCCTACACGTCCGAGACCGAGTCGGCTCCCGCCGGCGCCGGTCAGTCCATCACCGCGCCCGGCGCGGGCCTGGGCCGCCGCAAGGAGGCCGTCGCCCGCGTTCGCCTGGTCCCCGGCTCCGGCAAGTGGACCATCAACGGTCGCACCCTTGAGGACTACTTCCCCAACAAGCTGCACCAGCAGCTGGTGAAGTCCCCCTTCGTCCTGCTCGACATTGACGGCCGCTTCGACGTCATCGCCCGCATCAATGGCGGCGGCGTCTCCGGCCAGGCCGGTGCCCTGCGCCTCGGCGTGTCGCGCGCCCTCAACGAGATCGACCGCGACGCGAACCGTCCGGCCCTCAAGAAGGCTGGCTTCCTGACCCGCGATGCCCGCGCCACCGAGCGTAAGAAGGCAGGCCTCAAGAAGGCCCGCAAGGCTTCGCAGTTCTCGAAGCGCTGATTTCATTCAGCATCTTTTCTGTTGGTCGCGCCCCGCTCCTGCGGGGCGCGACTTTCGTCTCCCGTCAACCCTGCCCAGGATGTGAGCGCTGACGCAGTTATGGCCCCGGCCTCGTACAAGGTGACGGGCGCAGTAGCGGTACGCTTAGACCAGTCGTTTGACCCACTGAACGGAGATACTATGCCCAGAATGTTCGGCACGGATGGCGTGCGAGGACTGGCAAACGTTGACATCACCGCGGACCTCGCGCTACAGCTCGGCGAGGCCGCTGCCCGCCAGTTCGGTTGTGATCGGCGCGCGGATGGTTCCAAGCCCCGCGCGATCATCGGTCGTGACACGCGTATTTCGGGGGAATTCCTGGATCATGCCCTCGCTGCGGGCCTTGCCAGCGCCGGCATGGACGTCACGCGCATCGGCGTCGTGACCACCCCGACCGTCGCCCACCTGACGGCCACGGAAGACACCGTGGACCTGGGCGTCATGATTTCCGCGTCTCACAACCCCATGCCCGACAACGGCATCAAGTTCTTCGCGCACGGCGGCTACAAGCTGGCGGACGCGGTCGAGGATCAGATCGAGGCGCTTGTGAACACTGAGTGGGAACGTCCTACCGGCGACGGCGTCGGTGAGGTCAATGCGGACCATGCGTGGGCCCGCGAATCCTACATCGCGCACCTGATCGAGGCGACAGGCACCGATCTGCGCGGCATGAAGATCGCGATCGACTGCGCGAATGGTGCCGCCTACGAGTTCGGGCCAGCCGTGTTCCGTGAACTCGGTGCCGATATCACGGTCATCAACGCCGAGCCGGACGGCCGCAACATTAACCGCAACGCTGGTTCGACGCACCCCGAAGGCCTGCAGGCCGCTGTCGTCGAGGCCGGTTGTGATTTCGGTGTCGCCTATGACGGCGACGCGGACCGCTGCCTGGCCGTTGACCGTGAGGGCAACCTCATCGATGGCGATAAGATCATGGGCGCGCTGGCCGTCAATGCCCGCGACCGCGGCGCTCTCGCCAACGACACACTCGTTGTGACCGTCATGAGTAACCTCGGCCTGATCCTCGCCATGCGTGAGGTCGGTATCAAGACCGTACAGACCGGCGTCGGTGACCGCTACGTCCTTGAGGAAATGTTGGCCTCCGGCTACTCCCTGGGAGGCGAGCAGTCCGGTCACATCATTGCCCGCGACCATGCAACGACTGGCGACGGCATTCTCTCTTCGCTGCTCATCTCGCGCATGGTGAAGGAATCCGGCCGCTCCCTGGCCGACCTGACCTCTTTCGTTCAGCGCCTGCCGCAGACCCTCATCAACGTGGGCGGCGTGGATCGCGCGGCCGCTTCCACGAACCAGGCCGTTGCGGACGCTGTGGCCGCCGCCGAGGCGCGCCTGGGCGACACCGGCCGCGTTCTTCTGCGCCCCTCGGGCACCGAGCCCCTCGTGCGCGTCATGGTCGAGGCTGCCACCCAGGAGGAGGCCGACTCCGTGGCCTCTTCGCTGGCGGACGTCGTGAAGGAACACCTGGCGCTGTGAACGCCTGAAATACGTACGCGGAGGGCGGGCACCGGTTGGTGCCCGCCCTCTTTCTTTCTTCGGTCCTCACATATGTGGGACGCTGAGGAGGTTTTTGCCTGCCGTAGGCCGGGGAAGGTGCCAACGGCAGGCGGCCTCCTCACGGCGGTGTCAGATCTTGGCGGCCTCGATCCACTCCAGCGGGATGCGTGTGAAATACAGGCCCTGCATCTCGCGCTCCCACAGAAGGCCCAGTGCTCCGTCGGGCAGGATCGTCATGCACTGGTAGACGTAGTGCGCCGGGTTAAAGGTGCGCGACGCGATCCAGGTGCGGCCCCCGTCTTCCGACAGGCGCAGGACACCACGGCCTCGATACGGCCGCATCTGTGAGGCGTTGGCGAAAACGACCCGCTCAGGGCAGTCCTCCGTCGGCCAGGGCACGGCGTTGGGCTGGCAGAAGATCTCCGTGATCTCGCGCGCAAAATACACGTCGCCCCAGGTCTCGCCTCCGTCCGTGCTGACGGTTGCGGCCACCTTTCCGCTCGGATGCTGGTTACGCATGAGCATGAGGAGCGAACCGTCGGCGCGCTCGATGAGCGTGGCCTCGTGCGTCGCCGCGGCCTCGGTGTCGAGCGTGCGCGAGTCAATCCGGCGGCCTTCGAAGATACGCCCGTCGTTGGGAGACTTGCCGCGCTTCCACGTGGCACCCCCATCGTCAGAGTAGACGACGGACGCGGAGAAGTGACGCTTGTGGTCGCCGTTGTAGTAGATCGGGATCACGAGGCGTCCGCTGCGCAGCTGCACGCCCGTGCCCGGGGAGGTCCCGCAGAAGGACATCCACTCTTCCTTCACGTCCTGGTTCAGGTTGAAAGGCCCCTCCCAGGTCTCGCCGTCGTCGTCGGAGTAGACCATCTGCAGGTAGCAGGTGCGCTTGGTCAGCAGCGTCTGGTTCGGGTCCTCGCCGTCGGCCAGGAAGACGTTGCCGCCGGGCTTTTCCTCCCCACCCTCGGTGACGGTGACGTCACCGCGCTCCGAGACCTTGAACGGTGTCTCGTGTCCGTGTGCGTCCGTGATGGCTCCGTCCTCCATCCACGTGTAGGTCGCGCCCTCGGCGTCGTGCAGGATGTAGCGGCCCTTCTCGTCAACGCCGAGGCCGGCCTCGGCGTTCGGCTGACCGATGCCTCCCGGGAAGTGGTCGATGAGGACGACGAGGCGTCCGTTTCGGCGATCTTGGACGACGCAGGAGTCGATGACGGACGCGCCTGTTGCCCCGTGACCGGGGTAGGTGATGACTGTCTGGAGATCGCCCCACGTGTGCCCGCCGTCGAAGGAGCGGCGGACCGTGAAGTTGATCGAGTTGGGAGAGTCGTTCGCGATGGTCTCTCGCTGATCGGCTCCCGCGACGACGACCCCCGAGGCCAGGGTGATCAGCGAGGGAATGCGGTAGCTGATCGAGTCGTGAAAACCGGCGTCGAAGAGACACTGGGTGTCGAGGGGTACGACCGACGATAGCTTCTTGATCTGCGCGTCATTGAGGATCGACGAGTAGACCGCAGCGTTGCGAACCTCGCCGAAGAGGCGCGACCCGGAGGTGTCCTGCCCGATCACGACCTCGTCGAGGCCGTCGACGCCCGCGAAGAACACCTGGCCCGGAAGGTGGGCTTCGAGGTAGCCGTCCACGTAGATCTGGACCGCGCCGTGACCGACGCGCACCACGACGTCGTGCCAGTGCCCCTGGTCCCAGTGCCCATGGGCCGTAAATGTGCGCCACTGGCCCCTGCGGCCCAGGACTCGGTATTCGATGCCTTCTTCCGTCACGGACAGGTTGAGCTGCTCGCGCCCGGACCCGCCCGCGGCGAGGATCGTGCCGTGCTGTCCGGGGCCTCGTACACGGTAGCGGGCAAACACAGTGCCCGAGGTCAGTTCGGACAGCTCGGTGACGTCGTAGTCGGACAGGTGGGCTGCGGCGAATTCAATGAGGGGAGTCGGTGCGGGGGGGAGAGCAAGGATCTCTTCTGCGGAGAGGACAGCACCGTGCTCCGCGAAGGATCGGATTTCGATGCCAGCGCCCGGGGTGAGGGTGAGTGCAGCTTCGGGGCTGCTTCCGGCGGGAGAGAGGTCTGCGCAGGTTGAGAAGCACTGGTAGCCGTCAAGGAAGATCTTGGAACCGGCGGCCGTCGCCGTGATCGCGAGGCTGTGCCAGGTCCCGTCGGTCAGGTACGCGGTGTCCTCCATGTCGAGAGCGAGGGACATGGAGGAGGTCGATCCTTCGAGGAAGAGCGCACCCGCTCGGATGAAGAGATCCCAGCCGATGCCCTCGGGGCTACGCAGGCGCAGCAGTGAGCCGTCGATGAGTGCGCGGAACTGTAAGGCCCAGGAGATTCCCGGGTGACCTGCGTCGATGCTCATGTTTGACACCTTTCTGTCAGTTGTTAGTTTCGCTTCGCATCATCACGAATTGGAGCATGTGATTGGTCACAGTTAACAAGTTGTCAGACAGATTATCATTGCGACCTTTTGTTGGCAATATGCACGTTAAGGTGAAACTTGCTGTTGGTTCTAGGATGAGAGAGAGCTAACATTATCGCAAGTTGTCTGACAACTTGCTAGTTAGACATCTGGACTCAAGCCCCTCGTTATTCGACGATGAAATTTCAGGAAGGCACTCATCATGAGTACGTCCCCCGTACAGGCGCTTCCGACAAAGCCCTGGTACCGATACCTGACCAAAGAAGACCGCAAGGCGTTCTTCGCTGCCTGGATCGGCGTGCTGCTGGACGGCTACGACTTCGTCCTCATCTCCTTTGCCCTGCCCGCGATCAAGGCAGCATTCGACCTGTCGCTCGTCCAAAGCGCATCCCTGATTTCGGCCGCGTTTATTAGCCGATGGATCGGTGGCCTCGTCCTGGGAGCCATCGGCGACCGCTACGGGCGCAAGCCGGCCATGATCCTGTCGATCTTCATGTTCGCTTTCGGATCCATCGCTTGCGCGCTCTCGCCGAACTTCTGGGTCCTCTTCGTCCTGCGACTCATCATCGGCTTCGCGATGGCCGGCGAATACTCGGCCTCCGCAGCCTACGTCATCGAGTCGTGGCCCAAGCACATGCGCAACAAGGCCTCGGGCTTCCTGCTGTCGGGCTATGCCTTCGGCGTCATCGCCGCCGCCCAGGTCGACAAGTACTTCGTGACATGGGTCGATTCGATGCACCCCGGATGGGGCTGGCGCGCCCTGTTCCTCACCGGCATCATCCCGATCGTCGTCGCGATCTACATGCGAAAGACCCTGCCCGAAGCCGCCGACTGGAGCGAAGCCAAGGAGAACGGGCACGTCGAAAAGAACGACATGCTTCAGGTGCTCTTCGGCGGGGAACGCAAGATCCTCAACTACGTCGTTGTAGCCATCGCGTTCGTCGCCCTACTCCTGATCTTCACCCAGCAGGTCGGCGGCGTCGTGGCCGTGAGTGTGCTCGGTGCCCTGTGCGCGGTTATCTTCATCTACCTCATCATCCAGTTCGACTCCAAACGCTGGATCATCGGCATCGCGATCATGCTGACGATCTTCGCCTCCTTCATGTACACGTGGCCCATCCAGGGCCTGCTCCCCACCTACCTGCGCGGGGTGGGCATGGACCAGACGGTTGTTGCCAACGTGGTGTCTTTCGCTGGCCTCGGTAACGCTGCGGCTACATCATTGCTGGCTTCGCGGGTGATAAGTTCGGCATGCGCCGCTAGTACGCCATCTCCCTGCTGCTCTCGCAGATCATCGTCTTCCCCCTGTTCATGCAGAACGGCAAGTACGTGGCGCTCGTGGCGGGCATGCTCTTCTTCCAGCAGATGTTCGGCCAGGGCGTCTCGGGCCTGCTGCCCAAGTGGGTCTCGTCCTACTTCCCGGTTGACAAGCGCGCTGCGGGTCTCGGCTTCTGCTACAACGTGGGTGCCCTCGGTGGCGCGGTTGGCCCGGTTCTCGGTGCTGCTATCGCCGCGCAGTTCTCCCTCGGCTTCGCCCTGGCGATCCTGTCCTTCGGTTTTGCCGCGGTCGTCATGGTGTCGATCGGTGCGAACGTGCCGCGCCTGCTTCAAAAGAAGATTGGGCCGCAGTATGTTCGTCCTGAAGACGGTAACGATGAGATCATCAAGGAAGGCTGATCATCATGGCACGTCCATTCATCATTGGCGCCTACGCGTCGCACCCGGCACCTGAACTCGAGGCGGACTACTACCAGCTCCTCGCCGACCAGCCGTGGGTCTCCGGTGTCGAGATTCCCTACCCCGGGCAGCTCGCAACACAGCTCGACGTGCTGGCCAGCCACCTGTCGCCGCATTGGGATTTCAACACCATCACGGCGATCCCCGGCACGATGCAGAACGTCTGGAAGGATGAGACCTTCGGTCTGGCCTCGCCCGACGAGGCGGGACGCGAGGCGGCCCTCGCCTTTACCCGACGCCTCTGCGACGACCTCGACGACCTGTGCGACAAGGCGGGTCGCCTACTGGTCGGGCGGGTGCAGCTGCACTCGGCACCCACGCGTCTGGCGAACGCCGACGCATTCAAGCGTTCTCTCGAGGACGTCCTGGGTTGGGATTGGTGCGGCGCGACGCTCGTTGTTGAGCACTGCGACGCGTACATCCCCGAGCAGAACCCCGAGAAGGGCTTCCTGTCTCTCGCGGATGAGATCGACATCGTCGCCGAGCTTGGCATCGGCATTCACCTCAACTGGGGCCGCTCCGCCGTGGAGGGGCGCAGCGCGGACACCGCCTACGAGCACGTGCTCGAGGCTGGAAAGCGCGGCGTCCTGGACGGCATCATTTTCTCGGGCGCGGGCCCGGAGGAAACCCAGTACGGCTACTCCTGGATCGACGGTCACCTGCCCGCGCAGGCCGACGAACCGACCTCGCTCATGGACGAGGTCGAGATCGCTCGCTGCGCACAGGGGGCCATCGCAGGCGGCGCCAAGTACCTCGGTGCGAAGGTCTGCGTCCCCAAGGATGCGTCCCTCGAGCAGCGCCTGGCCATGCTGACCAACATCTACCGGGCCTGCGGCCTCGGTGAGTAACGGCGTCGTCGCTGGGCGTCACTCCCGCATTTTGTGAGCGTGCGGGAGGCGCCCTGCGCGAGGTGCATGCAAGCGGGAGGGGCGGATGCCAACTGGCATCCGCCCCTCCCAGCGTTCTGTCACGTGTCGTCTACGCGCGCCTGGCGACCGACGAGCGCCACACCGGGCGCGTCGGGATCGTCGCGATCGGGGTGCCGTCCGGGGCCTCCTCGTCGATGGAGGCCTGCGGGTGAATATCCGTCATGGGGGAGCGGCCCTCGATGACGTTGATGATCGAGGCGACGGCGGCCTCGGTCATGTCTTTGAGGGGCCATTCGACGGTCGTGAGGCCGAGCGCGGAGGCGCTCCGGTGGTCTTGGTTGCCGAAGCCGAGGATCGACAGGTCGTCGGGCACGGACAGATCCAGGTCTGCGGCGGCCTGGAAGACGCCGGGTGCCTGCGAGTCGTCGGCAACGGCGATGAGAGAGATGTCGGGGTTCTCGGTCAGGAGGCGAAGGGTGGCCTGGTAGGCGGTGGCGGGTTCCCAGTCGGGCAGGGAATAGAAGGTGAAGTTGGTGCCGAAGGCGCGTGCGATGGGGTGTTGGCGAGCGTGGTTGGTGTTGGGGCCGGCGAGGAAGACGGCCCGGCCCGAGCCGATGCCGGTGTTCGGGTCGACGAGGGCGCAGGAGGAGATGATGTCGTGGACGCCTGCGCCTTCGTCGATGCGGATGAGGGAGGACTCGGAGCCGGTGGGGTCGGCCTCGATCATGGACATCGCGACGACGGGGATCCCGAGGTTCGTGAGGAGGCGTGAGGTGAAGGCCTCAGCTGACGTGGTCTCGCGGATGATGCCGGCCAGTTGAGTGTCGCCCAGGACCCCGCGGATGACCTCGGCGTCGGAGGCGCCGTCGCCAGCCTGGAAGAGGGGGAGGAGGAGGTAGCCGCGGCGCTGGATGTCGATCATCGCGGTCGTGAGAACCGTGTGGACGACGGGCACGAAGGGGTCGTCGGGCAGTTCGGCCATGAGGAGCGCGATGAGGTGGGATTTGCCGCGGCGCAGCGAACGTGCGGCGGCATTGGGGATGTAGTTGAGGTCTTGGGCGGCCTGTTTGACGCGATCAATGGTCGCGGGAGCGATCTTGACATCACGGCCGCGACCGTTGAGGACGAGTGAAACAGTGGAGGGTGCGACGCCTGCTGCGCGGGCGACGTCGGCCCGGGTTGCGCGCTCCATGACGGACTCCCAATCCTCGTATGTGTTCGAAGAAACACAATAACTATAACGTGTTAGTCTTATAGGTGACGATCGGAGTTTCGACGATGACATCCGAAAGGCACGCAGACGTGAAATCGATACTACCTTCCTATGCCCCCGGTGCGGGAGCGCTCCTGCCGCCGCGCGCGCATCTGGCCGATGATCCCGGCGTTCTGAGCCTCGACGGTACCTGGTCCTTCGTCTACCACCGCACCGACCCGACTCCCTGGGCGAATGTTGAAGAACCCGGGGATGAGCCAGCCGTCGGCGACGACGCGGACACGATCGACGTGCCTAGTCACTGGGTGCTGCGAGGCAACGGGCGTTACGGCCGCCCCGCCTACACGAACGTTGACTTCCCCTTCCCGGTCGACCCGCCCTACCCGCCCGAGGTGAACCCCGTCGGCGACTACCACCGCACCTTCGAGCTGCCCGACGGGTGGGAGGACGACCTGGTCGCCCTGCGCTTCGACGGCGTCGAAAGCCAGGCGAGCGTGTGGGTCAACGGCGCGTGGGTGGGCATGGTCCGCGGTTCGCGCCTCGCCCACGAGTTTGACATCACCGACCGCGTGCACCCCGGAGAGAATACGATCACCGTGCGCGTCCACCAGTTCAGCCCCGGGAGCTACCTGGAAGATCAGGACCAGTGGTGGCTGCCTGGCATCTTCCGCTCGGTGAGCCTGCGCCGCCTCGCCCCAGGCAGCATCGAAGAACTCTGGATCGACACAGACTAAGAGGCCGGGGTCGGGTATACGACCGTCGAGGCCCGGGTGCTCGGCGCCCGCGAGGCCTCCCTGGTCGGTCGCCTCGCAATCGACGGCCTCGGCACCTGCCTGCTCGCCCTCGAGAAAGGCGACGACGGGCGCTACCGCTCCGACCGCCTCCAGGTGGGAGACGTGCGCCCGTGGAACCCGGAGGACCCCGCCCTCTACGAGGCGCGCGTGAGCATCAATGGGGGAGACGGCCTCGTCGATGGGGAGAGACGCCTGCGCATCGGATTTAGGCGCGTCTCCATCGAGGACGGCGTCCTGGCGGCCAACGGGAAGCCCCTGCGCCTCAACGGCGTCAACCGCCACGAGGTGCGCGCCGACGAGGGCCGCGTCTTTGACGAGGAGTGGGCGCGCGCCGACCTGGCGCTCATGAAGTCCATGGGCATTAACGCGATCCGCACCTCCCACTACCCGCCGCACCCGCGTCTGCTGGTCCTGGCCGATGAGATCGGGCTGTGGGTCATGCTCGAAGGAGACATCGAGACGCACGGCTTCGAGGGGTCGGGGGAGTGGATCGACAACCCCTCCGACGACCCGCGCTGGGCCGACGCCTACCTGGACCGCACGATGCGCGCGTTCGAGCGCGACAAGAACCACCCCTCGATCATGAGCTGGAGCCTGGGCAACGAGTCGGGTACCGGGGCGAACCTGGCCGCTTGCGCGCGCTGGATCCACGAGCGCACGGGTGGGCGAGCCCTTGTCCACTACGAGGGCGACCATGCCCTGGAATACACGGATATTTACTCGCGCATGTACCCGACGCTCGAGGAGGTCGCCGCCGTCCTTGACGATAGCGATCTCCACGCAGAGGTCGCCGTGCCCACGCACGTGGCAGCGCAGGTCGACGACGCGGCGCGCGAACGCATCCGCCGCGCCCCCTACCTCATGTGCGAATACCTGCACGCCATGGGAACCGGCCCCGCGGGCGCGCTCGGCTACGCCGCGCAGATGAGCCATCCCCGCCACGCCGGCGGATTCGTGTGGGAATGGCGCGACCATGCCCTGTGGCGCACCCTGCCCGACGGGCGACGAGCCCTGTCCTACGGCGGCGACTTCGGCGAGGAGGTCCACGACGGCAGCTTCGTGTGCGACGGCCTCATTGACGCGCTGTCTCGTCCCTACGCCGGCACCTGGGCATGGGTCGCCGCCATGGCCCCCGATGCGCCAGCCCTTGCTCAGGCCCTGGAACGTGCGGGCAGTGGACGCGACGATGCCCGCCTGCGGTCCCTCACCTCGGCCCCCGTCGAACCCGTGCGTCCCATCGACGAGGCCGACCGTCCCTACGCGCTCGACTCGCGCGGGCGCCTGGTGCGGGTCGGTGACCTGCCCGTGTCCGTCGAGCTGAGCGTCTTCCGCGCGCCCACCGACAATGACCGCGGCCGAGGCCCCATCGACTACTGGGGGATTGAGGAGGATGACCTCGGTCCCCTCGGGGTTGGGCGCGGCGAGCACGGTACTTCGCACGCGGCCCGCTGGGAACAGGCCCGTCTGCACCTGCTGCGTCGACGCCTCGTATCCATCGAGGGGGACGAGCAGTGCCAGCGCGTCGTCGAGCGCTGGTCGCCGCCCGCCGCGCAATTCGGCGCGACACTCACGTGGGAGTACCGCCCGGTACGCGTGGGTGACATCTCCGCGCTCTCAATCTCGGCTCGTGTCGCCCCCTACGGGGCCTGGCCCGAGCGTGTCCCGCGCCTCGGCGTGCGCATCGAGATGCCCGGCTCGCAGTGGGAAGCCTCGTGGCTCGGCGACACCCTCATTGGATACTCCGACATGCGTGTGCCCGGCGCTCGTGGGTGCGGGCATGCCGAGGTCTCGAAGCTGTGGGACGTGTGCGTGCGTCCCCAGGAGGGCGGCCAGCGCCTCGACCTGGAGGCCCTCTCCCTGCGCGGCGAGGCCGGGGAGTTCCTCATCCTCCCCGCCTCGCCCCTGGGATGGAGCGTCAGCCGGTGGAGCGAGCGCGAACTGGCCCAGGCCTCGCACTGGGAGGACCTGCCTGACAGTGAGCGTACGTTCCTGTGGCTGGACGCATTCCAGGACGGAATCGGCACACGTTCGTGCGGGCCTGACTCTCGTCCCGAGTTCGCTGGCATGATGCGCGATACGGACATGACATTCGTAATTGCCCAGGTTGGGGGTGATTAAGCCCCAACCTGTTATGTTGCGGCTTGATAACGATGCGCAAAGTTGCTGGCAAATGATGCGAGCTGCGCAACAGGCCGCTATGATTCAGACATCAACTAACACGAGATAGTTAGTGACTCGATCCCATCGATCGACCAACAAAAACGGACCAATGGAGGTTTCGCATGTTGAAGAAGAAGATGGCCGCAGGCGTCGTTGCCCTCGCCATGTTCAGCACCCTCGGCCTGGCTGCCTGTAACGATGGCGGCTCGGGCTCTACCACCAGCTCCAGCGGTGGTTCGGCCGCTACCGGTTCCATTCCCGAGCCCGATGTCGCGTGCGACATCCCCGCGGGCAACCTTGACGATTCGAAGATCGACACCTCGAAGGTCGAAGGCGAGATCACGTTCCAGACCCAGGGTCTGCAGAACGACTTCGGCGACTTCTTCAAGGCCAAGATCAAGGAATTCGAGGACGCCAACCCCGGCGTCAAGATCAACTGGACCGACCAGGGCGGCGGCGCCGAGTTCGACCAGACCGTGACCGCTCAGGCCTCGAACTGCAAGATGGCGGACGTCGTCAACGTTCCCTCCTCCACCATCCTCGCCCTGTCCAAGTCCAACCTCCTCATGGACTACGACGTCAAGGCCCCCGGCATCGGCGACAAGTTCGTGAAGTCCATTTGGGACTCCACCGCCCTGGGTGCC
>ERZ1699232.413-NODE-413-length-12303-cov-3.961317_pt1 | contig 12303 bp, 16 predicted proteins | sample MGYA00581529_ERZ1699232 | MGnify/ENA primary metagenome ERZ1699232 (study PRJEB42319, sample SAMD00040335) | human oral metagenome | material: saliva | host: Homo sapiens | study: EMG produced TPA metagenomics assembly of PRJDB4115 data set (Metgenomic analysis of...
ATATCATCCTCGATGGAGTGCTGGCTGGTCTGCTTTTTATCTATACCGATAGTATCTGGCTAGTGGTCGCCCAACACGGCACTTGGAACTATGTACAAGGAAATCTCCTTGGTTTTCAAGTCAGTGGCACAGGCGCAGATGCGTCTATCTTTAGCTTTACCATGGGATCTGGTCCCGACTGGTTGACTGGAGGGGAATTTGGAGCAGAAGGATCGATCATTACCACTTTGGTTCTTCTTGTATCCCTAGTGATTGTCTATTGCTTAGGGGAGAGGAAAGAAAAGTTTGATGACTAACCTCTGTGTAATGTCTGAAAGTCATATATGAAAAAGACAAACACCAAAAATGACGTTTGTCTGCATTCTGAGTCGAACACATATTGATGAGTTCGGCTTTTTCTATATAATAATGGGAATGATTAGCTTGACTTGTGCACCATTATGAATATTTTCTAAATGCATCGTTCCATTATGAAGTTTCATGACGCGTTTTACGAAAGATAAACCAAGTCCATAGTGACTTTCTTGAGAGGGTGTTCTTGCTTGGTCATCTTTATAGAAAAGATTTCCAGCATTCTGTAATATATTTTTTGAAAAACTAGATTGGTTATTCCATATAGTTAGAACTAATTGACTATTTTCTTGTGAAATTGTTAGCTGGATTTGTGCATCATTTTCTTTTTGATGTTGTATTGCATTATTAATGATATTTGTGATTGCTCGGAAAAATAGATTGGAATGAATGGCAATTTGTGTTGATGGAGTTACTGTATTTGAAAAAACAAATTGTGTATTTCTGGGGAGTAAAGGTGAGATATGTTCCTGTAATTGATAAGTTACTTGTTTAATTGATATGTTTTCAAGTTGAATATCATGGTCGTAAAAGGTTTTGGAGTATTGGATGAAGTGGTTAAAATAATCGTTTAATTGAATACTTGCTTGCTCAAGATCTTTTAGACATTCCATTACTTGAGGTGTTTGCTCGGTAGATTGTAAGAATTCAGCATTTCCTCTGATGACAGTTAGAGGGCTACGAAGATCATGTGCAGCGCTAGATACTTGAAACATGAGTTCTTTTTTTTGATCTTTTTCATTTTGAATTCTATTTTTTATTTCAGATTGCATTTTTTCGATCAGATCGTTTGTTTCAATGAATTCTTTAATCTGCAAATGGTGATGTTCATTTTTGGTGAAATATAGACCACTATGATAAACCATGTTCATTTCTTTTTGAATCTTGGTTAATAATTGTCTAATATTTATTACAATGATAAAAATTAAAATGATGCAAAGATAAATCCAAGAACTGACGCTAAAAAATAAAGCAAAGCGATTGGCATTTTTCTCATTAATTCCAGATACAGAAGATAGAAGAGCTGGAACTATGTAAAAAAGTATCAGACATAGAAGAAATTGCCAAATGATTTTAAGGTAGGTACGCTTAATGAGTTGCTTGATTGTCAATTCTTTTTCCATTTGTATCCTCCTCCCCATACTGTTTTGATAGGATCAATTTGATGAGCCTTGAATTTTTGTCTAATTTGATAGATGTATTCAGTGATTGACCGTAGTTGAGCATCAGAGCTTACGGGATAGAGGTAATCGTAAAGTTCCTCTGCGCTAAATATTCGGTTCTCATTTTTTGCTAAAAGATAAAGTAAATCAAACTCTCGCTTAGTTAATGAAATTCTCTTTGAATGATAATAAACTTCTTGACGATCTCGATAAAAAGTAATATCTGAATTCATTTCTTCTTTAGAGGCAGGGTGAGATCTTTCTTCTCTACGAAGATGCATTTGAATTCTTGCAATCAATTCTTTAATGCTGAATGGTTTTGTGATGTAATCATCGGCTCCGGCTTGTATTCCTTTTAGTAAATCTTCTTCAAAATCTTTAGCGGTTAGAAATAAGATTGGAGTAGCAATTTGTGGACGAATGGAACGACAAATTTCTAAACCAGAAATAGGCATCATGACGTCAAGTAAAATTAGATCAAATCCAGTAAAGTCACAGATATTGATCTCCTCTATATTTTTACGAGTTTCTACGTGAAAGTTGTTTGCTTCTAATGCATTCCCTATTAATCGTAAGATTTTTTCATCATCGTCAATGGCTAAAATTTTATACTTCATAGTTCCTCCAATTATATGAGCATATTATAGCAAATATAGAATGTAATTTGTTGAAAATAAAAAAAATAATTATTCTGAGAATTTCCTGATTTTCTCCTGTTATACTTGCTCCAAGTGAAGGTGGAATTTCACTAAAAGTCAGAAGGGAAAAAGAATGAATGATAACAATTCAAAAGCTACATAAGGAATATAATAATAAAATTGTCCTTCAAAACGTGTCTTTCAAAGCTAAGAAAGGTGAGATTACTGGATTGATTGGACCGAATGGATCTGGAAAATCAACTTTAATCAGAATTTTACTTGGTTTAGAAAATAGTCAAATGGGAATGGCGTTGATCGATGGAAAAAAATACTCTCAATTGGGAGATAATCCTTTTTGTATTGTTGGATCGTTCCTTGACAGTTGCCAACCTTACCCAACCAGAACTGGATTTCAGCATCTTCGGTGGATTGGCTTGGCCTGTGGGGTTGATAGAAATAGGTGCAAGGAATGTTTAGAGTTGGTGGGGTTAAGTGAAGCTAAAAATAAAAAAGTAAAAGACTATTCATTAGGAATGAAGCAACGTCTTGGTTTAGCAACAGCCTTATTAGCAAATCCTGACATCTTAATTTTAGATGAACCAATCAATGGACTAGATCCAGAAGGAATTCGCTGGGTACGTAATTTTTTACAATCTTTTGTCAATGAAGGTAAAACTGTCTTAATGACAAGTCATTATATGAGTGAGTTAGAATTAACTGTAGATCATTTGGTTGGGATTTCTAATGGGAAGATTGTTATTGATGCTCCTACCAAAGACATTTTGAAACAGTTTGGATCTTTTGAGGAGGCATATTTTAAGGCACTCGAAGGGAAAGAAGGTGAATAATATGTTGAAGCGTTCCTTTTTTAGTGACCTCTATAAATATTGTAGTTTACCTACTTTTAAATTCACTTTTTTTCTTATTTTGGGAGTCAGCATATTTTTTTCAATTCAAAATATCCAGGTGATAAATGCCTTAGTAGAAGGAAATGGACAGGCGGTTAACCTTGATCCATCTATGTTATCATCGAATCCAGTGTATACAGTCAGGGATGCTCTCTTATCTTCACCCTACCAAGCAAGTGTTATTTTCTTGCCAATTCTTGTTTCACTTGTTTATTCAACCCATTATCAATTTGGTGATGATTATTTTAGCCAGTTATTGATTCCTAACTGGAAAGTTCGTCTTACTGGGTTTATTGCAAGTTCGATTGTCCTATCGTTACTCTCTACTTTAATATTTTCTATAGTAAACGCTGTTATTTTATTCGTTTTTCTAGATTCAACTCTAAAGAATTTTTTAGAATTGACATTGTTTTTAGATGTCACGGTAAGAGTTATGATATTTGCAATCGTTCTTACTTTATTAGCTTTACTTTTCGTAATCGTAACGAAAAAATCAATGACTGCATTAATTGCAGACGTTTTATTATTGGTAATCACCTTATCAGGTATTCTAAGAGGAATTTCCTCTAAAATAGAAAATCTATTGCCTTTGATTGGAGCAAAGTCATTTGCATTTGGTCGAATTGAAGGGACTCAAACGAGCCAATTGTACGGCTTTACACTTTTAGTAGTAGAAGGGATCTTGTTCTTGGTGTTCATAATGGTTGTAGAAATGATTCGAATGAGGAGGAAGAATGGCAAGAATATTATTTAGTCTTATCGCCAAAAAATATAGTTTAAAACCCGTAAAGTACCAGATAGCTATACAGTCACTTTTGATAGGTTTTGTGTGTCTCTTCGGTGTGTTACCAGTTTCAATCAATGATACTGTTGTACAATTATCTATAAAGCAAGCTCTTGTTTTTGCATCAATGCTCTCTGTTAGTATAGGGTGTGTTAATGTATTTGTTGAGTTACAATCACACGAAACAAAACTAGTTTATTTGGTAAGTGGAAAAAGGATCTTAAGTTCAATTCGGATCCTGTTCGTAGAGTTATGTGATGTACTACTCCAATCAACCTTAAATTTCATTGTACTGCTTATATGGTTTCATTTTTTTAGTAGCAAAAATGGTGTCAGTTTAGAAATTTTCAGTTTCTATTTGATTGGCTCCATCCAATACTTTTTGATTTCTTACTTCTTAAGTTATTTTTTCAAAAGTCCAATGGGGAGTTTAGCTATTTTGCTACTATTTCCTATTTTGGTACAACCATTCATAGAAAGAGTAGTGGAACCATTGACTAGTTATCTTTTTTATAATATTATTGCGGAAACAATATTAGGGAGAGTTTCCTCTTTGCAACTCTGTACGTACGTTATCGGACTTGTATGCTCACTTGGAGCAACTCTCTACCTCTTGGTAAGGAATCAAGAAGTTAAGTAGTAAATTGATTTCGTAAAAATGATACCGATGAGCAAACCTTGCTAATTTTGTATATCATGGACACTGATGTTTATTACGTATTGCATTGTTTTAGAATAAAAGACAAGACTTTCGAAGTAATTGCGAGAGTCTTGTTTAGTTTTCACTCTAATGCGTGTCCAATTAATTATTTTGTAATATGTTGTTTTCCCTTTCATTCCTCATCTCAGAGAATTCTAGTGATTTATGGTAAAATAAGGTCTATATATGTGAGGTTAAAGAGATGATTAATCGAGTAACAGATAACAAATTTAAACTAGTATCCAAATACCAACCGTCTGGGGATCAACCGCAGGCCATTGAACAGTTGGTGGATAACATCGAGGGTGGTGAGAAGGCGCAAATCCTGATGGGAGCGACTGGTACGGGGAAGACCTATACTATGAGCCAGGTTATTGCCCAGGTCAATAAACCGACCCTGGTCATCGCCCACAATAAAACCCTAGCAGGCCAGCTCTATGGGGAGTTCAAGGAATTTTTCCCTGAAAATGCGGTCGAGTACTTCGTATCTTACTACGATTACTACCAGCCAGAAGCCTATGTGCCATCGAGTGATACCTATATCGAAAAAGATAGCTCGGTCAATGATGAGATTGACAAGCTTCGTCACTCAGCAACCTCCGCTCTTTTAGAACGAAATGACGTTATTGTAGTTGCGTCTGTTTCATGTATCTATGGGTTGGGTTCGCCTAAGGAATACTCGGATAGCGTAGTGAGCCTGCGTCCAGGTCTCGAGATTTCTCGTGATAAACTGCTGAACGACTTGGTGGATATCCAGTTTGAGCGTAACGACATCGACTTTCAACGGGGGAAATTCCGTGTCCGTGGGGATGTGGTCGAGATTTTCCCAGCTTCGCGTGATGAACATGCCTTCCGGGTGGAGTTTTTCGGGGACGAAATTGACCGCATCCGTGAGGTTGAAGCTTTGACGGGTCAAGTCCTTGGTGAAGTAGACCACTTGGCTATTTTCCCAGCCACTCACTTCGTGACCAATGATGACCATATGGAAGTGGCCATTGCCAAGATTCAAGCGGAACTTGAGGAGCAGTTGAAGGTCTTTGAAAAAGAAGGCAAGCTCCTGGAAGCTCAACGTCTAAAACAACGTACTGAGTACGATATTGAAATGCTACGGGAGATGGGCTACACCAATGGCGTCGAAAACTACTCTCGTCACATGGATGGCCGGAGTGAAGGAGAGCCTCCTTACACTCTCCTTGACTTCTTCCCAGAAGATTTCCTCATCATGATCGATGAAAGCCACATGACTATGGGACAGATCAAGGGCATGTACAATGGAGACCGCTCGCGCAAGGAAATGCTGGTCAACTATGGCTTCCGTTTGCCGTCTGCCTTGGACAACCGACCGCTCCATCGCGAGGAGTTTGAAAGCCATGTTCATCAGATCGTCTATGTGTCTGCGACACCGGGTGATTATGAGATGGAACAAACCGATACCGTCATCGAGCAGATCATTCGTCCGACAGGTCTACTCGATCCCGAGGTGGAAGTGCGTCCGACCATGGGACAAATGGACGATCTCTTGGGTGAAATCAATGTGCGTGTAGAACGTGGAGAGCGGACCTTTGTTACCACCCTGACCAAGAAGATGGCAGAGGACTTGACCGACTACTTCAAAGAAATGGGGGTCAAGGTCAAATACATGCACTCGGATATTAAGACCTTGGAGCGGACGGAGATTATTCGTGATTTGCGTTTGGGCGTCTTTGATGTCTTGGTCGGAATCAACCTCCTTCGGGAAGGGATTGACGTACCGGAAGTGAGTCTAGTTGCCATCCTCGATGCGGATAAGGAAGGTTTCCTCCGTAATGAACGCGGATTGATTCAAACCATCGGTCGTGCAGCCCGTAATAGTGAGGGTCACGTCATCATGTATGCGGACACCATGACCCAGTCTATGCAAAAAGCCATTGATGAAACAGCTCGCCGTCGGAAAATCCAGATGGCTTATAATGAAGAACATGGCATTGTTCCACAAACCATCAAGAAGGAAATCCGTGACCTGATCTCTGTTACCAAGGCGGTGGCCAAGGAAGAGGACAAGGAAGTGGATATTACCAGTCTCAACCGCCAAGAGCGCAAAGAACTGGTCAAGAAACTGCAAGGCCAAATGCAAGAAGCCGTCGAAGTGCTTGATTTCGAACTGGCAGCACAGATCCGCGATATGATGTTGGAAGTCAAGGCGTTGGATTAGATAGGATAAAGCGAATGAAGATTATCATTAAAACAATGGAAACTCCTGAAGAGATAGAAGGAAAATCTCTCGTTCATTGGCAAACGTGGAGAGAGGCTTATGACGATCTTTTACCCGCGGAATTTCAGGAGACGATGACATTAGATAGATGTCGTTTCTTTAGTCAAAAGTATCCAGAAAATACCTTGATTGCGATGGATGGAAAGAAGGTCGTTGGATTTATCAGCTATGGAAATTTTCGTGATGAGGCCATTCAAGCTGGTGAAATCATTGCCTTATATGTTTTAAAAGATTACTATGGAAAAGGTGTGAGTGAACAGTTAATGCAAACTGCATTTTTTGCTCTCGATCATTTCTCTGAGATTTATTTATGGGTATTGAAAGAAAATAAGCGAGCCATTGCTTTCTATCAAAAAATGGGTTTTACTTTTGATGGTCAAGAAAAAATACTTGAACTTGGAAAACCTGTTAAGGAATTGCGGATGATGTGTTCTTCAAATAAAAATTCCTAAAGGACGTATCTACAATCTTTGAACCATTATCAATTAATCAAGTATAAAAAGTGAAATAGATAGAATGAAACAAAGAGATGAAGGAGAAGACGAATGAAAATTCTAGTCATCAATGGACACCCTGATAAGGAAAGTTACTGTCAGGCTATTTTTCAAACCATTGTAGAAAATATTGATTCAAAGCACCATGAAGTTGAAGTCATCAACCTTAATGAAGAGGACTTTGATCCTGTTTTACGTTATGGCTATCGAAAACGTATGGAAGAAGATTCTTTTATCCTTCGTTCTCAGGAATTAATAAAGTGGGCAGATCATTTCATATTTGTTTATCCTATCTGGTGGAGTAGTATGCCTAGCCTTATGAAAGGCTGGATTGATCGGGTCTTTACACCTGGAATTGCTTACTCTGCTAATGATCAGGGGAGTTTTATCTGGAATTACCTTAGAGGCAAGCAGTTTAAAAAGTTATTAAAAGGGAAAACAGCCAGTATTTACGCAACCTCCATGGCGCCCACTTGGTGGTACAAAATCTTTTCGGGTCCTATCAACATTCCAGATAGCTATGGCATCTCTGTTTTGAAAAATGCGGTCTTGAATCACTGTGGAATTAAAACTAAGCGCGTCTGCATCTTAGGAGAAGTCGGACGGGATGTGAATACAGCAAGTATGCGTGAAGAGCATCTCCAAAAAGTAGCAGAAGAAGTTAAAAAACTATCATGAAACAAGATAATAAAAAATCAAAAAAACACTATATGCCAAATCGAAAAATGAGCTGGCTAGATAAAGTAAAATTGTGGTTGTTACAACATTCAAAAATAGCTTTTCTATTAGATAGTAGTATATTTTTTTATCAGCTTTTGGGGTATTCTATTTGTTGTTTGGAACAACTCTTATTCCAAAACCCTATCAAAACTTCAATTATGTCTTTCCGCTCTTTCTGAATCTTATATTCTTAGTGAACATGCTTTATCAAGGTGCTTTTAGAGATAATTTTGATGGAATGCTGACAATACAAGATTTTGCAGATCCATTCTTGTACCTAAATGGAGTAGGTTTGTTGTTTCACTCATTTTTCGGAATAATGGGTAGAAATAGAAAGTCTATTCCTCCCTTGCTAACCTTAGATCACCGCTACATCTGGTTTCCGATCCTTACTTATATAACTTTCTTCTTAGTGGCTGCTTTGATCATTTTAATTTCCAAGCATATTGAAAAGAAAAAAGGGAAAAAAGAAAATAAGGAAAATCCACTCAAATGAAAAAGAATAAAAGAAATTCAAATACAAAAAAGAATCTCTCAATGAAAGAAAGTTTTCATCTTTGGCTAGATTCTCATAAATTTTTAGGATTCTTCTCGATTCTCGGAACTATCCTAGCAATAGGACTAAGTTTGAATCTAATTTTTGAAAGCCTTCCTATTCCTTCGCCATACAGAGATATCAACTATAGTTTTCCACTATATATAAATCTTTTTTGTCTGGTATATCGATTATTTGACTATTGGTTCCTAGACTTGTCTGGGACAAGGATGACAATAAAAAGATTTGCAGATTTATTTATCTATCTTAATAGTATCGGTTTAATAGTTCATCTCTTTATTGGAATTAGCGGAAAAAACAGTAAAGGGATTTTACCTTCTCTCTTATCCCTAGATCACCGCTATATTTGGTTTCCTATAGCAACCTATCTAGTCTTTTTTACCGTAGCTGCTTTAACGATTTTGTTTATGAAATTTATTGAAAATAAGAGGAGTTAATTATGAGAAAACATCTAACTATATTTAGGATTCTTTACTTACTGTTCTTGGTATTTGCCTTAATTCATTTTGTCTTAGGTTTATTTGGTTTAGCTTTTACCCCAGTTTTGTGGAATATCTGGTTTTTTGGTCTCTGCTTAACCCTATTTATCCATCCATGGACCATCTTTTATAAAACGAGAATCTTTCAATGTCATCATTTGATTTTTCAAGCTCTCAGCGGATTCTTTGCTCTCCTAATCTGGGTTTTGATTTTCTTCTTTTTATCTATGGTTCCAGATTCATCTATGCCAATCAATATAGACTACTACGTTAATAAAGAAAATAATGAAATTAGAATCATCAGAGGTTCCTTACTCCATGAAATTCATGAATATCATGACTTAGTTAATCCTTTGATTATGAAATCTAAAGTTAAGTATAAGATAGAAAATTAAAGATTAGAAAGTGAGTCCTATGTCTCGAGCACAATTAACCATTCTTACCAATATTTGTATGATTGAAGATCTAGAAAAGCAGCGCGTGGTTATGCAGTATCGATCACCCGAAAGCAACCATTGGTCTGGCTATGCCTTTCCAGGAGGCCATGTCGAAGACGGAGAGGCTTTTACAGAGTCAGTTATTCGTGAAATATACGAGGAAACAGGTCTGACGATTCAAAATCCTCAACTTGTCGGCATTAAAAATTGGCCGTTAGATACAGGTGAGCGTTATATTGTCTTTTGTTACAAGGCGACTGAGTTTACTGGTACTCTACAATCATCTGAAGAAGGAGAAGTGTCCTGGGTACAAAAAGACCAGATTCCAAATTTGGATCTGGCCTATGATATGTTACCTTTGATGGAGATGATGGAAGCTCCAGACAAGTCTGAATTTTTCTACCGTCACCGTACAGAAGACGGATGGGAAAAGGAAATATTTTAGTCTTTTACCAAATATCCTAACTTGTCCAAGGCCTTCTCGATATAGAGGAGGTCTTGTTCGTTTTCAGCTTCGACTAGGTGATAATGGACGCCATCTGTTAATTCAGAAAGTGGTCTAAAGTCAGACCGTTCGACTTGCTCTAAAAAATGCTGAACGTCACGGCGACAAGAGAGTTTGAGCAAGGTTTCAATTTCCCCGTAGACAGGATGATCAATTAAGGTATTCTGAACACGTCCCCCATTATCGACGATAGCTAGAAGTTCTTGACCGATTTCTTCCATCTCGTGCTTTACTTTAAACAGCTTGTGAACATACGGATTGGTTTTGCTTTCTTTATAAATATATCCACGATTGGTTGATAAGATAGGAGCACCGTCTGCACGAAGAACTGCAATGTCCTGAACGATAATCTGGCGAGTGACATGAAAATGTTCTGCTAAGCTTTTTCCGTTTTGAGGTTTTTGAGCTTCTTTTAAGAGTTGTAGAAGTGCTTCTTTTCGATTTTTTGTCATATTCTTCTTTCTTAACGCTTAACGGCGTTTTTTCAATGCTTTATAAACAGCTAATGCTAAGTAATAGTCTACCATACTATGAATAATTGTACCAATACCGACCAAGACAAATAAGACATAGAACATATTTTCTACATTTGTTCCAGTTCCCGCATAAAAGATAATACAAGCAAAAACTTCTGCGATGGCATGAACCAAACCTAGTATAAAGTTAAAAATCAAAGAGGATTTTGGATTATCTAAGGTTTGAGGATGTTTTTGCAGATAGAAGGCTCCCAAAGTGCCGAAAAAGATATGGGAGAAAGCTCGAAGTACAATGACAATTGGATAACCAGCCATGAGGAATCCTAGGCTAGAAGCTATAATGACAAAGATTGCCATCCAAGGAGAAAGGAACATAGCGATAAAGATTGCAACGTGGCTTCCTAGAGTGTAAGAAGCGGGTGGAATAACAATCTTGAAGGGCATCACCAGGGGAATCAAAATAGCGATAGCGGTTAGCAATGCGGTTAAAGTCATGAATTGGGTTTTCTTTTTTGTATTCATAATAACTCCTTTTTATCTGTATATACAGTTGTATAGTACACTAAATAATATTATCCGTCAAGATAGAAATTGAATTTTGAAGGAAAAATAGTTAAAATAAAGTAAAGTATCTTAGTAAGAATAGAGAGTCAAGATGGTAGATATTCTTTATCCAATTTTTATCATTCATTACATATCTAAGCAGAAAAAATTAGGATTCCAAGTATCTAAATTTACTACATTTACAGCCTATAGTTTCTTAATGATTTCGATAATAAGAATCGCATTTGGTTCCTTAGCTCTGATTGTTTTCTCGATACCCATTTTCGGTTTCCTCTATTTCAGTATCATAGGGCTCATTCTTTATCACATTAGCATTATTTATGGCATAATCCTACTTTTCTTGTCATTAACTTTTTTCTTAGACAGTCAAAAATCTAATCAGGACATTCAAACCACGGAAAATACTCCATTCATATTTCATGTGTTAATGTTGATCTTTCATGCGCTCTTAATCTATACTACCTTGGTACCAATCTTTTCCATTCAATGATAAAATCTAAGTATTTTCTTCCATAAACATCAGTAGAAGCAGGACAAAAAATAATCAATTTTTTTACAAAAAGACTTGCTTTGAAGTAACAAGTGTGATATACTTATAAACGGTTTGAAAAAACTGCCTAAGACAGTAGGGGAGCAAGACTCATAAATATCCTACCGAGGACAAAACGTATCATGTAAAAAGAAGCGTATTGTACTTTCGTGTCTAGGTTTGGGCGCGTTTTTCTTTTGGAAAAATTCCCCAAGCAAAATAATTACGGAGGTGAACACACTAATGAGTGAAGCAATTATTGCTAAGAAAGCGGAACTAGTTGACGTAGTAGCTGAGAAAATGAAAGCTGCTGCATCAATCGTCGTTGTAGACGCTCGTGGTTTGACAGTTGAACAAGATACAGTTCTTCGTCGTGAGCTTCGTGGAAGCGAAGTTGAGTATAAAGTTATTAAAAACTCAATCTTACGTCGTGCAGCTGAAAAAGCTGGTCTTGAAGATCTTGCATCTGTTTTTGTTGGACCATCTGCAGTAGCATTTTCTAACGAAGATGTTATCGCACCAGCGAAAATCTTGAACGACTTTGCTAAAAACGCTGACGCACTTGAAATCAAAGGTGGTGCAATCGAAGGCGCTGTCGCATCTAAAGAAGAGATTCTTGCTCTTGCAACTCTTCCAAACCGCGAAGGACTTCTTTCTATGCTCCTTTCTGTACTTCAAGCGCCAGTGCGCAACGTTGCTCTTGCAGTCAAAGCGGTTGCAGACAACAAAGAAGACGCAGCTTAATCTT
>ERZ1699232.414-NODE-414-length-12283-cov-3.741115_pt1 | contig 12283 bp, 9 predicted proteins | sample MGYA00581529_ERZ1699232 | MGnify/ENA primary metagenome ERZ1699232 (study PRJEB42319, sample SAMD00040335) | human oral metagenome | material: saliva | host: Homo sapiens | study: EMG produced TPA metagenomics assembly of PRJDB4115 data set (Metgenomic analysis of...
GTATCAGATGGAATATGATCTTGGGAAAGATCACGAATAGTGTAGCTATGGTAGCTTTTTTCTTTTTGTCCGAAATCAACAGTACTGGTTGTTGAACAAGCAGATAAAGCAAAGGCTAATGCCGTTAGTGTGAGTAGTTTTTTCATGGTAAAAGTTCTCTTTTTTAATTGATAAAATGCTTAAGTTTAAGCAAATCGAATTATCAATCATTTTTTCTTTTCTTTCAATTTATTATGCTTATATATTAAGGTAATTCAAAGTTTAGCTTTATATAAACAACAAAAGGCCGTCTGAAATTTCAGACGGCCTTTTATATTTGCAGGCTGATTATTTAAATATATTTTTAATAATGCCCATTACGCTGCGGGAAATGGCGTTGGTTACTTGGCGGTTGATTTGGCTGCCGATGGCGTCGGCAACGTTGTAGCCCAAACCTTGGCCGGATTTTTTGCGTCCGCCGCTCAAACCGCCGATCAGTCCGCCGAGAATGCCGGGATCGGCATTGGCAGCCTCTTTTTCTGCGGTTTTTTGCGCTTTTTCCTGCTCTTTGGCGGCATTTGTGGCTTCTTTTTCAGCGGCAGCCTGGCTGTCTGCTTCGGCCAATGCTTCAAAGGCGGAGTAGTTGTCCACCATGTCTTTGTAGGTTGGATACAAATCGTCGTTTTGGAACAGGCGGTTGCGTTCCTCTGCGGTAAGCGGGGTTAAGGAAGATTGCGGCGGCAGTATGAGGGCGCGTTCTACCGGCTCGGGCATACCTTTTTCATCAAGGAAGGAAACGAGGGCTTCGCCGACGCCGAGTTCGGCAATCGCTTCGGCAACTTTGATGTTTGGGTTGCTGCGGAAGGTTTCGGCAGCGGCTTTGACTGCTTTTTGGTCGCGCGGTGTGAAGGCGCGTAGGGCGTGTTGTACGCGGTTACCCAGTTGGCCGAGGATGGTATCGGGCAAGTCAAGCGGGTTTTGGGTGACGAAATATACGCCCACGCCTTTGGAACGGATCAGGCGCACGACTTGTTCGATTTGTTCGACCAACGCATTGGCGGCATTGTCGAACATCAAATGCGCTTCGTCGAAGAACATCACAAATTTTGGTTTGTCCAAATCGCCGACTTCGGGCAGGGTTTCAAACAACTCCGCCAGCATCCACAGCAAAAACGCGCTGTACATACGCGGAGAGCACATTAGTTTTTCGGAATTAAGGATGTTGATGATGCCTTTGCCGTTGTCGGTTTGCATCCAGTCTTGCAGGTTGAGGGAAGGTTCGCCGAAGAATTTTTCTGCGCCTTCGTTTTCCAAAGTCAGCAGTTGGCGTTGAATTGCGCCGATACTGGCGGCAGAAACGTTGCCGTATTGCGTGCGGTATTCCGAAGCGTGGTCGGAAACGTGTTTCAACATGCTGCGCAGGTCTTTCAAGTCCAGAATGTGCCAGCCTCTGTCGTCGGCAACTTTGAACACGAGGTTGAGCAGGCCTTCTTGCGTATCGTTCAGATTCATCAGGCGGGCCAAAAGCATAGGGCCCATTTCTGAAACGGTTACGCGTATGGGAATACCGGTTTCGCCGTAAACATCCCAAAAACGCACGGGAAAATTTTGCAGCCAATGTTCGCCCAAACCAAACTCGGCGATGCGTTCGCCCACTTTGCCGCTGTTGGCACCGGCTTGCGCGATGCCCGACAAATCGCCTTTGACATCGACCAAGAATACAGGGACGCCTTCGCTGCTGAAGGCTTCCGCCATGCGGCGCAGGGTAACGGTTTTACCCGTACCGGTCGCACCGGCGATCAAGCCGTGGCGGTTGGCCATTTTGCCTTGGATTTCGAGCGTTTTCCCGTCGGCACGCGCAATTTGAAATGTAGTCATGATTATTCCTTAGAATCCGTGATGTGAAACAATTTGTTGTCTTAAAAAACAAGCATTTTAACGTTTGCGGCGAGGGGATTCAACCAAGCAAAGTTTCAGACGGCCTTAAGTTTTGCAAAGGTTTTTTTGCAGTGATTGGACAAGGTTGAAATCTGCTATAATTCCATCCAATCCGCAACCGTCTGACAAGGCGGTTGTTTTCTTTGTTTTTTGAATATTTTTTACGAAAGCGAAAGTCGGAATGACTGCACAACAAGCCCCTTTGGGCGAAAAAACCATGGCCGTGCTGATGGCGATGTTGGTCGCGCTGATGCCGTTTTCTGTCGATGCCTATCTGCCTGCGATTCCCGAAATGGCGAAGTCGCTGGGTTCGGACATCCACCGCATCGAGCAAAGCCTGAGCTTTTTTATGTTTGGTGTGGCGTTTGGCCAGGTGGTCGGCGGTTCGATTTCGGATATTAAAGGCCGCAAACCTGTCGCCTTGGTGGGCTTGAGCATTTACTTTGCCGCCGTTGTCGGTTTGACGATGGTGAATAATGTCGAGCAGCTGCTGAACTTGCGTGCCGTGCAGGCGTTTGGCGCAGGGATGACCGTGGTGATTTCCGGCGCGATGGTGCGCGATTATTATTCCGGACGCAAAGCCGCGCAGATGTTTGCCTTAATCGGCATTATTCTGATGATTGTGCCGCTGATGGCGCCGATGATTGGTGCGGGCTTGCAGAATTTGGGCGGCTGGCGCATGATTTTCGGTTTTCTGGCCTGCTATTCGCTGCTGCTTTGGGGATTGATGTGGTATTTCCTGCCCAAGCCGCACCAAAAAGGCAAAATCAGCATGGACGTGTTCGGCGTGGTGGCCGGCAGGTTTAAACGCGTTTTGAGAACGCGTGCCGCGATGGGCTATTTGTTTTTCCAAGCTTTCAGTTTCGGTTCGATGTTTGCCTTTTTGACCGAATCGTCGTTCGTGTACCAACAACTGTATCATGTTTCGCCAAACCAATATGCTTGGATATTTGCGCTCAATATCATTACCATGATGTCGTTTAACCGCGTTACCGCATGGCGTTTGAAAACCGGTACGCATCCGCAAAACATCCTCAAATGGGGCATTATCGTCCAATTTGCCGCCAATCTGCTGATGACGGTTTTGGTGTTGTCGCTGTCTCTGCCGCCTTTGTGGGCTTTGGTGCTGTGCGTGATGTTTTCAGTCGGTACGCAAGGCTTGGTCGGAGCGAACACTCAGGCCTGCTTTATGAGCTATTTCAGCGCAGAGGGTGGCAGCGCAAATGCGGTTTTAGGCGTGTTCCAATCCCTTATCGGTGCATCGGTCGGCATGGCAACGACTTGGCTGCATAATGGTTCTGCCTTGGTGATGGCCGGTATGATGTTGAGTTCGACCGTGTGCGGTATCGTGCTGTTGTGGGTTTGCTCGCATCAGGCTTGGATGGAAAACGATAAAAAAGAATATGTTTAACCTTCAGGTCGTCTGAAAAACGGTTTCAGACGGCCCCAACTTTATATTGAAGAAATTAACCATGAGTACCAGCAAACAACGCCCCATCGGCGTATTCGATTCCGGCGTCGGCGGCTTGACCAACGTCCGCGCCCTGATGGAACGCCTGCCGATGGAAAACATCATCTATTTCGGCGATACCGCACGCGTTCCCTACGGCACCAAATCCCGCGCCACCATCGAAACCTTCGCCATGCAGATTGTCGATTTCCTGCTGGAAAACGATGTTAAAGCACTCGTTATCGCGTGCAACACCATTGCCGCCGTTGCCGGACAAAAAATCCGTCAAAAAGCAGGCAATATGCCCGTATTGGACGTCATCTCCGCCGGCGCGGAAGCCGCTTTGCAAACCACCAAAAACAACCGAATCGGCATTATCGCGACCAACACTACCGTCAACAGCAACGCCTACGCACGCGCCATCCATTCGCAAAACAACGACACACTGGTGCGCACGCAAGCCGCGCCCCTGCTTGTGCCATTGGTAGAAGAGGGCTGGCTCGATCACGAAGTCACCCGTCTGACCGTGCGCGAATATCTGAAGCCGCTTTTGGCCGACGACATCGACACGCTGGTGTTGGGTTGTACCCACTTCCCACTGCTCAAACCGCTTATCGGCCGCGAAGCACAAAACGTCACCTTGGTCGATTCCGCCATTACCACCGCCGAAGCCACCGCCAAAGCCTTGGCGCAAGCAGGTTTGCTAAACACGGAAAACGACAATCCGGATTACCGCTTCTACGTCAGCGACATCCCCCTGCGCTTCCGTACCATCGGCGAACGCTTCTTAGGTAGAAGTATGGAGCAGATTGAAATGGTTACATTGGGTTGATGGGTAATATTAAAGGCCGTCTGAAATTTCAGACGGCCTTTGCTTTATAGCCAACTCGAACTTAAGCCATGAAATCCAAACCTATGTCCAACGAGCGGCTGCTGTGGGTCAGATAGCCGAGGGCGATGCCGTTCACGCCGGTTTGCGCCACGCGCTTCAGGCGGTTGAAGCCGATGCCGCCCGATGCTTCGCAATAGACGGTGTGGGGGTGGGCGGTTTGCGTGTGGCAGCGGTTTGCCGCTTCTTTCAAGGTTTCGTCGTCCATGTTATCCAGCAAAATCCGTTCTGCACCCGCCGCGAGGGCTTCGTCCAGTTGTGCCAACGTGTCCACTTCGATTTCCACGCAGGTCAACGGTCCGACCGCCTGTTTTGCCTGCTGCACGGCTTGGGCGATGCTGCCGCAATAGGCGAGGTGGTTGTCTTTGATGAGCACGGCGTCGTCCAAGCCCATGCGGTGGTTCACGCCGCCGCCTGCCCTGACGGCGTATTTTTGCAGGACGCGCAGCAGGGGGATGGTTTTGCGGCTGCATACGATGTCTGTGCCGTATTCGGCGACTTCGGCAATGGCACGCGCGGTGGCGGTGGCGATGCCGCTTAAGTGCGTGAGGTAGTTGAGCGCGGTGCGTTCGGCGGCGAGCAGCGCGCGGGCGTTGCCTTCGACGGTGGCAAGCGTCTGTCCTGCGAGAACGGCTTGTCCGTCTCGGATTTTGGCTTGGAAACGGACGGACGGATCCATCGTCTGAAAGGCGAGGCGCGCCAAGTCCATGCCGGCGATGACGCCGTCTTCGCGGCTGACGAGGAAGAGTTTGGCGGTCTTGTCGGGCGCAATGACGGCGGCGGAGGTAATATCGCCGCGCCTGCCCAAATCTTCACTCAAGGCTTGTTCTACTATGGGACGCAACAGGGTATCGGGTAGAGGAAGAAGATTGTTTTCAGACGACATGAAGGTTCCTTTGTTGGAAAAATATTGATATTGCCCCGATGGGGCAAATTTTAATTTGAGGCCGTCTGAAAATCAGTTAGCGGCTATCCAGCGGCAGTCCGATATCAGAAATCAGCTGATCGGGCAGGACATCGTCGCGGAAGCGGTAAAGCTGCGCAGGACGGCCTTTACTGCCTGATACGCCGGTATCCGACGGCTCGATGAGGTTTTGCTGCTGAATCTGGCGGCGGAAGTTTTGCTTGTGCAGCAATCTGCCGCTGATGGCTTCGACGCTGTTTTGCAGTTGCAGCAACGTGAATTCGGGCGGCATCAGTTCGAAAATCACGGGGCGGTACTTGATTTTGGCACGCAGGCGGGACAGGGCGGTTGCTAACACGCGGCGGTGGTCGTGGCGCATGGGCTGCCCCGTGAGCGCAAAGTCGAAGTTTGCCTGCGGCTCGGCGGCTTCCGCTATCAGACCGCTCTCATATAGCATTTCATAGCGTTGCAAAACGTATTCTTCCGACCAGTTTTCCGGCTCGACCCCCCAACACAAATGAATGCGCTTGAGCCGCTTTTGGCGCACTTCCTCCGTGTCCGCCGAGTTTGCCCAAATGCGCAGGCGGCTGACGATGGCGTCGCGCTGCCCGCCGTCGGTACGCAAATCTTCCCACGGGAAATAGCCGTAGCAGTCCTGCCATTTCGCATCTGGGTGCAGGATGCTGTCGGCGGCCTCGCGCACCAGCCCCAGATAGCTGACGTACAAGACAGGCAGGCCTTGCTCGTTTTGACGGCGCGTATCGACAAAGGTGTAAAGTTGTTCCACATAGCCCATGGGCTGAGATGTCTGCTTGGCGACCCACATCCTGACCCCTGCCTGCAAGGAGTGGCGAAGCGGTGCAAGCAGGCCGTTGGGCAGCAGCGCTCCTTGGGCAACGGTCAAAACCCTCAAGCTGCCGTTTGTAATGGCGATCAGTACAGGAACCAGCTCGACGATACTTTGCGTATTGGCTGCTGTTTCAGGATAGGCATCCATGCGTGGCTTTCATTCAAGAGAAAACCTTATTGTAAACCAAAGCGGTTTTCAGACGACCTTGCATATTATACTCAAGTTGAGCATAATATAAAAACTATTTGAAACATAGACGGCAAACCTTTATGCCGTCTGAAAAACAGCCACAAGGAAACATCATGCAAACCGCCGCCCGCCGCTCGTTCGATTACGATATGCCCCTCATTCAGACGCCGACTTCCGCCTGCCAAATCCGTCAGGCGTGGGCGAAGGTTGCCGACACGCCCGACCGCGAGACGGCAGGCCGTCTGAAAGATGAAATCAAGGCTTTGTTGAAGGAGAAAAACGCGGTCTTGGTGGCGCATTATTATGTTGATCCGCTGATTCAGGATTTGGCTTTGGAAACGGGCGGATGCGTGGGCGATTCGCTGGAGATGGCGCGTTTCGGTGCGGAACACGAAGCCGGTACGCTGGTGGTGGCGGGTGTGCGCTTCATGGGCGAGAGCGCGAAAATCCTCTGCCCTGAAAAAACGGTGCTGATGCCTGATTTGGAAGCGGAATGTTCTTTGGATTTGGGTTGCCCGGAAGAAGCGTTTTCGGCGTTTTGCGACCAACACCCCGACCGCACGGTGGTGGTGTACGCCAACACTTCCGCCGCCGTGAAAGCGCGTGCCGACTGGGTGGTAACGTCTTCGGTGGCGTTGGAAATCGTGTCGTATTTGAAATCGCGCGGCGAGAAATTGATTTGGGGGCCCGACCGCCATCTCGGCGACTACATCCGCCGCGAAACGGGCGCGGATATGCTGTTGTGGCAGGGTTCGTGCATCGTCCATAACGAATTCAAAGGGCAGGAGCTGGCGGCGTTGAAGGCGGAACACCCCGACGCGGTGGTGCTGGTTCATCCCGAATCGCCGCAAAGCGTCATCGAACTGGGCGACGTGGTCGGCTCGACCAGCAAACTACTGAAAGCCGCCGTATCGCGTCCTGAAAAAAAATTCATCGTGGCGACCGATTTGGGCATCCTGCACGAAATGCAAAAGCAGGCGCCCGACAAAGAATTTATCGCCGCACCGACGGCAGGCAACGGCGGAAGCTGCAAAAGCTGCGCGTTCTGCCCGTGGATGGCGATGAATTCGCTGGGCGGCATCAAACACGCCCTAACAAGCGGACACAACGAAATCCTGTTGGACAGAAAGCTGGGCGAAGCCGCCAAACTGCCTTTGCAACGTATGCTCGACTTCGCGGCAGGACTGAAGAAAAAAGATGTGTTCAACGGCATGGGCCCCGCCTGATTTGCCGTCCATATTGCCGTTTCAGATGACCTCTCAAACAAGGACAACACTATGCAAACCGATTGCGACGTATTGATTGCCGGAAACGGGCTGGCGGCACTGACGCTCGCCTTGTCGCTGCCTGAATCGTTCCGCATCGTCATTTTGTGCAAAAACCGGCTGGACGACACCGCCAGCCGTCATGCGCAAGGCGGGATTGCGGCGGCGTGGTCGGGAGAGGACGACATCGGAAAACACGTTGCCGATACTTTGGAAGCGGGAGCAGGTTTGTGCAACGAAGCCGCCGTCCGCACCATCCTGTCGCAGGGCAAACCGGCAATCGAATGGTTGCTGGCGCAGGGCGTGGCGTTCGACCAAAATAATAACGACCTGCACCTGACGCGCGAAGACGGGCATACCTGCCGCCGAATCGCCCACGTCGCCGACTACACGGGCGAAGCCGTCATGCAGAGCCTGATTGCCCAAATACGCCGCCGCCCGAACATCCGCGTTTGCGAGCGGCAGATGGCGTTGGACGTCCAAACCGAATCAGGCGCGGCATGCGGACTGACCGTCCTCGACCGCCGAACGCAAGAAACCTACCGCATCCGCGCCCGCCATACCGTACTCGCAGGCGGCGGCTTGGGACAGATTTACGCCGCCACCACCACGCCGCCCGAATGCACGGGCGACGCCATCGCCATGGCGATACGCGCAGGCTGCGCAGTCGAAAACCTCGAATTTATCCAATTCCACCCCACAGGCTTGGCAAGGCCGTCTGAAAACGGCCGTACCTTCCTGATTTCCGAAGCCGTGCGTGGCGAAGGCGGAATCCTGACCAACCAATCGGGCGAACGGTTTATGCCGCATTACGACCGCCGCGCCGAACTCGCGCCGCGCGACATCGTTGCCCGCGCCATCGCCGCCGAAATCGCCAAACAAACGCAAGACTTCGTCTCACTCGACATCAGCCATCAACCCGCAGCGTTCGTCCGTCAGCATTTCCCGTCCATCCATCGGCACTGCCTGTCCCAATGCGGTTTGGACATCACGCGCCAAGCCATCCCCGTTCGCCCCGTGCAACACTACACCTGCGGCGGTATCCAAACCGACCCCAGCGGCAGAACCTCCCTGCCGCAGCTCTACGCCTTAGGCGAAACTGCCTGCACCGGCTTGCACGGAGCCAACCGCCTCGCCAGCAACTCCCTGCTCGAATGCGTCGTGACCGCCAGGCTTGCCGCCCAAACCATCGCAGACGGACAAGCATTCCAAACCGTACAGTCCCAAAGGTCGTCTGAAAACCCCTACGCCGAAGCAGACATCTTTTCAGACGACCTCCAAAACACATTCAGCCGCCCCATCCTGCAAACGTTCAACCAACGCCATCTGGGCATCCTCCGCAACGATACCGGCCTGCGCCGCGCCATCGCTCAACTGCGGCTTTGGAAGCAAAAACAAGCCGAGCCGCACACCGCGTCCGAATACGAAAACCGCAACCTGCTCGAATGCAGCCTCGCCGTCGCCCAAGCCGCATACGCAAGGCGACAGAACATCGGCGCGCATTTTAATAGTGATTGTTAAGGTTGGCTGGCCAGCAAAAATCGTTCAAATAAATTTGAATAGCATGGTTGAAAAGTTGGTATTCAGTTTTTAGGATTGCGTAAGTTGGGTTATTATTCTGTTCTAAAAGCAGAAAGGCCGTCTGAAATGTTTTTCAGACGGCCTTTTACTTCCTTAATATTTTATCTGCCTGACTGTTCCCACACGTTTTGCAGGTAGGCGTAGGTCAGCTCGGCGGTGCCGGAGACCAGCACGATGTCGCTGCCTAAGTCTTCGGCTTTGCCCACGCCGATGGGCAAGGCGCCGGCGGCTTTGATGGCGGCGACGCCGGCGGCGGCGTCTTCGATGCCAATGCATTGGCGGATGTCCGCGCCCACGCCCTTGGCGGCAGCAAGGAAGATGTCGGGGGCGGGTTTGGAATGCGCGACGGCGGCAGGGTCGGCGACGGCGTCGAAGAAGTGGGTCAGTCCCATGCGTTCCAGCAGGAACGGACCGTTTTTACTGGCGGACGCAAGGGCGATTTTTTTGCCGTTTGCCCTCAATGCTTCCAGCAGCGGCAAAATGCCGGGGTACACGTCTTCGGGTTTGACTGCCTGAATCATCTCGACGTAGTTGTCGTTTTTGCGGCGGGTCAGTTCGGCGAACTCGGCTTCGCTGACGGTTTTGTCGCCGTGCGCAAGGATGCGTTTGAGCGAATCGTCGCGTGACACGCCTTTGAGCTGCTCGTTAAACTTGCGGTCGATGCTGATGCCCAGTTCTTCGGCAAGCTTTTTCCATGCGCGGTAGTGGTATTCGGCGGTGTCGGTGATGACGCCGTCGAGGTCAAAGAGGACTGCGGTGAAAGTCATTTTGCGCCCTCCTTATTTTTCCAACGCGACGGTGTGGCTGCCGTTGAGCGTGATGTCTTTGCCGTACACCTGCAATTCGAGCAGTTCGCCTTTGAGCAGGGTGAAGACGACGTTTTCTTTGCCGACGGCGACTTTAATCAGACGGCCGCGGTAGTTGATGTGGAAGGCGTAGCCTGTCCACGCACTCGGCAGGAACGGGGCGAAGCTGAGTTTGCCGCCCCAGGTTTTCATTTGGGCGAAACCTTGGACGATGGCGAGCCACGAGCCGGTCATGGAGGTGATGTGCAGGCCGTCTTCGGTGTCGTTGTTGTAGTTGTCCAAGTCCAGGCGGGCGGTGCGCTGGTACATTTCCACGGCTTTTTCTTCTTTACCCAGTTCGGCAGCAAGAATAGAGTGGATACATGGTGACAACGAGCTTTCGTGCACGGTCATCGGTTCGTAGAAGTCGAAGTTGCGGCGTTTTTCGTCCATATTGAAACGGTCGCCGAAGAAGTAGATGCCTTGCAATACGTCCGCCTGTTTGATGAAGGGCGAACGCAGGATTTTGTCCCACGACCATTTCTGGTTGAGCGGCAAATCGTCGGGCGAAAGCGCGGACACGGGGCGGATGTCTTTGTCGAGGAAGCCGTCGTGTTGCACGAATACGCCGAGTTCTTCGTCATGCGGACGGTACATATTCGCGCTGATGTCCGCCCATTTTTCCAGCTCGGCGGCACTCACGTTCAAATCCGGACGCGGGTATTTCGCCAGGGCTTCGCGGGTGTAGTCCAATACCCATGCGGCGAGGGTGTTGGTGTACCAGTTGTTGTTGATGTTGTTTTCGTATTCGTTCGGGCCGGTTACGCCGTGAATCATGTATTTGCCGTTGCGTTTGGAGAAGTGGACGCGGTCCGCCCAGAAGCGGGACACTTCGACCAAGACTTCCAAGCCTTCTTTGGCAAGATAGCTTTCGTCGCCGGTGTAGTTGGTGTAGTTGTAGATGGCGTAAGGAATCGCGCCGTTGCGGTGGATTTCCTCGAAGGTGATTTCCCATTCGTTGTGGCACTCGATGCCCGTAAACGTCACCATCGGATAGAGTGCGCCCGCCAATCCCTGTTCACGCGCGTTGTGTTGCGCCTGCGGCAGTTGGTTGCGGCGGTATTGCAGCAGGTTGCGGGTAACTTCGGGTTCCGCCAGTGCGAGGTAGAGCGGCACGGCGTAGGCTTCGGTGTCCCAATAGGTTGCGCCGCCGTATTTTTCGCCGGTAAAGCCTTTGGGGCCGATGTTCAGGCGTGCATCTTCGCCGTAGTAGGTGGAGAACAGTTGGAACAGGTTGAAGCGGATGCCCTGCTGTGCTTCGTCGCTGCCTTCGATGACCACGTCGGCGATTTCCCAACGGTGCAGCCAGCCTGCTTTGTGCGCCTCCAGCAAGGTTTCAAACGCAACGCCTGCGACTTTTTCTGACAAGGCGCGGCCTGCGGCTTTCACCGCTTCCAAGCCCTGATAATCGCGGCTGGTGGTAACAATCACGCGTTTTTCAAAGGTTTCGGGCGTGCCGCCGACTTCGGCTTCAAAAGAATTAGAAACTTGCCAATCGGATTGGCTGCCTCCGAGGGCTTTGAAGCTGCCGGCGAAAGTTTGCTCGGCGTTGACGATGAATTGTTCCACGCCGAAAGGATTGGCGACGGTTTGGGTAGCAATGTAGGAGCGGTCGTCTGAAACGCCTTTGTCCAATACCTGCCAGAATTTTTCTTCGTAGTTGGAGTCTTCGTTTTTCACGTCGGCATCGATGATGGAATCGATGCGGACTTGGTGGGTTTTGCCGTCAACGGATACGGCTTCCCAGCGGATAACCGCCAGCTCTTTTTGCGCGACGGATAGGAATTTGCACACATCAAAACGCACGCCGAATACGGTGAACGAGCGGCGCAACACGCCGTGCTGCATATCGAGTTCGACGGAGAAGTCGGCAACGTCGTTTTTCGCCAAGTCCACTTCTTGACCATCGACAAAGATTTTGACTTTGCTGAAATTGAGCGCATTGATGGCTTTGCCGAAATATTTAGGATAGCCGTTTTTCCACCAGCCGACGCGGGTTTTGTCGGGGAACCACACGCCGGCGATGTAGGTACCCAAGTGACTGTCGGCGGAGTAGGTTTCTTCAAAGTTGCCGCGCATACCCATATAGCCGTTGCCCAAGCTGGTCAGGCTCTCTTGCAGCCGTTTGTGTTCTTTTTCCAGTTTTGCCGAACGCAATGTCCAAGGGCTGATTTCCATGATTCTTGTGTACATTTATGAAGCTCCTGTTATTAAAATCGTAAGTTCGGCAAAGGTTTCAGACGGCCTTTGCCGATGGTATGGATGGATTATTCGCCGTGGGTCTCTTTAATCAGACATACTGAGAAGGCTCCCAGCAGCAAGACCGCGCCTGCAACCAAGAACATGGTTGCCTGATGGCTGCCCAGCATAGGGAAGAGGATAAAGCTCAGCAG
>ERZ1699232.415-NODE-415-length-12280-cov-1.923147_pt1 | contig 12280 bp, 12 predicted proteins | sample MGYA00581529_ERZ1699232 | MGnify/ENA primary metagenome ERZ1699232 (study PRJEB42319, sample SAMD00040335) | human oral metagenome | material: saliva | host: Homo sapiens | study: EMG produced TPA metagenomics assembly of PRJDB4115 data set (Metgenomic analysis of...
CAATAATTCTGACCGCTCTTACATCATATAAACCACTGAATTCCAAATGTTTCTTTTGCATTTTTCGCCAAATGCTATAGATATGTTTTGGACGACCGTAAACCTCAACCTGATCAATATTTTCTTTTAAATAACCGGTTAATTCTGTCACAAAATCAGTAATATACTGTTCACGATCTAAACGACGCTCATGTAATAATTTGGCGATATTTCGATATTGTTCGGGATGCAAATAACGGAAGCAGTAATCTTCAAGCTCCCATTTCAATTGACCGATACCTAAACGGTTCGCCAATGGGGCATAAATATTGGAACATTCTTTGGCTGCCAATACTTTTTCTTCTTCACAAAAGTGATTTTCCGCATTACGAAGAAACGTAATACGTTCAGCAAGTTTGATGATCACACAACGGAAATCGTCCACCATCGCAAGGAGCATACGGCGCACATTATCCACTTGAGAGGCATTAGCAGAATGGCTGGCATTGAGTTGACGGATATTATCCATCTCCTCCACACCTTTAAGCAGTTTGGTGATTTTAGGACCAAAATCTTCTTGAATTTGTTCCCAATCTACGAGTTGATTGGCGACTAATGGGAATAGCATCGCAGTGAGCAAACTCTCACTGTCCATATTCATTTCATGCAGTATTTCCACCATTTCCACACCGGATTGCAATGTAAGCACTGCATTTTCCATTTTATCGGCATGTTCAGCTATTTTAGCTTGAGCGTAATACCAGGCATCAATCAGGGATTTTTCAGTGGCGGCAGGAAGTTTAAGGCTCGAACACCATTGCTCGATCACAAAATCTTGCGGATTTAATAAGTGAGAACCACGAACTGCAACCATAATACCCCCTTGTTGATGAATATGGCTCGGTGACATCCTATCAACCGAGTTGTCTTTTTAAGACAACAAAAAAGTCTGACTATTCTATCAGAATTTACATCTTATTTGATAAATAATGTCACCGACTCCAAATGACTGGTATGCGGGAACATATCAATCATGGCGGTTTTGATAATGCGATAACCGAAAGAGCGAAGTATTTCTGCATCTCGTACTAAAGTTGCGGGGTTGCAAGACACATAGAGAATTTTTTCTGCACAAAGCTCACATAACGCATTCAGCGCAAAAGCGGCACCACTGCGAGGCGGATCGAGAAGAATTTTATTGAAATGTTGTTTTGCCCAAGGTTGTTCTGAAAAAGCTTGGTCTAAATCGGCTTGATAAAATTCAACATTCTCAATTTGGTTAAACTGTGCATTCGTTTGGGCTTTTTGAACCATGTCAAAAACACCTTCAATTCCAACCGCACTTTTCACGCGTTTGGCTAAAGGCAACGTGAAATTGCCCATGCCACAGAACAAATCTAAAACATGATCATCCTGATTCAAATCAAGCCAATCTAAAGCCGTCTCAACCATTTGCTGATTTAAGTGGGTGTTCACTTGAATAAAATCGCGGATATCAAAAGATAAATGAATATCGTCTAATGCATAATAAGGCATTTCACCATGCACAAGTTGAATATTTTGATCATCTTGTAAAAACAAATTCACAGCATGGATGCATGCAAAGTCGAGCAACAAAGTGCGGTCAGTTTCGGCTAAATTGCCTTTGTAACGTAACAACATGGCTACGCCATTCTCTGCTGAAACTAATTCAACATGCCCTAATTGTTTCGGGACCGAATATTGCGCCCAAAGTGCGGTCAATTTTGGAATAAGATCATTAATCGCAGGCTCAGCGACTAAGCATTGCTGAATGCTGACTAACTGATTGGAGTTTTTCTGACGAAATCCCATTTCAATAGTTTTATTTTTAGCATTCCACAGCAAACTTAATCGTACACGACGACGATAGCCCCATTGTTCGCCACAAATCATTGGCATTAATTGAATAGGCTCTGCTTGCAGTTTACTTAATCGAGAAAAAAGGGCTTTTTCTTTCGCTTTACGCTGCATTTCTACAGGGATATGCTGACCTTGGCATCCACCACAACGTTCATAATAACTGCATTGCGGTTCAATACGCTGACTACTCTTTTGTAGCCACTTTTGTGCAATGGCTAACCCATATTGACGTTTTTCATCGGTGACTACCGCTTCCACTTTTTCCGTTGGCAAGGCATTTTCAATGAACCAGGTTTTACCTTGAATTTTAGAGACACCTAGCCCTTGATAATCTAAATCCTGAATTTCAGCGACAACTTTTTGGGTGGTTTTCTGTTTTTTTTGTGGAGCGTAAAGTAAAGCCATGGTGATGTTTTAATCTATTTGTATCAAAGAAAGGGATTATTTTAAATAAAGTACGTTTTGCGTAAATAATTCTCGGCTTTTCAGCGGCTTATCGCCTAAATAAGGTTTAAGTGCAATTCGAGTAAATCGCTTTGCTGCTTGCAAGACTGAGTCATCGGTGAATTCCAAACGGTCAAAAGCAAGCAAATCTCGTCCATAAAAGGTCAAGTTATCTTTCACCAACGAAGCGATAAAACCCTTTTCCGCACGGTATTGGTAAGTCATCGATTCATCTACTGGTAAACCTGATCCTGCACAATGCAGAAAATCAATGCCATAACCTAAGATTTTAAGTAAATGAAATTCAAATAGACGCAATGTGGGCTCAACCTGTGGTTGAGTGGCTAAGCCTGTTAAGCATTGAAGATAATGCTGAAAAAGTTGTGGATTGGCCGTTTCGGGCTCGATCACTCGAGTAATCAGCTCATTTACATAAAACCCGCTGTATAAAGCCGTTTGCTGTAAAGGCAGCGTAATTGCCGCGGGCTCTGCTTTTGTGAGTGTTTTTAATGCGCCTTTTCCTGACCAACGAAGAAGTAATGGCGTAAAAGGCTGTAAGACAGATTTCCATGCCGAACGTTTTGCACGTGCACCTTTTGCAATAACCGTCAAACGCCCCGTTTCTTCAGTGAATAAATCCACCAAAAGGCTGGTTTCACTATAAGGACGACGATGTAACACAAAGCCGCGTTGGAGATCCATACAAGAATTATTTGCCTGATTTTAATTCACTTGGTTGTTTCACACAGTGTTCTGCGAGCACTTCACCTACGCTAGTTTGTAATTGACTGAAGTCATCACGCTCCTGCCAGTACCAACGAATATTCGCATAATTTCTACCACGTTCAGAAATCACACGAGTCAATTTTTCGGTTACATCATTAAAAGTAACGGTCACCTGACTGAGTGTTTTTTTACTTTTCTGTTTTTGCTTCGTATGAACCACACTCACTTCTTTATTGCCTTTACACAAATAAACCGTCGCCGAACCCTTTTGAGATTTTTTATCCACGGTTTGCACTTTCATTTTCTGTGGTGCGGGGTCGCTTAATTCAACATTTTGTGAACAAGCGGAAAGGCAAAGTGCGATCAAAATTACGCTTAATTTTTTTAACATGAATTCTATTTCCATCAAGGTTTGTTTATGATTGCTCACTTTTCGAAATGAGCAAGGATAAACAATCTTATCTAGAAAAATGGGCGATTACTCGCCCACTAAAAATTATTTTTTATACTGATATGAACCATCGGCTTGACGAACGAACTTACCGCCATTTGATAAACGAAGCTCACTCACTCGGCCTTGACTATTCACTGATACCTGTACTTTATCACCAGGTTTGAAACTGCTTAATGCATTACCTGCACCGCTTGCTTTTGTCATGGCATTCACATCTGAAATATTCAATTTATTATCACGGAATACTTGCATCAATGAAACACCTTGCGGCACCGTTAATGTTTTTGTTGCACCTGTTGAAGCGGTTTGTACTGTTGGTTCTGTTGCTTTCACCGCATTGTTGCTTGCTGATTTCGCATCCACAATTTGAACCTTACTATCTTTAGTTGCAACCGGTTTCGCTTCTTGAATTTTGCTTGACTCTTTTTTCACGGTTTGAGTCGGCTGAACTGTCACTTTTTCAGTTACAGGTTTAGGTTGTTTTTTCTCTTGAACCACAGGTGTCTGTTCGCGACGAGGTTCTGCTTTATGCTCAATCGTTGCGGTATGTTTTTCTACAGTTGGTTGTACTGTTTTCACGGGTTCTTTAACTGGTGCAGGAGCAACAGCTGGTTGAACCGGTGCTGGTTGAGTTGCTGGTTGTTGAGCAACAGTTTGTTGTGCAGGCTCTGCAGGTTGTGATTTCGCAGCATCTGCTTTATCACCTACGTACTCCATGGCTGGAGGTGTATCTGATTTAGCTTCATTTGCAGCTTGTTCTGTCGTTGCCGGCGCTGCATTGTTATTGTTATCTAATACAGTAGTTTCAACCGGTTGAGACTGATCCAATGATTGGAATTGAACCGGAATTTCATTGCTGTTTTGTTGTTCAAAAGACTCTACCGTATCTGAATTTGGTTTTAAGGTGAAGAAAATGATTAGTAATACCACTAAACCCAAAATCGCAATAAATAAACGACGATGTTTTTCTGGTAACATTTGTAAAACCTTCCATTTTTCAGGTGATTTCAAGCTTGCTGCAGCGGCTGGTGCAACGGTTTCTGCTTGAGTTGTCACGTCTTCCACAACCTCTTCTGTAGGTGAATTTTCAAAAATCACTTTTTCTTCCGCTACGTTTTCTACTTGAACATTTTCAACAGGCTCTTGAGATCCGAAAGCACTTGATGATGCTGACTGTTCAGTATTTTCACTTTGGAATGCTTGAGATGGTAAAAAAGGTTGGCTTGCTGCCGCACCAAAAGTTGGTTCGCGACGAACATGGAATTGCGTATCTGGCTGTTCTTTTTTACCAAATAAACCTTTGGCTTTATCAAAAATTGAGCCACTTTGTTGAACCGGTTTTCTTGGGGTCACAGAGTCTGAATGATTAAATCCTAAATCTAATTCATTTTGAGATGAATTGTCGTTAGGTTGATTTTTATTATCCACGGGATTACCTCGATTTGCTAAACTAAAGATCGCACAAAAAGTGCGGTGAAAAATTGGATCGTATTTTATCGGATCTTACGCTGTGTATAAAGTCTTATTTGGCTCTCCACCGATTTCTCGTGCTAATTTGGGTACTAAATAGCCAGAAGTGAGTGCCTGCAATTCTCTATAAATTTGTAAGGCACGCTCATCCGAGATATAGAAATGGCTCGCCCCCTGTACTTTATCCAATAAATGCAAGTAATAAGGCAGAATGCCCGCTTGAAACAGCTTATCGCTTAATTCTTTTAATGTATGTGGGTTATCATTCACATCCTTTAAAAGGACCGATTGATTGAGTAATGTGACCTTAGCGCCTACCAGTTTTTGCATATCAAAAGCAAGTTTCTCATCAATTTCATTTGGATGATTGATATGCGTCACAAACACAGCTTGTAATGGACTATTCAACAATAAATCACAAAATTCATCCGTAATGCGCTCTGGAATCACGACTGGCAAACGAGAGTGAATACGCAAACGTTGTAAGTGCTTTATCTTTTCAAGGCGTTCTAATAGCCACGCCCATTCACTATCCTTCGCCATCATCGGATCGCCACCCGAAAAAATCACTTCTTCAATTTCTGGATGTGCGGCGATATAGTCTATTGCTTGTTTCCAACTGACTTTATTGCCTGGATTTTGGTCATAAGGAAAATGGCGACGGAAACAATAGCGGCAATTAACCGCACAGCCTCCTTTTGCCATGAACAGCAAGCGATTTTGGTATTTATGTAGAATATTAGGCACGGCATTTTTTTGCTGTTCGTCTAAAGGATCTTGGCTAAAGCCTTCCGCTTCAATAAATTCTTGCTGAACCGTCATTACCTGCAAAAAAAGTGGGTCTTTCGGATTCCCTTTTTCCATTTTTTCAACAAAAGGTAAAGGCACTCGCATAGCAAAAAGTTTACGGGCAGCGATATCCTCGGCAAAATCCTCAACAGGCAAATTTAAGGTTTTTAACAAGATTTTCGGATCAGAAATCGCATTTTTTAGGGTTTCTAACCAATTTTGTTCTTCTCTAATCGCAATATTTCGGGTTAAAATACGCACTTTCAAACAATCTCTATTTTTTAGGATATTTTTAATATGGCTACATATACTACCAGTGATTTCAAACCAGGTCTAAAATTTATGCAAGACGGTGAGCCTTGTGTGATCGTTGAAAACGAATTCGTTAAACCAGGTAAAGGCCAAGCTTTTACTCGTACTCGTATTCGTAAATTAATTTCAGGCAAAGTATTAGATGTAAACTTCAAATCTGGTACTTCGGTTGAAGCTGCTGATGTTATGGATCTTAACCTGACTTATTCATACAAAGATGATGCATTCTGGTACTTCATGCACCCAGAAACATTTGAACAATACTCTGCTGATGCAAAAGCAGTGGGTGATGCAGAAAAATGGTTATTAGACCAAGCAGATTGTATCGTGACTTTATGGAACGGTGCGCCAATTACTGTCACTCCACCAAACTTTGTAGAATTAGAAATCATCGACACTGACCCTGGTCTTAAAGGTGATACTGCAGGTACAGGCGGTAAACCAGCAACATTAAGTACTGGTGCTGTGGTGAAAGTCCCTCTTTTCGTTCAAATCGGTGAAGTAATTAAAGTCGATACTCGTTCAGGCGAATACGTTTCTCGTGTGAAATAATCTTTCATTGAGAGATAAAAAGCGCGGTCAATATTTAATGAATATTGACCGTTTTTTATTGCCTACTCACTCGTTTCAGAAAAATAAAAAATGCGGTTATTTCTAACCGCACTTTGATTGATTATTTCGCTTTTGAGCCTTCTAAATCTAAAGAAGGTTTTCTGTCTGAATTTACACAAATGATTTGTGCTGCAGCATAGAGCGTTGTATTAGGTTTTAAACTAATAGTGTATTTCTCTTGTTTCTTCGGTGCCGCGCGCAAACCTTCGCCCCAGAAATCATCATAAAAATCAGTACGAACTTGGGTTAAATGGTAGTTCTTACAGTTTAAGATTTTATATTGACGAACAGAACGTGCATAACGTCTTTTCTCATTTGGATACACATATAAACCTTTATCCAAATTCACCACGGCATCAAAGTGCACCTGATTTAAATCTTGGTTATCTACCCAAATAGAATCAGTATCAATGTAGTAATTTTTATCTTTTACTAATCGCACATACCCTACTCTATCTTTTGAAGGGGCGGTTAATGTCACCTCTTCTTGTGTAACTGGCGATTGAACAGCTAAACAACCTGCTAAAAGGGCTACACCTAAAAACGTTAATGCTAATTTTTTCATTTTTCCTCCTTAAAGCTTTCTAAAGCCTGCTGTTAATCTTTTTATACCTTAGCTTAATATTTTACCGTATGTCCATATCCTTCAAGAATCGTTTTGATATGTTCAAGCGATTCTTTCGTCGGTGGCAAAACATCTGCGAGCTCATACTCAAAGCCAAGGGTTTTCCATTTATGAGCCCCTAATCGATGATAAGGGAGAAGTTCGACTTTTTCAATATTGGTCATACCTTCAATAAATTGCCCTAATAAATGAATATCATGGTCGCTATCTGTGTAACCGGGTACCACGACATAACGAATCCAGGTTCGCTGATTACGTTTTTGCAGATATTTCGCAAACTCAAGCGTCCGTTTATTTGGTACACCAATCAGGTTTTGGTGCACTTGATCGTTCAGTTCTTTTAAATCAAGCAAAACGAGATCGGTTACATCGAGTAGTTCATCAATAATATGGTCATAATGACGTACAAACCCATTAGTATCTAAACAAGTATTAATCCCTTCTGCTTTACAAGCTCGGAACCAGTCACGCACAAACTCAGCTGAAGAATTGCCTCACCAACCGATGCTGTCCCCCCCCCCCCAGTTGCATTCATAAAATGGCGATAAGTCACGACTTCTTTCATTAAATCTTCGACACTGATTTCTTTACCACCTTCAAGATCCCAAGTATCACGATTGTGGCAATATTTGCAACGCATTAAACAGCCTTGCATAAATAAAATAAAACGAATGCCGGGACCATCCACGGTTCCACAGGATTCAAAGGAGTGAATTCTTCCTAGAACAGACATACATAAATTTCCAAAAAATAAATCTAGCTAAATTTTACCAAAAATATCATCTATAAAAAATGAGCCTGACTTAAAATCAGGCTCATAATTTTTATGTTCCCGCTAAAGTGCGGTTAAATTTTATCGTGTTTTAGAACGATTCTGTGAATGTACGAGTTACGACGTCTTGTTGTTGCTCTTTAGTTAAAGAGTTGAAACGTACTGCGTAACCAGATACACGAATGGTTAATTGCGGATATTTGTCCGGATTTTCCATCGCGTCTAATAACATTTCACGGTTTAATACGTTCACATTTAAGTGTTGACCACCTTCTACTGCTGCTTCGTGGTGGAAGTAACCATCCATTAAGCCCGCAAGGTTGCGACGTTGTGCTTCTGGATCTTTACCTAACGCATTTGGTACGATTGAGAAGGTATAAGAAATACCATCTTTCGCGTAAGCAAATGGAAGTTTAGCTACAGAAGTTAATGATGCTACCGCACCTTTTTGGTCACGACCGTGCATTGGGTTTGCACCTGGTCCGAATGGCGCGCCTGCACGACGACCATCTGGGGTGTTACCTGTTTTCTTACCATAAACCACGTTAGAAGTAATGGTTAATACAGATTGTGTAGGCACAGCATTGCGGTAAGTTTTAAGTTTTTGAATTTTCTTCATGAAACGTTCAACTAAATCACAAGCGATGTCATCAACACGGTTGTCGTTGTTACCATATTGTGGATATTCACCTTCGATTTCGAAGTCGATCGCTACGTTGCTTGCTACAACATTGCCATCTTTATCTTTGATGTCGCCACGAACTGGTTTAACTTTCGCATATTTAATTGCTGAAAGTGAGTCTGCCGCAACAGAAAGACCAGCGATACCACAAGCCATAGTACGGTATACATCACGATCATGTAATGCCATTAATGCTGCTTCGTATGAATATTTATCATGCATATAGTGGATGATATTTAAGGCAGTCACATATTGTTTTGCCAACCAATCCATAAAGCTGTCCATACGAGTCATTACGGTGTCGAAATCTAACACTTCATCAGTGATTGGTGCAGTTTTCGGACCTACTTGCATACCTAATTTTTCATCGATACCGCCGTTGATTGCGTATAACAATGTTTTCGCTAAGTTTGCACGCGCACCGAAGAATTGCATTTGTTTACCAACAACCATTGGTGATACACAACATGCGATTGCGTAGTCATCATTGTTGAAGTCTGGACGCATTAAATCATCGTTTTCGTATTGAACTGATGAGGTATCAATCGATACTTTCGCACAGAAACGTTTGAAGTTTTCAGGTAATTGTTCAGACCAAAGGATAGTCAAGTTTGGTTCTGGAGAAGTACCCATGTTGTAAAGAGTGTGTAAAATACGGAATGTATTTTTGGTTACTAATGTACGGCCGTCTAAACCCATACCTGCGATGGTTTCAGTTGCCCACATTGGGTCACCAGAGAATAACTGATCGTATTCAGGTGTACGTAAGAAACGAACCATACGAAGTTTCATGACTAAGTGGTCAACTAATTCTTGCGCTTCAGTTGCAGTAAGTTTACCTGCTTTTAAATCACGCTCGATATAGATATCGATGAAGGTTGCAGTACGACCGAATGACATCGCTGCACCATTTTGTGATTTGATTGCTGCTAAGTAAGCAAAGTACATCCATTGAATTGCTTCTTTAGCGTTAGTTGCAGGGTTAGAAATATCGTAACCGTAGCTTGCTGCCATTTGTTTCATTTGGCCTAATGCACGGTGTTGTTCTGCGATTTCTTCACGTAAACGAATAGTTGCTTCTAGATTTACGCCATCTTCTAAGTCTTTTTGTAAAGAAGAGAATTGTGCGTATTTATCTTTCATTAAGAAGTCAACACCATAAAGTGCGACACGACGATAGTCACCGATGATACGACCACGACCGTAAGCATCTGGAAGACCAGTTAATACACCTGATTTACGGCAACGTAAAATGTCTGGCGTATAAACATCGAATACACCTTGGTTGTGGGTTTTACGATATTCAGTGAAGATTTTTTTCACTTCAGGATCTAATTCACGACCGTAAATTTTGCATGATCCTTCCACCATTTTAATACCACCGAATGGCATAATGGCACGTTTTAATGGAGCATCGGTTTGAAGACCTACGATTTTCTCTAAGTCTTTATTGATATAACCTGGTGCGTGAGAAGTAATCGTTGAAGGGGTATGTTCGTCAAAGTCTAATGGCGCATGTGTGCGGTTTTCAACTTTAATTCCTTCCATAACGGTTTCCCAAAGTTTTGTTGTCGCTTCGGTTGGACCTGCTAAGAAAGAATCATCACCTTCATACGGGGTGTAGTTCTTTTGAATAAAATCACGCACGTTGACGTTTTCTTGCCAATCACCGGCAACGAATCCTGCCCACGCAACTTTTTGTGCTTCATTAAGTTCTGACATAGTCATTTCCTTTTTTAATTGATAAAAAATAAGTCTGTTTAGTTCGTTAGTACATTAGTGAGCTTTGGTTAAATAACGTTGGAATAAGCCGATACAAACCGCACCACCCACAATGTTTCCTAACGTTACTGGAATCAAATTCTTCACAATGAAATGATAGAGATCTAAATCTGCATATTTCATTGGATCCACCCCAATTTGTTGCCAAAATTCTGGCGTACTAGAATGAGCTGTGATAATGCCTAGTGGAATCATAAACATATTTGCCACACAGTGTTCAAAACCAGATGCGACAAATAAACCAATCGGCATTATCATAATAAATGCTTTGTCTGTAACAGTTTTACCGGAATAAGACATCCATACCGCTACACACACCATAATGTTACATAAAATACCAAGGTTAAATGCTTCAAACCAAGTATGATGAATCTTATGTTGAGCGGTTGCCAAAATGGTTAAACCCCATTGACCATTTGCTGCCATGGTTTGTCCCCCAAACCAAATCACTGCAGCAATAAATAAACCGCCCACAAAGTTGCCCAAATATACCACAATCCAATTTCGGATCATTTGAGTTGTGGTTATCTTACCGCCTACGCGGGCAACTAAGGTTAAAGTAGAAGAGGTGAATAATTCAGATCCTAAAATTACCACCATAATTACGCCTAAAGAGAAAACTAACCCACCGACTAACTTGGTTAATCCCCAAGGCGCTCCTGCGCTTGCTGTTTGTGTCGTCGTATAGAATACAAAGGCTAAAGCAATACAAGCCCCAGCACTAATACCAGACAGAAATGATAAAAATGGGCGTTTTTGCGCTTTATACGCAGCAACGCTTTCAGCATAATCCGTTGCTTCAACTGGTGTGAGAGCAACAGAAGATTGATTTAAATTTTCTGATGCCATATCTAACTCCAAATAGTTGGTTTATTATTTCTTATACTACAACATAGGTATTCCTATACCCATTTGGTATTCTACTCTCTTATAAAACCATTGCAAGAAATCCCCAACTTATTCTAAAAAAATTTGATATTTTGCAAGTTTTGGTAAATTTTCTGCTCAAAAAATAAAAAAGCGGAATATCACTATTCCGCTTTTCATATAAAAATAACAACATTAAAACACGATACGATCTCGGTTTTTCTCTAGTGTGGCTTTGCCAATACCTTGTACTTCAAGTAGTTGTTCTGCCACAGTGAAATTACCGTGTTTTTCACGATATTGTACAATGGCTTCTGCTTTTTTCGCCCCAATACCAATCAGCGCTTTTTGAATGTCTGATACGCTAGCGGTATTGATATTTAATTTATCACTCACCGTTTGTTGTACTGTTTGTGATGGTGCTTGTACAGCTGTTTGTTGCTGCACTTGCGTTTGCGGTTGAGCCTGCTCAGCTGTTTTTTCTTCTGCAAGCGCTTCTGTGCTCAACATCGCGCCTGCAATAAATAATGAACTAAATAAATGTTTCATCAATTTCATAAAAATGCCCTTTATTAACAAATAAGTACCGTTGATTCATATCAACAGTGACATTTTTAAGAAACACGGAAAACACGCAAGAAATCGACCGTACTTTTGCGATCTTGATCGCAAAAATTACATTTAAGCAAATAAAAAAACGACCTTAGCGAACCACTACAGCTGTGCCACTCGCAATCACCATAAACATACTTTTATTGCTTACTGTTGCGTAATTAATCTCTACGCCAACCACAGCATTTGCCCCTAAAGCAATTGCTTTTTCTTCAAACTCTTTCAAAGCATCTTGGCGTGCACGACTAATACGACGCTGATAACCACTCGAAC
>ERZ1699232.420-NODE-420-length-12069-cov-2.948334_pt1 | contig 12069 bp, 10 predicted proteins | sample MGYA00581529_ERZ1699232 | MGnify/ENA primary metagenome ERZ1699232 (study PRJEB42319, sample SAMD00040335) | human oral metagenome | material: saliva | host: Homo sapiens | study: EMG produced TPA metagenomics assembly of PRJDB4115 data set (Metgenomic analysis of...
TCAACAAGTGTTCCCATAAGATAATGGATGGGAAATGCTCTTGTAGGCTGAGATATGAAAAGACAAGAAAGGCCAATTCCAGTAAGAAGAACAGGAGAATGGGAACCTTTCGGTTAAGTAGAATTTTGGCCCATCTGGAGGGCTTTTGAGGTAACAGTCTAGCACTTTGTTCTTGAGTCATAAAAACCTCTTTCGTATAAAAACATCTTCTATGCTGAATAATTTATGGATTGTTTCAAGTGATATGGAGCTTTCATTTAGCTACTACTCCTTAACAGCTCTTACTTGATTTTTCTCACCGGCCCTTCGATCGTCTTTTGCATCCAGACGATATCATGCCATTTGTTAAACTTATAGCCAATTTTTGGGAAGTGAGCGACTTGAACATAGCCCCGCTTTTCATGCATGGAAATGCTCGCTTCGTTCGGAACTGCGATACAAGCCAGAAAGCGTAAGTAGCCTCGTGCTTGCAACTCCTCTTCTAAGGCCGTATAAAGGGCCGATCCAATCCCTTGTCCACGCGCTTCTTTTGCTACATAAATAGACAATTCAGTGGTCCAATCATAGGCAGCGCGTGCATAATAGGTCGAGGCATAGGCATACCCCACAACTTTCCCATCCACTTCTGCAACCAAATAAGGAAATTGAGTCAGCGTTTTTGTGATGCGACTTTCAAATTCCTGGACAGTCGGCACATCAACCTCAAAGGTAATGGCTGTCTCTGTCACATAAGGTTGGTAAATCGCTCGGATAGCTGCTGCATCGCTGAGCTGAACGGGTCGAATCATCATGGTGGCCTCCTAATTAGATTATACCTAGTATACCGATATGCCTTCTCACTGTCAATGAAGAGAGGCAATGATCTAATAGTTTCATTTTTTGCAAAAGGATTTATATAGAAAAGAGGTTGAGAAATCCAGTCTCAACCTCTTTAGCTTATTCCGCTTTTTTATTTGAAAATTGGCTATTGTAGAGCTCATAGTAGAATCCTTTGTCTGCCAACAAGGATTGGTGATTTCCTTGCTCGATGATTTGGCCATCTTTGAGGACAAGGATTTTATCTGCTTCTTGAATGGTAGACAGGCGGTGAGCAATGACAAAGCTAGTCCGCCCTTTCATCAAATTCTTCATGGCTTTTTGAATCAAGAGTTCTAAACGCGTATCGACAGAAGACGTCGCTTCATCCAAAATCAAGATTTTAGGATCCGCTAGGAGCGCACGCGCAATGGTTAGGAGTTGCTTTTGCCCTAGAGAAATATTGCTAGACTCCTGGTTCATTTCCATATTGTAACCACCAGGGAGTGTCCGGATAAAGTGATCGACATTGGCTGCCTTTGCAGCTTCCACAATTTCTTCATCCGTTGCCTCAAGATTACCAAAGCGAAGGTTTTCTTTGATGGTTCCTTCATATAACCAAGCATCCTGAAGCACCATTCCGAATTGTTTGCGGTAATCTTGGCGAGATAGATGACGAATATCATGACCATCCACCGTAATCGATCCTGCAGTCACATCGTAAAAGCGCATCAGCAGATTAATCAGGGTTGTTTTCCCAGCTCCAGTCGGTCCGACAATGGCCACCATTTCACCTGGTTTGACTTCTAGGTTGAAATCACGAATCAAGGGTTTGTCCGCTACATATTGGAAATCAACGTTTTTAAAGCTAACTTGACCTGTCAAATCTCCAGAGAGGGTTTCTGTCACATCTGACACTTCATCTGGCTCATCCATAACTTGGAAAATCCGGTCTAGAGACGACTTAGCACTTTGTAGCTGACCTGCCAATTGGGTCAAGTTTTGAATCGGTTGGTTGATCTGCCAAACATATTGAACGAAGGCCTGCATATTCCCGACAGTCAAACGCCCTGCTAACACTTGCAAGCCACCAAACAAAGCGATAATGAGATAAGTCAAATCTGAAATCCCATTTAAAATCGGCATCATTAAGCCAGAAATGAAATTAGCCTTGAATCCTACTTTTTGAAGGCGATGGGTAATATCATGAAACTCTTCCTGGGAAGATTTTTCCCGAACGTAGAGCTTAAGGACATTAAAGCCTGTTAAATTTTCTTGCACAAAGCCGTTCATTGCTCCCAAAACATCTGCCTGCTCTTTAAAGTAAGGTTGAGATTTTTTCATGATAAATCGAGCACTGAAATAAGTGATCGGAATGGACAAAATGACCACTAGCCCCAGCTGGATGTTTAAGTACAAGACCATGCTGATGACAAAGAGCAAGGTAAAGATAGCATTAACGATTTGTAAGAAGGACTGTTGCAAAGCATTAGAGACAGTTTCGACATCGCTAGTAAAACGTCCTAGCAAATCTCCGAACTGATGCCGGTCAAAATAAGAAACGGGAATGTGATTGATTTTATGAGACAAATCATTTCGCATATCCTGAACAGTCTTTTGAACAGCATTGGTCATGAAATAGTTGGAATAATAAGATCCCAACTCATAGAGGACCCCACGGAATAGATAGAGCGTCATAATGATCGCGATATAGGAGGTGTTAAGACCAGCTCCCGCAAGGCCTTTTGCCATATCCATGAGATTTTTTGTCAACTCAGTAATCGCAAGCCCCAAAACAAAGGGTTCGACAACACTCATGACGACACTTAGAATTTTTAAGAAAATGGACAAGCAAACTTCCAAGCGATAGGCTCTCAAATAGGTCCATAGTCTACTAAAACTGTTTTGTTCTTGTTTCATCTGCTTCTCCTTTCTATTCTTCTGTCAACGATGGACTATCGAGCTGCGAATTGGCAATTTCACGATAGATCTCATTGCTTTCCATCAATTCATCGTGAGTACCTCGACCGACGATCTCCCCTTGGTCCAAGACAATAATTTGATCCGCATCCATAATGGTTCCCACACGTTGCGCTACGATCAGAACGGTCGCATCTCCTGTAACTTCTTTGAGACGTTTCCGCAAAGTGGCATCCGTCTTGTAGTCTAAGGCAGAGAAGGAATCATCAAAAATAAAGACATCTGGATCTTTGACAACGGCACGAGCGATGGATAAGCGTTGTTTTTGACCACCTGAAAGGTTGCTACCACCTTCTGCCAAATGCGTATCAAAGCGTTCCTCACGGCTGTCGATAAATTCCTTGGCTTGGGAAATTTCAGCCGCTTGTTCTAGCTCTTGTACAGAGGCATCTTCTTTCCCATAACGAAGGTTCTCAGCAATGGTTCCCGTAAAGAGCAAGGCCTTTTGTGGAATAAAACCAATCTTTTGGCGAAGGGCCTTGAGATTGTAGTCACGTACATCCACGCCGTCGACCAAAATCTTTCCAAGTGTTACATCATAGAATCGAGGAATCAACTGCACAAGTGAAGATTTCCCAGAACCTGTCGATCCGATAAAGGCAATGGTTTCGCCAGGTTTGGCTTGAAAGGAAATGTTGTGAAGAACTGGACTCTCCGTCTCACCTGGATAAGCAAAGGTGACATTGTCAAATTCCAAATAGCCACGAGATGCTGTTTCTGTTACACCATTCTCATTTGGATCAATCGAAATGGGCATGTCCATGATTTCCTTGAGACGACGGCTAGAAACCGCAGTCCGAGGATACATGGTAAAGAGATTGGCTAAAAAGAGGAAAGATAAGAGCGCGTGGAAGCTATACTCAATAAAGGCAACCAGATCCCCAATTTTCAAACTACCGTCATGAAGAGGATCCAAAGCAAACCAGACAATCGCCACAATCATAGCAATGATGATCTGCACAAATAGGGGTTCTGTCAAACCAGTTAGTTTGAACAATTTATTCGAGTTTTCTGCGTAGACTTCATTTTCAGCCGCAAATTTCTCTTCCTGGAATTCTTCACGGGCAAAGGCACGAATCACACGAAGTCCTGTCAAATTTTCACGGGCAAACTGGTTGAGATGGTCGAGGGTCTTTTGTTGCTTCTCGGAAAGTGGACGTGTCTTAACTGCTACATACCAGACGACGACAGCAAGAAATGGTACAGATACCGCTACAATCCACGCTAAAGAAGGACTGGTCGTCAGAATCAAGAGAACACTAGAAACCATCATCAAGGGTGTGATGACCCCCATCTTCAACATAGAATCCGCAAACTGCATCAAAACAAAGGCATCAGAAGTCAAGCGAGTGACCAATGACGATACCCCGATTTGCTCATACTCGTGATGCGAGTACTCCTGTAACTTAGCATAGAGGTCATTACGCATATCGCGAACCATGGTGGTCGTTAGCTGGCCAACCGCGTAAGACAAGATAATCCGTCCCACAATCCCGAGCAAAATGATCGCAAACATGACCCAGCCCCAGAAATACAGCCGATCCACATCACGCGGGTTAATCCCTTCATCAATCATGCGAGCCAGAATCGTTGGCAAACCTAAATTGACAATGACAAAAAGGACGGCCGAAAATAGATTCAGGGCTAGCCACTTGGGATACTTTTTCAAGTAAGACCAAATATATTGCATAGATGATTCTCCTTTTCCATAAATAATTTCCTAGATCACACAGAAAAGAGGGAGCGAGACGAAATCATTTTCAAAGAAAATCATTCCTGCCCCAGTCCCATCTGTAGTCTCATTCATTATACCAAACTAGTCATAAAAGTAAAGCAAAAGAGCAGGTTTCCCCACTCTTCATATGCATTATTTCGTGCGTTTGAATTTAGCGTTTTTAAGAATCATAAGATCCCCTTGGTTGCTATTACTTAACTTAGAAAGATCAAATGTCAAATAATCACCATCGACCTTGTATGTAATCTTTTCTCCTTTACCATCATTTGACGAGATTGTTTTCTCTTTTTGATTGATTTTGACATCATAAGATCGCTCATTCTTTTGACCAGCGACTTCACCCGCGATGCTGAGGGTTCCTTTAGAATCTTTGATCTTAATAGAAACTTCAAAATTAATAACGTCTCCAATAGACTCTAATTGACTACCTGATAAGCCTTGCTCCTCAAGAATTTTCTTGAGTTCAGTTTTTGATGGTTTGTAGACATAAGTCCCATTATCACTTTTGGCACCACATGCCACCAAGAGGACTGCTGCAAAAACTGCAACGAAAGCTAAAAGAATACGTTTAATATTTTTCATAATCAATCTCCTAATGTATTTTATAATCAGATTTTACCACTATTTTCATACCGATTCAAGATGTTTTAAAGAAGAAAAAGAGCAGATACTCTCTGCCCTTCTCTTGTATTATTTTGTACGTTTGAATTTAGCGTTTTTGAACATTTCCAAAGCGGCTTCATGACCTGAACTCTTCTCACCAGATAAATCAAAAGTGAACACATCTCCAGATACTTTGTATTTAACCTTCTCACCTTCACCTGTTTTAGATTGAAGAGTTTTCTTTTGTTGGTCAACTTTCATATCAAATGATTGGTCTGTTTTTTGTCCCATCATTTCACCTTTAATTTTAAGGCTACCTGTTTTATCTTTAATGGTCACTGAAACTTCCAATTTAACATTGTCGATCAATGCATCTACACTTGAACTTGGAGCACCTTGTTCTTCAAGGATTTCCTTCACTTCAGTTTTTGATGGTTTGTAGACATAAGTCCCGTTATCACTTTTGGCACCACATGCCACCAAGAGGATGGCTGCAAAAACTGCAACGAAAGCTAAAAGAATACGTTTAAAGTTTTTCATAACTTCTCCTTTTTAGTTAGATTAACACTATTATATCAACAATTCAGGTACACGGCAATGAAAGTTTATAAATGTCATATTCTTGTAATATTTCTTGTATCAACAAAGAAATAGAATAGGGCGGAATTTAAATCCCGCCATGATTGCTTATTTAACTTTTTTGAACTTAGCAATTTTCATGTAGTTATTAAACATGTCTGTGTCACCCATCAAAGAATTCTTCACATCCTTAATCGTTAACACATTTCCTGAAACTTGATAAGTAATTTCCGCTTTCCCATACTCATTTTCTGAGACAAGAGTTTTAGCTTTTTGGTCTACTTCCAAATCAATCACTTGATTTACATTTTGACCACCTGCATTAGTGTCTACTTTCATCTCACCTTTCTTATCATTGATTGTAATCGAAATAGTGAATGAGTAATTATCACCTATCAAAGATTGAAATTCACTTGGCATAATATCTTTGATCTCATCCTTAGTAGGCTCAAACACGTAAGTCCCATTATCGCTTTTAGCGCCACAAGCCACCAAAAGGACGGCTGCAAAGACAGCTACAACAGCTAACAAAAGACGTTTAAAATTTTTCATCATCTTCTCCTTTATGATATGATTTATAGCCATTATAGCAACAAATTAGCAACATCTCAAGGGAATATAGCAAATGTAAAATCATTGTAACATCATTAAAACTGCACTATTTAGTAGGTTTAGAGAAAATAAAGAGAGCTACACATGTTAGCTTTATAAAAGCCCTCTATTCACATTCTATCATCATTATTTTCAACGATAAAAAAACCGAGGCCTAAACCTCGGTTTTCATTTTGATTGGAAACTCGATTATTTAAGAGTAACTGAAGCGTCGTTGCTTTAGTTGTTCTCACACAGCTATTTTTTACTTGGTTTCTTTACTTGGCGGGATTGTGGCGGGATTTGCAATTAATCCCAGCTCTCCTAATGCCTCTGTTATCTCAGCACCACCAGTAACAACTTGTCTATCATAGAAATGAGAATAGGTGTTTAGTGTTGTAGCCTTGTCTGTTCTTCCTGAGCGGGCCGATACATACAAAACATCTTTTTTTAGAACGTTTATCATAAATGAATCATGACTATGACGTAGACCTTTCCCAGTAATAACCGGAACCTTTGCCACTAGTGCATGCCTTTTTAACATTCGACTTAAGGTAGATTTGTTCATGGGAGAGTTAAACCGTGCTAATACGAAATTATCTTCTCTATTATACACTTGTACAGTTCTCCAATTTTTCAACACTTTAACAGTTTCGTCATCTATTTCTAAGAAACGCATTCCTGCCCTAGTTTTTGTCTGCTCTTTTCGAACGTATTTCCCATTCCCTTGATATTCGAGGGTAGACTGAATATGAATAACCTTATTTTTAAGATCTATGTCTGACCACTTTAAACTAAGACCCTCAGAGACTCGCATCCCCGTCATAAAATAAAGCCAGATAGCCGTATAAAACTGCCTCTCTTCATAAACTGTCTGATCAAAAGTTTTTAATACCTTATCAAGTTCCTCCACAGTCCAAAATTCAGTTTTCGATTTTTCTCCTTTAGGATTGTCTAACTTTCGACAAGGATTATTCTCGATGTATTCCAAGCGTTCTGCATAATTTAAACACTTCTTCAGTTTACACCAAAGTCCTTTTGCGTAGTTTGGAGAGTAGTCTTCCATTAAAGATAATCTAAAATCTTCACATTCCCGAACATTGATTTCAGACAATTTCTTGTCAGCAAAAACTTCAATAAAAGTCTTATACTGAGGATAAGCAGTTTGATAGGTTACGGACTGAACAGTTTTCTTATAATAAGGCAAATAAACATCTTCCATAAATTTTGAAAATGGAATATCTAATTGTGGCCTATTTGCACTGGCACTAGCTATTTTAGCATTGTATTCAGTTCTTATCCTACAGACTTCGTCAAAGGCTTGCTTTTCTGTTTTAAAATCAATTCCAAATTGATCTTTATAAGATTTAACCCTAAACCTCTTTCGGTCACCCGTAGAAGGATCTACACTGAATTCAACTTCATAGTAAATTTTTCCTTTCTTATTTCGACTTACGCATTTATATTTTTTACTCATTTTGTTCCTTTCTTTCAGAAAGCAACTTAAAGCCGATTAATTCTTCTTATCTTACCTTCGTCTCTCCCTTCCGCCGCTCCTTTTCCCTTTTTTCTTTCCTTCCTTCTCCCTCCTTATTCTATCCATCTCTCGATTCTTCAAATTTTATCTCTGCAATTAACTTTTCTTTTTTTATCATATCCCTTACCGTATGTTCAGGAAAACCTAATTTCCTTAATTCTTTATGATTTATTGTTTGCATTATCTCTTCCTTCTAATTCTTAATTACAGAGATTTCCATCTTTTGATAAGGCTTAGAATAGTTCAACAAATTAGATCATTAACCAAAAGCCTTAAACTACTTTTCTTTAAAATAATTGTACATCGCATAATAGTCAAATTCCATCTTAATGCCAGTTCTTCCATTACGATTTTTTAAAACCACTAACTCAATCTCTCGTGGATTTCTCGATTTAGCTTCATTAACATCAAAGTGTTCTCGTCCAGTACCTTTAAGTTGAAGTCCAATTAAAACATCACTAGAGTATTCGATGGCTCCACTTTCCTTGAAAGACTGCATACTTACAATAGATTTGTAGTTTTCTCTATTAAAAGAAGAGATAGCGATCACTGGTGTTTTAAAGTCTCGGCTGATCCTTTTCAATTCTATTACCGATCTATCTGTATTTTGTTTTTCAGTTAATCGTACATCCACCGGATATAGAATTTGTAAGTAATCAATAATAACCACGGGTACTTTTCCAGTATATTTGATATGCTTTTCAACAGTTTCCCGAATTAGTCCCACACCAATAAGTCCAGTACCTTCTACAATGTAAATATTTTTGCAGTATTGAGCGTAATTTTCTCTAGCTTTTTTAATCAAATCAATCTCTGGGGTGCTGTAACCTGCATATCTACTCCCCTCAGTAATTCCTCGTGCTGTTTTTGCATTCCTGATATCACTATTAGAGGCAATAGATTCGATAACAGTGTGACGACTAATACTTTTACTAATTATTTCCCACCTAGACATTTCAATACTAAAAATCAAAACATCTGTTCCCTGTGCTGCAATTTGATCAGCAATCTGAGTTACAAATGTTGTCTTTCCAAGGGAGGAAATTGCACCAACACAATACAAGCCTTCGTAAAGACCACCTTCTAACAGATCATCTAGACCTTCAAAATTTGTTTTAATACATGTATTATTAGAACCATTCGTAATGCCATTAAAAAACTTCGAAAGATGATTAGCTGTTGAATATTCAAGATACCGTTCTTTTTCACTTTTTGTTTGATTGATTGCATTTTCCACCATTTTGTTAAATACTCCTTTATTTTTCACTAACATTTCGTTAGGATCTTTTACATCATCAATAGTTAATTTGTAAGAAATAAATTTTATCTTCTTACTTCTAAATTGCTCTGCTAATTTTAGTTCAGCCTCTCTCCCCTTTTCATCTTGGTCCAATGAGAGAATGAATGTACGATCAACTTTTAGATCAGAAATAAGATTAATTAATTTATTTATATTTCCAATGCTCCCAAGTCCTACTGCCTTTCCACCAACTTCAACGATGCTCATGGCATCTATTTCGCCTTCTACAATAAAAATTGGATCCGTTGAATTTTTGAAGAGTTCACTTTTATTAAAAAGATCGCTTCCTCCCACTTTCTGTTTAGTATAGTTCAATTGATATTCTGGTACAATTTCTCTTGTATCACGAGCAAAATAACAACTTTCACTTAAAGGAATAATTAACCGAGGTGTTTCAGGAACATTAGGATTAGTCACATGAGGATGTTTCCATTTTTTTACGTAGCCAACTTTAAATCGGTGGACTGTTGAAAAACTCAACCCTCGTTTAAGAAAATAGTCAGTTTCACAGAGATGCTTTGTGGCCTCATTATAAAAGCTTAAATAATTATCTTTTTTCTCTTCTTCCTTTAAAGGAAAGATAACATTGGAATTCAAACATTCAGTCCTCTGGTCCTTGAATTCATCACATTCAGTTGATAGATTAAACAACTCTCTGACACGCTTCAATTGATCCTTAAATTTATCAATTCCTTCTACATAGCCGATAAGATCAAAGATATCTCCACCTCTATCGCAAGAGAAACACTTCCATTGGGTTTCAGCGTAAATATGAAAAGCACCAGTTCTGTTTCTTCCTTCACCACTGTGGCAGAGGGGGCAAATATATGCTCCTTTACCACCTTTACGACTTGATTCAGAGATTTGTTCAATGTATGCTTTCAAATAAGATTTTTCTTCTTCAAACATTTTTTTCTCCTCTTGTAGTTTCCAGTAAAAAAATAAATCCGGACTTTTTTTCTTACAGGCAAAATTATAGCATTGCCTTCAATACGAAAATTGAAGGCATATGCTGCTTATTAATATTATTAGTATTGAAAATCAGAGATGCTAAAATATCAGTTATACCAAGGGTGAAAATTTTTTTTACAAAATCAACATACCCCCTATTCTAATTCAACATACCCCCAATTCTAATTCAACATACCCCCAATTCTAATTCAACATACCCTATCCATAAATCCTGATTTAATCGAAGTAAATCGATAAATCAGTAAATTTAAATCCCTAAAACTTTAAAACGAATTCTAAAATTTTTAAATTCAAAAAATGATTCCATTTCTAACTGTTTATCCGATAAAGGATTGTTATTAGAATCACAGTATTCCCAACTTATCAGGATTTTATCATTGACTAGTTTAGTAAGTGAATTATCAAGGCTCTCCTCAATTCTTGAATTCCAACCACCTTTTTTCAATCTAACTTCTTCGATTGCAGGAATTTCAGGACATACATTCAATAGAACTTCAACTGATATGACTTCATTAGTCTTTTTTCTTCGATTATTATGGTTACTTTGATGGTAGATTAGTTTCTTTGCAAGAGAATAAACATTTTTACTACGCTCATCAATTTTAAAAAGTCTGATGGGGAAATTAGTAACATAAGAAGTAATTAAATATCTAACGAATTTTTCAGTCAATTGAACTGTATAAACTTCTTTTTTGCATTTGAATTCCTCAATCAGTTTCATATCTTTGAATTCTTTAATTTCCGATTTTCTCTTTTCTGCAGTACTAATAGAAAGATCGTTTAGCAAGCTTAATGCTTCTTCAATGATACGACGTACATTCTTCTTCGTTGAAATGCTTGCTGGGTTAGATTTCCCCAACAGTTCTGCATACTGTTTAATTGAAAATTCAACCACGCAATTAACAGCCTCTTCTTCACTTAGTTTATATTGGTTCTTCTTCCCGACAAGAAAAATCAATAAATCCAACATCTTCAAAACTCGGAGTTTGAAATAATCTTTGTTAGCATCAAAATTTTCAATATGAATCGTACCAGGCCCTAAATGAATCGATGTTCGATTAGTGATTCGATCCCTTACTTTGTCATCTGTTTTCAAATTAACAGAAGGTAGCAAATTCAAAGTCGGTGTATTTAAAATCTTCTCGATTTTCTTGTTTTTATCAACAGGCATTATATAACCTCTTTTTTTATTTATTTGAAAAGATTATTGAGGGCACAAAAAAAGAGCTGTTAGCTTGGCTTGTTTGCTAACAACTCTCTTGCTCTCAATAAATTTTTTTCTTTCCATACTAATAGTCTGCCATTTTTTGATGAAAGTAAAAAAAAGAAAAATCAAAAAAAGTCGCTTTTTCTACCAAAAATTGCTCAATTTTCTACTAAAATTTAAAAAGGACACTTTACAAAGTGCCCTTTAAAATAGCGGAAATAGTGATATTTTAAGGATTTTAATACACATTATAAGATCTTCCATATAGGATTAAAATTTTTTTGAAAAAATTTTATTACAAATTAAAAAGAAAAACGAAATGAAGATCAGTAAAAATCATTAGCTTAAGTATAATAAATTTTTGATTTTTATAGTCTACATAATCATTTTTCTTTATCAAGATTGCAAAACTTAAAAATATCAACTATTTTTTAAAAAAATACATAGTTCTCATAGAATTCAATATCGCTATTAAAGCTACTCCAACATCACCGAATACAGCTTCCCACATTGTAGCAAATCCTAATGCTCCCATAATTAAAATAATTCCCTTTACTGCTAATGCAAATATGATATTTTGCCAAACTATTGTTTTCGTTTTTTTTGCAATTTCTATTGCTGTTACAATTTTTGAAGGTTCGTCATTCATTATTACAATGTCAGCCGCTTCTATTGCCGCATCAGAGACAACTCCTCCCATTGCAACTCCAACATCTGCTCTAGCTACAACTGGTGCATCATTTATTCCATCTCCTACCAACCACACTTTT
>ERZ1699232.421-NODE-421-length-12062-cov-4.617847_pt1 | contig 12062 bp, 10 predicted proteins | sample MGYA00581529_ERZ1699232 | MGnify/ENA primary metagenome ERZ1699232 (study PRJEB42319, sample SAMD00040335) | human oral metagenome | material: saliva | host: Homo sapiens | study: EMG produced TPA metagenomics assembly of PRJDB4115 data set (Metgenomic analysis of...
CCTTGATATAGGCTTCAATATGATCCGATGTATTTTTAAATTTCATAGCTTGCTACCTCCTTCTTAAACTTTGACTATCTTTGACTATACTATCATTTAAGAATCCATAAGTCAAATTTTAAAGGCTAAGTCTTTGGAAATACTGAGTTTTAAAAAATAGCTACTGATAGCAAGCAATTCCCATTTCATTTTCTATTCTACATTTATGTTATAATAAAGAAGTTACAGCTAGCTTTCAAATCCTTTGAAAGTATGTTAATAAGTATCAAATATGTGCAAATACTGATTCACAATAAAAGCTGAGAAAGGTTTCGCTATGAAACAAGAAAATAAAATTTTTGGTATCCTAGCTATTGTTTTAGGAGCTATTGCACTCCTTGGTTCTTGGATTCCTGGTATCAATCAAATTTCATTCTTAATCGCTATCCTTGCACTTATCCTAGGTATTGTTGGCTTATGCTTAAACCGTAAAAATAAAAAAGTATTAGCTATTATTGGTACTGTTCTTTCTGTAGCATCTATTGTTTTTGCTGTAGGTAGTCAAGTTATCTATAATCAAATCCAAAAGAATGCTGCTCAAGATACCGTGTCTACTAATCAAGCCGAAGAAGAATTTACATGGACCAAGGAACAATTCGATGCTCTCAAACAAGGAGATATTCTTCAACGCGGAGCTGGTGGTACAAATTACGATGATGTCATAAAAGAACACGGCCAACCATCTAAAGAAAGCACGACTAAGAAAAAAGACCGTGAAAACAAAGTGATTTCTTATGTAGCACCCGGCAATAACATCAAGTCTGTTACTCTTACTTTTGACAAACAGGAGGACGGCTCTTACTTACTTATTTCTAAAGTCTCAATGGGATTAGAATAAATCATTGATTTACATTAGTGAATTATAAAATAGAAAAATAAAACTTCGGTATCATTAATAGTGTACCGAAGTTTTTTTGTAGTTTAAGTTGTTTTCAGTTCTTTATCTATAGTTCCAAGCCCAATTCTTCTAATATCTGGCGTTTATAGGCAATTTTTTGAACTTCCTTGTCTTCGGTTTCAGACCAGTCGAGTTTGACTTCAGAAACAATCTGTCCAGGCCTATTTTTCAAGATATAGATACGGTCACTAAGATTGAGGGCTTCCTCGATACTATGCGTGATGATGAGCGTCGTCAGGCCTAGCTGTTTATGAATATCAAGATACCAGGCATGAAGTTCCATCTTAGTCATCTCATCCAAGGCACTAAAGGCCTCGTCTAGAAGAAAGAGCTTGTGCCCGAAAAGGTAGGTACGGAGTAAAGCAACACGCTGGCGCATCCCACCACTGAGTTCATGAGGGTACTTATCCCTTACAGCCGTCAACTGAAAGGTAGCAAGAATTTCATCTGCTTTGGCAATGGCTTCTGCCTTGTCCACCTTTTGGATCAAGAGGGGCAAAATGATATTGCCAAGAACTGTCTTATGTTCTAGGAGTAAATCCTTTTGGAGCATATAACTCACGCGCCCCTTGGGATTTTCCTCCCCATCAAGAATGATTCGTCCTGACTGGACTTCTAAAATCCCTGCAATCAGGTTAAAGAGAGTAGTCTTTCCTACACCACTGGGGCCTAGGATAGAGACCACTTCACCTGAAGTCACCTGCAGGTTAATGTCCTCTAAAATCTTTTCATCATCGTAGGCATAGCTTACGTGTTCTAGTCTAATTTCTGTCATTATTTTACAAATTCGTTGGTAAATCCTTTATCAGTCAAGTCTTCCTTGAGGATTCCATTTTCCTTATCCCATTTGTAGAAGGCATTCCAGCGGTCAGCATCAAATTGTCCCCATTTGTCCTTGTCGCTTGCGTATTCTTTTGACAAGTATTTCTGAGATTCGATGACAAAGTCACGTTTATCCTTGAGTTCAGGTGCATTCTTGATGAGGATATCGGCTGCTTCTTCTGGATGTTCCATGGCATATTGGTAGCCTTTTTTGATAGCTTGGATAACTTTGCGAGCTTCTTCTTTGTTGTCTTTCAGATAATCGTTGTTAGCGATGATAACTGGTGAGTAGTAGTCAAACTCTTTGACATAGTCCTTCAAGTACATAAAGTTGGCATCCACACCTTGCGATTTAGCAAGAATTCCATCCCAACCGTAGTAAATCCAAGCAGCATCAAAAACGCCATTGGCAATCGGTGTGATAGAGTTTGAGTCGTTGTTTGGTACTTTTTCAACCTTCTCAAAGTCTCCACCTTGAGATTCTACCAAGGTTTTCAACATAGCAAGCTCAGTTGGGTCATTCCAAGTTCCGTATTTCTTACCAACCAAGTCTTTAGGGCTATTGATATTGTCAGACTTACGAGAGATAATCCCTGATGTATTGTGCTCAACGATTGCTGCAACGGCAGTAATACCTGCTCCTTTTTCCAATTTCTTAGCCATGTAATCTTGGAAATAGATAGCAAATGGCGCCTTACCATTGATCACCAAGTCAGATGAACTTTCTTCTGGTGGCAATTTCAAATCAACATCCACTCCAGCTTCTTTGAAATAACCTTTTTCCTTGGCAACATAAAGCCCTGTATGGTTGGTATTGGGTGTCCAGTCTAGGATAAAGTCAATTTTTTTGAGTTCTGCTTCTTTGTTATCCTTAGAAGCAGTTCCTTGGCCACAAGCCACAAGCACGACAGCTAGAAGAGCTGTTACAATCGTTAAAAACACTTTCCATGTTTTCTTCATTTTTATTTCCTCTTTTCTTTTTCCAAAACGCTCTATTTTAAGCACGTTTCCATTTAATCACATATTTCTCACTAATATCGACTAATTTCATACCCAGAAGGCTGATAAGCGATACCAGAATAATAATCGCAAACATGGTATCATACTGAAACAGTTTCTTGGACTGAATCATGTAGACACCAAGTCCTTCAAAGCCTCCCAACCACTCGGATACAACTGTTGTGATAAAGGCGTAGGAGACACTGACCCTCAATCCTGCATAAAAGTAGGGCAGGCTGACAGGGATTTTAAAATGCCAAAGGATTTGCCAAGGATTTGCTCGCATCAAACTAAACAAGGTCAGCATGTCCTTGTCACAATGCCTAAATCCATCCAAAATACTGACGATGATAGGAAAAGTTGTCGTCAAGATAATCAAGACAATCTTGGGCAAGATTCCATAACCAAGCCACAAAACCAGAATAGGCGCTATGGCAATGGTCGGTATGGTCTGGACAACCACCATCATTGGGTAAATCAGGTCATTTAACCAGCCCAGACTATCCATAAGGACGGCCATGATACAGGCTATCAAGACACCCAAGACCAAACCTAACAAGGCTACTCTCAAGGTTGCCCAGCTGTGGTACCAGAGAAATTCTCTGTCACGAACAAAAGACTGAAGGATTTCAAGTGGTGTCGGCAAGATAAACTTTGGTAAGAGTTTTAACAAACCCGCTACCTGCCAAAGAGATAAGACACCCAAAAATCCTAGCAGACTAATGTGCCGTCTCATTATATTTTTCAAGTTTCTCATCGATGCTTAAAATCTCTCCTACATTTATTTTCACATTGGCAAAAACATTGTCTGCCCCTTGACCTGCCACTTCTAATGCTTCTTTGAGAATGCGCATGAGTTGATCAAAGTCTCCCTCTAAGACCGTTTCAAAGGGTGTCACTACCATAGTCACTCCTTGAGCTTGCAGATAAGCAATGACTTGATCAATAACAGCTATGCGGTCAATCCCTTGTGACAGGGGTAGGACTTGTAAAGCAATGCTTGCTTTCATTAAAACCTCCTTCTAAGTTACAGTTTTTCTTTGAAAAAAAGAAAAACCTCTTTCATATATGAAAAAGGTGCAAAATTAGGCCAAGTATCGTTCCCTACGCTGGCATTACCCAGATCAGGTGCGGTCGAAGTTTAACACTTCCTCTCAGACTGTACACAGACTCCCATATATTATATGGACATATGATAACGAAAAATAAATAAGATGTCAAGGAAACTGCTTACAGAAAAAGAGACGAAAAACCGTCTCTTTCAATTAAAGCATAGGTGCAAATAACTGTGTTACTTCTTTAATCATCATTTGATACCATGTAGGATTTATGGTATCCGAGAAGATTTCTTGAGATTGTTCAAAAATTTCTTCAAAATCTTTGCGAATATCCGCGATTGACTCTGTTTTGTAGAGTAGTACTGCATTTTCATAGTGGTGAACCAAGCTACGATAATCCAAGTTAATCGTACCCACAGCCGCAAATCGATCATCAACAATCATTTGCTTACTATGGATAAAACCAGGTGTGTATTCAAAAATGCGAACACCCGCAGATAAAAGATCTGGATAAGCTCCCCGTGTTACAAGTTGAATGAGTTTCTTATCTGGTATGTGGGGTGTGACTATTCTCACATCTACACCTCGCATCGCCGCATTCTTTATATCCTCTGTTAAATCATAATCGATAATGAGATAAGGCGTTGTGATATAAACAAAATCCTCTGCTTGATTAATCAGATTTTGATAGACAATTTTACCCACCTTCATCTGGTAGATTGGTTTCGGTCCACTACCGTATGGGATACAAAGACCACTACCAGACCGTGTCTGATTTTCCAAATGATACTGATCAAAGTCACTGATTTCCCCACGGTTGATGTACCAGTTCATGAGAAATAGTCTGGTAAAGGCTTGAGTCGCCGGACCATCTATCCGAATTCCACTATCTTTCCAGTGTCCAAAACGTTCAATATGATTGATATATTCGTCTGCAAGGTTGATCCCACCAGTGTAGGAAATCTGCCCATCAATAACCAAGATTTTACGGTGGTCACGGTTGTTATAGGCCACTGTCATACGAGGAATCACCTTATTAAACTTATGAGCATTAATCCCTTTAGACCGCAAATGAACGGTATAATCTCCAGGCAAAGTCACCATACAACCAATATCGTCATAGAGCATCTTGACTTCAACTCCCTGAGCTGCCTTTTCTTCCAGAATTTCGAGTATGCTATCCCACATCAAACCTTCGTCGACAATATAGTATTCAAGAAAAATAAACTTTTCAGCTCTTTTAAGATCCTCCAGCATCTGTTGCCACATTTCCTCACCACTTGCGAAAAATTGTGAATCTGTCTGGTCATAGACTTCTGCATTATTATCCATATGTAGCAAGGCATTGATAATTCCGTAAGCTGATTTATCTGTCTCCTGTAGCTGCAGATGGAGTTGGCGCCCATTATTCTCATGAAATGCAATAGAATTCAATTCCTGGAGTTGTTTCAGTTCTTTTTTTGATAGTCTTCTCTCACCGAACATGAGATAAAGCAGTGGACCAAACACCGGTACAAAAGTCACAATCAACCAAGTCACTTTGCTTTCAGGTGACATCGAACGATTGACAATCGCTATAACGGTTGCTACGCTGATCAAAAATACAAGAGTCACCCAAATAATCGGTGCAATCTGGCTCATGTAAAGAATAATTCCGAAAACAAGAACTAATTCTATTAGAATAATCGCAATACTAAAGCCATACTTGGACATCAATAATCGAAATTTTCTGATTCCCATATCTCCCTCTCAATTTCTAAGTCTACTCCCTAATTCAACGTCTGAAAACGCTTGTTACCTTCTAGTATACTTAGTTTCATAAAACTTATCAAGCTTTTTCTGTATAGGCCGATAGTTCTACGTTTAAAATTAATTTAAAAAGCAGGCCACTTATATGTGCCTGCTATTATTTTACAATTTCAAAGCCAACATATTGACCGTCATACCAGCTGCAGTTCCCATTAAGAAGATGGTGTCTCCTTCCTTCACATATCCGTGATCGAGTGCATAGGCCAAACCAAAAGGTACAGCAACGGAGACCATATTTCCATAATCAGTAACAAGGTTAAGGTACTTGTCTTCATCTACACCTAGTTTTCCCATGACCAAAGGAAGAGCGCGACTAGCTTGGTGGGGAATAATATAGTCTACAGCATCTTTAGAAATACCAGATTTCTCTTGGAATTCTTGGAACATTTCTGGGATGACACGAGCAGAAAGCAAGAGAATTTTCTTGCCTTTCATGTCAAACATGAAATTTGTCTTAGTCTCTTCAGAGTATTCTTTTGGTTGATAAGAAGTCAAGCCTCCACGAATCTCTGTATCGTGAGCCCCCTCTGACCAAGTACGTTGAAGACTTGCTATCACTCCCTTGTCCTTTTCACTTGATTGGAAAATAAAGGCCGCTGCCCCATCACTAAATAGCTCAAAACTTTCTTTTTGCTTTGGATTAAGACCCAAGCTACCAACTTCACTAGATACGATTAAAACACGATGGTATTCCCCAGCTTCAATCAAATGCGACATGGTTGATAGGGCAGAAATAAAACTTGTACAAGTCGTATTGATATCCATAGCTGGGATAGAGAGCCCTTTTGCTACGCGCTCATGAATCAGGGCAGCCGTACATGGAATAGGCTGAACACCAACCGCACTAGCTGATACAAGGCAATCAATGTCTTTCATATTCAAATTTGCATTTTTCAGTGCTGCTTGGATAGCTGCTTCTGCCAAATCTAGCTGTGTTTCTTCATTTTCAACCACACGATGACGGGTCTGGTCTTTAAATTGCACCGTATTTTTTGGGAGGCAGACTCCATATCCTGCAATTTCTACATGTCTTTTTACTTCTGTCATAATTTTTTGTCCTTTCATAAACGTTGGATACGTTTGAGCTTACGACTTGTATCCCAGTGATAATCTGAAAATTGTATTTCAGGTTCTTTAAACTCTTTTTGTTGCGCCAAAAGTAGAAACTGCTCTGTAATCGCTGTTTCTACTTGCTCATCTCTTCGACTTAGACAAACTTCCACTAGCTTCTCAGAGTGTTGCTTGACTTGGTAATCTCCAACATTCTCCACAAAGAGAATGCAACGTCTGATAAAGTCAGGATAAATCGTTACCTGACCTCCATCTTGTCCATCAAAATAGAAGATGTCGTCAGAACGCCCTTCGACCTTGTCAATCCTTGTGTAATGAGATCCACATGGACAAGGTTCAGGATTCTCAACCAAGATATCGTTGAGCTGGTAGCGATAAACAGGCTGACTGCTCCGCTTAAAATCAGTAATGACTGGATAAAAACGTCGGTCATCCAAGTAGTGTTTTTCCACAAAAATGATGTCTTCATTGAGATGAAGATTCCCAACAGAGCAAGTACAAGCTAAGAAACCTTCCGTTGCTTGATATACTTGGTCAATAATCGGCAACTCAAAAGCGCTCAAAATTCGCTCTTTATCACTATCTTCCAAGATTTCAGCCACCGAAACGATTTTTTGTGGGTGAATGACTAACTCCCCATCTTTTAGACGCTTGCTCAATTCAATCAACATAGAAGCAGGTGCCACTACAATAGTCGGTTGATAATTGTTGAGACGCTCGATATGCTCATCTGTATTCTTGAAAATATCAAAGTACTCTAAACGAATAAGTGCCGTATTGATGGTCTGATAGAGTTCATTATCCGCTCTGAGGAAAAAGGCTATGCGGTGCCCAAAAAGTTGGCCCTTGGGCAACATCTTTGCCAAGATAGCTGCTGCCCACATACTTCTCTCTTTTTCAGTTGTGATAAAAAGTCCCCGGTGTCCAGATGTTCCAGAAGACAACCCAACAGCTATTTCTCCCTTGAGCTCTGTAAAATTCCTGGTCTTTTCACTTTCGATAGCCAAAGCCAAGGCCTCGTCTCGATCCACTCCTTGGGTGTTGAGCTCATTGAAATGCGTCATCATGAACGCTTTATCCATATGATCAAAGTCGTTAGGTACACCATTTTTAAAATAAGGTGATTCACGTTTGAGAAAATCCATATAGGCAGCCAGTTGCTTTTTCTGATAGTTTTCTAATGCTTCTCGAGATCTAAAGTTATGAAGCCAGCGAGTTTGGATAAAAGTTTTAAGAAAGGTTATTTTTTTCATACAAAATCCGCTCAATCCTTTCTACAGGGTCATGGCTAACTAGCACTTCTATTCCATCCTTTAAAACCTCTTCCAAGAGCTCTGTTCCTTTGATATAGTCATCCTTACTATCTTGCACCAAGGAAGGAATCAGATGCATCTGTTTGGTGTAAGGTAAGAGGTCTATTCCCCAACAAAGATCTGCTGCGATAAAGAGATCATAATCTGGAATAAAGAGACAAGCTTGCCCCTTGGCATGCCCATCTATCGAAGCTACAAGGATACTTCCGTCTCCAAAAAGATCGATGGTAGGGCGATACTTAAAGTTAGCATTTTGCTGATTTGCCTTGATGACTGTCAATCTTTCCTCGAAGTCACTCGGCAAAAATTCTTTAAAAATTAAATCTTTTAGTTTTGGTTTCTTGTAAACATCATAGACTTCCTGGGTCAGGATAAAGTTTGCATTCGGAAAGAAGCTAGCCCCTCCCAAATGATCTGGATGTAGATGAGACAGCAAGACATAGTTAATTTCTTCTGGTTTGATCCCTTTAGCTTTCAGCAAGTGCGAAATCTGATCTTTCTCCGTCATTTGAACTGGCGTCCCCAAACGGTAAAAAGCATAACGAAGTTTCGTCTTAATATCATAGTGATAGCCAGTATCATAAAGCAAATATCCTTTATCCCTGTGTTTAATCAAAAAGACACCTGCAGGGAAAGTCATCTTTCTATTCTTGACACCCTTAAAAAGCAAACCGGCATAACTCGTACAATATCCCGCTGGGAAATACTCAATGCTTTCGATAATCTTGGACATATTGTTCAATCCCTTCTGAAATACTAATTTTCGGATGATACCCCAATTCCCTCTCGGCCTTGCTAATATCCAGCGTTTGACTATAGCGAAGCAGATAATAGGTATATCGAGTTAGAGGTGGCTCCCCTTTAAGGTTCAAGGTCTTGTATATAAATTCTAAACTACTTGCAATTCCTGATAAGAGAGATGCTGGAATTTTTCTATATTTGATTGGATAACCCAGACCTGTCAAACTTTCCTCTAACAAATCTCTAAAAGCCCTCGGTTCACCATTAGTAATGTTATAAACCTCACCTTTGGCTTCTGGAGCTTCTATGGCCAAACGGATTGCCAGAGCAACATTTTCCACGCAAGTCATGTCCATGAGCTGACGCCCATCTCCAATTAAAGGAATACCAATTTTTTGACTAAGATTGATCACCCGTGGCAAGATGCTGGTATCTCCAATCCCAAACAGTCCCCGAGGCCTCAAGATAATACTAGGAACATCTGGATAATCCTTAAAGAGTCTCTCCGAAGCCAATTTACTACGGATATAGTTATTGAGATTATTTTCCTCTGGAGCATCACTTTCTTTGATAGCCAACTGATCCTTAGGAGCAGCATAGATACTTGGTGAGGATACATAGACTAAACGTTGAATACCTGTTTGGCGACATGCCTCGAGAACATATTTAGTTCCTAAAACATTAGCCTGATAAAAATCTTCCCAAGGGCCCCAAACTGTTGACAGGGCTCCCGCATGAACGACCAGATCCATCCCCTTGCAAGCCTCTAGCACATCATCAGCTTTGGTCAAATCACCCTGAAAAAAACTAACCGAAGAATTCTCTAAAGAGCGACCAACCTTACTGTTTCTACCAAAAGCTCGAACCTGATAGCCATGCTCGACTAATTCATCTACAACATATTTACCCAAGAAACCTGTCGCTCCAGTTACTAAAACTGTTTTCATTTTTCCTTCTCCTTATTTGCCAGCAGACGATGGATTTCTCTCTCTAATATTTCCGTCGGATGATAAGACTGTGCTGCTTGGCGCAAAGTCTCTAATTCTGGCCAATTTTCTTTAGCTAACAGCTCCTCAAAGGCTTGTCCAATGGCCTTGCTATTATCTCTTTTAGCTGAGAAAGCAACACCGGCTTCAACCCCACGAACGGCATAATCAAATTGGTCATAATCATGAGGCAATATCAAAGCTGGTTTACCATAAATAATGCATTGATAAAAAATCCCAGCCCCCCCGTGATGAATCACGTAATCCATCTGGGGAATGTACTCCTTATAAGGTAGATAAGAAACTACGGAAAGGTTCTCCATGAGATTTTCACATTGGAAGGACTCTCCACCTACACCACGAGTTACAAAAAAGTGACAATCAGGATGAGCTTTTGCAAGTTGCGTAGCTTGATAAATAAGATTTTCTTTGGCCCAAGCTAGTTGTGTCCCACAAGTCATCAAAACTTTCTTTCGCTCCATAAAAGGAGACAAATCTAAAGGATAATCCTCTCCTGCCTCAACTGAAGCACCAGAAGGACCAACCCACTTGTAGTGTTTTGGAAATCCCTTTTTTAACTCTACTTCTTTCATACCAATACCAAGAATTGAATATGGAGAATAAATGGTCTCATGACCGAGTTGATTATACAATTTAAAATTATATCTTTTTAAGCGATCACGAAGCAGAAAAGATACAATTCGTTTCACTAAACGAGTTGCTTTTCTACCTAAAAATTGTACTGAAACTTGCCAGCCATTCTTGGGACTTCCCAGTCCACCAAAGAAACAAGGAGGACCATCTGTCGTTTCAATCGCAAACTGGGTCGCCATAGTTGATATCCACGGAATGCCAAGTTGATTAGCTACTAAACCTCCAGACAAGGTTATAAAATCAGTAATGACGATATCAGGGCGATTTTTTTGCCACTCTTCCAATAATTGATCTGAAACTAGATTAATTAAATCAATACTTGCTGAAAGTTGATGATAGGCTGATATAATACCTAATTGCTGATCATTATTTGCGGCACGTTCAAAATCCTCTATGTGATTTTCTAATATTGGAACTACATTAAAACCTGCAGCATCAGCAACGGCTTTTTTTTGAAGACCAGTGAATAAACGAATCTCATATCGAGGGTTATTAAGTAAAGGTATTAATAAATTCATTGTTGGATACAAATGTCCACTTAAAGGGACAACTACAACATCAATTTTAATTCTTTTCATATGTCTAGGATATCAAATTTTAAAAAAAAGAACTATCGATAAGATAATTCTTTACTTATTTATTAGTTTTGACATAAAAAGGTAACGAAACATTTAAGAAAGTGCAATGTGAATTTACAGATAATAATGATAAAAATCAAATATAAAAATAAAAAAAAGGCAACTGCCTCAATTTAAGTATTGACCAATCGGGAAGACAGGATTCGAACCTGCGACACCTTGGTCCCAAACCAAGTACTCTACCAAGCTGAGCTACTTCCCGAGTTAAATGTTTAATGCACCCTAGAGGAGTCGAACCTCTAACCGCCTGATTCGTAGTCAGGTACTCTATCCAGTTGAGCTAAGGGTGCTCTTCAATATATGCCGAGGACCGGAATCGAACCGGTACGATCGTTACCAATCGCAGGATTTTAAGTCCTGTGCGTCTGCCAGTTCCGCCACCCCGGCCTCTCTAAGCGAACGACGGGATTCGAACCCGCGACCCCCACCTTGGCAAGGTGGTGTTCTACCACTGAACTACGTTCGCATCGACTCTGGTTTATATTAAAAAAAATGCCGGCTACATGACTTGAACACGCGACCCTCTGATTACAAATCAGATGCTCTACCAACTGAGCTAAGCCGGCTGATTTCTATTATGCGGGTTAAGGGACTTGAACCCCCACGCCGTTAAGCGCCAGATCCTAAATCTGGTGCGTCTGCCAATTCCGCCAAACCCGCAAATATGACCCGTACTGGGCTCGAACCAGTGACCCATTGATTAAAAGTCAATTGCTCTACCAACTGAGCTAACGAGTCAAATAACTTTCGTTATTACGGTCCCGACGGGAATCGAACCCGCGATCTTCGCCGTGACAGGGCGACGTGATAACCGCTACACTACGGGACCTATGGGAGTTAACGGGATCGAACCGCTGACCCTCTGCTTGTAAGGCAGATGCTCTCCCAGCTGAGCTAAACTCCCTAGAGCTAAGCGACTTCCATATCTCACAGGGGGCAACCCCCAACTACTTCCGGCGTTCTAGGGCTTAACTTCTGTGTTCGGCATGGGTACAGGTGTATCTCCTAGGCTATCGTCACTTAACTCTGAGTAA
>ERZ1699232.423-NODE-423-length-12013-cov-3.553172_pt1 | contig 12013 bp, 10 predicted proteins | sample MGYA00581529_ERZ1699232 | MGnify/ENA primary metagenome ERZ1699232 (study PRJEB42319, sample SAMD00040335) | human oral metagenome | material: saliva | host: Homo sapiens | study: EMG produced TPA metagenomics assembly of PRJDB4115 data set (Metgenomic analysis of...
GCATATAAGTTCTTGATTTTCTCTAGATTTGCTTCAGCGAGGACATATTTTTGAGAGAACTCAGATACAAGATTTAACAAATCCTTAAATTCACTTCGGTGTTTCTGAATATATTCCAAATGTTCTGGCTCATCTAGTTTATGGACATTTTTAGAATGGTAGAGCAAGGTTGTTAAATATACTGGAAACACTATTTCATTGCCTTTTTGAAGTTCTTTCGCACTTGCAAGTAGCCGTCTGCGACCATTTTCTAGTTCAAACAAACTATACTTAGGTAGGCAGAGGATGTTTTCTTTATGGACATTATGATAGCCTTTATTTTCAAGGAAAGTTATTGGATTCTTCTCAAAAGCGGCCTTTTCCATACTCGTGATACCAACTAGAGTTTTGACAGTCTTCAGTTTTTTCGCTTTTCCTTTTTCAATATCGGCAATAAGCAAGATCGAATAGGCGATAACAGGGCTATCAAATCCCCCATATTTAGTAGTGTCCCAAAGAATATCCTTTGTTTTTCGAGGGATTAGCTTGTCAGAATTTCCTTTAGGAAGAATGGACTCTTTAGAGAAGCCACCTGTTTGCACCTCTCGTTTCTTCACAATATTAACTTGTGGAAGAGAAAGCACTTTTTTCACTATTGCGAAATCTTTTTCCTTATTCCAAGCGATTTCTCCAGTATCTTTGGAGTATTCGATATTCTCCCTTTTTACGATAGTTCCGTCTGCATAATGCACCTCTTCTTTGAAGAAGTTTAACAAATTTGAGTAGAAGAAATACTTTTCTGTTGCTTTTTCAATTTCTTTAGGATCTTTACTTCTTGAGATGTATCTCTTAAGATCATGTTTTTGATAGTCACCATAGACAAATTCAGGCTCTAGTTTAGGATATTTCTTAAGGATAGCCTTAGCTACTACTGCATTTAAATAGGCATCATGTGCATGGTGGTAGTCATTGATTTCCCGCACCTTGTATAACCTAAATTCTTTACGGAAGTTGGAAACTAGATTGGATTTCAAAGTGATGATTTTGACGGTACGATTCTTCTTATCCTTCTCATTCACTTCTGTATTATAGCGAGTATCCAAAATCTGAGCAACATGTTTTGTAATCTGTCGTGTTTCAACTAGTTGGCGTTTGATAAAGCCAACCTTATCTCTCTCATCTAGTCCGCCACGTTCGGCTTTGGTTAAATTATTAAATTTACGTTCTGAAATCAATTTGGAATCTAACAATTGTTGCCAAAAAGCTTTTCTTTTTTGAACTACTTCTAAGCTTGGAACATTATCGGATTTCCCACGATTATCCTTTGAACTAGTCAAGACACGGTTATCAAGAGAATCATCCTTGATAAAGGCCTGTGGGATGATATGGTCAATGTCGTAGTTGCTCAGTTGGTTTATATCAAGAGCTTCCCCAGTGTACATATCCTTCCCATTTTGGAGATAGTAAAGGTAGAGACGGTCATTTTGAAGTTGAACATTATCTGTTGGATTTTCTTTTAATATATTTGAATCAAGTCCAGATGCTAAATTTTTTAATGAATCCTCAATGCGTTTATATCTTTGTTGAGAATTCTTTTTACCTTTAGCAGTTGTCTGGTTTTCTCGTGCCATTTCAATCACAATTGATTCAGGAGCATAGCCCATAACCTTGACAAGCTCATCAACGATCTTGATACTTTGTAAAATTCCTTTTTTGATAGCAGGACTTCCTGGAAGTTCTTTGACAACTTGCTTTACATCATCTGTCTTACCAACCACTTGTGCTTTTTGGATAGCATCTTTGAAGGAAAGACCGTCATCATTGATTATCTGCATAAAATTACGATTGCTGTAGCCATCATCAATCAGATAATCAAGGATTGTTTTCCCAGTTTGTTTATCACGAATGCCGTTAATCAACTTAGCAGAGAGTTTTCCCCAACCAGTATAGTGTCGACGAGTTAGTGCCTTGATTACTTTTTCATCAAAGAGAGAGTCATACTGAGCAAGTCGTTTCTTAATCATCTCACGATCTTCAAAGATAGTGAGCGTGTGGACGATATTTTCAAGAATTGCTTCATTTTTAGGATCATCCATAAATTCTTTATCTCTGATAATTTTTAGTAAATCATGATAAGTGGATAGACTTGCATTAAATTGTTTTTCAATTCCTTTAAGTTCGATTCCATCGTAGCCATCAACATTGTGTAGATAATGAATGATGTCTTTTTCAGTTACTTTTCTTTTCTCTTTGAATAATTGATTGACAATTTTCTTCTTCTGTCCACTATCAAGAAATTGATAGTCTTTCATCCCTTCAGCAATGTATTTCACCTTTGTCAACTCATTATAAACTGTAAAAGTTTCGTACAGAAGACTATGTTTAGGAAGTACTTTTTCTTCCGGCAAATACAGGTCATAGTTGGTCATTCTGTGGATGAAGTATTCCGCAGAGCTTGCTTTATCAACCATCTCTTCAAAATTCCAAGGTCTGATTGCTTCGTCAGAGTCTCGAGTCAGCCATGCGAAATCACTATTACCACGCGCCAATGGGCCTACATAATAAGGAATACGGAATGTTAGGATCTGTTCAATTTTATCTTTGTTCTCCTTTAAAAATGAATAATATTCTCCTTGGTGCCGGAGAATGGCATTCATTTCTTGAAGATGAATTTGATGAGGAATTGAACCATTATCAAAAGTACGTTGTTTTCTCAAAAAATCTTCACGTTCAATTTTTTCAAGGAAATAGTCTGCTCCTTCAATTTTAGAGATGAGATTTTTGATATATTTGTAAAATCCTTCTTGAGTTGTTTTACCATTAATATATCCAGCATATCCATCTTTAGAATCATCAGAAAAAACTTCAGCATATTTTTCTGGAAGATTTCTTCTTATGAATTGTTTTAATGCTGAAAGATCATTTTGATGATTTTCATAACGTTCTATCATAGAGGCAGATAGTGGTGCCTTGGTCACAGGGTCTTTAACAGATAATATCCCTGCTAGTAGTACGGCATCATAGAGTTTTTTAGCCACTACAAAAAGATCAGCGTAATCATCGCCAATTTGCCCCAACAAACTTTCCAAATCCTCATCATAAGTATCCTTAGAAAATTGTAATGGAGCCTTTTCTTCTAAGTCGAAATATTTCTTAAAATCAGCTTGATTCCCAACAATTAATTTTAAAAACTCAGAAAATAATCCCGTTGATTTTTCATCAGGAAATAGTTTTAGGACACGATCTCTTTTAGCAGATTTACTAATCTTATCGGTAAAAATTTCTTCTACCTGTGCATTTTCTTTGCAAAGTGAATTTTCTTCAAAAGTGTTATCATAAACACTTGCAAATTCGTTAAAGATTTTTTGAATATCATTTTTTTTAATATCGAATGTGTCTTCATACAAGAAATGTCCACGATATTTAATGATATGTGCCAAAGCTAAATAGATTAAACGCAAATCAGCTTTCTCTTTCGAATCTGCAAGACTCTTTCTCAAATGATAAATGGTTGGAAACTGTTTATGATACTCTTTCTCTTCCTCTAAAGTTCCAAAAATTGGATACTTACTTCCTCTCTTATCTTCAGGAACTAGGAATGAATCATCTAAGCGATGGAAAAAACTCTCATCCACTTTATTCATTTCTGCAGCAAATATTTCCTGCAAATACAAAATTCTATTCCGACGTCTTGTATATCGACGTCTGGCAGTTCTTTTTAACCGACGATCTGCAGCAGTATTTCCTGCATCAAAAAGGAGTGCTCCGATTAAATTTTTCTTAATAGACTCCTTGTTAGTATTTCCAAGAACCTTCATTTTTTTTGCTGGAACTTTGTAATCATCTGTGATAACTGCCCAGCCTACGCTATTTGTACCGATATCTAAGCCAATTGAATATGGTTTTTTCATAATTTTCTCCTTTATGTCTTGCATTTGCGATGATAAAGTTGTAGAATAATGGTGTTGGGATTATTCGAAACAACACAGCAAGTTAAAATAAGGCTTTGTCCGTATCCAACTTGAAAAAGTGTGCACCGATTCGGTGCTTTTTTTGTGCTTATTTTCAGCTATCCCTAACTAGTCATTATATTAATACAATTTTACTCCTTACTTCCTCAAAAATCAATTCATTATATAGAGATATTCCATCTTTTCTTGACTTTACATTTACACACAAAAAGGAACTCGCATGTACGAGTTCCTTTTTTCTTTATGTCCCCTGCCGGAATCGAACCAGCAACTACTCCTTAGGAGGGAGTTGTTATATCCATTGAACTAAGGGGACCGATAAAAAAAGAAGCGAGATCACTCCCGCCTCCTTGTTCGTCTTAACGACGGATTTCTTTAATACGAGCTGCTTTACCTTGCAATGCACGAAGGTAGTACAATTTCGCACGACGTACTTTACCGTAACGTACAACTTCAATCTTTTCTACACGTGGAGTGTGTACTGGGAATGTACGTTCAACACCGACACCGTTAGAGATTTTACGAACAGTGTACATTTCAGTGTGTCCTTGACCTTTACGAGCGATAACAACGCCTTCAAAGATCTGGATACGTTCACGAGATCCTTCGACAACTTTCGCGTGTACACGAACAGTGTCACCAGGACGGAATGCAGGGATATCAGTACGAAGTTGACCTTCAGTCAAGCTTTGGATTAATGGATTCATTTTATTCTCCTATCTTCGTCAATCTTGAGGGACCTCCCTCAGCGGATAAACTGTATTTTTGTGCTTCCATTACGCACAGAAACTATCATATCAGATAATTTCAGGTTTGTAAAGCTCTTTTCTCTACTTTTTCGCAACTTTTTGTCCGGAATAAATGCTCCACTCTTTTGGTAGGCAATAGGCGATGGCGCAAGCAATGACAAAGAATGGCAGGTTGGCATAGCCAAAGACTTCTCCTCCGATCAAGATCGGTGCGAGCAAGGTCGTCGTCGCACTGCCAAAGACACTGGCATATCCGATAGCAGCCACGACTAAGACTGGAAGACCTAGCATAGGAGCAAGGAAGACTCCAAGCGTAGCTCCGATCGCAAAGAGCGGGGTCACTTCTCCCCCTTGGTATCCAGCAGAGATGGTCACTACGGTAAAGAGGAGCTTCAAGATCCAGTCATAACTCTGCGCACTGCCCTGATGAAAAGCCATATCAATCAGATTGGTTCCAAGACCACTGTATGTTCCGACCTTGGTCAGCTGGAGGGTTAAGAGGACCAAACTAAGTCCAGCCCCTATAAGCGCAATCCGGATATAAGGATTAGGTAAGACTTGAGCGACTGTTTTCTTCAACCATGAAAGGCTAACAGCAAAGAGTTTCCCAGCGAGACCAAAAGCTAGGCCAAGAAGGGCAACTTTGATCAAGGTCTCTGGTGTCCAGCTCAGCGTTTCTTTTAGTGGCACAGCAAATTTCTCCAAGCCAAGGGCATGAGAGGTGAAGCTAGCCACGATTGAGGCAATGAGCGCTGGATAGAGAGCCATCAACTGCAACTCCCCAACTGTCAAGACTTCAAGAGCAAAGAAGGTTGCTGCGAGTGGCGTCTGAAAGAGCCCCGCAAAACCAGCTGCCATCCCGGTCATGAGAAAAATACGCGAAGCATCTGGAATCTTGATATGACGGGCAAAACGATGCGAAAGGGTCGCTCCGATCTGGACCGCTACACCTTCCCGACCGACCGAACCACCAAAGAGGTGGCTCATCCAGGTCGTCAGCATGATCAAAGGCACCAAGACCAAGGGGATTTTCTCCTCACGCACGTGTCCGACATCAAAGATGAGGCCCATTCCTTTTGAAGCCTTGCCACCAAAACGTTTATAAAGATAAACGATGACAAGCCCCGCTAAGGCCAGAAAAAGAATCAAGGGCCAATGCTGGCTTCGGAAATCCCCGATCAGGAGAAGACCTTGACCAAAAATCATGTCAATGGCACCGACCAAGAGACCAATGAAAAGAGCCATCCCTGTTAGGACCACATACTGTTGTGCTTTTTGCTTGATAGATAGACTAGTCACGCGCCCTCACCTCCTCTTGGAAGTCTCTCGAGCGCTTCATCATATCTTGAAACTGAGCTTGAATAGTCGCACGATACTGCTCCTCCGTCACGAGAGAGCCGACTTTCTCAAGTACTTCTCTCTCCCTTCTCTGATCGAGCACAGGTAAACTCTGTTGCTCCTTATATTCTACAATCTGACCGACACAGACCATCCGTCTTTCCAGCAAGGCTACAAGCTCTTGATCGATCTGGTCAATGTCCTTACGAATCTGATCTAAATCCATGTGTCTCCTCTTTATTTTGGATATAAATCGAGGCTGTAATCCATCGATCCAGCCTCTTTGTCATTAATTTGCTTTTGCTACGAGTTCTTCTGCAAAGGCTTCTAATTTTTCAATGTCTTCGTCTTCTGCAGACAAATCAACTTTAACACAGTCAGAGCCTTTTTCAGCACCAGTCGCAGCGAAGCAACGGTCGAAATCATCAACTGCTTTACAGAATTCATCGTAGAAGGTATCACCTGATCCTACCACACCGTAAAGTTTGCCTTTAAGATCAAGGCCAGCCAAATCTTCGTAGAAATCTTGGATCTCATCTGGAAGCTCTCCATCACCGTAAGTATAAGTCGCTACCACTGCGATATCTGCATCAAGGAAGTCCTCCGCATCCACAGTTGTACACTCATCCACATCTACTTCGACACCAAGATCACGGAATTTGTCCGCTACGATATCAGCAATTTCTTCAGTATTTCCAGTCATACTAGCAAAAACAATCTTCGCTACAGTCATAATTTCCTCCCAAAAGCTATTTCCCGTATTATACCACTTTTTCAAGCATTTTGCACGAAACCTTTCCCGATAAGGTGAAAGAAGGGACACGTTTCAAGAATTGGACCGATTCAACCTAATCGCCCTCGTTTTCTTCTTGAATTGCTTTAATATCTTTGATTTCTTCATCCAATTTCTTATCAAAATCAGCCTTATTTTTAAATGGGTAAGAGTAGGTACGCCAAGTATACCATTTTAAGCCTTCTTTACCTTTATAGTACCACTCGATTCTAGTAGGTAAGAATTCTTTGTTGTAGGTGATACGGACTTTGGAGAATTGGCTATCCTTGATAGAATATCTACCTTCAAATTCAGGCGGATATTCCTCTTTCATTAATTTATCATCCACAAATCTTTTCGGTGAACTTGTAATCTGATAGTTAGATTTCTTAATTTCATCAGTAGTAATTTTCTTACTTAACAGAACTGACGATAGTTCTTCATTTACTGCAGATTTGTAATACTGTTTACGATCCCAGTCCGCTTTATAACCACCATAAACTGTATCGTCTTTCACTGCCGTTTCATCATTATAGTAATATTCTTTTTTCTCAAGGTCCACCCCAACCTCAAAATGCTCATCGGTAGAATCTCCCATTTTAATCATAACAAATTGCTTTTTCTTTAAAACATTCAATGCCGGTTGATTGTAACTGCAACTACTTAGGAATACTGCAATAAGTATTACGAGCAACACTACCACAATTTTTTTTGGAAATTCTAACCATCGTTTTCTTTTAATTAATTGTTTAACTTCTTTTATCATATCCATTTCATTCTATCAAAATATCCAATCCAAAGGAAGTGTCTTCCTATCAATAAAGCTGGGCCTTATATAAGCTCAGCTTTATCTAAAAATTATGTTAATCTCCCTCATTTTCCATTTGAATTTCTTTAATATCTTTGATTTCTTCATCCAATTTCTTATCAAAATCAGCCTTATTTTTAAATGGGTAAGAGTAGGTACGCCAAGTGTACCATTTTAAGCCTTCTTCACCCTTATAGTACCACTCGATTCTAGTAGGTAAAAACTCTTTGTTGTAGGTGATACGGACTTTGGAAAACTGACTATCCTTGATAGAATATCTACCTTCAAATTCAGGCGGTTGTTTTTCTTCTAATAATTTTTTATTGATGAATGAATCAGTTGAACGAGTGATTTGATAGTTGGAATCTTTTATATCTTTAATATTCATTTGGTGATTTAAAAGTGCTGAAGTGAGCTCAATATCCAAAGCTCTTTTATAATACTCCGCAGCACTATATTCCTGACTACCACCATACAATTTATTATTTTTTATTGCAGCTCCATGGTAATAAAAAAATTCTTTTTCTTTTAAATCAAAACCCGCACTGATTGATTCCTTGTTATCATCACCAGACAAGATGTGTGTCTCTATAAACCTTTGCTTCTCTATAATAGACTTTGAATTCTCTTGAGTCTTACCCCTTTGGACAACTAAGAAAATACTAGCTATAGTAAGCAATAAAAGAATTAACAATAGGAAAGATTTTAGACTGAATAATCTCTTTTTAATTAATTTCATATATCTCTCATTCTAGCAAAATATCCATCTAAAAGGAAGTGTCTTCCTAACAATAAAGCTGAGCCTTTACTATGCTCAGCTTTATTTCAAATCTGGGTTAATCCCCCTTGTTCTCTTCTTGAATTGCTTTAATAGTTTCGATTTCTTCATCCAATCTCTTATCAAAATCAGACTTATTTTTGAAAGGATACGAATATGTGCGCCAAGTGTACCATTTTAGCCCTTCTTCACCCTTATAGTACCACTCTATTCTAGTAGGTAAAAACTCTTTGTTGTAGGTGATGCGGACCTTGGTGAATTGCCTTTTTTTTCGATATTTGTATTGAAGCTCAAATTCAGGAGGATATTTTTCCTTTAGCAACTTTTTATTGGCTAAAGATTCTGGTGAACGCGTGATTTGGTAATTGTTCTTTTTGATTTCTTCGGTGGTAACTTTTATATTCATTAGTATAGACGAAATCTCTTCATTCAAAGCAGTACGATAATACTCCTTCATCTCGTAGTTGCCTTTTCCACCATATAGAATACCATCCTTGATAGCTGATGAATATGAAAAAAATAACTCTCGATCTTTTAGATCAAATCCTGCTCCTACATTGTTGCCTTGACCTAAATCATCTTGATTTTGAATAAAAACAAATCGCTGCTTCTGCAAAATATCATAAGCATCCGTTCGGGACCGACAGAAAGAATAAAAGAAATATACAAGGACAGCAGCTACCGCAAGTGCAATAAATAACAGCTTATAACGCAATTTTCTCATACGGCCTCCTTCATATTTTTTCATATCTCCCTAACTGGAATTTAATAATTATACTTATCTTATTTTTAAATCAATTTAATAATTAATTTATTATCCGTTTTCCTTCTCCAACTCGTACTCCTCTTTAATATCTTTAATACGCTGGATTTCTTCATCCAGTTTTTTATTAAATTCAGATTCAGTCTTATATGGATATGAAAAACGGCTCCAGGTATACCACTTCAACCCATCTTTCCCTTTAAAATACCATTCAAGTTTGATCGGTAAATAATCTTGATTATAGGTGATCCGAACTTTGGAAAATTGATTCTTTTTATTTATAACTTTGGCTTCAAAATCAGGTGTCTTCCCTTCCTTCACTAGAGATTTAGTAATCAACGATTTCGGATCTCGCTCAATAATAAAGTTTGATTTTTCGATCTCTACCTTCGAAACTTTTAAGTTCAGAATTGCGGAAGTAATATTTCGGTATAAGTCTCTATGATACCTATCGGATGGTTTTTCGTCTGAATAACTACCATATTTTTTCCCATTTTTTACTACTACTTGAGTTTTACTATAAGAATTATTGCTCCTTAAGTCATAGCCATTCTCAAAATAAGATCGATATAAATTTTTATCGTCCGAATCATCCACAACAATAAACCGCTGTTGTTCTAATATGAATTTTGAATCTTCATAGTTATTCCTATTTCTCATTACCATAAATATAATAACTGTAACCATTGTCATTATCAGCATCGCCATTAAGAGAGGCTTTAAATTTATTATACTCTTCCACTTTTTCTTTCTCTGACATTCCTTTTGTCTTTCGTTGCCATGCTTCATAATCTTCATGTCCTCCTTTTCTTACAATATCCGCAAATTGACCTACATGTCCTGTATCTTCATCCACGTCACCCAAATCATCTTCTGAATGAAATTGTTTTTTTGCTTCAGATCGAGTAGCTGGCTCAGGAGTACCACTTACATCAAGCATTCCATGTTTACCTTCGTAAAACTTAGTAACATCTGAATTTTGACCTGTTGAAGGGCCGTAGTTAAAGGACTCCGTATTGGCGATTTCTCTTAATTCTTCATTAGAATATTTTCCTGGATCGGAATCATAACGACCATTTGCTAGTTTGTGCTTGTCATAGGCATCCCATTGACTGTCAAACTCACCGGTATCCAAATTCACAATAAACTCCACCATCCGGGCATTGTTCAAATCTTTTCCTTTAGCTGAATTGCCCTGAGGGACTTGAACCTTCATATTATAGGGACGTTGGAAGCCTTCTGATTCCTTGAAACGGTTATGGAAGTTCGCACCAGTTGTGTAATCAAATTCAATATTATTTTCTTTACCATATGCTAACAGTTTCTCGTAATCATTTGCGCCTTCGTAATGATTGCGAATATAGTAAATTGCATGGCGATCAAGATAATAACGGAAAAAATGAACTTGCTGCCTAAGTAAATCTTTTTTGTAATTAAGATGTTTATCACCGAATGCTTTTACAACATCACGTCTGAAATACATGTTGAAATCACCATGTGGTGGTAGATTCTCTGAAATCTTATGCGTTTTGCTTGTCAAATGCATAAACTGATTACCATCCGTTTCTGCACCTAATTGCTTAAGAACCAGTTCAACTTTCGCTTCTGAATCGAGTTTACTACTAGCATACATTTCTGTATAGATATCTGATCCAATCTCCTTGGTTTCTGCATACAAAGCATCTCTCCTTGCATTTAACTCACTGCCTGTCTTGGCATCAGCAGTTCTTTTTGAAACGCCTTTAACATAACCTTTGATAGCATCCTTATCCCAGCCATCTATTTCTTTAAGATTCACTGATTGTTCACGTAATCCCGTAAGAAATTGGTTATATTCGAACGATGTTACATCCTTTGGTTTCTTTGGCAAATATTCATTTTCAAACTCTTTATTCTTAATCGTTTCATTTACGAGATCAGACCAGGATAAATCCTTTGGAATAGAATACATTCCCGTATTTGGATCCCACGCTACGTTAATTTGATTGACAGCTATTTGAATAGCTTGGGCTAAGATATCAATTTCCCAGAAGATACTTGACGATGATGCATTAAACGCTCTGAGTTTATTTAATTTTTCTTGTAGTTTGTTTCTAGCTGCCTGAAAAATACCATTTAATACATTTAATCCTTGAATCCTTTCTAATCTCTGCAACCGTTGAAAATCTCCAGCACTAGTCGATTTACTAGCAGCGATTTCATTGATCTCTGCATGAAAGATAGCAATACTCCGATCACACTGTTCAATATCAGAAACCAACTTTTCTTCCTGTAAGTCCTCGTCAGCCACCTCCGAGCGATAGGATGCTGGAAGCTTCTTCACACTTTCTTGTGTAGCTTCTGCTAAAGCTACTCCGGCCTCCTTCAATGGCTGGACAACACTTGTCACAAAGCTTCTAAAAGAGTCGTAAGCTTGGCCAGACAAGCGCGAGGCAGAATTTTCTATTTGAGTTAATGATGTTTCTAGTGATTCATAAGCTTTCAATTGTTGCTCAATCATAGTACCTGTGCTACTAGCTTGGCTATCCAAACTACCGCGATAAACTTCAATTCCCATCGTCACACTCCTTTTCAATCATTAATTTTTTCCGTTCATGATAGATATCATTTAAATCATCTTCGACTTTTCTTTTTTGAATAGCTAATTCATAATCCTTGTTTGCAATATTCGTATATTTTCTGAACAGATAGACTTCCATCATAGATATCATTTGCCACATCTATCCTTGTAAAATGTGCACATTCATCTAGATATCTACTTACTAAAGTACTCCAGTTATTAACCGAACCTTCCATAAATTGTTCATATTGTCTACACCCTTGCCCTCTCATCTCGGTAAATATTCCCATTCCAT
>ERZ1699232.425-NODE-425-length-11998-cov-5.542499_pt1 | contig 11998 bp, 9 predicted proteins | sample MGYA00581529_ERZ1699232 | MGnify/ENA primary metagenome ERZ1699232 (study PRJEB42319, sample SAMD00040335) | human oral metagenome | material: saliva | host: Homo sapiens | study: EMG produced TPA metagenomics assembly of PRJDB4115 data set (Metgenomic analysis of...
TTTAAAAATAGATAGTCCTCAAAGGCTGTACTGGCTACTCGAACCACCTGATCCAGATCTGCTTTTTCTGCTTTTCTGTACTTCATCTTCTCTCCTATTCTAAGTCCACTTTCCAGTATACACTATCCCTCGCTCTTAGACAAAGGTCAATTTTCAGCAATTTGTTCATTCAAACCAGCAAAAAGAGTCCTCCCCAAACGAGTCCCAGCCCCCAAGCGACGAGGACATCCTTGGGATAATGAACCCCTCCAAGAACTCGGACAAGGGCTAATAGAAGAGATAGGAGCATGGAGCACATTCCTAGCGGAAGAGACAACTGACAGACACACATGGAGATAATGGTCGCCGAAAAAACATGTCGGCTAGGAAAGGAATGACCGGATGAATTTTTTTCTAATAAGGGTTGAATCTCCCATTTTTCATAAGGTCTTGGAACATTGACCCAATGACGAAAGAGGCTAAACAAGACAAAACCCGATGCAGGAATCCAGATAAAAGGCCAAATGCCTCCCATTGAAGTTTTCTTTAAAAACAGCCAACAAAAGACCAGGCCGTAGATGCCTGGCATCACGAAAGTCAGGATTCGATTCATCCTTTGAAGAACCTGCACACGATGTGGCTTTCTCGTAAAAGGCAGGGTTAGCCAACGATAAAATTTCGGATAATCTTGAAGATTGGGCTTCATGTTGGCACTCCTGTCTATCATCTCATTTTTGTACTACTAGTATACGCGATCCTAAGAAAGCCTGTCAAGCCAGGCTTCTTTTTTATCCTTTCTTTCTTCTTTTTCACATGATTTAGCACTAAAATCTGATGATTTATCATTTTTCTGTCTCCAAGAAACGTCTTTTCCATTACTATTATCGATAAAAAAATGAGGCTGGGACAAAAGTCCTAGCCTCTTAATTGTTTTTGGATTGTCGAACAAGACGCAGTGGTTGAGTGGGCTCTACTACGCTGATTTCATCAGCTTTTACAGCCCTACTCAACTGTGCGGAGGTGAGACGACGAAATCGAATTCTAACGAATTACCGATTTCTGTCCCACTCTCATTTTTTCACTTTGTATGTTACGCCCTTTGTATCTTGTTGGAATTGCGACAGGACGAAGGTGGATCGATACCATCCACCTGAGGAGTTAGTGAGTCGTGTCGGCAAGGCACCATTGTGCTTGCCGTTACACGAATTGAACACGGCCTAAATGCTGTGTGAAAAAGATAAATTCTCTTGTGAGCATCGCTCACTGCTAGAATTTCCTATTTTCACTGTGCATTTTACGGGCTTTGTATCTTGATTTCATGCTACTTCTTCTGTGAATTGGCTATTATAGAGATCAGCATAGAAGCCATTTTGGCTCATGAGTTCTTGGTGGTTGCCTTGCTCGATAATATTTCCATCTTTCATCACGAGAATCAGATCCGCATTACGGATAGTGGACAAGCGATGGGCAATGACAAAGGAGGTCCGGCCTTCCATGAGTTTGTCCATGGCTTTTTGAATCAACTCTTCTGTACGGGTATCGACAGATGAGGTTGCTTCATCCAAGATGAGGAGCGGGGCATCCTTCAAGAGGGCACGCGCAATGGTCAAGAGTTGCTTTTGACCAACGGACAAGGTCACTGAATCATCTAATACAGTATCATAGCCATTCGGCAAGGTCCGAATAAAGTGATGGACACCAACCGCTCGGGTTGCCGCTTCGACCGCTTCGTCTGAAATATCGGTTTGATTAAAGACCAGGTTTTCCCGAATAGTCCCTTCAAAGAGCCAGGTATCTTGCAAGACCATCGAAAAGGCATCATGAACTTCTTCACGGCTCATGGCCTTAGTATCCACACCATCGATGGTAATTTTACCAGCTTGAATGTCGTAAAAACGCATCAAGAGATTGACCATGGTGGTCTTACCAGCACCTGTTGGACCAACAATGGCCACCTTCTGTCCTGGCTTCGCTTCAGCTGTAAAGTCATGGATAATGGTCTTATCTGGTGAATAGCCAAAACGCACATGTTCAAAGGTGACATGCCCTTTTGGCTCTTCCAATTGACGAGTTTTTTGGGATTCGTCTTCCATTTCTTCTTCGTCTAAGAATTCAAAGACACGCCCCATAGCAGCACTAGCTGATTGCAATTGGGTAATTCCTTGGGCCATTTGACCAATTGGTTGGGTAAAGATGCGGACATAGGTCATAAAGGCCACAATGGTCCCGATGGTAATGTCTCCATTAATGGTGAGGACAGCCCCAACGATACAGACCATGACATAGCCGAAATTCCCTACAAACTGCATCAAGGGCATCATGATCCCAGAGAAGAATTGGGATTTCCACATGCTATGGTACAAATCTTGGTTGATGGCATCAAAATGATCTTTGGCTTGATGGCGGCCATTATAGGAAATAACAACATTGTGGCCACTATAGATTTCTTCAACATAGCCTGAAACTTTGGCAAGATTATCTTGTTGCTGTTTAAACAAAGGCTGACTCTTGACCATAATGATGCTAGAAAGAGCAAAGCCAGCAAAGACGGATACAATCGCTGTGACAGCTAAGTGCCAGTCCGTCTTAAACATCATGAAGATGGAGCCGATCAATAAGACGATAGAGGAGACCATTTGAACCAAGCTTTGGTTAAAGGATTGGGTCATCAAATCCACGTCATTGGTCACACGAGACAAGGTATCTCCTTGTTCGTGACTATCAAAATATTGGAGGGGTACACGATTGATCTTTTCAGCGATGGCATTGCGCAAGCGTTCTGCGAAGCGCTGAATCATTGTTGAGATAATGAAACTACTGCTGTAGGACACCAGTGCTCCAACTCCATAAAGGATGGCTAAGGTCAGGGCAATCGAAGTGATTTTGTCAATATCAATGGCGCCTCCCATCCCTTTTGTGATGGTATCCGTGATTTCTTTTAACTTATCCGGTCCAATAACCGTGATAATACTCGATACGATTGAAAAGAGGATAGCAACTAGGAAAAATAGGTGGAAGCCCTTCAAATAGGGAGAAAGTTGTCTCCAAAGGGACGAATCTTGTTTTGTTTTATGCATGTTCCAACTCCTCCTTAGACAATTGTGAATAGGCAATTTCTTGATAGACTTCATTGGTCGCAAGCAATTCTTTGTGGGTGCCTTGACCGACGACCTTCCCTTGATCCAAGACCAAAATCAAATCCGCATCCATAATGGTCGAAATCCGTTGGGCAACGATCAATTTGGTCGTATCTGCCAGCTCTTCTTTCAGGGCTTGGCGCAAGATACGATCCGTTTTGTAATCCAGGGCTGAGAAGGAATCATCAAAGATGAGGATCTCGGGCTTGCGTGCCAGGGCACGCGCAATGGCCAAACGTTGACGTTGTCCTCCAGAGAAGTTGCTTCCTCCTTGCGCTACTTCTGTATCCAAGCCCTTCTCTTTTGTGGCAACAAACTCTTTGGCTTGGGCCAATTCAAGAGCTTTCCAGATGTCTTCATCCTCTAATTTTCCTTGACTACTTTCTCCAAATTCTATATTGGAGCGAATCGTGCCGCTAAAGAGCACTGCTTTTTGGGGAATGTAGCCGACTTTATTGTTCAATTCTTGGTGGCTATAATCCTTGACATTCACCCCATCCACTAAGATCTTTCCTTCTGTCGCATCGTAAAAACGCGGGATTAAATTGACCAAAGTGGATTTACCAGAACCAGTTGATCCGATGAAGGCAACGGTTTGTCCTTTCTGAGCTGAGAAGGTCACGTGCTCAATCACAGCACGGGAAGTCCGTCCATATCGGAAGGAAACGTCTTGAAATTCTACACTTCCTTTTTCTCCAGACTCAGTCTTGGACTCAGATGGAAAATCAACAGACGGCTCTAGAGCCAAGACCTGATTAATCCGTTTTGCGGATACTAAGGCACGAGGCAGAATAATCAAGATGGCCACCATCATCATAAAGCCAATGACAACCTGCATGGCGTAAGAGGAGAAGGTGATCATATCGGAGAAGACCTTGGTCCGATCCGCTAATGCAGGACTGGTGAAGATCTTTGTAGGATCTTTTGGCATGGCGATATCATTGATCAAGTGCGCCCCAATCCAGTAAATAGCAAGGGTCAAGCCACTTGATACCACTGTCATGACAGGGTTCATCAAAGACATCAACCGATAAACAAAGAGATTTAGACGGGTTAAGCCCTTGTTTTCAGCCTGGAATTTCTCATTTTGATACGCTTCCGCATTGTAGGCGCGAACCACTCGCACCCCAGTCAAACTCTCCCGTGTCGTCGCATTCAAAGCATCGGTCAAACCTTGAACCTTTTGCTGGCGCGGAAAGGCAATAAGAACCAGAACAGAGAGCAGAATCAAGACCATCAAGACCGCAATCCCAACAGACGTTGTCCAGGCACTGCTCTTCCCCCAAATCTTGGTCAAGGCCCAAATCGCCATAATGGGACCACGCGTCACAACTTGCATCCCCATCACAATCATGATTTGCAACTGGGTCAAATCGTTGGTCGTCCGGGTCAAGAGAGAGGGAACGGAGAATTTCTTGATCTCGGCATCAGAGTAATCCATCACTTGATGGAAAATCTCTCCTCGAAGTCGCGTCGTAAAGCTGGCAGCGACTCTTGAAGCCAAAAAGCCTACAAAAACTGCCATTAAAAAGCTTCCAAAAGAGAAGAGCAACATCTTGCTTCCCGGATCCATAATATCCGAAACCTTGGTCCCCTCCTTAGCTAAGAGGGTCGTGATATCAGATAAGTATTCAGGAGTCTTTAAATCCATCCAAACCGCTAGACAGATAAAGACCGTACTAAGGGCAATCATGCCCCATTCTTTGGCGGTTAACCGCCGAAACATATTGATCATTCCTCGCTCCTTTTTTTCATATTCTCATAAAATTGATGCATGACCTTGAAAAAGATGGCCAATTCTTCTTCTGATACACCAGCCATCATCTTCTGGTCCACTTCCTCAAAGAATTGCTTCATGTCATTCAAATTGGCTTTCACACTGTCTGTTAGGTAGACATACTTGGCCCGTTTATCGGTCGGACTAGCCTCTAAATAAATAAAGCCATTTTTCTCCATTCGCTTGATCAGATTACTGGTCACGGATTTTGCGATATGAAGTTCCTGCTCAACATCCCGAATCAAGGTCACTTTTCCCTCCTTTTCACGATGAGATAAGAAGCTCAATACCTGACCTTGGGGTCCTGCGCTAAATTCAAGCCCCTGCTTCTTGGCCTCTCTTTCTACCATGAGGTGAATGAGATGGCCGATTTTTTTAAATTCTTGTAACGGTTTGTCCATCATTCCTCCAAATAGTTCTCATAAGAACTTTAAAGTTACTATGAGAACTATTTTAGCACAAAAAAGATCCCTGTCAAGAAAAAAGTTTCTATAAGAACTAAAAAATGGAGCCGAATCGACTCCATCCTTCATCTTTAGATAATAATGCCTTCTAGATGATCCATTTCATGCTGACAGATCTGGGCTGGAAAACCTGACAAACGAATCGTTTTTGCTTTCCAATTCACATCTCGATAGGCCACTGAAATCTCCTCATAACGAGTGGTTGGCCGAATCCCTACCAAGGATAAGCATCCTTCCTCTGTTTGGTAAGGCTTTTTCTTTTCAAGGAGAACCGGATTAAACAGTACCAGATTTTCACTTCCCATTCGGATGATAATCGCCCGTTTTTTCACTCCGATCATATTAGCCGCTAAACCGACACACTCAAGGAGATGAGCATTTAAGGTGTCCTGCAAATCCAAAGCCAAGGTGCGATCCTCAGGTGTCGCTTCTTCTGACTTTTGACCCAAGAATAAGACATCCTTTACAATATTCTTTTTCATTCCTTCCTCACTTCTTGATAGATAGACGAAAGAAGTGAGTGGGACAGAAATCGATAATTCGTTAGAATTCGATTTCGTCGTCCCACCTCCGCACAGTTAAGTAGGGCTGTAAAAGCTGATGAAATCAGCGTAGTAGAGCCCACTCAACCACTGCGTCTTGCTCGACAATCCAAAAATAATTGAGAGGCTAGGACTTGTGTCCCAGCCTCCTCGCTCTTGTTTCTAACCTCTAAGAGACAATTGCTTCTTATTTTTTTAGCTTCTCGCTCACTTCTTTTGCAAGGACAAAGTTCCCCAAGGTCGCTGAACCATTGCCAGCAACTGCAGGTGTCACAATGTAATCTCTCACATCTGGTACAGGGAGGTAACCGTTCAAGAGAGCAGTAAATTTCGTGCGAACACGATCTAACATGTGTTGTTGAGCCATGACTCCTCCTCCAAAGACAATGACGTCTGGGCGGAAGGTAACTGTCGCATTCACTGCTGCTTGTGCGATGTAGTAGGCTTGAATATCCCACACATTGCTGTTGAGTTCAATGTTTTCCCCACGAATACCTGTACGAGCTTCCAGACTTGGACCAGCCGCAAAACCTTCCAAACAGCCATTGTGGAAAGGACAAACACCCTTGAATTCTTTTTCCACATCCATTGGGTGTTGAGCCACATAGTAGTGTCCCATTTCTGGGTGTCCAGCTCCCCCGATAAACTCACCACGTTGGATGACACCAGCTCCGATTCCTGTTCCGATTGTATAGTAAACCAAGTTTTCGATATGACCACCCGCGTTATTGCGTGCGACCACTTCTCCATAGGCAGAGCTATTCACATCTGTCGTGAAATAGATAGGTACATTCAAGGCACGACGGAAAGCCCCAACGATATCTACATTGGCCCAATTTGGTTTTGGAGTCGTTGTGATGAAACCATAAGTGTTTGAATTTGGATCGATATCAATTGGTCCAAACGATCCAATCGCAAGCCCAACTAGATCCTCAAATTTTGAGAAAAATTCAATACACTTATCAATCGTCTCAATTGGCTTGGTTGTTGGAAATTGTACTTTTTCCACAACATTATAGTTTTCATCACCAACTGCACAAACAAATTTTGTACCGCCAGCTTCCAAACTTCCATATAATTTTGTCATGTTGGCTCCTTTTTTATTATGAAAAATATCCTGTATTTATTATAGCATATTTTGTAGTCAATCTTTTTCTCTTCTCTAAAGAAAAAACACACTTTTTTTGAAAAATAAAATTCAAGGACTGGAGATAATAGACCAGTCCTTGAGAACTTATTGTTTCGATTAAGCTTTGACTTCGATGATTGCATCACCCTTCGCAACAGATCCAGTTGCAACAGGTGTGACGGAAGCAAAGTCAGCTGTGTTAGTGACGATCACCATAGTTGTGTCTTCAAGACCAGCTGCGGCAATTTTCGCTGCATCAAATGTACCAAGGACATCACCAGCTTTGACTTTATCGCCTTGAGCTACTTTTTGATCAAATCCTTCACCGTTCATTGATACTGTATCAATCCCAACGTGGATCAAGATTTCAGCACTATTAGCTGTTTTCAAACCGTAAGCATGTCCAGTCGCAAAAGCAATCGTTACTTCAGCATCTGCTGGCGCATAGACAACGCCTTCAGTTGGTTTGATGGCAATTCCTTGTCCCATCGCACCACTTGAGAAGACAGGATCATTCACATCAGCAAGCGCTACTGTACTACCAACGATAGGAGTTACAATCACTTCATCTGCAAGTGTTGCTTCAACTTCTTCAGAAGCAGCTGCTACTTCTTTGGCTTCTGCTTTTTCAGCAGTTTCTGCTGCTGCTACATTTCCTTCTGCAGCAAACACATCTGCTGCTTTTGTCTTACCGTAGAAGTAAGTCAATGCAAAGGCTACCGCAAAGGCAATCACTTCACACAAGAGGTAGAATGGGATGGATGTTGCATTGATTGAAAGGAATCCAAGGAAACCTGCTGATCCAAGTGAAACAGCAACGACTTGGAGAAGACCTGCAAAGAGGGCACCTACTGCTGAACCGATAAGGGCACAGAAGAATGGGAATTTGTATTTCAAGTTAACCCCGAAGAGGGCTGGTTCTGTGATACCAAGAAGGGCAGACACACCTGCAGAAGATGCAAGACCTTTGGTTTTTTCGCTCTTCGTCAAGAACAAGATGGCAAAAGTTGCAGCACCTTGCGCTACGTTGGCCATTGATGCGACAACGAAGATGAAATCTCCATGACCCGCACCTTTTTGCCATGCTGAAAGCAATTGTGTTTCGATAGCTGGGAATGATTGGTGAAGACCTGTCATAACGATCAATGAGTAAGTTCCACCAAAGACTGTCATACCGATAAAGCTTGTTGTGTTATACAACCATACAATAGCATCTGTGATTCCGTTTGATACCAAAAGCATCACTGGACCAACCACTGTAAAGGTAAGGAAACCAGTAATCATCACAGAAAGCAATGGAGTAAAGGTAAAGTCAACAGCTGATGGCAATTTCTTGTGGAAGAATTTTTCCAAATGCGCCAAGATCCAGATCGCTGCTAAGACAGGAATAACTTGGTAAGCATAGTTTGTTTGTGCTACATTGTAACCAAAGATATCCCAGAATTTAGTAGCCCCACCAAGATCTGGTGTGGTCATGATCATACCGATCGCAGCACCCAAGAAGATGTTTGCTCCAAAGCGTTTGGCTGCAGAAATACCAACCAAAATTGGCAAGAACATAAATGGTGCAGCTGACATCAATTGGATCATAGCTGAAAGACCCTTGATAGCTGGGTACATTTCTTCCAATGATTTAGGTCCAAATAAACCAGCTGAAGTCAAGAAGTTCCGAAGGGCCATCAAGAGACCACCTGCAACCAAGGCAGGGATGATTGGAACGAAGATATCAGACAAGAGTTTAATCAAGGCCATCAATGGGTTGAATTTCTTATCTTTTGCAGCGATTTGTTTCAAATCGTCTGTTGATACTTCTTTCAAACCAGTCGCTTTAATCAGCTCTTCATAAACAAAGTTTACATCTCCAGGTCCGATGATGACTTGGTATTGACCATCTGATTTGAAGGTTCCTTTGACATCTGCATTGTTATCAAGTGCAGCTTGATCAACTTTGCTATCGTCTTTCAATACCAAACGTAGACGTGTCGCACAGTGTGCTGCCGCAACAAGGTTATCTTTACCAACTGCTTCGATAACCTCTTTGGCTACTTTATTGTAATCCATAAAGTAAATCTCCTTATTTTTTGTAATGTAAACGGTTAAATCGTTTCTACGTTTTTAATTGTACCACGTATTGAAAATATGTCAAGCGTTTTGCAGGATTTTTTTGAAACTTTTTTAGACTTTTTGACACGTTTTGACAGAATGAAACTATTTTCATTTCAAGAGAGGCTTATACTACGCTTTTTAGTGCTTTAATTCAGTCTTTTATTTTCATTTTCTTTCATTTTTTCATGGATTTTCAACTTCTCATTTTTTCTTCAAACTACAAAATAGATGTCAATCGTTTGACATTTTTTGCCATTCTTTTCATTTATCGCTTGCATTTTTAATGGGAAATCGTTACTATGGAAGTAAGAAAAAATTCGGAGGACTAAAATGGAATGGACAACTGAACGTCGTTACCGACGTTATGAAGACTGGACAACAGAGGAAAAGCAAGCGATCCAAGAAAACATGGCGAAATCTCCTTGGCATACACACTACCATGTAGAGCCAAAGGCTGGTCTCTTAAATGATCCTAACGGTTTTTCCTACTTTGATGGAAAATGGATCTTGTTTTACCAAAATTTCCCATTTGGTGCAGCCCATGGGTTAAAATCATGGGTACAAACAGAAAGTGAAGACTTGGTTCATTTCAAAGAAACTGGTGTAACGCTTCTTCCAGACACAGATCTGGATAGCCATGGCGCTTATTCCGGATCAGCCATGCAGTTTGGTGACAAACTATTCTTATTCTACACTGGAAATGTTCGTGATGCAGAATGGGTCCGTCATCCTTACCAAGTCGGTGCTTTGATGGACAAAGACGGAAAGATTGAAAAAATTGACAAAATCTTGATTGATCAACCGGCTGATTCGACCGATCACTTCCGTGACCCACAGATTTTTAATTTCAAGGGTCAATACTACGCTATCGTTGGTGGTCAAGACCTTGAGAAGAAAGGATTCATCCGTCTTTATAAGGCTGTAGATAACGACTATACCAACTGGGTTGCAGTCGGTGACTTGGATTTTGCAAACGATCGGACAGCTTATATGATGGAATGTCCTAACCTAGTCTTTGTTGGAGACCAACCCGTTCTCCTCTACTGTCCTCAAGGCTTAGATAAATCCGTTCTCGATTATGACAATATCTATCCAAATATGTACAAGATTGGGGCAAGCTTTGACCCAGAAAAGGCCAAAATGGTTGATGTATCTGAATTGCATAATCTCGACTATGGTTTTGAAGCCTATGCCACTCAAGGATTTAATGCACCCGATGGACGTGCCTATGCTGTCAGCTGGCTAGGTCTTCCAGACGTTTCTTATCCAACGGATTCCTATGACTACCAAGGAGCTCTCTCACTAGTCAAAGAATTAACCATCAAAGATGGCAAACTCTACCAATACCCAGTTGAAGCGATCAAGGACTTGCGCGCTGAGAGTGAGGCATTTGCCAACAAGGCACAAACCAAGAACTGCTATGAATTGGAATTGCAGTTTGAAAAGGATAGCCAGAACGAAATCGTCCTCTTTGCCGATGCAGAAGGAAAGGGCTTAGCTCTCACATTTGATCTGGCTAAAGGATTGGTCACAGTCGATCGAAGCCAGGCTGGTGAGCAATATGCCCAAGAATTCGGTACGAGCCGTAGCTGCACAATCGCTAACCAAGCGACAACTGCTAATATTTTCATTGACAATTCGATTTTTGAAATCTTTATTAATAAAGGAGAAAAAGTATTTTCTGGTCGGGTCTACCCACATGCGGATCAAAATGGAATCTTGATCAAGTCTGGAACCCCTACTGGAACTTACTACGAACTTGATTATGGTCGCAAAGCTAACTGATGTCGCCAAACTCGCCGGTGTCAGCCCTACTACTGTCTCACGGGTTATCAATAAAAAAGGATACCTGTCTGAAAAAACGATCCAAAAAGTCCAAGAAGCCATGCGAGAATTGGGCTATAAACCTAACAATGTTGCTCGTAGCCTCCAAGGAAAATCAGCCAAGTTAGTCGGCTTGATCTTTCCCAACATCAGCAATGTTTTCTATGCTGAATTAATTGACAAACTAGAGCACCAACTCTTCAAACACGGCTATAAAACCATCATCTGCAATAGTGAGCACGACTCCGAGAAAGAGCGCGAATACATTGAGATGTTGGAGGCTAACCAGGTAGATGGCATCATTTCAGGAAGTCATAATTTGGGCATTGAAGATTACAACCGGGTAACTGCTCCTATCATTGCTTTTGACCGCAACCTCTCCCCAGAAATTCCGGTTGTTTCTTCAGACAACTACGCTGGTGGAGTTTTAGCAGCAGAAACCCTGGTCAAAAGTGGTTCTAAAAAGATCATCATGATCACAGGTAATGACAACTCTAACTCCCCAACTGGCTTGCGTCATGCGGGATTTGCATCAGTTCTACCTGAGTCCATGATCATCAATGTTTCCAGTGATTTCTCCCCTATTCGCAAAGAAATGGAAATCAAACAGATCTTAACCCAGCAAAAACCAGATGCCATTTTTGCCTCCGATGATTTGACGGCGATCTTGATCATGAAAGTCGCTAGAGAATTAGATATTCAGATTCCTCAGGATTTGAAAGTGATTGGTTATGATGGAACCCAGTTCATCGAAACCTATACACCTGAACTGACAACCATCCAGCAACCTCTAAAGGATATTGCCGTTCTGATGGTGGATCTACTACTCCAAAAGATCGAAGGAAAAAAAGTAGCGACTACCGGTTATTTCTTGCCCGTTAGTCTCCACTCTGGAAAAAGTGTCTAAAACAACGAGGCTAGGACAAAAGTCCTAGCCTCTCAATTATTTTTGGATTGTCGAGCAAGACGCAGTGGTTGAGTGGGCTCTACTACGCTGATTTCATCAGCTTTTACAGCCCTACTCAACTGTGCGGAGGTGG
>ERZ1699232.427-NODE-427-length-11967-cov-2.008193_pt1 | contig 11967 bp, 10 predicted proteins | sample MGYA00581529_ERZ1699232 | MGnify/ENA primary metagenome ERZ1699232 (study PRJEB42319, sample SAMD00040335) | human oral metagenome | material: saliva | host: Homo sapiens | study: EMG produced TPA metagenomics assembly of PRJDB4115 data set (Metgenomic analysis of...
ATGTGTATAAAGAGACAGAAGTTTCACCGAGCCATCCGGTTGCGGAAAGTGCGGTAGATTTTCGACCTGTTTTTGGATTTTTGCAAATTGCTCTGCACTCACCACAGGATTTTTGAAGAAACTGCCCGCGTTGCCAAATTCTTTTGGATCCGGCAATTTACTGCGGCGAATATGGCACACTTCATCAAACACTTGTTTTGCCGTTACAGTTTGAGGATCAAAATTCACTAATGAGCCATATTTTAAAATCGGTTGCCAATTTTTTGCTAATTTCAATCCAACAGCCGTTATCACATAACCTTGTGCATAACGATGTTTGAAAATACTTTCACGATAACCAAATTCACATTCACTCACCTGTAAGCGGAATTGTTCGCCCGTGTTGAGATTCAGTACATCCACATAATCACACACATCTTTAAATTCTACACCGTACGCACCAATATTTTGAATCGGTGCAGAGCCGGCACAGCCTGGAATGAGTGCAAGGTTTTCTAACCCATTAATTCCTTGTGAAAGCGACCATTCCACCAACTCATGCCAATTTTCACCACCATTAACATGTAAATAATGGTAATCGCTATCTTCTGTATGCTGAATACCCAATAAACGATTAACAATCACTATTCCTTGAAAATCTTCTAAAAATAGCATATTGCTACCTTGACCTAAAAATAAGACAGGGAGATTTTCAGCTTGCGCTTTTTGCCAAGCTTGTTGGATTTGTTCAATCGATGTGGCTTCAATGATTTCACGTGCATTTGCCGGAATATTGAAGGTGTGAAACGGTTGTAAACTTTGCATTAACTTTCCTTAAAAAAACGTGTGAGGAAGCGTGATTTTTACTTGCGTACCACCTTGCTCCCTTTTTGAAATTGTAAGCTGAGCATTTAATTGGCGACTGCGTTCAGTCATGATATTTAAACCATAATGCCCTTCTGGCTCGTCTAACGTCGGAATCCCTACGCCATTATCTTGCACAAGAATTTCGTATTCCCCTTCTGCATTGATGTGTGCTTTTACCTCAATCAACGTACCTTTTGAGTGTTTAATCGCATTCAGCGTTGCTTCACGCACAATTTGCAGAACGTGCACTAATTCTTGTGGGTTTAAACTTTGTGATGGCAAACTGCAGTCCACCGTCATTTGCATTTTCGTTTGCGAACGTAAACTTTCGATAACTTGCTCCAAGGCAACCTGTAAATTCGCCTCTTGTACCGTTAAACGGAAAGTCGCCAATAATTCTCGCAATTGAGAATAACCATCTGATAAAGCTTGTTCAAATTCACCAATGATCGCAATGCTTTTCTCTTTTGATTCCTCGTCTTCTTTCTTCAAATTATGCTTTAACAGCGTTAATTGAATTTGTAAGAAAGACAGCACTTGCGCCAACGAGTCATGTAATTCCCGTGCAATAATTGACCGCTCTTCCATCAATAATAGCTGCTCTTGCTGCCGTTGCGTTTTGTGTGAATACAACGCTTTTGCCACCATTTGCCCTAAGTTTTTCATCATACGCGGATCAGGACCAGGCAAACCAGCTTGCCACGAGAGCACTGCTAAGTTTTCATTTTCAATAGAAAGTTCTTCGACTTGAAGTGATTGTTTAGGATCTTTTTGACCAAAAGAAATTTCCCAATGTTCTGATCCGAAAATTTCTAACTCAATGTAGCGTAAATGTTCGCTGACACGAATATGATTGAGCACTTGACTGAGAATTTTATCATTAATCTTCGTGGGCGTAAGCAACTGCGAGCTTTGATAAAGCGTCGTTAAAGAGCGGTTAGTTTGGCGTAATTTTTGCGTTTTCTCATTAACGGCATCTTCTAAACGTGAATAAAGTCGCCCTAATTCCGATGACATTTGCGTAAACACTTTTGCCAAAACACCAAGCTCGTTACCACTTTCTGTATCAAGCTGGATATGTTTAAACTGCCCCATTTGCACTTGCATACTGGCTTTGGTCATCAGCTCTAAAGGCTTCACGACTTCGCGCTTCATATACCAAATGACATAAGATACCATCGCAAGGATCAATAGCATTGAAACACATAGCACTGAAACTGCACTAATCCATTTTTGTTCAGCAAAGCGTTGCAATTCCAACACGAAATCATCGACATCTTGTACATAACTTTTCAGTTCTGCATGATATTTTTCGATTTGATGCGCACGGGCGAAATCAGACATCACCGCCCAGCGTTGTAGAATTTTTTGATAGGATTCTCTCACCCCTGAAGGTGCAAAAAGCTGATTCTGCACAGAAAGCAAGGCCTCAGCATTGAGACTTCGTTGATAACGCACAAGATTCTGTTCAACCGTATCCGGCGAACGTTCCATTTCCGTTAATAGTCGATAACTTTGCATACGCAAAGAACCGGAAATATTAATGGCTTCCGCATCCGATTTATTACTAGCCATCACAAGCAAACTCAATGAGCTAATAATGCCCATAAAGATGATGACCACAAATAAATATTTAGCAATACGGGTAGAAACTGAACGTTTAGCGTACACGATAATTCTTCAACATAGGGAAAAGTGTCCATAGTTTAGCATAAAGTGCGGTTGAAATTGGCTGATTTTTCACAAATAAAAAACATCGGCTTTAACACCGATGTTTTCAAAAACTTGAATATTTTTGACCGCACTTAGCTTAATTCTTTGCCTTTTAACTCTGGCACTAAGAAGACCGTCGCTACCATGTCAATCACATAAATCACTGCCAAGAAAGCAATCGCAATACTAAATGAATATGCTGAAACAACTGCGCCTACAACAACTGGCCCAAAACCACCTACGGCACGACCTAAGTTAAATAACACATTTTGTGCTGTTGCACGTGCTTCTGTCGGATAGGCTTCGGCCATTAATGCGCCATAACCGCCCATCATGCCGTTGACAAACATCCCTAAGAATGCGCCCGCTACCAACATCGCGGTTGGATCAGTTAATTGAGAGTAAGTGATGATGCTGATCACGGCACCAAGTTGGAATAATAAGAAACTTGGTTTACGTCCCACTCTATCCGCTAAGCGACCAAAAATCCAAATCCCTGCCATCATGCCGCATACGGTAACTGCCGTCCATAAACCTGATTTCGTTAAACTAAAGCCAAGTTGTTTAGATAAGAAGTTTGGCATCCAAATCATAATGCCGTAGTAACCGAAGTTTTGTACAGACGTTAAAACCACTATGCCAAGGCTCACTTTTGTGGTTGCGCTATCTTTCACTAGAAGTTTAAAAGATTCCAGCTTTGATATTTTTTGTGCTGAAAGTTCGGTCTGTTTTTGTGAGAAAATTTCAGGTTCATGTAAGCGAACTCGTAAATACCAAGCCACAAATGCCGGGAAGATACCGACAACGAACATACCGCGCCAGCCGATATGTGAAAGCAATACTGGGGTGAGTAACGCAGCCGCTAACACACCCACTTGCCAACCTAATGCCACATAAGACGCTGCTTTTGCACGGTGTTTTGCAGGCCAAGCTTCAATGGCTAATGCCATACCGATACCAAATTCACCGCCCAAACCGATACCCGCGATGGTGCGATAAATTAATAAATCCCAATAGCCTTGTGCGATTGCACATAAACCGGTGAATACAGCAAAGAGTACGATGGTCCAAGTCAGTACGCGTACACGTCCGTAACGATCGCTTAATGCACCAAATACAATCCCGCCCACTACAGCACCAATAAGTGTCCAGGTAACTAATGAGCCAGATTGTGCGGGAGTTAAATTAAGATCTGCCGAAATGGCACTAAGCATAAATCCAAGAATAAGAAGATCGAATCCATCCATCGCGTAGCCGACAGCTGATCCAACCAAGGCTTTCCAGCCATATTGATTGACGTTTGTCATGATTGAGGTCCCTTTTGCTACTCACGGGTAGCGTTTAAAGTGAAATGATGAGGAAAGAAATTTTCCGACGCGTAGTTTAGAGAAATTGACGGGATTTTGCAAGAATGAGAAAAGCAAAGTGCGGTTGATTTTATTCAAGTTTTTATTTTTTCAATAAAATTCGAATCAATAAAGCAATGGCTGCCGCATCATCCACCAAACCTAATGGGCCAAGCACCGCTTCAGGCAAAATATCAATCGGACTGAACAAATAAATCAGAATGATGGCGATTTTAATTAACTTTGTTTTATTCATAGTCATTGGACGAAAAGAAAAAGATCAGGTAAATTCTACAACTTATCCGAATGGTGAATCATCACAAAACGTTCCCAAAGCTGCTCTTCGCTTTCTTGATGCTCAGGATCTGGCTTAATACAGTTTGTAATCGGGCAAACTTTTTGGCAAGTTGGCGTGTCATAATGACCAACACATTCCGTACAAAGTACAGGATCGATCACATAGATCTCCTCGCCGATTGAAATTGCTTCATTCGGGCATTCGGGGAGGCACATATCGCAGTTTGTGCATTTGTTTGTGATCAGTAACGCCATACCATTCCTTTATATGAGAAAGCGGCGAATTATAGCCGACAAAAGCAAAATTGACAAAATTTAAACAGGATTTTTATGAAAAAACAGGTTTCTACTCTTTCCCTTATTGCCCTTGCTGCATTGAGCATTTGGCAATATTTCACTGAACACAAAAAAGACACAAAACCCGCCCCAACAACTACACAACAACAAAGCCAAAGTGCGGTCAAAAATACAAACGATTTTGGAAATTATGATGTCATCATGCGCGATGATGCCATTGGACAAAATAAAAATGCCCCTGTTGATTACTATATGTTGGTCTTATCTTGGTCGCCTGCATTCTGTGAAAAACAACGTGCGCAATATGGCAATAATTTACCTGATTCAGCACAATATCAATGTGATATAAAAAATCAATTTGGCTGGGTAGTGCATGGTTTATGGCCACAAAATGCGAATGCACGTTCTGTTACGGATCATCCACGTTTTTGTAAAGGTGATTTAGCGCCGCTTCCAATTGAAACGCTCGAGCCTTACCTTTCAATCTCGCCAGGCGCAAAATTATTGCAAGGCGAATGGGAAAAACACGGTAGCTGCGCTTTTGATTCAGCAGAAGCTTATTTCAAACAAGAGAAAGCATTATTTGAATCGCTTTCCTTGCCAAACGAACAATTAAGCCGTAAAGCATTATTTCAATGGATGAAGCAACATAATCCGCAATTAAAAGGCGCTTATTTAGGAGTGAGCCATAATGAACTATTCATTTGTTACAATCGCCAGTGGGAAGTAATCGATTGTCAAAAATAAGCATAATTCGCTTTTTTATTTGATCTACATCGTTACAACCTAGTCAGAACTAGGTATAATGTTTGAGCTTAATTTTAACTAACCCAAGAGGAAAGATTATGTCAGTAATCAAAATGACCGACTTAGATTTAAAAGGTAAACGTGTATTTATTCGTGCGGACTTAAACGTACCGGTAAAAGATGGCAAAGTGACATCTGATGCGCGTATTCGTGCGACTATCCCGACGTTAAAACTGGCTTTAGAGAAAGGCGCAAAAGTGATGGTTACCTCTCACTTAGGTCGTCCAACCGAAGGGGAATTCAAACCTGAAGACTCTTTACAACCGGTTGTTGATTACTTAAAAGACGCAGGTTTCAATGTGCGTTTAGTACAAGACTACTTAAACGGTGTGGATGTTAAAGAAGGCGAGATCGTTGTTTTAGAAAACGTACGTGTAAACAAAGGTGAGAAGAAAAACGATCCTGAATTAGGTAAAAAATATGCCGCACTTTGCGATGTCTTCGTGATGGATGCATTCGGTACAGCTCACCGCGCACAAGCATCAACTTATGGCGTAGCGGAATTTGCACCAGTTGCTTGTGCAGGTCCATTACTTGCAGCAGAATTAGATGCATTAGGCAAAGCATTAAAAGAGCCTGCTCGTCCGATGGTCGCGATTGTAGGCGGTTCTAAAGTTTCCACTAAATTAGAAGTATTAAACTCTCTTTCAAAAATTGCTGACCAAATTATCGTAGGCGGTGGTATTGCAAACACTTTCATCGCGGCTGCAGGTCACAATGTAGGCAAATCTTTACATGAAGCTGATTTAATTCCAGTTGCAAAAGAATTAGCCGCAAGCACAGATATTCCTGTTCCAGTTGATGTACGTGTTGGTTTGGAGTTCACTGAAACGGCAGCAGCAACAGAAAAATCAGTGACTGAAGTGAAAGATGATGAATCTATCTTCGATATCGGTGATAAATCTGCAGAACAATTAGCTGAAATCATCAAAAATGCAAAAACCGTTTTATGGAATGGTCCAGTTGGCGTGTTTGAATTCCCTAACTTCCGTAAAGGGACTGAAATCATTTCTCACGCGATTGCAAACAGCGATGCATTCTCTATCGCAGGTGGTGGTGATACTTTAGCAGCTATCGATTTATTCGGTATTGCAGATAAAATCTCTTACATCTCTACCGGTGGTGGCGCATTCTTAGAATTCGTTGAAGGTAAAGTATTACCCGCAGTAGAAATTCTTGAAAAACGTGCGAACGGTTAATTAAATGCTTTCTATCCCCTCTGTTCTCATAGAGGGGATAAATATTGACTCTTCAAACGGAGGAATAAATCCTCCAAAACAAAAGGAAACACAACTATGGCTAAATTATTAGATATCGTAAAACCTGGCGTAGTAACAGGTGAAGATGTTCAAAAAATCTTTGCTTATGCCAAAGCAAATAACTTCGCGATTCCAGCAGTAAACTGCGTGGGCTCTGACTCCGTGAATGCTGTATTGGAAACCGCTGCACGAGTGAAAGCGCCAGTAATTATCCAATTCTCAAACGGTGGTGCAGCTTTCTATGCAGGTAAAGGTATCAAACCAACAAGCGGTGCTCGTCCAGACGTTTTAGGTGCGATCGCAGGTGCAAAACACGTTCATACTTTAGCCAAAGAATATGGTGTGCCAGTTATTCTTCATACTGACCACGCCGCGAAAAAATTACTTCCATGGATTGATGGCTTACTTGAAGCGGGTGAAAAACACTTTGCAGAAACTGGCCGTCCATTATTCTCTTCTCACATGCTTGACTTATCTGAAGAGCCAATGGAAGAAAACATGGCAATCTGCCGTGAATACCTTGCTCGTATGGACAAATTAGGTATGACCCTCGAAATCGAAATCGGTATTACTGGTGGTGAAGAAGATGGCGTAGATAACTCAGATGTAGATGAATCTCGTTTATATACTCAACCATCTGATGTGCTTTATGTTTACGATCAATTAAACCCAGTAAGCCCTAACTTTACCGTTGCTGCTGCATTCGGTAACGTACACGGTGTTTACAAACCAGGTAACGTAAAATTAAAACCATCTATTTTAGGTGCATCACAAGAGTTCGTTGCAAAAGAACGCAATCTACCAGCAAAACCAATCAACTTCGTTTTCCACGGTGGTTCAGGTTCTAGCCGCGAAGAAATCCGCGAAGCAATTAGCTATGGTGCAATCAAAATGAATATCGATACTGATACTCAATGGGCTGCATGGAATGGTATCTTAAACTTCTATAAAGCAAATGAAGCTTATCTTCAAGGTCAATTAGGTAACCCTGAAGGTCCTGATGCACCAAACAAAAAATACTACGACCCACGTGTTTGGTTACGTAAAATGGAAGAATCAATGTCTAAACGCTTAGAGCAATCTTTCGAAGACTTAAACTGCGTTGATGTTTTATAATCCATAAAAATAGACTAAAATGAAACCGCACTTTGTTAGTGCGGTTTTTTAGTTTTACATAACCAGAATGTTGGTTCTTATCGATGCAAATAACGAAACAAAATTGGTTAGCCACCATAATAAACTTTGCGGTAACACTTTTCTTTCTTTCAATATTTATTGTCAAAGGAGGATATAATGCCGCGCCTGCTCTACTGATGTTAGTCGGTTTAGGTTATAGCGTTTATGCTTTAATCAAGAAACCGCTTTTAAACTTATCGAAAGTTGATAAATGGTTAATTTACAGCTACCTTTTTTATTTTTTTACCTTTGTACTTTCTCTCAGTATTAATGGGGGAAAAATGCGTGACCTCGACACGGCAAGTCGTGTTATTTTCTTAATTCCCGTTTTTCTCCTATTATTAAAACGCCCAATCAAAACCTGTGTTTTGAGTTATTCTATCCCACTTAGTGGTGTTATTGCCGTCTGTATAGCACTTTATGATAAATTTATCTTGAATCTTAATCCGGATCAAAATCCTCGAATTATGCATATTCAAGGCGGTGACATTTCTATGTCATTAGGCATTTTGAGCCTGATTATTGCCCTATATGCTTATCAGAAAAGAGAGGTGAAACTGACCGTTCTTAGTGTGATTGGTGGCTAATGTGGCATCGTAGGAAGTTTACTTTCTACCGCTCGTGGAGGATGGGTTGCACTACCGATCTTACTTATTGCTATCCTTTGGATTTATCGCCATTCTCTTTCAAAACGTTTTTTTCTTACTTTCTTTGGAATCATTGCCGTAGCAAGCGTTGGCATTAGCCAAATGCCCAATAACCGAATTATGGAACGGATTGACGTTGCACAAAAAGATATCCAACTTTACTTGGATAACAATGATGGCAATACTTCTCTAGGTGCGCGTTTTGAAATGTGGAAAAGTGCACTGGAGATGGTAAAAGAAAAACCTCTATTTGGCTGGGGCATTCAAGGGGCAACAGAAAAACGTAAACAAGAAACAAAAGAAAGAATTGCCACAGGTAACATTGGGCAATTTACTCATGCTCATAACCAATATTTAGATGACCTATCCAAACGAGGAATTGTTGGGTTGTTAGCCTTGCTTGCTGTTTTATTTATCCCTCTACGTACCTTTATGAAAAACCTAAAAACAGCAAATAATGAGATCAAACTAATTGCAACATTAGGCGTTGCCCATATTTTATCTGTGATGATCTATGGCTTAAGCCAAGGTTTCTTGGTACATAATTCAGGTACTATTTTTTACTTTTTCTTAACGATTGTGTTTTATACCGCAATACGAACACGGCAAAAGGCAGAATAATGAAAATTTTAGTCATTCGTAACGATAAACTGGGGGATTTTGTTCAGGCATTTCCGGCTTTTGCGATGTTGAAAGCCTCAAATCCCGAGCTAAAACTGACCGCACTTGTGCCAGCTTATACAGCCCCATTGGCTCAAATTTGCCCCTATTTAGATGATGTCATCATTGATAGTGCCAAGAAAGACAAAGCGGATTTTAATCGTCTTGTTAAAGAAATCAAAGAGCAGCAATTTGATGGCATGATTAGCTTCTTTTCCAATACCCATAACGGTAAATTAGCATGGAAAAGTGGGATTCCTTATCGTCTTGCGCCCGCAACGAAATGGGTCCAAATCCTTTATAACTATCGTCTAACACAACGCCGTTCACGCTCAGAAAAATCTGAAGCAGAATACAATCAAGATTTGGCTCGGGCGTTCTTAAAAAAACACAACATGCCAATTGTGGAACCCAAACCACCTTACCTTTCACTTCCTGAAAGTGCGGTTAAAAATCAACGTGTTTTTCTGCAAGAACAATTCGGTTTATCGGCAGATAAAAAATGGGTATTTGTGCATAGCGGAACAGGTGGTTCAGCAACAAGTCTCTCGTTGACACAATATGCTCAATTGATACAAGGTTTATTAAGCGAATTTGATTGCCAGATTATCTTAACAGCAGGACCGGGTGAAAGTGAAAAAGCCCATGAATTAGCGGCAAAAATCGACAGCCAAAATGTGGTTGTTTACGATAAGAATAAAGGATTGGTTGATTTTGCACACTCTCTAGCTTGTGCGGATTTATTTATTGCGGGCTCTACTGGACCATTGCATTTAAGCAGTGCATTCAATGTACCAACAATCGGGTTCTATCCAAACAGTCGCTCGTCTCAGCCTCGTCGTTGGAAACCGATTAACGATGCAGACAAACACCTTGCTTTCTGCCCGCCAAAAGGGAAAGAGGAAATGAACCTAGGCTTAATTTCTATTGATGAAGCCTTAGTGGAGATTATCCCCTTCGTGCGGAAGATGTGGCAAGCGAGCAATTGAGTTTAAGCATAACTGCACAATCCAACCTATTGCGGCGGCAAAAACAACAGTACCAATCCCGACTGTGCCGCCGAGAATATAACCTAACACACAAACCGACACTTCAAGGCTTGTTCTCACAATCCCCACTTTTAAATGAAGACGTTGACACAGTCCCACCATTAAACCATCCCGTGGACCTGCACCTTGATGACAGGTTAAATACAATGCCGTCCCTAATCCATAAAGTAAAAGCCCAATTCCACCGAATAAAATTCGGCTAAAAAGTGCGGTTGGTTCTGGCACAATTTTCGTAGTTAAGCCAAGGAAAAAGGCAATCACAATAATATTCAAAATGGTGCCTAGTCCAAGCCTTAACTTGAGGGGAATCCAGGCTAACATCACCAAACAGCTAATCCAAAATGATGACCAACCGATACTCACCTTAGCTTGTAATGCCACACCTTGAGAAAGCACGGTCCAAGGTGAAGAGCCCAAATTAGCGAGCACAATCAAACCATCTCCAATGCCCAGTATTGCTAATGCAAATAAGAGCATCGACATCGTTTTACCTTCGACTGACCATAAAGATTTAGCTGCCCAACTGGTGTGAGGAATCACCCGTGCTTTTTTCATATTATTCCTGTTTATGTTTAACGCCAACATCATAATGGGAAACCCAATAAAACCCAAACATTTTAACGTCATATGATATAACCGAATTGACTGATAAATATCATAAATGTGATGCAGATCACATTGTCAAAATTGTCATCATTCAGCCACTGACTTAAAATAGGCTACCCTTTTAAATTAGGACATGATTATGCTTGCATCTCTTCAAGATATTTTGGATACCGTAAAATCCAACACACTCACCTATCAACAAAAACTCATGTGTTTAGGCAATATTGCCGAGCGATTATTTGACCCTCGTGAATTATTAGGTTACACGGATGAAGAATGGCAATTCCTTCAAAATCAAATGATCTGTGATTTAAATGAAGGCTATGCGATTTATCGCCCACGTTATATTTTGCCGGATTACAATGTGTATATTAAAAAAGGCTGTGAATTCCTTGAATTGCCCGCGCCAAAAGATCTTGATGAAGCATTAGATGGCTTATTGATTTTATATTCCCACGTGCCCTCCATTACCACATTCCCAGTTTACATTGGGCGTTTAGACATGCTACTTGACCCGTTTATTACCGATGAAGAACAAGACTACATCAAAATTAAACGTTTCTTGAATCATGTAGATAAAACCGTGCCAGATTCATTCTGCCATGCCAATATTGGGCCCTATGACACCAAAGCTGGGCGTTTGATTTTAAAAGCGGTGATTGAGTTGGAAGCGCCAACGCCAAATATGACCATTCGTTATGATAAGAGTAAAACAAGTCGTGAATTTGCAGAATTAGCGGCAAAAGCCTGCTTATTGGTTTCTAAACCGTCTTTTGCCAATGATGCTTACTACATTTCTGACTTAGGCGAACAATATGGTATTGCAAGCTGCTATAACGCACTGCCTGAATGTGGTGGGGCTTATACCCTCACGCGTTTGCGCTTAGGTACTATCGCGCGTGCCTGTAAAACTGCGGATGAAATGGTCAATGAACTTTTACCTCGCGTAGCAAAATGTGCGCTCTCCACTATGGATAAACGCCATAAATTTGTAGTAGAAGAAAGCAACTTCTTCAATACCTCATTCCTCGAAAAAGAAGGTTTTATCAAACGCACTAATTTTACGGGAATGTTTGCCATTGTTGGTCTCGCTGATGCTGCAAATCATTTATTGCAACAAGAAGGCTTAAATGAAACCTTTGGTAAAAGCCAACGCGGTGATGAAATTGCGACCTTAATTATGGATAAATTAAAAGAAGTCACGGACAACCATGAAGGCGTGTATGCTGAACGCACGGGCAACCGTTATTTATTACATGCGCAA
>ERZ1699232.440-NODE-440-length-11550-cov-2.415478_pt1 | contig 11550 bp, 9 predicted proteins | sample MGYA00581529_ERZ1699232 | MGnify/ENA primary metagenome ERZ1699232 (study PRJEB42319, sample SAMD00040335) | human oral metagenome | material: saliva | host: Homo sapiens | study: EMG produced TPA metagenomics assembly of PRJDB4115 data set (Metgenomic analysis of...
TGTGTATAAGAGACAGACCGAGGACTTCCCGCAGCTGTGGGCGGACGCATGCGCGCTGCTGACCGAGAACGGCTATCGGGGATTCGCGAACTTCGACGTCAAAATCGATCCGCGCGATGGGCGCGCCCTGTTCTTCGAGGTCAACCCGCGTATCGGCCGCAACAACTGGTACATGGCCGCCGCGGGCGCCAACCCCATGATCCCCATGGTGGCCGACCTCATCGACGGCCAGGCCTGCGAGCAGACCCAGGCCACCGACGAGATCCTCTACACGCTGGTTCCCGACTCGCTGCTCCTGCGCTACATCACCGACTCCGACCTGCGCGGCCGCGTCAAGCGCATCATCCGCGAGGGACGCCGCTTCGACCTGCTCCTGAACCCCACCGAGAAGGACCCGCGCCGTAACCTGACCGTGTGGCTTCAGAAGCAAAACCACCGCCGCAAGTTCGCGCGTTACTACCCGAAGCCCACCGAAACCTCGTACTGAGGCGGTCACCCGCCCGAGGGAACTGGACCCGAGACCCGGCCACGACCTCGTCAACGGGGGAGCAGCCCCTGCTACACTGACCACCTACCTACACGCGACAGACATTTACAACAAACTGAGGACACCATGACGACCACCTCACTCGTGCCCATCTCTCAAGAAGACAAGATTGCCGCAGTCTCCGGATTCCAGGACCGCTCCCTGCCGATCGAACAGACCTGCGTGTGGGAGACCTTCGAAAAGTCGCAGGGACACGGCGTGTGGGGACGCTACGCCTGGTACGAGGACGACACCAAGGTCGCCTTCATCACCCTCTACAAGTACACGGTGCGCGGCGTGCACTACCTGTGGGCCAAGTGGGGTCCCGCCTGGGTGAAGGAAGCCAGCCCGGAACGTGAGGCCGCGCTGCGCGCCGACCTGGTGCGCGAGATCAAGGAGCGGGACAAGTCCGTCGTCTTTGTGCGCCTGCACGCCATCTACCAGCACCCCGACCTGGTCATGCCGCTGCAGACCATCTCCTACGACCGCACCGTCGTTATCGACACCTCCGGCAAGACCGAGGACGCGATTCTGGCCACCATGCCCAAGTCCGGTAAGCGCTCGATCCGCTCCGGCCTGAAGAAAGGCAAAGCCGAAGGCATCACCTTCCATGAGGATACAGCCAACGCCGCCGAGGTCATCGACGAGTACTACGCCGTCATGGAAGAGACCGCCGAGCGCGATGGTTTCCGTCCTCACCCCAAGGACTATTACATGAGCCTGCTCACGACTCTCGGCCCCAAGCACGCGCGCATCTTCTCGATGCGTGACGCCGACGGCAATATCCTGTGCTGGGACTTCTGTCTGATTGAGGGCATTCGCGCACAGGCCGAATACGGTGCTTCCACGGAGGCCGGCCGACGCCTGCGCCAGCCCCCCGTTTTGGACTTCCTAGCAGCCGAATTCCTGGCGCGCGACGGCGTACGCGAATTCGACCTTATGGGCGCGCACTCGCCGCGTTGCCCCGAACTCTACAGCGTCGGCAAGTACAAGAGCGCCTTTGCCTCGCACTTCACAGACGTGCCCGGCGGCTGGGATATGCCCATTAAGAAGAGCACCTATCGCGCCTTGAGTGCGGCCAAAGCCGTCAAGGACTGGCACGCCCGCTCCTGAACGGCGGGGTCAGCAGGGATAGAATCCCACTAGTGACTAAAGCTCTCGAACGAATCGAACAAGGAGACACCGTGCCCGACATCTCGCTCGTCATCGACGGAGAAAACCAGACCGTACCAGCGGGGACCACGGGCACGACGTGGTTCGAAAAGTCCCGTGACGTCGTCGCCATCAAGGTTGACGGCACGCCGCGTGACCTCGCGACCCCCTTTGAGGAGGGCACGACCGTCGAGGCCATCACCCTGGCCAGCGAGGATGGCCTGAACATCCTGCGCCACAGCGCCACGCACGTGCTCGCGCAGGCCGTTCAGGACGTCTTCCCCGACGTGAACCTCGGCATCGGCCCGTTCATCACCGATGGCTTCTACTACGACTTCGGCAACATCGATGCGGTGACCCCCGAGCTGCTGCGTGAGCTCGAGAAGCGTATGAAGCGCATCGTCAAGGAAGGCCAGCGCTTCGTGCGCCGCGAGGTCTCCGAGGACGAGGCCGTGGTTGAGTTGGCCGAGCAGCCCTACAAGCTCGAGCTCGTCACCACGAAGGGCAAGGGTGCCGAGGGGGCCTCCGTCGAGGTTGGCGGCGCGACCCTCACCATGTACGATAACGTCCGCCGCGACGGCTCCGTCGCCTGGAAGGACCTGTGCCGCGGCCCCCATCTGCCCTCCACCAAGCTGATCGGCAACGGCTTCGCCTTGACCAAGGCCTCGGCCGCCTACTGGAAGGGCGACCAGTCGAACGATCAGCTTCAGCGCATCTACGGCACCGCCTGGGCCTCCAAGGAGGATCTCGTCGCCTACCAGGAGCGCATCAAGGAAGCCGAGCGCCGCGACCACCGTCGCCTCGGAGCCGAGCTGGACCTGTACTCCTTCCCCGAGGAGATCGGCCCCGGCCTCGTTGTCTTCCACCCCAAGGGTGGCATCCTGCGCCACGAGATCGAGTCCTACGTGACCGACCGACACAAGTTGGCCGGTTTCGACTTCGTGCACACCCCCGAGATCTCCAAGGGCGGGCTCTTCCACACGTCGGGTCACCTGCCCTACTACGCGGACACGATGTTCCCGCCCATGCTCGTCGACGAAGAACGCGACGAAGATGGCAACGTGACGAAGGCGGGCCAGGAGTACTACCTCAAGGCCATGAACTGCCCGATGCACAACCTGATCTTCCGTTCGCGCGGCCGTTCCTACCGTGAACTGCCGCTGCGCCTGTTCGAAATGGGCCACGACTACCGCTACGAAAAGTCCGGCGTGGTGCACGGCCTGACCCGTATGCGTGGCTTCACCCAGGACGACTCGCACACCTACTGCACGCCTGAGCAGGCTTCCGAAGAGATTCGCACGCAGATCGAGTTCTTCCTGTCGATTCTCTCGGCTTTCGGCCTCAAGGACTTCTACCTGGAGCTGTCCACGCGCGACGAGGACGGAAAGAAGAAGGACAAGTTCATCGGCTCTGACGAGGACTGGGCGGCAGCCACCAAGGCGCTTGAGGACGCCTGCGCGGCGACCGGCCTCGACCTCGTTCCCGATCCGGGCGGTGCCGCCTTCTACGGCCCCAAGGTCTCCGTGCAGGTCAAGGACGCGATCGGCCGCACCTGGCAGATGTCGACGATCCAGTACGACTTCAACCAGCCCGACCGCTTCGACCTGGAGTACACAGCAGCCGACGGCTCCCGCCAGCGCCCCGTCATGATCCACTCCGCCAAGCTGGGCTCCGTCGAGCGCTTCATTGGCGTTCTCACCGAGCACTACGCGGGCGCATTCCCGGCGTGGCTCTCGCCCGTCCAAGTCCGACTCATTCCCGTCGCCGAGGCTTTCGATGGCTACGTCAAGGACGTTGCCGCGAAGCTGCGCGAGCGCGGCGTGCGCGTCGAGACCGACCTGTCGGACGACCGCTTCGGCAAGAAGATTCGCAACGCCTCCAAGGACAAGATCCCCTTCACGCTCATCGCCGGCGGCGAGGACGTCGAGGCCGGGGCCGTGTCCTTCCGCCTGCGTGACGGCTCGCAGCACAACGGCGTTGCCGTTGATCGCGCCGTCGAGCTGATCGTCTCGCACATCGAGCAGCGCAACAACGCCGACCAGATCGACGGCCTCGACGAGGCGTGAGCACCATGACGGAGCCGGGCACACACCCCGAACCGTTGCCCACCGAGGACGCCCGCGAGCTCGCGGGCGTCCCGGACGGCTTCGGTCGTTTCTGGACCCCGTACCGGATGGCCTACATCCACGGAGAAGGTAAACCAGCCGATGCGAGCGACAGGACCTGCCCGTTCTGCAGTGCGCCGGGCAAAGCTGACGACGAGGGACTCATCGTTCACCGAGGGGCCACCTGCTTTGTGCTCATGAACCTGTTCCCCTACAACTCAGGCCACCTGCTGGTGTGCCCGTACCGTCACGTGTCCGACTACACGGAGCTGACCGACGCCGAGCGCGTGGAGCTGGGAGAACTGACGGCTACCGCCATGCGGGTCAGCCGCGAGGTTGCCGGACCGCACGGCTTCAACCTGGGCATGAACCAGGGTGAGGTCGCGGGTGCAGGCATTGCCGCTCACCTTCACCAGCACGTCGTGCCTCGGTGGGCGGGGGATGCGAACTTCCTCCCCATCATCGCGCGCACGAAGGCTGTGCCTGAACTACTTGAGGACGCGCGCGCCCGGCTCGCCGCCGCCTGGCCGAAGGAGGGCTGATGCTCGGCAACCACGGACGATCAATCACCAAGGCCGTGTTCACGCCCCTGGCTCGCGTGCTCGCGCGCATGGGCGTGACCCCGAACATGGTGACGGTGGCTGGGACGGTCGCGTCCGTGGCCGTCGCGGTCGTCTGTATCCCGCGGGGGTGGATCTGGCAGGGGGGCATCGCCCTGGCGGTCGTGATGTTCGGCGATTCGGTCGACGGAACGCTGGCGCGTATGACGACCGGCGGAACGCGCTTCGGTGCCTTCCTGGATTCGACGCTTGACCGGCTCGCCGACGGCGCGGTCTTCGGATCGCTGACTGCTTTCGCGATCTTCCGCATGGCTGATTCCCCTGTGCGTACATGGGTGATCATCGCGGGTATCTGCTCGATCATCGGTGCGGCTGCTGTGCCCTATGCGCGTGCACGCGCGGAATCGGTCGGTGTCGTCGCCAAACTCGGTATTGCCGAGCGCACGGATCGCCTGATCGTTGGTATGGGGTCGGCGATAATCATGAGCCTGGGAGCACCCGAGTGGGTGCTGGCCGTCGGCCTAACCTGGGTGGCGTTCGCATCCTTCGTGACCGTTTGCCAGCGCATCTGGTTCACTGCGCGTCACATCGACGAGGGAACCCAGTGACCTTTTCCCTCCTGTCCGTAGCTTTCACTGTTGCTCCCCGCCTTCCGCTCGGCCTCGTCATGCGCGCGGCCTACGTCGGAGCTGGGATCGCGGCGCGGCGTGGGGGAGCGTCCATCGCACGTCTGCGTGCCAATATGGCTCGACTCACTGGTAGCGAGCCAGCGGAAGAGCTGGTCGTTGCCGCTGTTCGCTCGCATATTCGCAACTACGCCGAGGAGCTCATGCTCGGTTCGCGACGTGGGGCACCGCTGGCAGAGGGCATCACTTTCGAAGGCTTCGGGGAACTCGTCGCAGCCAGCGTCGACGGCCCGGTCGTTCTGGCCCTGGGGCACTCGGGCAGTTGGGATCGCGCGGGGGCATGGGTGTGTGCGAACGGGCGAACAATCGTCACGGTGGCTGAGAAGGTCGAGCCGCGTTCGTTGTTCCAGCGTTTCGTTGCCCTGCGCGAGGGTTTGGGAATGGAAGTCATCGGCGTCGGCAAGGGTGACTCGGTGTTCGCTACCCTCGTCGAGCGCGTACGCGGACGCAGTGTCATTGTGCCCCTCCTGGCCGACCGGGATATTTCCGGCTCTGGCATCGAAGTGGACCTAGGCACGCGACGCGCGCTCGTCGCAGCCGGCCCCGCAGCCCTCGCGCTGAAGCTGGAACGCCCACTCTTCGCGGCGTGCATTACCTACGAGAACGAGTCACCGGCGGGGGCGGACGTGCGCGTGCGCTGCGTGGGTCCCATCGCCGTCCCAGCCGATCTCGCCCCCGGTGTCAACCGCGTGGAGGCACTGACACAGGCGTGGGTCAGCGCGTTCGCCGCGATGATGGCGGATAAACCCGAAGACTGGCACATGATGCAGCGGGTGTTCATCGACGACTTGGACCCCCAGCGCCTAGCCCGTGCCCGGGCCGAGCACGAGAGGAAGAATCGATGAAGATCGGGATCGTGAACCCCTATTCGTGGGACGTTCCCGGGGGAGTGGGTTTCCACATTCGCGACCTTGCCCTCAAACTCCGCTCACGCGGCCACGACGTGCGCGTCCTGACGCCGTCAACGTCACGTGACCTGCCCGAGTGGATCACATCCGCAGGCTCCTCGGTATCAGTTCCCTTCAACGGTTCTGTTGCCAACATTTCGGTGAAGCCAACGACGATGACGCGCACGCGGCGCTGGCTGGAGGAGAACGACTTTGACGTTGTCCACGTGCACGAACCCGTTGTGCCGTCGGTGTCGATGGCGGCAGCGATGATCTCGCGCGCCCCGCTGGTCGGCACGTTCCACGCGGCGCTCGGTCGTTCGGTTTCCCGCGCCATTGCCTCGGCCCCGATGAGGCTTTACATGGAGCGCATTGGCGTGCGCATCGCCGTGTCCGAGGAGGCACGGCGCACTCTCATCGAACACCATGGTGGTGACGCAGTCATCATCCCGAATGGTGTGGAGACTGCCTCGTTCCGCACGGCGACGCCCCTTCCTCAGTGGGTTGCCACCGAGGAGCGTCCTGTCGTCGTGTTCCTTGGGCGTCTCGACGAGCCACGTAAGGGGCTGAGTATCTTCGTCGGAGCAATCGACACTGTCCTCGCGCGCTTCCCGGGCACGCGTTTCCTGATCGCTGGCCGGGGAGACGCCCCCGATTGTCGCGAGGCCGTGGCTCGTTTCGGCGAATCAGTATCCTTCCTGGGTGGCATTAGCGACGAGGAGAAGGAATCCCTGTTGGCGGGCGCGAGCGTCTACGTCGCTCCGCAGACGGGAGGCGAGTCCTTCGGCATCGTTCTGGTCGAGGCGATGGCCGCGCGCACCGCAGTCGTTGCCTCCGACATTCCGGCCTTTTGCGCGGTCCTGGAGGATGGGCGCGCGGGTGCCCTCTTCGAGACAGGCAGCTCCGAGGCCTTGGCGGCTACCCTCATTGACCTGCTGGGGGATCCGGCGCGGCTCGACGCGCTGGCCAACGCCGGCCAGCGCTCATCGGCTCAATACGATTGGGAGGTCGTCGCAGACAAGGTTTTCGAGGTATACAAACTGGCCATCGACATGGGTAGTCCCGCAACCTCCGGTCCGCGCCGGACGCGTCATCTGTTCCGTCGTCATAAAAAGCGAGGAGAATCGCTGTCGTGATCTCACTGTCCGCTTGGGTTCTTTTCGCCATTGTCCTCGTCCTCGTCGCGCTCGCAATCAGCGTCGGAGCAGCGATCAGTCGGGCACGCAGGCTCGACCGTCTGCACCAGCGCATTATCGCCTCGCGCGACGCGCTCTCACGTCTGCTGTTGCGCCGTGCCTCCGAAGCCTCACTCCTGGCACAGACTGCTCCTTTCAATGGGGGAGAGGCCGAGGCTATGCGTGACGTCGCGCGCGCCTCCATCCACGACGACGGTGACCAGCTAACGACCGATGGCCTCGACCGACGAACCACGGCCTCGCGTAGGGGAGATCGTGTGGAGGTCACGGCACGATTGGAACGAGCGTCGGCGCTATCACGCGCCATCCGTGACACGCTCACTCCTGAGGTGCGTTGCTCAATAACCTCGGATCCGCAGGCCGCCGCTCGCCTCGAGGCTCTCGACGCAACCTGCTACCGCATCGAATTGACGCGAAATGTGCACAACGTTGACGTCGCGGGGGTTCGGGCCCTGCGTTCCGCACGAATGGTAAAATTGCTCAGGCTCGCTGGGCGCGCTCCGATACCGGAACCCATTGACTTTGACGACGATACACACATTGGCGGACGAGGATACTGATATGCGACGCGCCCATTGGGGAGGGCCGGGCGAAGACTACCGGCTCAAGAAGCTCAGTGCCACCGCCATCGGTGAGGCCAGCAGCATTGGTTCGCCCGCGCCCGACGAAGCTGCTCCCGTGTGGCAGCCACCGAAGGCTCAGCATTCCTTCCCCTGGCTTGAAATCGTCCTGACCGCTGCCGGGATTATCGGCCTGATCGGCCTAACCGTTTTCTTCCTCTCGCCGGTGGCATCGAGCTACCTGGCACTCGTGAAAACTACTCTGCTTGCCCTCATTCCCCTGGGGATCGTTCTCGCGTTCCTGCACCGCCTGGACCGGTGGGCCCCCGAGCCATGGAAAACCAAGGTCGCAGTGTTTTTGTGGGGCGCGGGCATCGCAACCCTGTCCTCTGGCATCGTGAATACTGCGCTGGGCAAGAACCTAGACTATTCACTCGGCAACTTTGATACGGCGAACGCTCTGTCCACAACCTTCGTCGCTCCCCTCGTCGAGGAAACCCTCAAAGCCATCGGCGTGATCATCATCGTCGTCGTTCGTCGCACCAACATCAACTCCGTCCTCGATGGTGCCATCTACGGGGGATTGTCAGCAGCTGGCTTCATGTTCACAGAAGACATCCTCTACTACCTGCGCGGAGAACCAGAGGGAACGGCGCACCTTCTGTGGCTGGTCGCTCTGCGCGGCCTGATGAGTCCGTTCTTGCACGTGATGGCAACATCCATGACCGGAATCGGTTTGGCTCTGGCCCTGCTCTCGTTCAAGAACGAATGGATGAGGGCTGGCATCGTCACGATCTTTTGGGTGTGTGCCATGCTCATCCATCTGACGTGGAATGGCAGCGCAGCATATTTCGGCGACCGGGGATTCTATACCATGTACGGTGTCATTTATGTACCCGGCTTCATCCTGTGGGCGCTCCTGCTGCTGAGAGCAACAAGCCAGCAGCGAGCGAAAATCCGCAAGGGCTTGGTCCCCTATGTACGCACCGGATGGGTGCTCCCAGGCGAGGTGACGATGGCCACAGACAAGCGCGTGCAGAAGGCCTCTATTAAGTGGTCAACGCGAGGTGGGCGCGATGCAACTCGCGCGATGCGTTCCTTCCTGGCAAACCTCGCTTCTCTTGGACTTGACCAATGCATCATGGCTAAGCACGGACCTGACCCGGCGCGTATCGATGCTGACCGCCAGAAACTTGCGACGGTAGTGGAGAATCGAAGGGAATTCCTTCGCCTAACATCCATCGCCGATCAACAAAATGTTGTCTCCCAAGCCGTGACCGCACGCACGCGGAACGTCTGAGTACGGAAGGACTGATCGTGACAGAATCCCGACAGACAGACCAAGGATCGGCTGCTCAGCACGAATCCCCCGACTCGCAGGTCGCTTTGTCAGCCTCGGCTGCCCAGCGCTTCGCCGAAAGCGCTGTGACTCCGCTGTCGGAGCGTAGGCGTCCGAGCGCAGGTGACCTTGGCCAAAACTGTGGCCTTAAGCGTACGGGTGCAGGCAAAGCAACGCCGGTGCCCGGCGGCGGTGGAGTTCCTTCCGCTCCTCAATCCCCGGCTGTCGATCAGCAGGCGACGACCGTGATGCCGCAGCGTCCTGGTCCGTTGCCGCGTCGTTCGGGTGTGGATTCGGAGGCGACGACGGTGATGCCGCAGCGTCCTGGTCCGTTGCCGCGTCGTTCGGGTGTGGATTCGGAGGCGACGACGGTCATGCCGCAGAACCCGACTGCCGCTCCGGGACGCTCTGCTGCGTTCCTGCCCGAGACGACGGTCATGCCGCAGAACCCTGAAATCCGACCGCAGCGTCCTGTTGGTGGTCCGCAGGCTCCGATGGGTATGGGGCAGCGTCCCGTTGGTGGTCCGCAGGGGCCGATGGGTATGGGCGGGCGTCCTGTTGGTGGTCCGCAGGCTCCCTTTGCGGGTGGCCAAGCCCCGGCCTCGTCCCCTGTGGGAGCCGCCCGGAGTCTTCCCCTTGGGGAGCCTCTCCCGCAGCATCCGGAGCAGACACGTGAATCTCCCGTCGGCACACAGACAACCACTGCAGATGAATCTACGAAGGCCCCGTCCTCCGTACACACGGATCGCAGTATTCCTCTCGGCGAAACAGGGCCGCAGTGGCCCGAGGATACTCCGAATACCCTGTCCGCACCCGAGATAGCGCAGGAATCTGCCACCGATGCGACGAAGGAATCCGGCCCCGAGGCACCCTCTAACCCGACGCCGCGCACGCCGCCGAGCAGTGGATCGAACACCCCGGTCTCTTCGCCCTCCACGCGCAATGCCGCTGAGGGGCAATTCAGCCCCAGGTTCCAGGCCTTTGTCGAGTCCGGCCCCTCGATGCCGGGGCCGAAGACTGCGCAGTATCCGACGCTCGCGCCCCGTACCGCCCAGGTGTGGTCGGTGCCCAAGCCGAAGAAAAAACCCCTGCCGATCTTCGAGTCGGTCGTTGCCGGTGCGGGAGCAGCGCTCATGCTCGTCGGTGTACTGGGTTTCCTTCAGGCCAGTGGCCCGATTGTGACGGTCTTCCTCGCTATCTTGTGCATCGTTCCTCTTGCTATCGTCGTCTCGGTACTTCTGTTCATCGACCGATTCGAACCCGAACCCCTGGGGATGAAGCTTGCCGCGCTGGCGTGGGGCGGTGGCGTGTCCATTTTCTTCGGAATCATGGGAAATGAATTTGTTCAGTATTCCGTCACTGAACAAACGGGTGACGAAGTCCAGGGAATGATTTTCTCCGTCGTTGTCGGTGCGCCGGTGGTCGAAGAACTGTTGAAGGGCCTCGGCGTTCTCGTTATCGTGTGGGCTCGCCGTACACACATTTCATCTGCCATCGACGGACTTGTCTACGCCGGATTCGCCGCCTGTGGATTCCTGGTTGTCGAGGACTTCACCTACTTTGTGAGAGCAGTTTTGACGGACGGTGACCTCGGGCAGATGTTCTTCCAACGTGTCGTCATGGGTGTCTTCGGCCACGTGATGTACACGAGCTGCATGGGCTGGGCGACGGGGTGGGCGGTCACACGCGCCCGCTCGGCCGCCGCCGGATGTGGTGCAGTGGCGCTCGGCTGGTTCACGGGTATGCTCCTGCACGCGACGTGGAACGGCACTGCCGTCCTGTCTGGGGGTGACGATGAACTGTTCGACACCTTCTACATCTTCATCCACGTCCCGTTGTTCCTCTTGTGGTTCCTGTTCATCGCGCTGGCGATGAAGCGCGAACGACGCGACGCCGCAGCGGGCCTCATGCCCTACGTGGCCCAGGGGTGGATCGTCCCCAGTGAGATCCAGATGGTGTGCGATCCTCGCTCACGCCGTGCCGCCCTGGCCTGGGCGTCCAACGGTGGGCCGTTGGCGAAGAAGGCAATGAAGCAGTTCATGTACGCGCTTACCACACTCGGCCTGCACCAGGTTGTCATGAAGAATCGTGGTCCCGAGCAGGCACGCATCGAAGAATCGAGAGAGCTCGCGAAGGAAGCAACCTCACAACGCAAGATCTTCATGAAGCTCACAGGTATGCGACGATTCTGACGTGCCGCATCATGGCCGCTTCACCAGCTTCTCACAGAGGATGCACAGGAGGAGCGGCCATGATTGCGCCGACAGAAAGGAAACATACGTGACTAATGCTCAACATGTCCGTGCCTCGTCTCGGGCTCTCACCGTGTGCTCGGTCATCCTGATCATCGTCGGGATCCCGACGATGGCCCACGAAGTGATCGGTGCGATTTATGGTGTCACCACCTCTACGGCGGCGCTAGCTGTGAGTGCCTCGTGCGTGAGCGCGTTCGTCGGCCTCGTCTTCTTCGTGTGGCTAGTGCGATTCGCTCCATCGGTTCTGTCGTGGATTGCGGCATTCATGTGGGGGACTGGAGGTG
>ERZ1699232.448-NODE-448-length-11338-cov-2.524931_pt1 | contig 11338 bp, 5 predicted proteins | sample MGYA00581529_ERZ1699232 | MGnify/ENA primary metagenome ERZ1699232 (study PRJEB42319, sample SAMD00040335) | human oral metagenome | material: saliva | host: Homo sapiens | study: EMG produced TPA metagenomics assembly of PRJDB4115 data set (Metgenomic analysis of...
AGCATCCTGTTAGGATGCCTGTCGTATTGACCGGAAAGAAAATTGGAGCGTGTTGTGAGCGATCCTCTGAACCCTACCCCTGCGGATTCCGCCCCCCAGCCGTATGCTGCCCCTTCGCCGTACGCGCCTGAGGGCTCCGGCAGCGCGTCGTACGCTGCGTCGCCCCAGGCCCAGCAGCCCCAGTTTGGCCAGGTCGGAGCAGACCAGTACGCGCAGTACGGCCAGGGACCCCAGGCCTCGTACGGCCAGCCCCAGCAGGCCTATGGCCAGCAAGCCTATGGCCAGCAAGCTTACGGCCAGCAGGCGTACGGCCAGCAAGCCTATGGTCAGCAGGCATACGGCCAGCCGATGTACGCTCCCTCGGCGGGCAAGGACTTCTCGTACATCCAGATTGGCTCGTTCGTGGCCATCGGCGTCTCGGTCTTCAGCTGGCTCTTTTTCACCATTGTCCTGTCGGTCCCCGCGATGATCGCCGCAATCGTCCTGCACGTGAAGGCGAAGCGTGAAGGCGCCCCGCAGAACTTCGTCAACATCTCGAAGATCGCGATGATCGTCACGATCGTGATGGCCAGCCTCCAGCTGCTGATCGCTGTCCTGTTCGTTGTTTTCGCCGTGATGAGCGAACTGTAACAACCGGCGAGAAGACGCGTCAGCGTCGCCCAACGCCACAGAAGCCCGCGAGAACGGTATCCCTGTTCTCGCGGGCTTCGCCTGTATTCTTGAGAGCATGACTCCCCGATACGAAGCCCCCTCGCGCGCCATCGCCGGAACCGACGCAGACCTCCTCGACCAGCTGCGATACGCGGACGGGCGCCCCTACGGCTTCTACAAGAACGCCCTCGGCGCCTGGGATTACGGGGACTTCACCCTCGCGATCGACCACGTGCAGGCCGATCCCTACGCCCCGCCCTCGTCCCTGCGCGCCTGGTCGACGCCCGAGGCCATGGGACTGCCCGAGGCTGCCCTGGCCTCGTCCGACGCGCGCCTGGCGGCCGCTGACTTTATTGCCCGCTCCTTCGACGAGGCCATCCGCGCCCGCGGTACCCGCGACGTGTCGATCGCCCGCGCCGGCGCCCTCATCCTTCAGCGCTCCTACGCGACCGTCCTACCCGACCGCGTCGAGGTCCGCTTCCAAGTCAAGCTTCCTGCCCGAGGCCGCACGATCCTCGGCAAGAGCGCCGCCCGCCTCTTCGACGTGGACGTGCCCAACATCGTCATGGACTGCTTCGACTTCGTCTCCGAGGACCCGGACACGACCCGCAAGCGCTCGCGCCTCCTCGGCCACGTCGCCGCCTACGAGGACTACCGCGCCCTCCAGGGCATCCTCGAGGAACGCGGCTGGGTGTCCTTCGTCGCCGACGAGGCCATGCTCGCGCGACGCTCCGGCGTCTCCGAGGCACCCCTGGCCGGGGACGGCGTCGTCGCCTTCGCCGCCCCCGAGTCCTTGCGCGCCACCGTCACCCTGCCGCACGCCGGCGAGGTGTCCGGCATGGCGATCCCCCCGGGCCTCACTCTCATCGTGGGCGGCGGCTACCACGGCAAGTCCACGCTCCTCGAGGCCATCGCCCAGGGTGTCTACGCGCACATCCCCGGCGACGGCCGCGAGCTTGTCGCCACCGACCCCACCGCCACGAAGGTGCGCGCCGCCGACGGGCGAGCTGTCACCGGCGTTGATATCTCGCCGTTCATCACCCACCTGCCCGGCGGCGCCGACACCACGTCCTTCTCCACCGAAAACGCGTCCGGCTCCACCTCGCAGGCCGCCTCCATCATCGAATCCCTCGAGTTGGGCGCGCGCACGCTCCTCATCGACGAGGACACCTCCGCCACCAACCTCCTCATCCGCGACACCCGCATGCGCGACCTCGTCGCCGCCGAGAAGGAACCCATCACGCCCCTCGTCGACCGCGTCACTTCCCTCACCGAGGCCGGGGTCTCCCTCATCATGGTCGTCGGCGGCTCCGGCGCGTTCCTCGACGCCGCCGACCGGGTCCTCATGATGGACAACTACCGCTGCCTCGACGTCACCTCCCGCGCACGCGAGGTCGTGGCCGACCTGCCGCGCCCCCGCACCGACGCCCCCACCAGCTGGGAGGCGGCACCCCGCGTGCCCGCCGCGAAAGCCCGCGTGGACCGCCCGCGCACCAAGGCCTCGGGCACGTCCGTGCTGACCATCGACCGATCAACCATCGACATCTCCGACGTCGCCGCCGTCGTCGACCCCGGGCAGGCCGAGGCTATCGCCTGGTGCGTGCGCGGCGTCCTCGAAGAAATGGCCGGCAAACAGTCGATGCCCGACCTCATGGCCAAGCTCGGCCGGCGCCTCGCCTCCGAGGGCCTGGACGCCGTCTGCAAGTTCGGCGCCCGCTCCTACCCGGCGTTCCTGGCGCGTCCGCGCCTCATCGACGTGGGTGCCGCCATCAACCGCTACCGCGGCCTGTCCCGGCGCGAGCCGCGCGGCGAGGTTGTTGCGGGCGAGGTCTCCGAGTAGTAGTCGTTGTGGGGTGCCACGGGTGTTCCGGGCGCCGTCGGATCCTGCTGCGGGGCCGGGCTGCTTGGTGCGCCCGTGGGCGGCGGCCCGCCCGCGAGATCGCCACACGCGAGCCTGCGGCTCGGAGTGGTCGATCTCGAAGCCCGGCCAGGCCCCGCCACCGCCCACGGGCGCCGCAGCCAGGCCCTCCGGTCCTTCCGGCGCCCTCCGACCCCTCCAATCGACCGGCGCTGGGCAGGGAATCGCCCAAAACGCAGACCACTTCGGTGAAAATGGGTGAATTTGGGGTGTTTTGGGCGAGGTGGTCTGCGTTTTGGGCGCGTGAGTGGTGTGGTTGGGCGAGGCCGGGCTTCTGTGGGTATGGCCGGGGGCGTCACAGCCAGGCCAACGCGTCTATTGCGTGCCGACCAATTTCGCATGCAATTCCCCTGTGACTATTTCAGGATTTGAATTGGCATCGTTGGAATTGCAACGATTCCGGATGTTGTTGAAAGTTCATTCAATCGAATTGCATGCGAAACTTCTGGTAGGTGTCTGCGCCTTCACTCATGGGTACTACAGCCAGTCCCCGCCGCCAGGCCCGCGGCCCACGGGCAGTGCGGTCAGGACCAACAACCCTGCAAGCACATAACACGGGAATTTCAACGGTCGCACCCCCGGGGTGGGGCGGCCGAGCACCCCGAGGGTACCCCGGGTGGTCTCGGGGATGAATCAGGGGAAACCTCCGTAGCGGTGACCCACGCCGCAGGCGCACCATGGATGCATGAACACGAACACGACAATCGCGCAGGCCCCCGTGGCCGACCGGGCCCCGGCCTCGTCCATCGTCCGACTCCAGGGCGTCTCTAAGATCTACGGAAGCGGCGACGCACAGGTACGCGCCCTCGACGACGTGAGCGTCGGCTTCGGTGCCGGCGAATTCACCGCCATCATGGGCCCCTCCGGCTCCGGCAAGTCCACGATGATGCACATCCTCGCCGGCCTCGACGCCCCCACCTCCGGGCACGTCTTCGTCGAAGACACCGACATCACCGCCCTGAAAGACACCGCGCTGACCAAGCTGCGCCGCGACCGCATCGGTTTCGTGTTCCAGTCCTTCAACCTGGTGCCGACACTGGATGCCCGATCCAACATCCTCCTGCCCATGCGCCTCGCAGGAAAGACCCCCGACAAGGACTGGTTCGACCTGATCGTCAACTCCCTGGGCATCGCAGACCGTCTGAATCACCGCCCCTCTGAAATGTCCGGCGGCCAGCAGCAGCGCGTCGCCGTCGCCCGAGCCCTCATGAGCCGACCCGCCGTCATCGTCGCGGACGAACCCACCGGCAACCTCGACTCGCACTCCACCACAGAGGTCATGGACCTGCTGCGCCGCGCCGTCGACGACCTCGGCCAGAGCGTCATCATGGTCACCCACGACACTGGCACCGCCGCCTACGCGGACCGCGTCCTCGTGTGCCGCGACGGCCGCATCGTCTCCGACCTGCGCGACGTCACCGCCGATACTCTGACCGCGGCGCTGCGCTGAACGCGTCCCCACACTGTTCCCAAGGCTCACCTCATGTCTGCAACAAACTCACTTCTGAGCGCCAACCTGCGCTCCCACGGCCGCCGTTACATCTCGACGGGCCTGGCCGTCGCTATTTCCACAGCCTTCATCGTCATCACCCTTATCGTCATGGCGGCGATGACGTCGAGCCTGACCTCCGGCGTCTACAGCCAGTATCAAGGCGGCACGATCGTCGTCTCCCAAGACAACGATGCGCCTGAGGGTGCCATCGAGAGCGCCGAAAAAGCGCTGAAGGACACCAACGGCGTCACTGCCATCAAGCACATGGCCCAGTGGCCCGTCGTCGCTCAGACCGACACGACGCGCGGGGGCCTCTACGTCTCGCCGCTCGCCCCCAAACCCTTCGCCGAGCCGGTTCTGAGCGCCGGAACGGCCCCGACCGCCGACGACCAGATCATCATCCCCGAGTCCACGGCCTCGTCCCTCTCGCTGAAGGTCGGCGACACTCTGAAAGTGCGCTCTGGATTCACCGAGGGCGATTACCGCACCCTCACCATTGTCGGCACCACGCGCTCGAACACGATCAGCATGGGCATTCCCGCCAGCTACGTGACCGACGGCGGTTTCTCCGCGATCTTTGGGAGCACCGCGTCTGGGCAGTTCATTGTCGCGACCAGTGGAGCGGATGCGGACAGCAACGAAAACCCTCCGGAGGCCACCCAGGACGAGTGGGTGGCGAAGGCGAACTCCGCGCTCAGCGACATTTCGGGCGTGAGCGTGACCAGCGTGCGCGCGGCGATCACGAAGGACCTGGATCAGGCGCGCCTGGGGGCATCGGTGACGACGGGGATCATGCTGATCTTCCCGGCGATCGCGGCGCTCGTGGCCTCTATCGTCGTCTCCTCGACCTTCCGCGTCGTGCTCACGCAGCGCACCCGCGAGCTGGCGCTGCTGCGCACGCTTGGGGCGACCAGGCGTCAGGTCCGCTCGCTCGTGACCCGCGAGGCCTTCGCGATCGGAGCGATCTCGTCGGCGATTGGCGTCGTGGTCGGCTGGCTGATTGGCGCGCTCGCGGTGGTGGAAAGCGGCCTGGGCACTAGCCTCTCCGAGGTCTTGGTCGGGGTCTCCGTCTGGCAGCTTGCCCTCACGTGGCTGGGTGCGACCCTGTTCACGACTCTGGTTGGTGTCTTCCCGGCGCGCGCGGCCTCCCGCGTCGCCCCCATCGCGGCCCTCGCGCCCGTGAACGAGGCCGGGGCTGGGTCCCGGAAGAAGCACACCCTGCGCTTCATCCTCGGAGTCCTTGTCGCTGCGTCGGGTAGCGCGCTCGTTGCGTACGCGTGGCGCTTGGATAGTGCCAGCCAGAAGTTCATGCTGTCCTTCGGCGGAGCGCTCGTGGCCCTTCTCGGTGCGGTGGTTGCGGTCTCCGTCCTGCTGCCTGCTCTCACTCGGGCGTTCGGCGTGGTCTTCCCTGGCATGCTGTCCGCCATGGCCCGTGAGAACACGATGCGCAACCCCGGTCGCACCTCCGCGACTGGCTCGGCGATCCTCATCGGTGTGACCCTCGTCGTCACCATCATGGTGGGTGCGGCCTCCGTGCGCACTACCCTGACGAATGCCGTGAATGACGCCCGTCCCTTCGATCTCATTGCTGTGTCCACGACCGGGGAACTCACCGACGATCAGCAGGCCGCCATCGCGTCCACCGACGGCGTCGCCGCCACCGTTGCCCAGTACGCCGCCCCCGGCGTCCTGACCCTGACGCCGAGCGCCTCCGCCTTCGAACCCGCAGAGGGTAGCGGCGCGGTGGACCCTGGCATGACGTTGCCCGTCATGATCACCGGTGAACCCGACTACACGGGCGTCACTCACTCGACCGTCACTCAGATGGGCGATGATGAGGTGCGCGTCGGCGACAAGGCCCTGGCCGGGCAGATGCTGCGCCTGTGTGCTGACACATGCACGGACCTGAGCGCCGCGTACGACAAGGACCTCAGCGCCGGGGATACCCGGGTCTCCGAGAAGACCCTGCGGTCCATCGTGACTTCACCCGCGCGGCAGGCGCTCATTATTAAGCTGGCCGATGAGGCCGACGTCGAGGCTGTCCAGAGCGCGCTGCTCAAGGACTCGCAGCTCAGCATCAACGGCTCCGCCCTGGAGCGCCAGATGTACACGAAGGTCATTGACCAGATGATGATGGTCCTCGTCGGACTGCTCGGTGTGTCCGTCGTCGTGTCCCTGGTCGGCGTCGCCAACACCCTGTCCCTGTCGGTGGCCGAACGCACCCGCGAGAACGGTCTGCTGCGCGCGCTGGGCCTGACGCGACGCCAGATGAAGAGCCTCCTCGCCCTTGAGGCGCTGTTCCTGTCCCTGTCCGGGGCGTGGATCGGTGTTGGCATGGGAATCGCTTTGGGGTGGGTCGGCATCATGAGCCTGCCCATCGTCGGGGCGACGCCCGTGATGAGTGTGCCGTGGCTGCAGCTGGTCGGCGTGTGCGCCGTAGCGATTGTCTCCGCTCTGGTCGCCTCGTGGCTGCCGGGACGTCGGGCCGCGAAGGTTAGTCCCTCCGAGGCACTGGCGACCGAGTGAGTGCCGGTTGAATGACGGGTGGGGCGCTGTGGGTATGATCCACAGCGCCCCGCCCGCGTCAGCGTGCGCTTCGCGTCAGCGTGTGATCCTCCTGCGGGCCGCGCGGGTCGCCAGCGCGGAGGCGATCAGGGCCGCCGAGGCAGCCAGGTACGGGTACAGTCCCGGCCCACCCGAATAAGGCAGGGTCGGGGCCTCCCTGTCGGCGACCATGATCGTGGCCGTGAACTTGCCGTCGATGATCATGCCCTGCACGTCCAACGTCAGGTCGTTGTAGCCGGAGTTGTAGACCTGGACGGAGGCCTTCGTCCACTTGTTCTGGTCGAAGATCTCGGTGTCGGGCATGACGTTCGTGCCTGTTCCGTCGGCCAACTGCGCGCTCAGCGTGAAGCCGATTGGCTGGGGCAGGAGCAGGTGGCCGTCGGGGGCCTTCGTCTCGACCAGCCAGTACTTCTTATCCGTCGCCAGCGTCGTCACCTTCCAGTAGTACGGGAAGTCGCCGGTGTTCGACGCATTCAGCGTCAGGACCGGGGTGGCCGACCCGTTGACGCGTGGGTCCACGTCGTAGATTGCGAACTCGGACCCGGCGAGCGGGTAGTAGGAGTAGCCCTGCGCGTCCATGTACTCGTTGGCGATCTCGGGCCACTGGAGGTTCGTGAACTGGCGGCCGGCCTTCGCGATGATGACCGTGCGCACGCGGACCGGGCCGCACACCTTGTTGTTATCTGAGCCGTCCGAATCGCGATCCGACGCGGCGATCACCTCGCTGTAGAGGCCGTACCCCGAGCGTGGAGCCCCCAGGTAGCGGCACGAGAAGCGCGACTCGTCGACGGTCGGTGCCTCCGAGCGCGTCACGTTTATGCGCACCCAGTACTCGCGCGACGAGTTCGCGGGCAGCGGGTCGCCGCCGGTAATCTGGTAACGCCCGCCCGCGCCGCTCAGCTCGGTCGCGGCGTCCAGGCCGTCCTGTGTGGCGGCCACGCGCACCGAGTTGATGGTCAGACCCGAGGGGAAGCCCGGCGCGACCTGCAAGGCCCCCGTGTCCGAGTCCAGCGATCCGCTGTTCGTGGCCGTCACCTTGTAATCCACGTCGAAGGTCACGGACCCGTTCTCGCCTCCGTTCGCCACGAGTTCCTGTTTGACGCTCACGTCCGCGCTCTTCGCGTGGTTCGTGAACGTGCAGTCAATCGTCTGCGCGGCCGCGCTCGCCACCGCCCCGACGCGCGCGAAATTCACGCTCTTCGTGTCGGTGTCCACGGTCGCTGCCACGTCCTCGCCCGCGCCATTCACGCACGAGATCGACTCAAGCGTCCACTCGTCGTCCGGCGCGTCCGGGCTGGTCACGCCGCTTTCCGTGATCGTGAAGTCCGAGTGCCCCACCAGGAACGCCTGGTACGAGGCCATGGACCCCTTCTTGTCTGCGCCGACCCCGGTGGGGGTGATGGTCTGGTTGAAGGAGCCGTCCTGGACCCAGCCGGACACCGCCGTGCCGTCCGGTGTCGTCGACGAGGCCGTGGCACCGGCCGGCGCGTCAACCGCGTCCCGGGTCGCCGTGGAGGTGAAGGTCGCCGACGGCTGGGTCGCGTACGTGCGGCCGCCGTCCGTGGTGATGACCTTGTGGATGCGCACGTAGCGCTCTTGCGTGATCGAGGCGTACAGGCACGCGAAGCTCATGTTGAGTTCCGGTGTGCTCATGGACGTGACGGGCTGCGCGCCCTCCGGGGGAGCGGCCGGGCACGAGGCGCTGCGGCCGTTGTCCGTGAAGCCCCAGATCGTCATGCGGTAGCGGATCCCGTCCTTCTCCCACACCGTGTCGGGCAGTGTGGAGGTGGAGATGGAGACCGTGTCGTTTGAGGCCGGGGTGCGCAGGGAGATATCGACGGCGTCCGGCCAGTCGTTCTCCGCGCGCTGCGCCTTCGCCCAGCCCGCGGTCTGGTTGATGTGGCCCTTTTGCCCCTTGATGTACAGGTCGTGGGTGCCGTTGCCCGCGCCGACGTGCTGGGCGCACACGGTCGTACCTGTCAGCCACTGGTCGGTATTGCGGCCCTCCGGGTTGTAGAGGCGTGCCGGACCCGTGAACTTGCCCCTGATCTTGCGGCGGCTACCGTTCGCGGCCACCGATCCGTCAGGGTTCGTGTCGCACACGCTGTTGGCGACGATGGTGTAGGCACCGCCCGCGCGCGGCACGACCGTCGTCTCCGTGTCGTCCTGGGACTCCTCGATGTCCCACGGGATCGCCCCCTGCATGGCGAAACCGTCGCCCTGGATGCGCAGGTTCAGGTCCCCGTGGAAATACCGCTGCTGGCCAATATCGGTCAGCGTTTTCTGGTTCCTGCCCGTGCCTCGTTCCAAGTTGTTGAAAATCGGCAGGTTGTTGTTGCGCAGCGTGCCCAGCAGGAATGGCTGTCCGGCCGCGACCGTGCCCGGCGAGGCCGGCTGGAAGCCCATCGCCGTCTGCTTCCACGGCGCGATCTTGCCCTGGACTGTCGTCTCGTTGTTGTAGAAGATGACGCCGTTCTCCTCCGGGTTTTCGCCCCACGGCAGCGAGCGCGTCGTGTAGCTCCAGTAGCCCTGCGACGCCAGGGAGGACTCCAACCACTGGGCGCGCTTCCAGCCCGTCCCGTCCTGCAGCGAGCCGCCCGGCCACGGCCCCCACTGGTCCAGGGGTTTCACCCAGCCGTCGCGCGACCACATGTTTGGGCGGTTCGTCTCCATGTAGGCGTATCGGTCCACCTGGTTGCGTGTGTCTTCGACCGTGCCGTAGTAGACCAGGCGGCGGAAGTTGTAGTCCCACACGCCCGGCTCGTCACTGGGGTCAATGAACGGGTACGTGCGCTCCGTCGGAGAATTATTGACGACCGAATCCGTGAAAATCGAGGCCACGTTCGTGATCGTGAAGGTCGCTGCACCCTCGGGTTCCTGGGCTGCCTGTGCGGGCTGCGCGGTGGGGGTCGTGACCGCGAGGCCTCCCACCGCCATCACCGCCGCGCACGTTCCGGCCATGACGCGCAGGAATCGCGGCGCGCGGTGGTGTACGTGGGTACCGGCATCGTTCCCTGCCGGGGTGCCCGCCGTGGGGGTGGTGCCCCGCGAGGCGTTTCGGTCGTGTGTATCTGTCAGTTCCATGCCTACTCCGTCGCGGCGGGTCATTGTGCCCGCTGGTTATCGCCAAACTAACTGATGACAATGCTATCTGTGCCGGTGGGCACCTGCAAACATTTGTCACAGCAGGGTGGTTTTTGGAGTAATCGGATAGTCAGGAGTCGCAGTAAAACCAGTATTATCGGGCTATTTCTATGCGTTTGTGGGATGTGTTACATGTTTGACATGTGGAGTGCTCAGCATCCCATCGGGGGAGTGTTGGAGGCTTGTCAGTAGTGCTTGTGACCCTCGAGCCTGGTCGGTCGGCTAGCACTCGACGACGTTGACGGCCAGGCCGCCCTCAGAGGTCTCCTTGTACTTCGAGAGCATGTCGTTGCCGGTCTGGCGCATCGTCTCGATGACCACGTCCAGGCTCACCGTGTGGCGGCCGTCGCCCCACAGGGCCATGCGCGCCGCGTTGATCGCCTTGACGGCCGCGATCGCGTTGCGCTCGATGCACGGCACCTGCACGAGGCCCGCCACCGGGTCGCACGTGAGCCCCAGCGAGTGCTCCATCGCGATCTCCGCCGCGTTCTCCACCTGCTGCGGGGTGCCGCCCAGCGCCTGGGCCAGGCCGGCCGCCGCCATCGCCGAGGCCGACCCGACCTCGCCCTGGCAGCCGACCTCGGCACCCGCGATGGACGCGTTCGTCTTGATCAGCGCGCCGATAGCCGTGGCGGCCAGCAGGAACTCGTGCACGAGGGCTCGGCGGCGCGCCGCGCACTCCTCCACGGACGAGGCCGTGGCCTCGTCGCCGGAATCCGTGCACCCCGCCAGCGAGTCGGCAGAAGGACTGGGCGTCATGCGAATGTGGCGCAGCGGCTGGACCGCCCCGTCCTCCGTGGCAGGACCCGCCGCCACGCCAGGCACCGAACCCGTCTCCGGGCAGTGCGTCACCAGGTAACCCAAGACCGCCGGGATCACGCCCGCCGCACCGTTCGTTGGTGCCGTCACCACGCGGTGGCCGGCCGCATTCTCCTCGTTCACAGCCAAGGCGAACAGGTTGACCCAATCCATCGCTCGCATGGGATCCGCCGTCGTCGACGCCCACGCAGCGCCCGCCGCGCGGCGAGCGCTTGAGTCGGCCCCGGCCTCGTCCATCGACTCCACGGGCGATGCGGGGATGCCCGTCAAGCGCTGGGCGAGTTTTCCGGCGAGCGCGCGGGCGCGGCGCGGCACATCCAAGCCGCCCGGGAGGATGCCTGCCGCCGACGTGCCCGCGTCCACGCAGTCGAACATCGTGTCGGCGATGCGATCCAGGTAGGCGTTGACGGTCTCGCGGGGGCGCACCGCCTCCTCGTTCCTGCGCACGAGCTCCGCGATGCTCAGGCCGGACGCGTCGCACGCGGCGAGCAGCTGTGCTCCCGACGAGAACGGGTGCGGCGCGGGAACGTCGATGCCGACGCCCGCCTGGCTCGTCGCGAGCGAAGAAACCTCCGGGTTCTGCGGGTCGTCATTCGTCTGAATCATGACGAAGCCGCCGCCCACCGAATAATAGGTGCGCTCCAGGATGACGGTGCCGTCCTCGTCGGAGGCGGTGATCGTCAGCGCGTTCACGTGATAGGGCAGGAACGTGCGTGGAAAGAAAAGACAAGAATAGGCGAAGTTGAGGG
>ERZ1699232.450-NODE-450-length-11320-cov-2.995265_pt1 | contig 11320 bp, 5 predicted proteins | sample MGYA00581529_ERZ1699232 | MGnify/ENA primary metagenome ERZ1699232 (study PRJEB42319, sample SAMD00040335) | human oral metagenome | material: saliva | host: Homo sapiens | study: EMG produced TPA metagenomics assembly of PRJDB4115 data set (Metgenomic analysis of...
GGCCTCCTGTTCCGCACGTGGGCGGGGCTGCCCACGCTCGGAATAGCGGGTTTGCGTGCGGAATAGAGGGCCGACATGCGGACAAGCTGATTTGCGGGCCCGGTGTCTGTCGGACGCTCGCAGGAACGGAAGGACGGATCTAGCAGTCTGGCGCGAGACGGGGACAGTTGCGCAGCAGGAGACGGAAACACTCGTGCGCTTCGGCGCGCAGATACGACAAAGCACGCCGAACCGAATGCGCCTGTCGGCGCGAAGGCCGCTCGTAGCGGCAGAGTTTGGAGCCCGGGGCATAACGGTCCGGCGTGCCCCTCAACCCTACGACTCACTCCATGCCAACGCGCGCCGTGGCGGCGTGGATCAACCCACACAGGGCATGCGCCACAGTCGGATCCTCTCCGACGAGGCCTGGGCCGCGTCTCTCGGTTACGCGCACCACAGCGTTGGGGTGGGTGCGGCGTTCCGACGACATGAGAGCACCCACCTCGCCACAATCCCGGCCCGCCGCCTCAGGAAGACCCGCGCGGGCGGCCACGGCCTCGTCGAGTCCAGACATGTGGGACCATGGAAGCGTGATGACATCGACCTCTCCCACGCGCACACGAACCGACTCGAGCCGCGGAGTACGCCGCGACACGCTGGCCACCAGGCGAGTGCCTGTCAGCGTTGGTACGGCCACCGTCACCCTTCTGGCCGCGCTGACAATCACCGCGTGGTGGCTGCCCGGCTCGCGCTGGACGGTCGGTCCGGTCATTGCACTCGCCTCGTTCCTGTTGGCGTTCGCGTGGCCGACGTTGGCGCGCCTGCACATGCCGTGGCTCGCGCAGGCTGTGCTTGCGTTCGGTGGGGCGCTCACCCCCATCGGCGTCGCGTACTGGAAGAACCTTGACATTGCGATCCCCCTGACCGGCATCATGTTCGTGTTCCTGGTGGCTGCGACGATCCTTGACGCGCCCGCACCGCGCGACCACTCGGTGGGTCATACGACCGAACACTGGGGGTCGACGTCGCTGACCGCAGCCCTCACCTCGTCGGTGACCGCGCTCCTCATCATTACAGCCGGGTCCATGTGGGTGTCCCTGACGGTCCACGCGCGCTGGTCGGTCGTCGTGCCCATGGCTGCCCTGGTCGTCATCGTCGTAGCCGTGTCGGCGCATAGTGGGCGCTCCTCGATCGCGGGGGTGTTCTACTCCGCGGCTTTCGGCCTGTTCGCGGGACTCATTATTTCCTCGATCGCGTGGCTGCTCGGGCACACCTCCGACCTGCTGCCCGTCGTCTTCCCCTCTATCGCCAAGATCCTCGGCGACTTCGCCGCATTCCTCACCATGGGTGGCATCACCGGTGCCGGCGTCGGCTTCGCCGTGTCAGTCGTGGACGCGCTCCTCGGCGAGCGCGCCGCCTCCGCCCAGCTCGCCTCCCTCCTCGGTCGTGGTGCCGCCAAATTCCTTGTCGCTGCCCTGCCCGTCTACGCGATGACGCGCATCGGCGGCATCTGAGGCGTGCATCGCCTCGACGAGGCGGTGGCTGGCGACATTGCATTAACGAGGTAGCGGCTGGATGGCCAGGTTTTTACCCGCTGCGTCTTCCTGAACCGCACCTGCCCGGGGAGGCGACTCAGGCCTCGTCCCTGTTCGCCGCCAGCTGCGCGCCCCCGCGCCGCGCGGTGCCCGCCTGCCCCACGCGTTAGGCTGGAGTCATGATGGTGATACCTGCTGACCTGCCCGCACTCGTTGCTCCCGTCGCGTGGATGCTTGGAACCTGGGAGGGCTGGGGCATGCATGCAAACCCCGCCGCCCCCGGCCAGGAAGCTTCCGCTGAGGCCCCTGCTGATTCGCCCGTCATCGAGGAGATCCGCGGCGACGTCGTCGGCGAGCAGATGCGCCTGGTGACCCGCGTGTACGCGGGTGAGTCTGCCGCCCCGATCGACCCCACGTGGGACGCCGCGCAGGGCCTGGCTGCTATCAAGAAGGGCGACCTGATCAGCGAAGAGACCCTGTACGTGTCCGTCGCCCCCTCCGACGCGCCGCTGCCGCCGCCCGGCCAGTACAACGCCCGCGAGTTCACGGCGACCTCCGCCTCCACCGAAGGTCACAGCGCCGTGTGGGACGGCGTGAGCGTCGGCCCGCGCGTGCAGATGGTCTCCGACGCGATCGCGCTCGGTGTGGGCGCGACCCGCGTGACGCACCTGGGCCGCATGTTCGGTCTGGTCGCGGGCGAGCTCATGTGGACGCAGGAGCGCACGCTCGACGGCGAGGATGAGGCCGACGTCGAGATCTCCGGCCGCCTCATGCGCACCGCGCAGGCCTCCACTGAGTCCGGCGAGGTCATCGAAGGCATCGACGACACCCAGGGTGGCTTCCTTGTCTGAGTCCGCGCCCGATTCCGAGTTCGTCGACGAGGCCGTGGCCTCCTTCGGCGCGACCCCGCACTTCGGCGATCCGTCGGGGGAGCAGTGGGCCCTCGAGGGTGGTCGTGCGCTGGTGCGCCGCCCGGACCTGGCCGTCATCTCTGTGTCGGGGGCCGATCGGCTGACGTGGCTGACGTCGCTGGCCTCCCAGATCGTCACCGACCTCGTCCCTGGCGCGAGCCGCGAGCTGCTGATCCTCTCGCCCGAGGGCCGCGTCGAGCACTGGGCCGGCGCGAGCGACGACGGGGAGGCGCTGCACCTGATCGTGGAACGCTCGGACCTGTCGGGGTTCGTGGAGTTCCTCGAGTCGATGCGTTTTGCGCTGCGCGTCGCTGTTTCCGAACGCGACGTCGCCGTGTTCTCCTCGGTCCGCGCGGGCGCGAATACGCCCGAGTCCGTGGCCGGCCTACCTGGACACCTGTGGACCTGGGAGGACCCCTGGCCCGGCGTCGTGGACGGTGGCGCCGCCTACTTCCAGGGCGAGCGTCATCCCGGCGCGCGCACCCCGATGATGTTTCACGCTGTTTCACGCGAGGCTGCGGACGAGTTTGAGGCCGCGTGGCTGTCCGCGTCGCCCGAGGACGGGTCGCGTCGCCGCGCCGGATACCTGGCGTGGGAGGCGATGCGTATCGCCGCGTGGAAGCCGCGTCTGGGCCGCGAGACCGACGCTCGCGCGATTCCGCCCGAGGTGGACTGGCTGCGCACCGCCGTCCATACGACGAAGGGCTGCTACCGCGGGCAGGAAACTATCGCCCGCGTCCTGAATCTCGGACGGCCCCCGCGTCGCCTCACCTACTTGCAGCTGGACGGCTCTCGCGGCGACCTGCCTGCGCCCGGCACGCCCATCGAGGTCGGCGGACGCCAGGTCGGTGTCATCACCTCCTCGGCCCGCCACGCGGACGAGGGGCCGATTGCCCTCGCGCTGATCGCCCGAGCCGTGCCCGTGACGACTGTCTTCGATATCGACGGCGTTGCCGCCGCCCAGGAGGAGATCGTGCCCGTCCACGGCAAGTCCTCCGTGTCCCCGGAGACTCGCCCGGGCGCCGACCTCTCTCGCGAGGCCGGCCAGCGCGGCGGTTCCACGGGGTTCGGTGGCCTCGGCTCGGCCCTAGGGTCGCGCTGATGCGCGCCGTCATCCAGCGCGCCACCTCGGGCGAGGTCCGCGTCGACGGTGCCGTCGTCGGACGTCTTGCCCTCGATACGCCCGCCGAGGCGGGGGAGAAGCGCCAGGGCCTCGTCGTCCTCCTGGGTGTCCAGCGCGGCGACGGTCCCACTCAGGTCACGACCGTTGCACGTAAGATCGCCGAGTTGCGCATCCTCGACGACGAACGTTCCGCGCTTGACGTGCACGCCCCGATCCTTGTGATCTCGCAGTTCACCCTGTATGGGGACACTCGCAAGGGGCGCCGCCCCTCGTGGGCGCGCGCTGCCCCCGGGGACGAAGCCGAACCCTTGGTCGACGCGGTTGTGGCCGATCTGCGAGGCCAGGGCCTGCACGTCGAGACCGGCCAGTTTGGCGCGATGATGGAGGTCTCGCTGGTCAACGACGGGCCTTTCACGGTCCTCGTGGAGGCCTAGCGTCAGGGGGCGAAGGGCCTTCCGCGGCTGTGCTTGTTCCTCTGTGCGGTGACGCGCCGACGATGAGTCCGCAGCTTTGCTTGTGCCTAAGTGGCGTTAGACCTCTTAGGTGGGTATTGCACCAGTGAGGAGCTGGTGTCATGCTCCTGATCGGGTGCAATGCTCCCGATTGGGTTGAGTCCCGGACGTGGTGCCTCGCGTGCTGCTGAACTGCCCTCTGTTGTGTGTGGCAATGGGCGCTGTTTCCCAATAATCCCGCACGTCATGTCCCTGTCAACCTTCCAGATTCTGAATGATGATCGTTGCAAGTCCAACGTTTGTGAGCCTAGTCGACAACCGACCCGGTGAAATTATGCGTGACTTGTGTGCGTGGACGCGCCAGTGCCCCGGCCTGGCCCTGTCGCCTGGCGCTCGTGCCCGTCCCTGCCCGTCCGGCTCCGTTGGCTGTCGTGACCGGGGCTCTTCCCTGCGTAACGCGGGGGAATCGCATCATGCGAGGCTCGACACGCCGGCGACACACCGTCACGAGGCTTCTCATGACGCCAACCCCCGATGTGACCGCTGAATCTGAATGACTCGCCCGGTGTGGGGACCGGACTCGCCTGTCGCAGCCCTGCATGCCTCACCTGCCACGGCCTCGGACCCGGATATGTGCCCCGGCCTCGTCCCTGCGCCCAGGGCGAAAGCGCGCGCACGGCGCTCGGGCTTTCCGTAGTCTGTAACTAGTCAACTGGGACGGGTGTACGCCGAGTTCGGCGGGGCAGCTGCCCCTGAAACAAGGAGAGACATGTTCGAACGCTTTACTGACCGTGCGCGTCGTGTCGTCGTGCTCGCGCAGGACGAGGCCCGCGGTCTTAAGCACAACTACATTGGCACGGAGCACCTGCTGCTCGGCCTGATCTCTGAGGGTGAGGGCGTGGCCGCGAAGGCCCTGGAGACGATGGGGATCAAGGGCGAGGCCGTGCGCGCCTCGGTCATTGAGATCATCGGTGAGGGTGAGAAGCCGGTCGAGGGTCACATTCCTTTCACGCCGCGCGCCAAGCGCGTCTTTGAGCTGAGTCTGCGCGAGGCTCTGCAGCTGGGCCACAACTACATTGGTACGGAGCATCTGCTGCTCGGCCTCCTGAAGGAGGGCGAGGGCGTGGCCGCCCAGGTGCTCACCAAGCAGGGCGCGGACCTGGCGCAGGTGCGTCAGACCGTCATCCAGATGCTGAGCGGCTACCAGCGCGGCGACGACGAGGGCCGCGAGTCGGTGGGTGCGGGCGTGGGTGGCTCGGGCGGACCCGAGCGCTCGAATTCCGCGATCCTTGAGCAGTTTGGTCGCAACCTGACGCAGGCTGCGCGTGAGAACAAGCTGGACCCCGTCATCGGTCGTCGCGTCGAGATGGAGCGCGTCATGCAGGTCCTCTCGCGCCGCACGAAGAACAACCCGGTCCTGATCGGTGAACCCGGCGTCGGTAAGACCGCGGTCGTTGAAGGCCTCGCCCAGGCGATCGTGCACGGCGACGTGCCTGAGACCATCAAGGATAAGCAGATCTACAGCCTTGACATGGGGTCGCTGGTCGCGGGTTCGCGTTACCGCGGCGACTTCGAGGAGCGTCTGAAGAAGGTCCTCAAGGAGATCCGCACGCGCGGCGACATCATCCTGTTCATCGACGAGATCCACACCCTCGTGGGTGCGGGTGCCGCCGAGGGGTCGATCGACGCGGCCCAGATGCTCAAGCCCATGCTGGCGCGCGGCGAACTCCAGACGATTGGTGCGACCACGAACGACGAGTACCGCAAGTACATCGAGAAGGATGCGGCTCTCGAGCGCCGCTTCCAGCCGGTGAAGGTCGAGGAACCCAGCGTTGAGGAGACGGTGGAGATCCTTAAGGGTCTGCGCGACCGTTACGAGGCGCACCACCGCGTCATCATCACGGACGCTGCGATCCAGGCGGCCGCCGAGCTGGCAGATCGCTACATCTCGGATCGTTTCCTCCCCGATAAGGCCATCGACCTGGTCGACGAGGCCGGGGCACGCCTGCGCATCCGCCGCATGACCGCGCCGCCGGAGCTGCGCGAGCTGGATGAGAAGATCGCCGAGGTGCGCCGCAACAAGGAGGCGGCCATCGACGATCAGGACTTCGAGAAGGCCGCGTCGCTGCGCGATCAGGAGTCGAAGCTGTCCGAGGAGCGCAAGGCGAAGGAAGAGGCCTGGAAGGGCGGCGAGTCCGACGAGATCGCCGAGGTCGGGGATCAGGAGATCGCCGAGGTCCTGGCCATGTCGACCGGCATCCCGGTCGTGCGCCTCACCCAGACCGAGACCGCGAAGCTGCTCAAGATGGAAGACGAGCTGCACAAGCGCGTCATCGGCCAGGACGAGGCCGTCAAGGCTCTCGCCCAGTCGATCCGTCGTACGCGCTCGGGTCTGAAGGATCCGAACCGTCCCGGTGGCTCGTTCATCTTTGCGGGTCCGACGGGTGTGGGTAAGACGGAGCTGGCGAAGGCTCTCGCCGAGTTCCTCTTCGGTGACGAGGATGCCCTGATCCAGCTGGATATGTCTGAGTTCTCTGAGAAGCACACGGCGTCGCGCCTCTTCGGTGCTCCTCCCGGCTACGTCGGTTACGACGAGGGTGGTCAGCTCACGGAGAAGGTTCGCCGTAAGCCGTTCTCGGTCGTCCTCTTCGACGAGGTTGAGAAGGCTCACCCGGATATCTTCAACTCGCTGCTTCAGATCCTGGAGGAGGGGCGCCTGACGGACTCGCAGGGCCGAAAGGTGGACTTCAAGAACACCGTCATCATCATGACGACGAACCTGGGTACCCGCGATATTAATAAGGGCGTGCTGACGGGCTTCCAGACCGCGGATCACTCGACGCATGATTACGGTCGCATGAAGTCGAAGGTTGCGGAGGAGCTCAAGCAGCACTTCCGTCCGGAGTTCCTCAACCGTGTTGATGATACAATTGTGTTCCCGCCGTTGACGAAGCCGGAGATTGCGCGCATTGTCGACCTGATGATCGCGAAGCTCGCCAAGCGTATGGAGGCGCAGGATATGCGTCTGCAACTGACGGACGAGGCGCGCGAGCTGCTGGCTGACGTGGGCTTCGATCCGGTGCTTGGTGCGCGTCCGCTGCGTCGCGCGATCCAGCGCGAAATCGAGGATGCGCTGTCCGAGAGGATCCTTTTCGGAGAGCTGCAACCTGGTCAGGTTGTCACGGTTGGTGTCACTGGAGAGGGTAAGGAACGGACTTTTACCTTCAACGGAGAGTGATTTACTCACCAATTGTCTAAGGTTGACAAACCTTCGTCTCTGTGGGAGCGGCCCGTCGAATAACGGCGGGTCGCTCTCTGGTTGTCAAGTAATTGTGGCTCTGATAGATTCTCATTAACTATGAACGTCTTGCGAACTCATGCCACACTATTTGCGAGGCACTAATCATTGATCGAGAGAGGGTCTATGAACGCTCGAGCGCGCCGAAACCTGACCAGCGCAAGACGACGCCTGCCGGCGCTTGTTCTCATGCTGGTTGTTGTTGCGCTCTGCGTCGCTGGCGTCATCTACAAGGGTGCGGAAGTTACGCAGGTAAACGTCAATGATGGCGGAATTTGGGTAACAAATAAGTCCAAGCAGATGGTCGGTCACCTCGACTATGAGGCCCGCATCCTTGACGGCGCGCTGCGCACCGAGGCTACCAACTTCGACGTCGGGCAGGCCGCCGAAACCGTCACTGTGTCCGATCTAACCTCGCTTACTGTTGCCCCGGTCAATGTTACTCAGGTCGCTCTGGGATCCCCCACGGCGCTGCCCAGTGGCTCGGTTGCGATGCAGGGCGGAGACGTCCTCGGTGTCCTGAATGCGGCGGATGGCACACTGTGGACCACCTCCGCGCTTAGCCCGAGCCCGACGAACCTATCTGACAATGCCGCCGTGGCCTCGAACATGGGCGCGAGCGCGTTTGTCACCGGCATGGACGGGACGGTCTACGCGCTGTCCGGATCCGGTTCCCTAACGACTGTTAAGCGACAGGGTGCCGTCGATCAAGCGAAGACCTCCGTGATCGAGGGCATCCCCGCAGACGCGTCGCTGTCGATGACGGCCGTCGGAGACCAGGTCGTCGCCCTCGACTCCACCTCGAACACCCTCTTCCTGCCCGGCGGCAAGACACTCAACCTCAGCGCCGCAGGCGTCGAGGCGGGCGGAGTCCTCCAGCAGGCCGGACCGGCGTACGATTCCGTCCTCGTGGCCACGGCCTCGTCCCTGGTGAGGATCCCCCTGAAGGGCAGTGCCCCCACGATCATCCCCGCCGCCGAGGGATCCCCCAGCGGCATCCCCGCAGCACCCGTGCGCCACGAGGGCTGCTCCTACGGCGCGTGGGTCGGCTCGGGCGCGTTCATGCGCTCGTGCGACGACGCCTCCAACAACCAGCAGACAGTCGTCGATACGCTCAAGAGCGCCCAGGAAATAGTTTTCCGCACCAACCGTAAGGCCATCGTCCTCAACGACGTTGCGCAGGGCAACGTGTGGCTGCCCGACTCCAACATGGTCCTCATGGACAACTGGGATGAGGTCGAAAACCAGCTCCAGGAGTCCGAGGACGAACAGGACAGCCCGGAGCTGACGGACGAGATTGCCGACCCCGAAAAGCGCGAGGAGAACACCCCGCCCGAGGCCGTGGATGACGAATTCGGCATCCGCCCGGGCCGTTCGACGATCCTGCCGGTCCTGGACAATGACTCCGACATTGACGGAGACGTGCTGACCGCCAGCCCGACCAGCCAGCCCGCATGGGGTTCTGTGGCCGTCGCGCGCTCCGGTCGCGCGCTGCAGATCGTGGACGTCGATGCCGATCAGACGGGTTCCACGTCGTTCACGTACGAGGCCTCGGACGGGACCGCGACCGCCTCCGCGCGGGTGCAGGTGACGATCCACCCCTATTCGCAGAACGAGGCGCCCACGCAGCTGCGTGCGTCGTCGGTCAAGATCGGTCAGGGCGCGCAGATCCAGTATCAGGCCCTGTCCGACTGGCGTGACCCCGATGGCGACCCGTTGTTCTTGAAGAATGCCGAGGCTTCCGAAGGTCTGAACGTGTCCTTCATGGAGGACGGCTCGATGACGATCACCGAGGAAGGCTCCGCGGCTGGTCCGAAGACCGTCGTGCTGACCGTCGCCGACGATCAGGGCGCTGAGACGCGCGGCGAACTCATTGTCAACGTCCAGGAGGCCGGCAACCTGCCGCCCGTCGCGAACGGCGACCTGTTCCTGGCACACCCGGGCGAGACCCTCACTCTGGATCCACTCAAGAACGACACTGATCCCAACGGCGACCCGCTGATGCTGGCCGCTGTGTCCGGGGCGCCCTCGGGTGCGTCGATCACGCCGGATTTGGAACGCGGGACCATTGACTTCGTGGCGTCGTCCCCGGGTTCCTACTCCTTCGCCTACACGGTCTCCGACGGCGTCGCGACGACGCTGGGTATGGTGCGCGTCGTGGTCGTTGAGACCGTTGCGCTGCCCCCGGTTGCCGAGAACGATACGGCGGTCCTGCCGCAGGGCGGATCCGTGCTGGTTGCGCCGCTGGCTAACGACTACGACCCGACGGGTGGAGTCCTGTCGATCACGTCGATTGATTCCTCGTCCGTGCCCGGCCTGGAGGTGGCCCTCATCGACCGCCACCTGCTGCGCGTGACTGCGCCGACAGGTCTCGAAGGGACGGTGTCCTTCTCTTACACGGTGTCCAACGGGCAGGGCAGCGCCAGCGCCAGCGTGACCGTCATTCCTGGTGCTTCTGACCGCACCGACTTGCCGCCGGTCCTCAAGCCGGATCGTGGCAAGGTGCGCGTCGGCGATGTTGGCACGGTCTCCGTTCTGACGAATGATCGCTCGCCGGCCGGCCTGAACCTGCAGGTCGAGTCGACACTCGAGTATGACCGAGCCTCCGCCCTGGGGACGCCCTTCGTGACGGGTAACCAGGTGCGTCTCGAGGCGGGGGACACCCCGGGCACGATGGATGTCACCTACTCTGTCATCGATTCCGCCGGTAACCGCGCCTCCAGCACGGTCACCTTCGAGATCCTGGCAGCCTCCGACCACAATGAGGCACCGCGTCCCCGCGACATCACCGCGTGGGCCACGGCCGGTCAGACCACCCGCATCCCGGTCTCGCTTGACGGCATTGACCCGGACGGCGACTCGGTGACCCTGCGCGGCGTGGATTCCTCGCCGCAGAAGGGTTCGGCGACCGCGAAGGCCACGTGGATTGAGTACACGCCCAACGCCTCGGAGTCCGGCACTGACTCCTTCACCTACACGGTCGAGGATCGCCAGGGCGCGCGTGCCTCGGCTCGCGTCCGTGTCGCTGTCACGCCTGTTCCCTCGCTGAACCAGAACCCGGTGGCGGTGCCCGATACCGTCCTGACGCGCCCTGATCGCATGGTGACCATCAACGTCCTGTCGAACGACTTGGACCCTGACGGTGACCCGCTCACCCTCGAGAAGGACAGCCTCGAGACGGCCACGCCCGAACTCGACCCGCAGGTCCGATCCGGCACGACCATCCAGGTGCACACGCCCTCCAAGGTTGGCACCTACCTCGCGTCCTACACGGTCAGCGACGGTCGCGGCGGCTCCGCGCGCGGCACCCTGACGGTCTACGTCCAAGATGACGCGCCCCTCAAGGCACCCGTTGCCCGCGACGACTTCGTGGACTATGACGCGCTGCCCACGGACGGCTCCGCCGTGTCCGTCAACGTCCTCGAGAACGACGAAGACCCCGACGGCAGTATCGACGAGGTCACCCTGACCACCGCCGATGCCGGCGTGACCGTCTCCGGCTCGAATCTGCTGATTCCGACCTCGGAATCCACGCGCCTGGTCGTCTACACGATCACCGACCGCGATGGGCTGACCAACTCGGCTGTTGTCCGGGTCCCCGGTCGCGACTCGACCGCGCCGTTCCTCAGCTCGGTGAATCTGCCGATCGAGATGGACGCGGGCACCTCGCGCACGATCAACCTGTCGGACTACGTCATTACTCGCTCGGGACGCAGCCCGCGCCTCGTCGAGGGGTCGAGTCCTGTGGCCCAGGACGGCCTCGACTCGGTCGTCGCTGATTCCAACACGCAGCTGACCCTGAACGCGAACGCCGCGTTTAGCGGCAACTCCGCGTTCCTCATCCAGGTCGCGGACGGCGATTCCTCCGACGCGGGGACGCTCACCGCCTCCCTGTCGTTGCCCGTCCGCAGCAAGGCCACGGTCAGCCAGCCGCCGACCTTCTCCCCGACCGCTATTCGCGGCGAGGCCGGGGGCGAGGCCGTTGTGCAGAACCTTGCGCTGGCCGTGCGCGACCCCGAGGG
>ERZ1699232.458-NODE-458-length-11208-cov-3.599675_pt1 | contig 11208 bp, 10 predicted proteins | sample MGYA00581529_ERZ1699232 | MGnify/ENA primary metagenome ERZ1699232 (study PRJEB42319, sample SAMD00040335) | human oral metagenome | material: saliva | host: Homo sapiens | study: EMG produced TPA metagenomics assembly of PRJDB4115 data set (Metgenomic analysis of...
TTCCAGTTGTAGGATCTAAGGCTGCAGGTGTCAAAGCTATGAATCTGAAAGCAGACGATGTACTTCAATCTGCCTTTATCTGCAACACTTCATCCTTCTATCTTCTAACGCAACGTGGAAGCTTGAAACGTGTATCGACAGTGGAAATCCCAGCAACCAGTCGTGCTAAGCGTGGTCTTCAGGTTCTGAGAGAATTGAAGAACAAACCGCATCGCGTCTTCTTGGCTGGTGCTGTATCAGAAAAAGGATTTATTGGAGATCTCTTTAGTACAGAAGTAGAAGATGGAGAACAAACTCTTGTCATCCAATCAAATAATGGAACGATTTACGAAGTAATCCTACAAGATTTGAATCTATCAGAACGTACTAGCAACGGAAGCTTTATCTCAGATACTATTTCAGACGAGGAAGTTTTCGATGCTTACCTCAAAGAAGTCTTTAAAGAAGAAAAAGATAATTAATAAGAAAATCAGTCCTAGTGACTGATTTTTTATAAGCAAAATTTTCAGAAAATTACAAATAATACTTGAATTTTTAGGAGAATAGTGTAGAATAGAACACAAAGCTTGATTAGAATAAAGGAGATTGTCATGACAGTTACGATTGATTGGGAAAATCTCGGTTTTTCCTATATGAAACTACCTTATCGTTATATCGCTTATTTTAAAGATGGACAATGGACACAGGGGGAATTAACAGAAGATGCAACCTTGCATATTTCAGAATCATCTCCAAGTCTTCACTATGGACAACAAGCATTTGAAGGATTGAAAGCCTATCGTACAAAGGATGGTAGCGTACAACTCTTTCGTCCAGATGAAAATGCTAAACGTCTACAACGTACTTGTGATCGTCTTTTGATGCCTCAAGTTCCAACAGAAATGTTTGTAGAAGCTTGTAAAGCAGTTGTTCGTGCCAATGAAGAATACGTACCGCCTTATGGGACAGGTGGAACCCTTTACCTCCGTCCACTCTTGATTGGTGTTGGAGATATCATTGGGGTAAAACCAGCTGAGGAGTATATTTTTACCATCTTTGCGATGCCAGTTGGAAATTACTTTAAGGGTGGATTGGTTCCAACAAACTTCTTGATTCAAGATGAGTATGACCGTGCTGCACCAAATGGAACAGGGGCTGCCAAGGTCGGTGGGAACTATGCAGCTAGTCTTTTGCCAGGAAAAATGGCTAAATCCCGTCATTTCTCAGACGTTATTTATCTTGACCCATCAACCCACACCAAGATTGAAGAAGTAGGCTCGGCTAACTTCTTTGGGATTACAGCTGATAATGAGTTTGTAACGCCATTGAGTCCATCAATCTTGCCATCGATTACCAAGTACTCATTACTTTACTTGGCAGAGCATCGATTGGGCTTGAAACCTGTTGAGGGAGATGTACCAATTGATAGTCTGGATCGATTTGTAGAAGCAGGTGCCTGTGGTACTGCAGCCGTAATTTCACCTATTGGGGGAATCCAACACGGTGATGACTTCCATGTTTTCTACAGTGAAACAGAGGTTGGTCCAGTGACTCGTAAACTATACGATGAATTGACAGGTATCCAATTTGGTGACATTGAAGCACCAGAAGGCTGGATTGTAAAAGTAGATTAAAAATTATTAAAGGAGATCTTTATGAAAACGAAAAAGTGGATGTTAACAGCAGGAGTTGTCCTGAGTACAGCAGTTCTTCTTGTGGCTTGTGGTAAAGCTGACAAGGAAGCAGACGCACCTACTACCTTCTCTTACGTCTATGGAGTAGACCCATCATCTTTGGACTACAGTATTGCAACTCGTACTTCAACAACGGATATCATCGGTAACGTTGTTGATGGTTTGTTGGAAAATGACGAATACGGAAATTTGGTTCCATCTCTAGCTGAGGATTGGAGCGTCTCACAAGACGGTTTGACTTATACTTATAAACTTCGTAAAGGAGTTAAATGGTATACTTCAGAGGGTGAAGAATACGCTGAAGTAACTGCGCATGACTTTGTTACAGGATTGAAACACGTAGCAGATGGCAAATCAGACGGTGTCACTCTTATTCAAAACTCCATCAAGGGCTTGAATGAATATATGACTGGTGAGACTAACGACTTCTCAACAGTTGGGGTTAAGGCGTTGGACGATTACACAGTCCAGTACACTCTTAATGCACCTGAAAGTTTCTGGAATTCAAAAGTGACTTCAGCAACTATGTTGCCGGTAAATGAAGAATTCCTTAAAGCTTCAGGTAAAAATTACGGAGCTGTCAGCCCATCAGGTATCCTTTATAACGGTCCATATATCTTGAAGACTTTGACTTCAAAATCTTTAATCGAATACGAAAAGAATCCAAATTATTGGGATAAAGAGAAGGTTAAAATCGAGAAGGTTAAATTGACTTACTATGATGGTTCAGACCAAGAATCATTAATCCGTAGCTTCTCTTCAGGTGTTTATACAACAGCTCGTATCTTCCCAAGTAGCTCAAACTTTGCTTCTACTTTGGAACAATACGGAGATAAAATCACCTACAGTCCACAGGATTCAACTAGTTATTACTTTACCTTTAACGTAAACCGTCAATCTTACAATAAGACTGCGAAAACAAGTGAAGAACAGAAAACTTCTACAAAAGAAGCAATGTTGAACAAGGACTTCCGTCAAGCAATCAACTTTGCCTTCAACCGTCATTCATATGCTGCACAGCTCAACGGTGAAGATGGTGCGGATAAGATTATTCGTAACAGCCTAGTTCCAGATAACTTTGTACAATCTGGTGGTAAAAACTTTGGTGATATCGCTCAAGCAGAATTGGTCAACTATGGAGACCAATGGAAAGGTGTTGAGCTTGTAGACGGAAAAGATACTATCTACAATCCTGACAAAGCTAAGGCTTCATTTGAGAAAGCTAAGAAAGAATTGGAAGCAAAAGGTGTAACCTTCCCAATTCACTTGGATGTTCCAGTTGAACAGACAGATACAATTGCCGTTCAACAAAGCAATTCCTTTAAACAATCAATCGAGTCAACTCTTGGTTCTGAAAATGTCGTGATTGATGTCCTTCAGATGACCGATAACGAAAAGGAAAGCATTACATCGCAGGCGCGTGTTCCAGCTCAAAAAGACTATGACTTGAACAGTACTGGATGGGCTCCAAGCTACCAAGACCCAGCAAGTTATCTTAATATCATGGATCCTAAGACAGGTTCTGCTATGAAACACCTTGGTATTACGAAAGGTAAAGACAAGGAAGTAGTAGCTCAACTTGGTCTGGACGAATATAAGAAACTCTTGGATGATGCAGTTTCTGAGACAAACGATTTAGACAAGAGATATGAAAAATATGCTAAAGCTCAAGCATGGCTCACTGATAGCTCTCTCTTGATGCCAACAGCTTCATCAGGTGGTTCACCAGTTGTCAGCAACGTTGTTCCATTCTCTAAACCTTACTCACAAGTAGGTATCAAGGGTGATCCATATATCTTCAAGGGAATGAAATTGCAAAAAGAGATTGTATCTGCTAAAGAATATCAAGCAGCTCTTGAAAAATGGCAAAAAGAAAAATTGGAATCAAACAGTAAATACCAAAAAGAACTAGAAAGTCATGTCAAATAAAACAGACTAGTATTTTTGGAATAAAGGGGCCTATATGGAATGGATTAAACTAATAGGGATAGTTATCATTGTGGTTGGTTTTATCTATAAATTAGATACCATCGCAACGGTAGTCTTAGCTAGTTTAGTTACAGCTCTAGTTTCTGGAGTTTCTCTTGTTGAGTTCTTGGAAATTTTAGGAAGAGAATTTAGCAATCAACGAGTTCTGACGATTTTTATGGTAACCTTGCCCTTGGTTGGTTTATCTGAAACTTTTGGCCTCAAGCAACGTTCGATTGACTTGATTCAAAAGATTAAAGGACTGACCGTAGGAAGTTTTTATACAATTTATTTCTTTTTTCGGGAACTCGACGGGTTCTTTGCCATTCGTCTAGGAGGGCAGCCGCAGTTTGTAAGGCCTCTGGTTCAACCCATGGGACAAGCAGCAGCAGAGTCACAATTAGGTAGAAAATTAACAGAGCAGGAAAGCGAAGCGCTAAAAGCGCGTGCAGCAGCAAATGATAATTTTGCAAATTTCTTTGCTCAGAATACTTTCGTTGGTGCAGGTGGTGTCCTCTTAGTTGGGGGCACTCTGGACCAATTAGGTTACGAAAGTAATTATGCAGGTATCGCTTCGGCTTCTCTTATTGTTGCAGGAGTTGCCCTGCTTGTGGTAGGGATTTACAATTACCTATTTGATAGAAGACTGCTAACGAATAAGCTTAGCAAAGGAAAAGAAGAATGACCGAACTAGCAAGACAGTTATTAGAGTTAACCTATATTGTGATTGGTTGTCAATTTCTTCATACGGCCTATTGTAGCTATAAAGACAAAACAAACCCAGTTCGATATGGAACAGCTGGGTTTTGGGCTTTATTGGGTATCAGTTTTATCGGTGGTTCCTATTTACCGTCTCTCTATATTGGAGTAATCGTAGTGCTCTTAGCCCTACTAACGCTCTTTAAACAGGTTCGTATCGGAACCTTGCCGTCTCTGGATGAAGTCAAGGCAAATATTGAAGCTAAACGGTTGAAGAATAAAATTTTTATTCCGGTCATGCTGATGGCTTTGATCGCTTTGGTATTAGCAAAAGTGATTCCCGAGTTTAGTAAGATTGCTATCAGTCTTGCTGCTTTCTTCGCAACGATTTCTCTCTTATTGATTACTAAGAGTTCTCCTAGAAGTTTGTTAGCAGAAAATAATCGCATGGTTCAGCAAGTCTCAACTAGTGGGATTGTTCCTCAACTTTTAGGTGCTTTGGGTGCGATTTTTACCGTAGCAGGAGTGGGAGACTTGATTTCTCATTTGATAAGTGGTCTAGTGCCTTCGGGTAGTCGCTTTATGGGTGTGGTAGCTTATGTCCTTGGGATGGTTCTATTCTCCATGATAATGGGTAATGTCTTTGCTGCTTTCACTGTTATTACTGTCGGGATTGGTGTTCCCTTTGTATTTGCCTTGGGAGCTGATCCAATCGTAGCCGCTGCTCTAGCAATGACAGCAGGTTGCTGTGGGACCTTACTGACTCCAATGGCTGCTAACTTTAATGCATTACCGGCAGCACTTTTGGAGATGAAAGATCCAAATGGCGTTATCAAAGCGCAAGTAGGAGTGGCTGTTATCATGATAATCCTACATGTATTTTTAATGTACTATTTGGCGTTTTAGCAAAGGAAATAAAATGAAAATATTAGTTACAGGTTTTGATCCTTTCGGTGGTGAAAAGGTCAATCCAGCTCTGGAAGCAGTTAAATCATTGCCGTCTGTAATTCATGGAGCGGAGATACGCTGGGTAGAGATTCCAACAGTCTTTTATAAATCAGCAGAGGTTTTAGAAGCAGAAATTGTCCGTTATCAACCAGATGTTGTACTCTGCATCGGACAAGCAGGAGGTAGAGCTAGTTTAACTCCTGAACGAGTTGCCATCAATCAAGATGATGCAAGAATTCCAGATAACCAAGGAAATCAACCGATTGACACACCTATTCGCCTAGATGGAGAAGCTGCCTATTTTAGCACGCTCCCTATCAAAGCAATGGTACAAGCCATAAACGAGGTAGGGCTGCCAGCTACAGTATCCAATACAGCTGGAACCTTTGTTTGCAACCATTTGATGTATCAGGCTCTCTATTTAGCGGATAAGAAATTTCCCAATATGAGAGCAGGCTTTATGCATATTCCCTATATGACCGAACAAGTGGTAAATAAGCCTAATACTGCATCCATGTGCTTAAGAGATATTGTCCGAGGTATCGAAGCTGCGATTGCTGCTATCGTAGACCATAAAGATAAAGATTTGAAGTTGGTCGGAGGGGCGACTCACTAATGATTCAATTTTCAAATTAAAAAATTTTCTATTTTATTCATTGAACTCTCTATCAAGATAAGCTTGATAGAGAGTTTTTTCTTGCTAGATTAGGGAATTTCTTGTAAAATAGAAAAAGTGAAAAGAGGTATGGTATGAGTAAAAAAGATAAAAAAATTGAGATTCAATTGTCAGATGCTAAAGTAGCAGTTGGAAAAGATAACTACGATGGTTATACCTTAATGATTGGTAAAAAGTTAATCGGTGAAATTGCCGAACTAGACAACCAATTTGCAATCATAAAGAATGGAAATGTCGATAGTTTTTACAAGAATCTTGAAAAAGCTGTGGAAATATTGATTGAAAACTATAATTTAGCAAAATAATGCTTGTTTTTTGCAATTTTTCATGATATAATAGGTTTTGTTCATTATCGGAGAGATAGCGAAGAGGCTAAACGCGGCGGACTGTAAATCCGCTCCTTCGGGTTCGGGGGTTCGAATCCCTCTCTCTCCATTTCACTTTTGGGGTATAGCCAAGCGGTAAGGCAAGGGACTTTGACTCCCTCATGCGTTGGTTCGAATCCAGCTACCCCAGTTCTTAGGTAATAAATTCAAGATAAAAAGAAAAATATCTTAGGGTATTTTATTTTTATAATTGAAGGACGTTCGAGATGTTCATGTCGTTGCGGGTGCTTAGGAAAAAAATTATAAGTATGTCAAGTTAAAAAACTTGATTGTTGGAGGATTTTTTAGATGAATGAATTTGAAGATTTGCTAAATAGCGTTAGCCAAGTTGAACCTGGTGATGTTGTTAGTGCTGAAGTATTGACAGTTGATGCTAATCAAGCTAACGTTGCAATCTCTGGAACTGGTGTTGAAGGTGTCTTGACTCTTCGCGAATTGACAAACGATCGCGATGCTGATATCAATGACTTTGTAAAAGTAGGTGAAGTATTTGATGTTCTTGTACTTCGTCAAGTAGTTGGTAAAGATACTGATACAGTAACATACCTTGTATCTAAAAAACGCCTTGAAGCTCGCAAAGCATGGGACAAACTTGTAGGACGCGAAGAAGAAGTTGTTACAGTTAAAGGAACTCGCGCTGTTAAAGGTGGACTTTCAGTAGAATTTGAAGGTTTGCGTGGATTTATCCCAGCTTCAATGTTGGATACTCGTTTCGTACGTAACACTGAGCGTTTTGTAGGTCAAGAATTTGAAGCTAAAATCAAAGAAGTTGACCCTAAAGAAAACCGCTTCATCCTTTCACGTCGTGAAGTTGTTGAAGCAGCTACTGCAGCAGCTCGTGCAGAAGTTTTCGGTAAATTGGCTGCTGGTGATGTTGTAACTGGTAAAGTTGCTCGTATCACAAGCTTCGGTGCTTTCATCGACCTTGGTGGTGTTGATGGATTGGTTCACTTGACTGAATTGTCACACGAACGTAACGTTTCACCAAAATCAGTTGTAACTGTTGGTGAAGAAGTTGAAGTGAAAATCCTTGATCTTAACGAAGAAGAAGGACGTGTATCACTTTCACTTAAAGCAACAACACCTGGACCATGGGATGGCGTTGAGCAAAAATTGGCTAAAGGTGACGTTGTAGAAGGTACAGTTAAACGTTTGACTGACTTCGGTGCATTTGTTGAAGTATTGCCAGGTATCGATGGACTTGTTCACGTATCACAAATTTCACACAAACGTATTGAAAATCCAAAAGAAGCTCTTACAGTTGGTCAAGAAGTTACTGTTAAAGTTCTTGATGTTAATGCTGATGCAGAACGTGTATCACTTTCTATCAAAGCTCTTGAAGAACGTCCAGCTCAAGAAGAAGGACAAAACGAAGAAAAACGTGCTCCACGTCCACGTCGTCCAAAACGTCAAGAAAAACGTGACTTTGAACTTCCAGAAACACAAACTGGATTCTCAATGGCTGACTTGTTCGGAGACATCGAACTTTAATCAATCAGATTTAATTACAAATCCTTTGTTGTTAAAACAAGGGATTTTTCTTTTTTCAACTAGTATTTTTTGATATAATGGTTTTATGTTATATTCCGAAAAAGAATCAATTTATCAAATGGTCAATGCTCAGCTCACTGCACTTTTAGAAGGTGAGACCAATGTGTTGGCTAATCTATCAAATGCCAGTGCTCTCTTAAAAATGAACTTTCCTCGTACTGTCTTTGCAGGTTTCTATTTATATGACGGAAATGAGCTTATTTTAGGGCCTTTTCAAGGTGGAGTTTCATGTGTTAGAATTGCGCTCGGAAAAGGAGTTTGTGGTGAGTCAGCGGCTAGCCGTCAAACAGTTATCGTTGGTGATGTCAAGACTTATCCAAACTATATTTCTTGTGATAGTAGTGCTCGTAGCGAGATCGTACTTCCAATGGTAAAAAATGGACAGCTTCTGGGTGTATTAGATTTGGACTCATCTCATGTAGATGATTATGATGAAATTGATCAACGCTATTTAGAAGAGTTTGTGTCCATTTTACTAGATAAGACAGAATGGAAATTTTCAATGTTTGAGGAGAAAGCATAATGTATCAGGCGCTTTATCGAAAATATAGAAGTCAAAATTTTTCACAGCTAGTGGGCCAGGAAGTTGTTGCTAGAACTCTTAAACAGGCTGTGGAACAGGATAAGATTAGTCACGCCTACCTATTTTCAGGGCCTCGTGGAACTGGTAAGACTAGTGTGGCTAAGATTTTTGCTAAGGCTATGAACTGCCCTAATCAAGTAGGGGGAGAACCTTGTAATAACTGTTATATCTGCCAAGCTGTTACGGATGGAAGTTTAGAAGACGTTATCGAAATGGATGCTGCTTCTAATAATGGGGTTGATGAAATTCGTGATATTCGTGATAAATCAACCTATGCTCCAAGTATAGCTCAGTATAAGGTTTATATCATTGATGAGGTTCATATGCTTTCGACAGGTGCCTTTAATGCCCTTTTGAAAACACTGGAAGAACCAACTCCAAATGTAGTCTTTATTTTGGCAACGACTGAGCTTCATAAAATTCCTGCAACTATTTTGTCTCGTGTTCAACGATTTGAGTTCAAGTCCATTAAGACTCAGGATATTCGAGATCATATCTTCCAGATTTTAGAAAAAGAAGGGATTGATTACGAAACAGAAGCTGTTGAAATTATTGCTCGACGAGCTGAGGGTGGGATGCGGGATGCCTTGTCAATTCTAGACCAGGCATTAAGCTTAACCCAAGAAGCTACATTGACAACTGCAGTCTCAGAAGAAATCACTGGTACCATTAGTTTAAGTGCCTTGGATCATTACGTAGCTGCTTTAGCTCAAAAGGATGTACCGGGAGCCCTTCAAAATCTTGATCTGATTTTTGAGAATGGAAAGAGCATGACACGTTTTGTAGTCGATTTGCTGCAATATCTCCGTGATATCTTAATTGTTCAAGCAGGCGGAGAAAATACACATCATAGTGATGCATTTGAGAGAAACTTAGCTCTTCCGCAGGATGTCTTGTTTGAGATGATTAGTCTTGCTACTAAAAGTCTAGCTGATATTAAGGCTAGCCTACAACCTAAAATTTATGCCGAAATGATGACTATTCGTTTAGCAGAAATTGATTCTCAACCAGAACTTTCAGGTGAAGTGGCTGAGGAATTGTCTTCTCTTCGAGAAGAAGTTGCACGATTGAAACAAGCTCTTGCCAATGTTGGTTCTAATCCCAAACAAACTGTTTCTACACCAAGTCGTCCGACTAACAGTAAGTCAATCTATCGTGTAGACCGAAATAAGGTGCAGTCTATTCTTCAAGAAGCAGTAGAAAATCCAGACTTAGCTCGTCAAAACTTAATCCGTCTTCAGAATGCTTGGGGAGAAGTCATTGAAAGCTTATCTGGTCCAGATAAGGCACTCTTGGCTGGTTCTCAACCAGTTGCTGCTAATGAACATCATGCGATTTTGGCTTTTGAATCGAATTTCAATGCTGGTCAAACTATGAAACGAGACAATCTCAACACCATGTTTGGCAATATTCTTAGTCGTGCTGCTGGATTTTCTCCAGAGATTCTTGCTATTTCTATGGAAGAATGGAAGGAAGTTCGAGCTGCATTTTCTAGCCGAGCTAAAGGTTCTCAAGAACAAGTCTCTAAGGAGGAGTCAGAGGAATCAATTCTTCCTCAAGGCTTTGAATTTTTAGCAGATAAAGTGACCATAGCAGAAGACTAAAAGGAAGTTGTGGTAAAAGACTATGAACAGACAACAATTTATTATCATGGCCTTATTTACTGCTGCTGAGACTTATTTCTTTAATGAATCCATCATGGAGCAACGGTATATCGTGGCCTTGCTTTGGGCTATTTTGATCCTGAGAAATTTTCGCGTGAGTTATATCATGGGTAAAATTGTGAGCGCTATAGATGATCATTTTCAAGGGAAGAAGTAGCTCCTAGCTTCTAGACAAAATCAAAGCCTTTTAGGCTTTTTTTTGTTATACTATTAAGGTATATTTATTGACATTTTACTGTGTTTTTCTAGGGATTTAAAAAGGTTAAATTTCAGGTAAATACAGTAAAAAGGATGAAAAGAAAGGAACAATCATGTCAGTATTAGAGATCAAAGATCTTCACGTTGAAATTGAAGGAAAAGAAATTTTAAAAGGGGTCAATCTGACTCTTAAAACAGGAGAAATTGCAGCTATCATGGGACCAAATGGTACCGGTAAGTCTACTCTTTCAGCTGCTATTATGGGGAACCCAAACTATGAAGTCACTAAAGGTGAAGTCTTGTTTGACGGTGTAAACATCCTTGAATTGGAAGTGGATGAACGTGCGCGTATGGGACTTTTCCTTGCCATGCAATATCCATCAGAAATTCCTGGGATTACCAATGCTGAGTTTCTTCGTGCAGCTATGAATGCTGGTAAAGAAGATGATGAGAAGATTTCAGTTCGTGAATTTATCACTAAGTTAGACGAAAAAATGGAATTGCTCAACATGAAAGAAGAAATGGCAGAGCGTTACCTCAACGAAGGTTTCTCAGGTGGTGAGAAAAAACGTAACGAAATTCTTCAACTCTTGATGTTGGAACCAACTTTTGCCCTCTTAGATGAGATTGACTCTGGTCTTGATATTGATGCCCTTAAAGTTGTCTCTAAAGGTGTGAATGCTATGCGTGGCGAAGGCTTTGGTGCAATGATCATTACTCACTACCAACGTCTCTTGAACTATATCACACCAGATGTGGTACACGTTATGATGGAAGGTCGTGTTGTTCTTTCTGGTGGTCCAGAATTGGCTGCACGCTTGGAACGTGAAGGATACGCGAAACTAGCTGAAGAACTTGGCTA
>ERZ1699232.463-NODE-463-length-11150-cov-2.434546_pt1 | contig 11150 bp, 7 predicted proteins | sample MGYA00581529_ERZ1699232 | MGnify/ENA primary metagenome ERZ1699232 (study PRJEB42319, sample SAMD00040335) | human oral metagenome | material: saliva | host: Homo sapiens | study: EMG produced TPA metagenomics assembly of PRJDB4115 data set (Metgenomic analysis of...
CTCCAGGACTGTCCGGTGACCGGCGGGATGACGACATGCAGGCGCTCTCCCCCGGCAAGCATCGCGTCCACGAAGGGGCTGGACAGGTCGAGACGTCTCCCCGAGTGGTGCAGCATCCGCTCCACGAGGGTGCGCACGTCCTCGTCCGTGAGAATGAGGCTGGTCAGCTCCGCGACCCCGCCGCGGGCCACGAACACGCGGGAGGCCGAATTGATCCAGATTTCCTCCACGCCCGGATCGTCCATGAGGGCCTGCAGGGGGCCGAGGCCGCAGATGTCGTCCATGAGGTCTGCTTCGACCTGCTCGCGGGCCGACGGCAACAGGTCGGGCGCATAGCGATCGATGGCGCGATGAATCAGGGCGCGCACCGCCCGAGGGTCACGAGCCGCATCGATGCCGCTCGCGGCCAAGCCCTCGCGTACACGCGCCGCGAGGGAACGCGTCATGGCTTCCATCGCTGTGCCTCCTCGCTACAGACCGAGCCAATGTGTCGAAAGTAACAGGGTTATTCAGGAATGAGCAAACCGCTGTCCCACAATCAGGCGCACACCCGCGCGGGGGGCCACAACCGGGCGGTCGGAGCGATACATTCAGAGAATGACAAGTCCCAAGAGCGCCCTCGAATTGGCCGCGCTGGCTACCTCCGCAATGCCCGGGTTGCGCGTGAGCGCCCTGCGCCCGCCGAGTTACAGCGACGAACTTGCTTCCGTGACCGGCATCGAAGACGTCGCCGGCAACCGCTGGATCGTCACATGCCCCCACGAGGAGGTCTCCGGTCCCGCTCTCGAGGCCACGTCGGGGATTCTGGACCGCCTAGGCCAGGCCTTCGAGCACGACTACATCCCCTTCGACGTGCCGCGACTGGCCGGGCAGGCCAAGATTCGCGGCGGAGGCAGTGTGTACGTGCACCGCGATCCAGGCGGGCGCGCGCCCACGGACGAGGACCTCGACACGGACCTGCTGCTGCCGGCCTCGCTCGGGCGCGCTCTGGCAGCCCTGCACAACCTGCCGCAGACGGTCTTTTCCTCGATTGGACTGCCCACGTACACAGCGATGGAGTGCCGCGACCGTAACCTCGCTCTGCTCGACGAGGCCGCCCGCGAGGTCACGATCTCTCCATCCCTGTGGAACCGTTGGGAGGCCGCCCTCGAGGACGTGTCACTGTGGCGTTTCCGGTCGGCCCCCGTCCACGGCGACATCCAGGAGCGCAGCCTGTCGGTTAATCGCGGATCGGTCGTCGCTATCGGCGGGTGGACCAGCGCGCACGTGGGTGACCCGGCCCTGGATATTGCGTGGATTCAGGCCCCCGCCCCCGATGCGTTCCTCGAGCGTTTCTGTGAGACCTATGGACATGAGCGCCGCGCCATCGACCTGCACGTTTTCACGCGAGCTCAGCTCCTTTCCGAGATCGCGCTCGTACGCTGGCTGGTCCACGGCCTGCACGCCGAGGACCAGACCATCGTCGATGACGCCCGCGCGATGCTCACTGACCTGGCCGTCGACCTGAACGGGGAACCCCTGCTGCCCTCGCACGCTGCCGCCATGGGATCCGCCTCCATCAACGAGGCCTTCCGCGCCCCCTCCGAATCAGCGTCGTCCCGCTCGTCCTCCCAGGGTACTGCCTCCAATTCTCGGCCCATCAAGTGGCGGGATCGCGCTGCTCACGCCGCGCAGGACGGACCCGAGACGGGAGCGTCGACGCAGCCCGTTGCGCGCAAGAAATCTGCCGTGGCCCGCAAGCTCGCCGAACGCGAAGTGGACCCGGCTGCGCCGACCGAGCGCCTGCGCCTCGGCCCCGACGGGACGCTTATCTCCTAGGCGATCCGGATGCCGCGACCGCCGCGCATTCCTTGCGAGCGCGCCGGCACACATGCCACGCTCCCACCCATGGGCGCGCCCACCAACATGAAGCGGGGTCCGTCAGGCATCTCAACCTGACGGACCCCGGCCTCGTGCATCAAGGCAGCGGCTGGCCGCTCAGCGCTTCTTCTTGCGCTTCTTCCCCTGAGGGGCGGCCTTATCGTGAGAGGACGACGCCGCCTGAGAGGCACCAGACTCGCCCTGCGAGGACGCACGCCCCTCGAGAACTTCGACGCGACGTTCCAGGCGCTCAACCTGAAGGCGCAGGATCGCGGCCTCCTCAGTGAGGCGGCGACGATCCTCATCCGCTCGCGACAGGTCCACCGAGAAACGCAGGGACAGGAGCAGCAGGACCACGCCCGCCACGAAGAAGCCCAGGTTCAGCGGAACGACGACACCCAGGTGGAACGCCGTCCACTTCAGGATCGGCGGGAACAGGGACAGGAGCGCCGTGAAGAACGCAATCCAGTACCACCACAGGCCGTAGCTTTCCTTCAGACCCGAGTTGCGCATTTTGACGAACACGGTGACCAAGATGATGCCCGCGAAAACCAGTCCGAGCACATAGGTGGGGCTCATGCGTTCTCCTCCTCAGCCTGGGCAATCTTTTCGCCGGGTCGAGTCAACGCGACGGTGAGGGCGAGGGTCGCGCGCACCAGGAACAGCGCCGACTTGATCGGGTTGTGTGACGGCTCACCGCCCGCACGCGGATGCATCTGCACGCCGACCTCACGCACCACCAGGTGGGAGCGGGCTGCGATGACGAGAGCGCCAATCGTGTCACCCAGGTACTCCGCCGGATAGTTGTGTGCGAACAGCGACAGGGCGCGCGGCCCGTAGAGCTTGAAGCCGCTGGTCGTGTCACTCAGGCGGGTATGGCACACGCGCGAGAGGATGACCGAAAACAGGTTCATCGCCCACTTGCGCGGGCCTCGGGCCTGGTAGTCGCCCTTGCCCGCGAAACGCGAGCCGATGACGACGTCGGCGTGCTCACTCGAGGCCGTCTCGATGAGCGTCTCAATCTCCGTCGGGTCGTGCTGGCCGTCCGCATCAAGCTGGCAGGCGTAGTCGTAGCCCATGCGCTGCGCGTACTGGAAGCCAGCGCGCATCGCGCCACCGACACCCAGGTTGAGCGGCAGGTCGAGCACGGCCACGCCAGCCGCGCGCGCAATCGCAGCGGTGGCGTCCGTGGACCCGTCAGACACGACCAGGATGTCCGCGAAGGACGGCTTTTCGACCTTCACGGACTCCAGGACCTCTCCCAGCACCGCCTCTTCGTTCCACGCGGGGATGACGAGCAGGGGGCGAGGGTTAGGCCTCGGGCGCGACACTCAGTTGCCCTCACGGTTGAGGAGCTCGAGCAGGTAGGCTCCGTAACCCGACTTGACCAGAGGCTCGGCGCGCTGGCGCAGGCCCTCGTCGTCAATGAAGCCCATGCGCCACGCGACCTCTTCGGGGGCACCAATCTTCATGCCCTGGCGGGCCTCGACCGTGCGCACGAACGCGGTGGCGTCAGCGAGGGAGTCGAACGTGCCCGTGTCGAGCCACGCGGTGCCGCGCGGGAGGACCTCAACCTTGAGCTTGCCGGCCTCCAGGTAGGCGCGGTTGACGTCGGTGATCTCGTACTCGCCGCGCGCGCTCGGCTTGAGGTTACGGGCGATGTCGACCACGTCGTTGTCGTAGAAGTACAGGCCGGGCACCGCGTAGTTCGACTTGGGCTTCTCGGGCTTCTCCTCGATCGAGAGGGCGTTGAATTCCTCGTCGAACTCGACGACGCCGTACGCACGCGGGTTGGACACGTGGTAGGCGAACACGGCACCACCGTCGGGGTCGACGTGGCGGCGCAGCTGCGCGCCCATGCCGGGGCCGTAGAAGATGTTGTCGCCCAGGACCAGCGCCGCGGCATCGTTGCCAACGTGGTCCGCGCCGAGCACGAAGGCCTGCGCCAGGCCGTTGGGTTCGTGCTGGACGGCGTAGGAGATGTTCACGCCCAGCTGGCTGCCATCACCGAGCAGGCGGTGGAACGACGGCGCGTCGTGCGGCGTGGTGATCACCAGAACGTCGGAGATGCCTGCCAGCATGAGGGTCGACAGCGGGTAGTAGATCATCGGCTTGTCGTAGACGGGGACCAGCTGCTTTGATGTCCCCAGCGTGATCGGGTTCAGTCGGGTGCCGGACCCGCCTGCCAGGATGATGCCTTTCATGTTGCCTCCGCTTCCCGGCGCGTCCTCGTGTGGGTCGCGCATCACTAATAATTATCCCTATGTGACGATATTTTTGCACAACTGTGGCCCCACACACGCCAATGGGACGCAGTACCCCCACTGGTGGTGCGCGGATCGGATAGTATCTTTATGGATTGTTACGTCCGTACGATACCCACGCACATAGAGGAAGAACAATGGCGCCCACTGCTAAGCCCCTGGGGATCACGACTACGCCGATCCCCGGCTTTTTGCGCATCGACCTGACCGTTCACGGCGATAACCGAGGCTGGTTCAAGGAGAACTGGCAACGCGAGAAGATGGTCGCGCTGGGTCTGCCGGACTTCCAGCCGGTGCAGAACAACATCTCTTTCAACGACGAGGTCGGGGTGACCCGGGGCATTCACGCGGAGCCGTGGGACAAGTTCGTCTCGGTCGCGACCGGTCGCGTGTTTGGCGCGTGGGTGGATCTGCGCGAGGGACCCTCGTTCGGCACGGTGTACACGACGATCATTGATCCGAGCGTCGCGGTGTTCGTGCCCAAGGGCGTGGGTAATTCGTATCAGACGCTGGAGCCGAACACGGCGTACACGTACCTGGTGAACGATCACTGGTCCCCGGATGCGAAGTACACGTTCCTGAACCTGGCTGATGAGACGGCGGCCGTGGATTGGCCGATTCCGCTGGAGCGGGCGATTCTGTCGGATAAGGACAAGGCTCACCCGCGCATGGCGGACGTGACGCCTTTCCCTGCGCCCGCCCCCGTGGGTCGCCGCGCGCTTGTGACGGGTGCGAACGGCCAGCTGGGCCGCGAACTCATGCGTGTCCTGCCTGAGGCGGGTTTCACGGTTACGGGCGTGGACCTGCCGGAGGTGTCTATCTCGAACGCCGAGCAGGTGGCCGCCTTGCCGTGGGACGAGATCAACGTGGTCATTAACGCGGCCGCGTGGACGAACGTGGACGGCGCGGAGACCCCGGAGGGTCGCCGCTCGACGTGGGAGGCCAACGCGACGGGTCCGGCGGTTCTGGCTCGCGAGGCGACGGCGCACGGCGCGACGCTCGTGCACATTTCGACGGAGTACGTCTTCGATGGCACCCAGGAGGTGCACGTCGAGGACGAGGCCCCCTCCCCCTTGAGTGCGTACGGCCAGTCGAAGGCGGGCGGCGACGCGGCGGTGGCCTCGACCCCGAAGCATTACATCGTGCGCACGTCTTGGGTCGTGGGCGACGGTAAGAACTTCATCAAGACCATGGCGTCCCTGGCGGATCGCGGTATCTCCCCGTCGGTTGTGTCGGACCAGGTGGGCCGCCTGACCTTCACCGCCGACCTGGCGCAGGGAATTATTCACCTGCTGACGAATGAGGCTCCCTACGGCGTCTACAACCTGTCGGGCGAGGGGCCGGTCATGAGCTGGGCGCAGGTCGCTAAGCGCGTCTTCGAACTGTGCGGCCGCGACCCCGAGGATGTCGCGGAGGTGACCACGGAGGAGTACTTCGCGGGCCGCGAGGCTGCGCCTCGTCCTCTGTCCTCGACGCTGGACCTGTCGAAGATCGAGGCCACGGGCTTCACGCCTGCGGATTCCTCGCAGCGCATCGACACCTACGTGGCGTCGCTGCGCAGCTGATTGCGTGGTTCGGCCCCGGGCGTTTCGTTCTCGCGAGCGCCCGGGGCCTTGCTGTACCTGCGTTCGTTGTGTGCTCTTTCTGTGTGCCTCGGGGTGGCTCGCGGCAATCTCGGGGATTCGCGACGACGAGGCCGTGGTTGGGTCACCGGGGCGCGCACGCGGATAGGTAACGCGCACGTGGATAGGTAACGAACACGCGGATAGGTAACGAACACGCGGATAGGTAACGAACACGCGGATAGCTTATTAACCTATCCGCAAGCGCATAACCTATCCGTCTGCGAACAACCTATCCGCGAAAGCACGGGATAGCAGCACTCCACCCGGCTGATGCCGCGATCCGCACACGGCAACAACACCGCCCACCTTATGGTGCTCCATGCTTTCTGACGAACGGAAACCTTCAAGTTCACGCTCGTTCAGGCGCTTGAGTCTTAATGCACCTTATGGCGCTCCATGCTTTCTGACCAAGGCTTTCATGCAGTTCCCCACCAAGATGGCCGACGGGTCTTAATGCACCTTATAGCCCTCGGCGCTTTCTGACCAGGCCTGATTGACTGGTTGGTGCCCCGTGGATGACTGCGGGTCTTAATGCACCTTATGGCGCTCCGTACTTTCTGACCGCGGCGTTTGCAACACCGGCAGCAATCGCGGTCAGCGGTCTTAATGCACCTTACGGCGCTCCGCGCTTTCTGACCACTTGGAGAACATCTGCATGGGTGAACTGCGAGCCATGTCTTAATGCACCTTATGGCGCTCCGTGCTTTCTGACGGGGCCTGGCATGTCACACGCGACGGCACGGTCAATATGTCTTAATGCACCTTATGGTACTCCGTGCTTTCTGACGGAACCCCGGTCCCCGTCGCGATCTACTCCACCAAGTCTTAATGCACCTTATGGCGCTCCGTGCTTTCTGACGTAGGAAGAAAGAAGGAAATGAGGTGGCCGCGTGATCGTCTTAATGCACCTTATGGCGCTCCGTGCTTTCTGACATCGGTCAGCAGGAGCGCGCTAAGTTTGCGTTCTCCTAGTCTTAATGCACCTTATGGCGCTCCATGCTTTCTGACTACCAGATCGAGCACGCGGGCTACGCGTCTCAGGACGGGTCTTAATGCACCTTATGGCACTCCGCGCTTTCTGACCAAGATCCAGACCAAGGCCGGACGCAAGATGTCTGAAACGTCTTAATGCACCTTATGGCGCTCCGTGCTTTCTGACTTCTGAGGTCTCCCTCCCTGGCAACAATGATCAAGCCAAGTCTTACTGCACCTTATGGCGCTCCGCACTTTCTGACGTCCAACATGTTCGAGAATATGATTGTGCGCCGCAATCGCCTTAATGCACCTTATGACGCTCCATACTTTCTGACCGTCGTGTCAAACGGCGGCGACCAGGACAACATTCTGACAATGTCTTAATGCACCTTATGGCGCTCCGTGCTTTCTGACCACCAGCGCTCACTCCGCAAGCTCACGCGGAAAAATGTCTTAATGCACCTTATGGCGCTCCATGCTTTCTGACTGCGTATTAGAGAATGGGCTGAGCGTGAAGGTTTCCACGTCTTAATGCACCTTATGGCGCTCCATGCTTTCTGACGTGGTACCCCGATGCAGCTCAAGGTGTCAGGCATCGTGGTCTTAATGCACCTTATGGCGCTCCATGCTTTCTGACCAGCCTGATCACCCTCGAAGGAATCCCCGCATGACACGTCTTAATGCACCTTATGGCGCTCCATGCTTTCTGACAGCCCGGCGTGTCGCACCTGCTGTGACCAGGGGAAACGACACCTCGGATCGCCAGGGGTCGAAAAAGCACGAATCCGACCCGCATGCACGACGTCAGATTAGCAGACTTTTCGTTGCAATACGGCGCATCGCCACCGATGGCCAACAACACTCGTCCCGCCCCGGAAACTCACGCTCGCGCCGGCGTGTCGCGCCACTCCACGCATGCACCACGCCACACGCCAAGCAGCTGACTAACCTCACCCATGCCCGAATGCCGCCCACATGCCCGATCCCACACACAGAGGCCGGGACCAGCCGCGCTCAACTGCGCAACTGGCCCCGGCCTCGTGAGGAGCGACAGCCCCTTAGAAGTACGTGTCCAGCATGGACACCAGGTCGTAGCCGTACCCGCGTGCGGCAGCCCAGCCGGTGCGGTTCGGGTTCTCCTGGATGCCCAGGTACTCGACCACGGGGGCCGCACCCTTACGCACGTAAGAGAAGCGCGGATCCACGACCGGGTAGGCCAGCGAATCGGCGGACGCGGACGGGTCCGCGTAGGCGCGCAGGTGCTGGACCTGGGCGCGGATGCCGGTGCGCACGTCCGGGAAGTCTGCTCCCGCAGCGCCGCCGCCAACAGCGCCGATGCCGGCGAAGTTGAACTGATCGACCTTGACGTCGCCGCCGTACTGCAGCCAGCCGGTCTCCTTCATGGACTGGACGAACACCAGCTCGGGGGACACGCCCTCGGCCACGGCCTCGTCGTAGACGATGCCCGCGAACTCGCGGATCGTGCTCGCGCCGCCATCAGCCAGCTCCGACGGGTAGGGGCGGCCCGCATCGTTCCACGCGGCGACCATGTCATCGACAACCTCGGAGCGCGAGGCCATGGGCGCGGTCATGATGAGGCGCTGGCCCTCCGCGTTCGTCACCGCGTCACGCGAGCCGGATTGGGAGTCGGCATTCGCGGCGGGAGCGCCGCTGCCGTCCGTGTAGCCCAGCCACGCGCCGGAGGAGGCGAAGGAAGACTCGCGGCCCTCAACGGTCTTCGTGCCGGTCGCCATGGCACCCGAGGCCGGGTCCAACCAGTACCAGGAGTTGCCCGACTTGAGCCAACCGGTGCTCATGACGCCCGAGCCATTCATGTGGAACCAGTCGGCCCCGACCTTGACCCAGCCGGTCTTCATGATGCCTTCACCGTCGAGGTAGTACCACTTGCCGCCATCGAGCAGCCAGCCTGTGGCCATCACGCCGTTGGCGCGCATGTAGTACCACTCTCGGTCGTCCTCGGTCAGCTGCCAGCCGGTGAGCATACGACCGTCATCCTCGAAGAGGTACCAGTCATTGCCGATATTCGTCCATCCAACAGCCATCGCGCCGGAATTGTCCAGCCAGAACCAGCTGCCGCGGTAAGAGAGCCAGCCGGTAACCATGGTGCCCTGGCCATCCAGGTAGTACCAGGAGCGACCGTCCTTGACCCAGCCGGTGGCCATGTCGCCCTGGGGACGCAAGTAGTGCCACTTGCCGTTGTCCTTCTTCCAGCCCGTCACCATCGCGGTTGACTCGTCGAAGAAGTATCGGCGTCCGTTGATGGTGGACCATCCGCGGATCGTGCGGCCGTCAGAGTCCGCCCAGTACCAGCGACCGCCCGCCGAGAACCAACCGGTCTTAGCCTTGCCGTCGCGCACGAAGCGCCACGAGTCACCTGACTTCTCCCACGTGCCCTTGCTCAGGCCGTAGGTCTGAGCAATGCCGGTCGCGTCAGCGACACCGAGGGAGCGAACGAACGCGGGGTCGTGCAGTTTCTGCGCGTCCGACGAGGACGTCACGAAGGCGTGCTCGACGATGATGCCGGGCATGTTTTCCTCGCGCGCCTGACGAATGATCGCGTAGTAGTCGCCCGTGGATCCGTCCGGGTAGTCGTAGTACTCGTTGTCGCGGGTCTTGATGCCGCGGTCCGCGAGGCCCAGCGCGGTGAGCTGGTTTTGGATGTTGCTGGACAGCGTCCGGCCCTGCGTGTGGGTCCAGTAGTTGTAGGACGAGGAATTGCCGTACCAGACTTCCGCGCCGTGCGCGATGGGCGAGGCGGAGTTGAAGTGGATCGACACGAGCGCATCAGCGTCGGCGGCTGCTGCCGTATCGACGCGGCTCGACAGGTCGGTGCTGAGGTTTTCGGACGGACGAACGTCCGTCTCGCGAGTCATGACGACGGTGACGCCGTCGTAGGACTCGAGTTCTTCTTTGAGAGCCAGGGAGACCGCGAGGGTCAGGTCCTTTTCTCGCAGGCCGTTGGCGACTGCGCCAGGGTCGGAACCCCCATGCCCGGGGTCGATGGCGATGATAATGCCGTTGGCCGCGTGCGCGGGCGGCACCAGGGCCGCGACGGCAGCGCCGAGCGCCAGGGCAAGCCCGGCTGCGAGTGTCCTCCACGGAGATCGCATAGTCATCCTTCAGGTTGCTAATGTGACACTCGGGATTGTAGTTACTTATGTTGTAACTGTAAATGTGAAAAGGGATGCACAGATGGACTGACATGAACCGCATCCATACTTTTGCTTGTTATGAGACACGGTCGTCGCGCTGCCACGCCCTCGTGTAAGGGGCACTGGAACGAGGCCCGGGCCGGGTCGCGCTCGTCCAGCGAGGACAACGGCACCCGAGGCAGCGCACGCGCCTCACCGTTGAAGCACGCTGCGCGTGCGACAGCACCCCAATCCGCAGAAGGCCGACTTCAGAGGGCTGATCGCACCGTCGCAGCCGCCGCCCGCGAGGACGCGTCGACGGAACGATTCTCACGCACCCAGGCGCGCGCCTGTTCAGCCCCCACCCAGTGCACGGAATCGGAGGCGAAGGCCACCATGGCCTCGGCGACCTGAGAGGAGTCGAGGGCACACACCACCCCGAGTCCGCCCTCACGCACATCGCGCGCGGCCTGCCCGGGTCCGGCGTAGATGACGGGCGTTCCCTGCGCCAGGGAGGCCAGGATCTTCGTCGGGTAGGCGTAGTCGTAGCCGCCCGGGCGCAGCGATGCCAGTGTGGCGGTGGCGCGAGCCATCCACCGGTCGGCCTCGTCGGCGCTGACGGCGGGCAGCAATCTCACCCCCGCGACGCCTCGGGCGCGCGCGGCCCGGTCCTCCCAGCCACTCCCCTGCCCGACGAACACGAGGCACGCATCCCCCAGGCGCTCACGAGCAAGCTCAAAGGCGTCGATGAAGACCTCGGGGGCCAGCCAATGGGCGACCGTGCCCGCGTAGACGAAGACGGGACCGGAGCAGGTGGGAAATCCTGCGGGCAAACCGGAAGCCACGGCCTCGGGCACGCGCACGCCGTTGGGAACGACGGTGACGCGGGCGGCACCCAGCTCGCTCGCGCGGCGGGCTACCCCGTCGGACACGGCGATGACGCGGCGAGCGCCCCGCAGCGCGAAGGCTTCGAGTACGGCGACTGCTCGCACGACCGGGCGCGCCACGCCGGCCAGGGCGGCGGCGTCGGAAACGATGTCCGCACAGTAATACACGTAGGGGATACGCCGGGCCGCGCACGCCAGGCGCACGGCCGCGCCGGTCGTGGGCGGGGGTTCGGAGACGACCACGTCCGGGCGTGGCCCGGTCAGCAGCCGCGTGATAAGCTGCACGTCGAACGACGGCTAGGACACGTACCCCCGCACGGCCCCGGTGCGGTCGTGTCGCACGGGCGCTCGCATTTTCTCAACGCGGCCGTTGCCGCCCTCCCCGCC
>ERZ1699232.476-NODE-476-length-10868-cov-2.882134_pt1 | contig 10868 bp, 10 predicted proteins | sample MGYA00581529_ERZ1699232 | MGnify/ENA primary metagenome ERZ1699232 (study PRJEB42319, sample SAMD00040335) | human oral metagenome | material: saliva | host: Homo sapiens | study: EMG produced TPA metagenomics assembly of PRJDB4115 data set (Metgenomic analysis of...
AAACGGGACCAGATTTGTATAAAGAAGTGATTGAACGTTATAATCACTATACAGAGCTTTTAAAGCAAGGTAATAGAGAAGATTTATACCAGGAAAATAAACAACACAAGATTGCTTCAGAAGAATATGGCATGATTTTCTCTCGTATGGATTATCAAAATGCACCAGACTTTAAATATGCCCTTCTTGATTTGAATAAAGATGGGCAAGATGAGTTGCTTATTGGGGATGAAAAATTCGTTTCAGCTATTTACTATTTGGAAAATCAAAAACCAAACTTACTTCACACAGCTTATGTAGCTTCTGCAGGTGGTTTTCGCTCAGGCTTTGTTATTTACGAAAATGGTCTAGTCTCTTATGCAGACTGGCAGTCAACTCGTCCAGAAATGAACCTGGCTCTATATTCGTTTGATAAAAATGGAGTGCAGAAGATTAAAGAAGCAACTATTCAAATCGGTGGTAATGAAAAAGCAGAGCAAGTTTTAGATATTTCTTCTGAAAAGCTTGATTTGTCTAACATTGACTGGAAAGAATTGAATCCAACTAATTAGTTTTGAATTATTTTTCTAGTCAATGTTGATTCTACCGAGCAAGTAGTGATGTAGAAATTGAAGCTACACAAAAACCAAGGATGATTGTCCTTGGTTTTTATGTTTTAGAAAAATGGATTGAAGGTTTTTTCGTGCGCGATAGTCGTAGCAGGTCCGTGCCCTGGATAGACATCGTAGTTTGGAAGGGTGAAGAGCTGGGTTTGGACACTATGAAGGAGCTGCTCCATACTACCAGTTGGCAAATCTGTCCGACCAATGGTTTCTCGGAAAAGGGCATCTCCCGTTAAGACCAAGTGTCCATCTGGGAAAACGAGTGAAACGCCACCGATAGAGTGACCTGGAGTTGGAAGTACCGTAAAACGAAACTCCTCGATTTGGTATTCTTCATGAAAAACGAAGGTATGTTCAGCTGGTCTACATAGGACATCTGCCATATCATCGTGTCTAGGAAGCCCAGAAAGATTATCAACAGGAGTATAAAGCCAAGAAGCTTCACTCTCAGCCACATAGACTGGAGGATTTCCAAAAGTATCTCTGACCAAGTCAAGACTCAAGATATGATCGTAGTGAGTATGGGTCAATAGAATCGCACAGACTGGTTTGTTGATGTTCTCGATAGTCTTGCGAATAGCATCCCAGTTGCTACCAGGATCGACCACGATCAGGTGTTGGTCTCCTTCGAGATAATAAGTGTTTTCATAGGCAACAGGATTTACGGTTTTATGGATTTTCATAGGATTTCCTCTTTCAAAGAATTTACAGTTTCTAGTATAACACAGAAGGACAAAATAAGAAATCAATCAACAAGAAAGTCCCTCCATAAAAGAAGGGACTTTTTAATACATTAAAAATGATTTTTCCAGGCTTGGAAGCGTGCATCCAGTAGGAGTTGTGTCAGATTTTTTAAGATTTCAACTTGCTCGGGCTCTAGTGTCTGGGCTTGAGAAACAAGTTGTCGAACATGGTCGATAGCATTTCTAGAAGATAAATCATTGATGGAAGTGATTCCAGATTCTAGGATGGTTCCGAAAAAGAGATCAAAGTAGAGCTCTAGTTCTTCATCGGGCACACTGTCCACCCATTCTTTAAGAGTGTCTTTGATTTGGAGACTTTCGCTACTAATTTCCTCTAGTTGGACAAAGTGGTGTCCTTCAGTTAGCCAGCTGAAAGTATTGTGTTGAGCGATTCCACCGAGAGCCGTAGATTTGACGACAATAGGAGTATCAGGCACTTCAAGCATCATGCCGATGACAGAACCTTGTGGGACATAACGGTGAAATTTAGGGATAACATCTTGATAACCAGTCGTTTCTGTCAGATGAGCCTGCAAACCAGGAGCATCGTAGGTATAAACTGCTGATATCTTTTCCTGCAATTCAGGCTGGATTTGACTAGCAGCAAAGGCGGCTAGATTCCCACCTTTAGAATGCCCAGCAATGAGTACTTTTTGTTTTGGATGTTGTTTAAAGAAATCTTCCAAGTATTCAAGAGCATGCTTTTGGGCAGGGATTTCCTTCATATAGGTCATATGGAAATCTTCCTTCCAGCCAATAATACTGTCGTCTGTGCCACGAAAGACAATGAGATAAGTATCTAGGTTCAGACGATAGGTCATAGCAGCGAACTGTTTCTGTTGCTCAGTGTCAATCTCGTTAATAAAGTTTGATAGCTTGCAATTTCTAAAACGTTTGTGTTGGGCAAGCTGGTCTAAAAGTTGCAGACGTTCTTTATTGGTCAACATGGTGCTTTCTCGAGGGACACGTGTTGCGACATCGCTTAAACGATTGACAGGCTGGTCCAATAGGTTATCAAAAGGAAGATAAGTCAGCTCTGTCAAAGCAAGTACATCCAGTTCATTTAAGGGAAGATCATAAAAAGAATCGTATTGAACATCAGTTAGATAGTCAAAAATATTGGCCATGAGAATTCCTTTCTTAACTTTTATCATATCAGATTTGCATCAATTTCGCTAGTAGTCAGAAGAATTTTGCTATAATATAAAAAAAGGAGGAGCAGATGCATAAGATTTTACTAGTAGAAGATGATCCAGTAATCCGTCAGCAAGTTGGGAAAATGCTCTCCGAATGGGGTTTTGAAGTAGTCATGGTAGAAGACTTTATGGAAGTTCTGACGCTATTTGTTCAATCTGAGCCTCATCTGGTCCTGATGGATATTGGATTGCCTCTCTTTAATGGTTATCATTGGTGTCAGGAAATTCGCAAGATTTCCAAAGTTCCTATTATGTTTCTGTCTTCAAGAGACCAGGCTATGGACATCGTGATGGCTATTAATATGGGAGCAGACGATTTTGTGACCAAGCCTTTTGACCAGCAGGTCCTTTTAGCTAAGGTACAAGGATTATTGCGCCGCTCTTATGAATTTGGAAGGGATGAGAGTCTTTTAGAATATGCGGGAGTTATTCTCAATACCAAGTCTATGGATGTGCATGTCAATGGAAAAGCTATCAGTTTAACAAAGAATGAATTTCAAATTTTGCGAGTTTTATTTGAACATGCAGGAAATATCGTAGCGCGTGATGATTTGATGCGGGAACTCTGGAACAGTGACTTTTTTATCGATGACAATACCTTATCTGTTAATGTCGCTCGCTTGCGCAAGAAACTGGAGGAAGAAGGTTTGATTGGTTTTATCGAAACCAAGAAAGGGATAGGGTATGGATTGAAACATGCTTGAACTTAAAAGTTTTTTTCTAGCTTATATCCGTTCGCGTAGCCGTTTTTTTGCTTTTATTCTATCGCTTACAGGTTTGCTTTTTCTCTTTGAAATCTTGTTTGATAAGCAAGGGCCCTACTTTAACTATTTCTTCTTTCTATCTACATTTTTGACATTTTTGTTTTTGGTATTTGATTTCTTGATAGAATTGCAACGTTATCGTAAGGAATTGCTCTATGGCGAAAGAAAAGCTAAGTCACCAATGGAAGTCCTTCTAACTGAAAAATTAGAGAAAAGCGAATCTGAACTCTATCAAAAGAAATCAGATGCTGAAAACCGCTATAATGATTTGGTGGACTACTATACACTCTGGGTTCATCAGATAAAAACACCAATTGCAGCCAGTAAACTCCTTGTAAGTGAGGTGGCGGATCGCCAACTGAAACAACAGTTGGAGCAGGAAATTTTTAAGATTGATTCCTATACCAATCTCGTACTCCAATATCTACGCTTAGAAAGCTTCCATGATGATTTGGTTTTGAAAAAAGAAAATATAGAAGATCTGGTCAAGGAAGTCATTCGCAAATATGCCATTTTCTTTATCCAGAAAGATCTAAGTATTAATCTGCATGACTTGGACAGAAGGATTGTGACGGATAAAAAATGGCTGTTGGTAGTCATTGAACAAATCCTGTCAAATAGCCTCAAGTACACAAATGAAGGTGGGGTTGAAATCTACATGGAAGGTTCAGACCTTTGCATCAAAGATACTGGGATTGGTATCAAAAACAGTGATCGGTTGCGAGTCTTTGAACGTGGATTTTCAGGATATAATGGTCGAATGACCCAGCAGTCATCTGGACTTGGGCTCTATCTAACCCAGAAAATCAGCCAAGAATTAGGACATCAGATTCAAATAGAATCCGAACTTGGGCAAGGAACAACTGTGAGGATTAAGTTCTCTGAAGTGAATTTACTGATTGAATGAAAAGAATTGTGAAGAGCTTGGAAGAAACCTTTCAAGCTCTTCTTTAGACCTTGATATGGTGAGAAAAAGGCTTCAATTAGATAAAAAATGTAATCTTACAAAAATGTAAGATTAAAGGCCTCTTTTGTAAGGTTATGTTATGGCAAGCCCTCTTTTTTTGGAGTAAACTTAGAGCATAAAGAAAAAGGAGAGAAACCATGAAAACAATTTTACAAAAGAAACAAACAAGTAAGCCGAGTCCAAAGGATATCGAGCGAGTTCAAATCGGCATTCAAATGATGCAAGCTCAGTTTCAATTAATGGGATATTAAAAAGGAGAAGTTAAAATGACACTATTAGATGTAAAACACGTTCAAAAGATTTATAAAACTCGCTTTCAAGGCAACCAAGTAGAAGCCCTGAAAGATATTCACTTTACCGTTGAAAAAGGCGACTACGTCGCTATCATGGGTGAGTCTGGATCTGGTAAATCTACTCTACTGAATATTCTTGCTATGCTTGACAAGCCAACGCGTGGGCAGGTCTTCCTAAACGGAACTGACACAGCTACCATTAAAAATTCTGAAGCATCAAGCTTCCGTCGTGAAAAGTTAGGCTTTGTCTTCCAAGACTTCAATTTGTTAGATACGCTTTCTGTTAAAGACAATATCTTACTCCCTTTGGTATTGTCTAGAAAGCCTATTACAGAAATGATGAAAAAATTGGTCGTGACGGCCGAAAATCTTGGCATCAATCAATTGCAGGAGAAGTACCCTTATGAAATCTCTGGAGGGCAAAAACAAAGGGTAGCAGTTGCACGGGCTATCATCACAGAACCAGAAATTCTTCTTGCGGACGAGCCAACAGGTGCCCTAGACTCTAAATCATCTGCAGCCCTCCTTGATATCTTTGATCAGATCAACGAGCAAGGGCAAACCATTCTCATGGTGACCCACTCAACAGCAGCAGCTAGCCGTGCAAAACGTGTTCTTTTCATCAAGGACGGTATTCTCTATAATCAAATCTACCGTGGTGAAAAGACGGATCGTCAGATGTTCCAAGAAATCTCTGACACCTTGACTGTTATGGCAAGTGAGGTGAACTAGTATGTTTCGATTAACCAATAAGTTGGCCATATCCAACTTAATCAAAAACCGCAAACTCTATTATCCTTTTGCTTTGTCTGTCATTTTGGCAGTCACGATTAGCTATCTCTTTTACTCCCTAGCTTTTAATCCAAAAATTGTGGATTTGCGTGGTGCATCTGCTATACAATTTACCCTACAACTAGGGCTTGTCGTAGTGACACTTGCATCTGCCATTATCGTGCTTTATGCCAACAGTTTTGTCATGAAAAACCGTTCCAAAGAACTGGGTGTATATGGCATGTTGGGCTTAGAAAAACGCCATTTGATTGGTATGACCTTCAAGGAACTCTTGATATTTGGGCTAGTAACAGTCACTGCCGGTATTGGGATAGGCGCCCTCTTTGATAATCTCATCTTTGCATTATTGCTTAAACTTGCGAAGATGAAGGTAGAGTTAGTTGCAACTTTCCAATGGTCCGTAGTGCTTTCAATCCTTCTGGTATTCGGTTTTATCTTTTTAGTTATCGTTTTCTTAAACGCTATACGTATCATCCGTATGGATGCTCTCCAACTCTCTCGTGAGAAAGCAAAAGGTGAGAAGAAGGGGCGTTTCCTAGTTCTTCAAACTTTAGTAGGGCTCATTGCACTAGGTGGTGGCTACTACTTAGCACTAAGCGTAACAGATGCATTTAAAGCTGTCGCTACTTTCTTTATTGCGGTCATGTTAGTTATTGTAGGAACCTATCTCTTATTCAATGCTGGTATTACAGTCTTCTTACAGTTGCTCAAGAAAAACAAGAGATATTACTACCAACCCAACAACCTCATCTCTGTTTCTAACCTCATCTTCCGTATGAAAAAAAATGCTGTCGGATTAGCAACCATTGCTATCCTTTCAACCATGGTTTTAATCACCATGTCAGCAGCAACCAGCATCTACAACGGTTCTGAAAATATGAAAAAACTCCTATATCCTCACGATTTTGATGTCAAGGGGCAAAATGTAGAAGTTGAGGATTTAGACAAACTTTTGACTCAGTATGCAAGTGAAAAGAGCTTAACGATTAGTAATAAAGATGTTCTCAGTTATGCGAGTTTCGGTCTTTCTAGTCAAGACGGGACCAAATTAAGCATCTTTGAAAAAGGGCAAAATAGTGTTATGCCCAAGACTGTCTTCTTAGTTTTCGACCAAAAAGATTACGAAAAGATGACTGGTCAGAAATTAAATCTCACTGGAGATGAAGTAGGGCTTTGGGCTCGAAATGACCAACTTAAAGGACAGAGAGCATTTAGTCTAAACAATCAGAACTATACGATCAAGGAAGCAATCCAGCAGGATTTTATTGCTAATCATGTTTCCAATCCTTATGTACTATTGGTGTCAGATTATAACTATCTTGTAGTAGCTGATATTCAAAGCTTTTTGGAACAGTACCAGGATTCAGCTGTATACACACAGCTCTACGGTGGTATGGATGTAACAGCTAGTCTAGAGGAACAGTTAAAGCTATCTGATGATTTTGAGGAGTTTGTAAATAATTTTAGTCATAATCTCAAAAATGAAGACGGCATGGTTTATGGTGGAGGCACTGCAAGTGACGCAATTGCCCAAATGAATGCTCTCTTTGGAGGAGTTCTCTTTATTGGTATTTTCCTCTCTATCATCTTTATGATTGGAACTGTACTCGTTATCTACTATAAACAAATCTCAGAAGGTTATGAGGATCGTGAACGCTTTGTCATCCTACAAAAAGTGGGCTTGGATCAAAAACAAATCAAACAAACCATTAACAAGCAGGTCTTGACTGTTTTCTTCCTCCCTGTAATCTTTGCTTTCCTACACTTGGCTTTTGCCTATCATATGTTAAGTTTGATTCTTAAGGTCATTGGGGTAGTAGATACAGCTATGATGTTAAGTGTAACACTTTCTATTTGTGGTATCTTTGCCCTCATCTACGTACTTATCTTTATGATTACTTCAAGAAGCTATCGTAAGATTATCCAGCTATAATAAAAAATACCTCGATTTTTTCGAGGTATTTTTATGTTTTAAATGCTAAACAATTGTCCAAATAGATAAGTAACACCCATGGTCAAAAGGCCGATACAAAGGTTACGAATCATAGCTGTTTTGGTTGGGGCTTTTCCAAGTTTGGCACTTGTATATCCAGTGACTAGAAGTGAAATTGCTACAATGATAACAGTAGCAGGGATTCGATAGTCACTTGGAAAGATGGTTATTGAAAGCATTGGCGGGAGACTTCCGAGGACAAAGGAAATAAAGCTAGATGCTGCAGCATGCCATGGATTGGTGAATTCTTCATACTCGATACCATATTTTTCCTCGACTAAGGCTTTTAGTGGATTTTTCAAAAAAGTTTTGTTAACTAATAGTTGAGCTGAAGTTTCACACTCACCATTTTGAAGATAAGCTGCGTAGAGAGATTTTTTAGCGGCATCGATATCTTTATCCAAAAGAAGTTGTTCGCGGGCTACAGCAGCTTCTTCTGTGTCTTTTTGAGTAGATACGGATACATACTCGCCACCAGCCATAGAAAAGGCACCAGCAAGAATAGCAGCTAGTCCCGAGAGGAAGATGATCCAGATATTCGTTGTAGCACTCGCTACCCCGATAACAACTCCAGCGATAGAGATGATTCCATCATTTGCTCCCAATACACCAGCACGCAAGATATTTAATCGACCAGCAAAGTTTGAATCAATTTCATGTGTAATTTCTGACATAGTTTTCTCCTTTGTAAACATTATAAAGTATAGGAGAAGTGAATACAAACTTTTTAAACTATCTGAAAAAAGTTCTACAATTTTAATAATAGCCATAGCTATTTCTTATGCCAAGATATAACAAAGTTGTATTTGTAACTGACTGCCATAGATGATACAATTAATTTAATGAAATCTTTGGAGGTCTGATGATGACTCGTGAATTTAAATTTGAAACTCTTCAATTGCATGCAGGACAAGTGGTAGATGCTACTACCAAGTCTCGTGCTGTACCAATTTACCAAACAACATCCTTTGTATTTGATGATACACAAGAGGGTGCAGAACTCTTTGCCCTTCAAAAACCTGGTAATATCTATACTCGTATTACCAATCCAACAACATCGGCCTTTGAAGAGCGTATCGCAGCCCTTGAAGGTGGTGTTGGTGCTCTTGCAACTGCATCAGGTATGGCTGCTATTACCTACACAATTTTAGCTCTAGCTCACGCAGGAGACCACGTCGTTGCAGCGTCAACCATCTATGGTGGTACCTTTAACCTCTTGAAAGAAACCCTTCCTCGTTATGGAATCACCACAACTTTTGTTGATATTGATAATCTAGAAGAAGTAGAAGCAGCGATTAAAGACAATACTAAACTTGTTTTGATTGAAACCTTGGGTAATCCAGTTATCAACATTCCAGATATCGAAAAAATCGCTGAAATTGCTCACAAACATCAGATTCCATTAGTTGCTGACAATACCTTTGCAACACCTTATCTTATCAATGTCTTTTCTCATGGTGTTGATATCGCAGTTCACTCAGCAACTAAGTTTATCGGTGGTCACGGTACAACTATTGGTGGTGTCATCGTTGATAGTGGTAAGTTTGACTGGGCAGCATCAGGAAAATTCCCACAATTAGTTGATGAAGATCCAAGTTACCATAACTTAAGTTATACAAGAGATGTAGGAGCTGCTGCGTTCATTACAAATGTAAGAACACAGTTATTACGTGATACAGGAGCAGCATTATCACCATTTAACGCATTCTTATTATTACAAGGTTTAGAAACATTATCTTTACGAGTAGAGCGTCATGTAGAAAATACTCAAAAAGTAATAGACTTCTTAGTAAAACATCCTAAAGTAGCATCAATTAACTACCCAGGATTAGAAGGAAACAAATATTATGAATTAGCTAAAAAATACCTACCTAAAGGTAGTGGATCAATCTTCTCATTTGATGTAGTTGGAGGAGAAGAAGCAGCTCGTAAAGTAAGTGATAGTTTAGAAATTTTCTCAAACTTAGCGAATGTAGCTGATGCGAAAAGTTTAGCTATCCACCCAGCATCAACAACACATGGTCAATTAAGTCCGGAGGAATTACAATATACAGGAATTACTCCGCAGCAAATTAGATTATCAATTGGATTAGAAAACGCGGATGATCTAATTGAAGATTTACGTTTAGCATTAGAAAATATCTAAAAGAAAAGTTTCATAAGAAACATTTAATTAAAATAATTAATATTTTATTAAAAATTGTGGATTAAGACAGATTATTAAAAACCCTTGACAACCATTTATTTTAATACTAACATATAAAAAATATCTTAATCCACAATTTTCTCTTTTTGAGTAGAGATTGTTTAGGAGCATGAAATAGAAGCGAGGCAGCGCAAAAATTTCATATAAACTTCTTCCTAGACAGTCTCTGCTTTTTATTTTTTGAAAAATGAGGAGAAAACATAATTTTTAAAAGAATATATCCTAAGAGGTATGTTTATGATATAATTTTAGTAATAATAGTAGCTAAGGGGTGAAAGTATGTATAAAATAATGATAGTTGAAGATGACGAGATAATTTCAAATTCAATAGCTGGATATTTACAAAAATGGCAGTATGCTACACATGAAGTTGTAGATTTTCAAAATGTAGTTAAAGAATTTGTAGAACAATCACCGGATCTAGTATTAATGGATATTAATCTCCCCTACTTTGATGGTTATTATTTCTGTGAGGAGATTAGGAAATTATCGAAAGTTCCTATAATTTTTATTTCATCTGCGAATGATGATATGAATATTGTTATGGCTATGAATATAGGTGCTGATGATTTTATAGAAAAGCCATTTAAGTTAGTTGTCCTAAAGGCAAAAATCGAAGCCCTACTCCGTCGTGTTTATAATTTTAGTGGCTCTTCAAATCTTGTAGTGTATAAAGATATAATTTTTGATATGAGTCGAGATGAGGTGAAATTTCAAGATAATATCATCGAACTTACTAAAAATGAAAGTAAAATTCTTACAGTTTTATTAGAAAATAGAGAAAAAATAGTAACGAGAGAAGAGATAATTACAGCTCTGTGGCAAAGTGATAATTTCATCGATGAAAATACCCTATCGGTTAATATAAATAGGCTTAGAGCTAAGTTAAAAAGCATAGGAATAGATGAATTTATTACGACTAAAAAAGGTAAAGGATATATTGTCTAATGGAAATATTAAAAAGTTATTTAAAGAAAAACATAAAAGTTTATATTTTATTTGTAGTTTTTATTTCATCCTTATTTAATGACACTTCTGACGCGATTTTTATTTTTTTTCCTTCTAAAATATTACTTTTATCGTATTCAATATTGGAAATTATTGCATCTTTTCCATTGTAAATTGTTTTTGCTTTTAAGTCATTTTCGTCATATTGAATTTCGTAGTTACTTCCTGATTTTGTAATAATTGATTTTAAATTATTTTCTGAATTTACTTCAATTTTTTCTTTTGATTCAGTATCTAAATTTTCTGCTTTTATAATACCATTATTAATATTTAATTTTTTGACTTTTAATGGTAATCTTTCAAT
>ERZ1699232.477-NODE-477-length-10864-cov-2.348887_pt1 | contig 10864 bp, 8 predicted proteins | sample MGYA00581529_ERZ1699232 | MGnify/ENA primary metagenome ERZ1699232 (study PRJEB42319, sample SAMD00040335) | human oral metagenome | material: saliva | host: Homo sapiens | study: EMG produced TPA metagenomics assembly of PRJDB4115 data set (Metgenomic analysis of...
CTCTCACACTCGGCGGTGCGCTGGGCGCTGGTGGGCCTGGTGGTCCACCATCTGACGGTGGCGCGTATCGCCCAGGCCCTAGGCGTGTCCTGGAATACCGCCAACACCGCTGTCCTGACCGAAGGAGAGCGTCTACTGATCAATGATCCAGCACGGTTCGATGGCGTGCGTGTCATCGGGGTGGATGAACACGTGTGGCGCCACACCCCCTACGGAGACAAATACGTCACCGTCATCTTGGACTTGACGCCCATCCGCGAACGCAGCGGCCCCTGCCGGCTCTTGGACATGGTCCCGGGCCGCTCCAAGCAGGTCTTCAAAACCTGGCTGGCCTCCCAGCCCCACACACGTGGCGCAGCCGCATCGAGATCATCGCAATGGATGGATTCACCGGGTTCAAGAGCGCCGCCGCCGAAGAACTCCCCGACGCAAGGGCAGTTATGGATCCCTTCCACGGTGTACACCTCGCCGACAACGCCTTGGATGAGTGCCGAAGGCGCACCGGGCAAGAACTCCACCACCGGCGCGGGCGAGCCACCGACCCCCTGTACATGGCCCGCAGGATGTTAAACACCAGATCCTGCCTACTCACCGAGCGCCAGCAGTACCAGCTACTCGACCTGTTTTCCGGCGACGAGCACGTCGCACTCGAGGTCACCTGGAGCGCCTACCAGAACATCATCAACGCCTACCGCGCGCCCAACACGAGCGCGGGCAAGGCCCTGATGCGAGCCGACATCAACACGCTGACCTCCACGCGCGTGCCTAGCTCCCTCACGGAGATCATCACGCTGGGAAGAACGCTCAAACGCCGAGCCAAAGACATCTTGGCCTACTTCGACCACCCACACCAGCAACGGTCCCACCGAAGCCATCAACGGACGCCTCGAACACCTACGCAGATCCGCACTCGGACTTGCAAAACCTCCCCAACTACATCACCCGCTACCTCCTCGAAACCGGCGAATTCAAACCCCAACAACACCCCCAATTATGAAGAGCCACGAAACCTCACCCACAGAACACTAGACAGTTTCGAGTCAAGTACCATTTTTCCGACGGCAATATCTCCTAATCAGAGCTAAGAAACCCACACAGCGTCTCGTGCGAGCCTTGATACTAAGCCATTTCCATACTTCCACTTGTCCAAACTGTGGGACACTTATCGGCTACTTGACTATATTGTCAGTTAATTTACTGAATAAGCGACGTACCGTTGAATGAGCGCACCCATGCGCCAGGCTCCCTCGGAAGAGTCTCATCAACACCATCGAGGACACAGTCATGTCAACGCGACACCCACTGACCATCCCCGCCGCGCTTGTGCTTGGCACCGCCATCGCAACGACGGCTCTCCCGCTCCCACGATTCGCGCCGGCCACAGCCTCGGGCACAGCCCACGTGACTCGCGCCTACACGGACAAATCCACCCACTCCCCCGGCTCCCAGGCCACCATCACCGCCGAAGCCAGCGGGGGCGGTACCGTCCACTTCTCCATCAGCCACCTCGGCGCCGAGATCGACTCGGGCGACGCCACCGTCGAAAACGGTAAGGCCACCTGGACCTACACGACGCCGAGCGAGAACAACCAGGGATACCTGGTGACCGCTACCGGTGCCGACGAAACACACGCCGAAACCGCGCTGGACGTTTCCTCCAGCTGGACACGCTTCCCGCGCATGGGCTTCCTCTCCCACTTCAAGCCCACCGCCCCCGACGGCACCGACGGGCATACCACCTACGAGTCCTTCCTCTTCCAGAAGCCTCAGGACTACATCAACAAGCTCAGCCAGGACTACCACATCAACGCCCTGCAGTACTACGACTGGCAGTACCGACACGAGCAGCCCGTCGCCACCGGCGACTTCGCCGAGAAGTGGCCCCTGTGGTACGACAACACCTACACCGCCAAGAAAACCGTCGCCGACTACGAGACAGCGGCGACCAACGCCGGTATAGGTTCGCTCGCCTACTCGATGGCGTACACGGCCAATGACGGCTACGACTCCTCGCACATCCCCGACGAGTGGATTCTGCGCAACGACGACGGCTCCTACTGGGTTCGCGACCTCGGCGAGCAGTGGTGGGTGCCGACCCCCAAGGGCGTGAACAAGCCTAAGAGTCACCAGTTCATGATGAACGTCAACACCCAGGGGTGGCGCGACTACATCACGGATCAGTACGTGACCCAAAAGGACGCCTTCGGGTTCGACGGCACGCACATCGACACGCTCGGACAGACCGTCAAGAAGGATGCATCCGGCAACTCCGTGGACCTGACCGACGGCCTGACCGCTCTCGTCAACGAAACGGCGTCCAAGACCGGCACCGCCACCGGCATCAACCTGCCCGACGGCGCGGGCACTGACAAGATCGGCCCGTCCTCGGCCTCGTACATCTACACCGAGCTGTGGGACCACAACGAAACAAACCAGCAGGTCGCCTCCTACCTGCAGGGCGCGCGCGACAAGTCGGCAAACAAGCCGCAGATCGTCGCCGCCTACGCCAACAACTACGACCCGGCGTCGTGGGTTGCCGACCCGAGTGATTCCAACAAGCAGATCCACCCGCAGGTGACACCGGATGAAGGGACGCGTATCGAGGCCGAATCCGACCAGGCGAGCGTGAGCGGCGGTGCCCATATCCTCTCCGGTGACGACTCAGCCTCGGGCGGCGCCTACGCGGGAGACTTCTCCGCAGGCGGCAGCACCGTCACCTTCACGGTTGACGCCGGCCAGGGAGGTACCTTCACGTTCACAACGCGCTACGCCCGGCAGGACGACGACCCCGCCTACCACCAAATGATCCTCGACATGGGTCAGCCCACGCAGAAGCTCATCAAGTACGTTCACTTCGATCAGACGGGCAGCTACTACACGTGGAAGGACATGACGGAGACCGTCGAGCTCACTCCCGGTGTCCACACGATCTCCTACTGGGTACCCAACGACAAGAATTACACGCCCGTCAACATCGACTGCATCACCTTCCGCGAGTTCAACTCAGCCTCCGTCAAGCTCGCTGACGCGGCCTTCGCGGCGAACGGAGCACACCACCTGGAGCTCGGCGACTACGGGCGCATGCTCGACAATGAGTTCTTCGTGAACTCCGGGCGCTCCATGTCCCCAGACCTACAGGCGTGGATGAAGAACTACTACAACATCTCCACTGCTTACGAGAACCTGCTCTACGGTGATCACCTGACGCGCCAGGAGCGCCAGGTCGAGGTCTCGACCGCCGGGGTGAGCCTGCCGACGTCAACGGATGGGGCAGCGAACACGATCTGGGCGAACACGATGACGTCTGACGCGGGCACAGCCCTGCACCTCATCAACCTGCGCACCAACGACCAGGACGGCAACGACGAATACTGGCGTAACGCCGCGAAGCGGACCCTGCCGTTTGGCGACACATCGGTCACCTACCACCTCGCCGCGGGCGAGCCTGCTCCCACCTCCGTATTCGTCGTCAGCCCCGACGACGACGGTGGCCGCCCGACGCAGCTGGATGTCACGCTCGGCACGGATGAACAGGGCAACGCGACTGTCACCTTCAACGTCGGCTGGCTCTCCACGTGGGACATGGTGGTCTTCTCCCCCACAAAGGATGCGGACCGCGCGGGGGCCGAGGCCTCGGCGAGTGAAGCCGTCACCGGCCAGGTACGCAACGACCTCGGCCAGTGCCTGAGCGCCCAGGATGCCCAGGGCGCGAACGGAACCCCCGTGTGGAACAGCGACTGTGATGCGCAGGGAACGGCCGAGCAGACGGTAACCTACCAGGACAACCACCTGATGATCGGCGGCCGGTGCGTGGACGTGCTCGCCAATGGCACGGCCGACGGTTCCGTTGTGCATCTGTGGGACTGCTACCCCGCCTTGCCTTCGCAACAGTGGGATCGCAATGATGCCGGCCAGTACGTGAACCGCAGTTCCGGCACGTGCCTGACGATCCCAAACGACACGACGACGACCTCGACACAGGCGATCATCGCGCAGTGCTCGTCTTCGTCGCCATCACAGCGCTGGTCCGCCCCCGCTCCGGCAGGCCAGTAGCGGAGCCTTCCCTGGGATAGGCACTACCCAGTAGGACGACTCCCCTCTGGGCGCGCAAGGGCTCACGCGCAGCCCACGACTCGGCCCCGACCTCGTATTTCGACGAGGCCGGGGCCGAGCCATAAATCTTGCCATCCCCTCTCAGCCAAACAGAATCTCCCACTGTGAAGCGAATGACCATGAGTGAGCGCACTGCACCTATCGCGACGAGCGACACCAGGACCCCGTTGGGGCCGTTCACGTCAAGGAGCGGGCCTAACACGCACCGTATGTCAGAAGCAGCTGTTCCAGGCGAGTAATGAACTCACCAACCCCGAGACTGTAGTTCAGATACGTCCGTTTGATCGTATCTGCATGCGCAGCTTTCACCAGGACTACGTTATCGAATTCAGGTTCTCGACTATCGCCCTCATTAACAGAGTCGGCACCAAGAGATATTTTTTCAATGCGCTGGTATTCGTTATTCGCTTCGGAGAAATCGACGAAACCAACAATATCGAAAAACTGGAGATCACGTATGAGACAGAGCAAGAAATATTCGTCACTCTCGTCTGAATCAGATGCGACAACAATACCACTGCGCGCCACAGCTAACTCTTTCAAAATCTTGGTTGCATCACAAATTTCTACAATTTCACTACAGATTGAAGATACATCATCAACCACACCCGGAATTCCAGGCATTTTCTCTTCTCGAGCAAATAAGTGAGAACTCAGCGTCAGAAAACGCTCACGCATTTGCTCCTTTCCCCTAAGTTTCGCACGAATATCCGGGCTTTTGTATTCAAGACCGTAAACCTCACCTACTGCTTCAACACCCGTTGCCCAAAGGTGCTGAAGGCGCGTACGAATCTGCACTTCAACTCGATACGAAATACCAGATACAGGGACCTTATATATTGCATGATAACTACGATAGCCACTTCGTTGAGGCACCGCGATATAGTCTTTAACCTTAGGCTTTCCAAGAATTCGCTCCAGCTCCGTTGCCGCACGATATACTTCTTCAACATCATTAACGATAAGACGACAGCCGCCAATATCGTCAAGGATCCCGAGTTTGAATCTACTGTCTTCCCTCTGGAGCTTCCGAAGAATCGATTTCATCCGTTTGAGTCGATACGAGACAACAGCACCTTCAAATTGATGGGAGCAACTGCTTAGCGCTTCGAAACAGCGAGCTGTCGGCTCCAGATGCTGGACTCGCCATGTGTGAGCGATAGCGAGAGCTTCCTCATCAAGCCCCTCACTTGCTTGCAAACGCTTGCCTGCCTTTGAAGCTGCTTCACGACTCACTCGCTCCGGCTGTTCTCTGCCCATACGCAGAGTATAGTGGCTGTGAGCACAGCACAGGGAGGAGCCAACATGGCACGTTCGGTGGTCGATGTTGCAACCTACATCTTGGAGCGTACGGATACGATCACAACAATGAAGCTCCAGAAGCTGGCCTTCTACTCGCAGGCACTCCACTTGGTGATTAATGGGACTCCACTGTTCCCTGAGGATTTCCAAGCATGGCGAGGGGGGCCGGTTGCACCCGAGCTCTATGCCCTTCACCGCGGCAAGTTCCTGATTCGCCCTGGTGAATTGGGTAACGCGGGCACTTCAGAGGAATTGACAGAAGAGGAGCGCACACTCATTGCCGCTGTATGTGACGCGATGAGCGAAGCGACAGGAGCTGATCTGAGCCAGCGAACCCACGCGGAGTCGCCATGGCTCGACGCTCGCAAGGGCCTCGCTCCCTCCGAGCCTTCAGCTACCGTCATCACCAAGCAAGCAATGCGCAACTACTATCAAACGAACTCCGTCCTGCGTTGACTATGAACCGCGCGCCAGAGATGCCCTGATACAGCACACAACCGCTGCTGAGTATTCTCGGCGTCATCTGGTCGAGATTTCGGTTCGTGCATCGCTCAACGCCCCTACTTTTCAACAACTCAGCCCCGACCTCGTCAATGAACGAGGCCGGGGCCGAGTTGCATCTGGACGACTCAGTTAGTCTTCGTGTTCGTCGGGTGATATCCGATGTACCCGATATACACCTTCTGCGTCTTCTTTGTGTCCGCGTAGTAGTACATGCGCGGTGCTTTGCGGTTGCAGAACGGTGGGGCAAAATGCGTCCACATCTCAATATAACCGCGTGAATCGACCTCAATAGGAACCGGCAGCATACGCTCGAGGCGCATCTTTCGATCCCTCTTCACAGTTCGCCCTTCGTTTCGCTTGTGATGGCCAGGACCACACCTAAAATACCCCTCCGGCGGACACGCAAGGTAGAGGTCAAGATCTCCATTTGTAAAGTCACCCGTCTCCCGCGCACGCATGTAGTCACGCAGGACCAAGATGTAGTTCCAGAACTCAGGAGCATAGTGGTTTTCCGCCAGGTCGTCGATCGCGAGAATATCGTCCACCATTGAATCCGGCGCGCTCAGTTCGACGTAACGCGTGACCGTCTCATAGCCCTGCTGCGTCATGCGATCAAACAACTCCGACATGCTCTTCGGCGCATCAGCCAGCCACGAATCGTCCGGTTCAGTCGCATGACCACTCGATTCGTGTTGTCGCGCTTTCCATTCAAGGGAGCGGTTTCTCTTACTAAGACTCTCCCTCTCTTGCTGAACCTCAAGCAGCTGGACAACAAGCGCTTTCTTCTCTTCCTTGAGCGCCTCGATCTCTTGGCTTTGATGAGAAGCTTCCTCCAGCAGTTCCTCCGCGACACGTAGCTCATCCTCAAGCTCATTTCGTTTCTGTGCGAGCTGCGCATGCGCGTCGTTCATGGCGTCCAGGCCGTTCTCCAGCGCGGTAACTCCGCTCTCCAGCTCAGTGTATGAGCGCGGGTTGAACGCGGGTAGGAACCGACGAATCAGGCGGCGTAACGGCTCATACCACGCCACGTGCGAAGACTCTCCGCGCTGCGTGGCGGGCTCGGACGACGCTGACCCGGCCCCCACCTCGCGTTCGGGGGTCTGGAGGGCGAGCTCTTCTTGCGCCTCGTGAGCAGGCTCGCGCGAGTCCTCGGCTGATCCCCTCGCGTCGCTGGCGGCTACGGAGAAAGACTCGGCGACCCGCTGACGCACCTTCTCGTCGAGCAGTTCCACCGTCCGCGCCCTCTCACGCAGCGGGTAGAACGTCGGCACTGTCAGGCGCTTCTTATCCAAGAGCGCTTGGGCCCGGCGAAGCTCCTTATCAAGGCCGTTTTCCCACAGATATTCGCAGGGCGTTCGCGCAATGATGGCTGACAGTTCGGGACGAAATCGCTTGCTTTTCTCATCGTACCCACGCAGCAGCGTGCCTGCGGTGAGCACCCTGTGCCGGAGCCTGTCAGCTGGTTCGTCTGACCGGAAGCCAGGAAGGTACGTTCTCAGGCTCCCCTTGGGCATGGCGCACCCCTGTCCGATCTGGGCGCAGAACTCACGGTATGCCTCGGGCGTGAGGAGAAAGTAGGATGCGCACCCAAGGGAATCCTTTGTCAGGGAACGTAGGATGTCTTTCCACCGGAATTCCGCTTCGAGTGCTTCCGAATCGTTCCCATCCGTGAGCGGGGCGGCCACGACGACGGATGCGCGTCTGCGGTCATCGCGAATCCAGCTGATCAGTTGCTCCACTTGCTCCTCATCGATGACGGATTGGAGAGAATCCGACAGGGGCATACCCCGGTCACGGCAGTGGCCCTCGGTGATAAGATCGCGGACCAGGGCAGGCGGCTTCGCGTCCCACTCCCCCTTACGCGGAGGGGTAACCTCAATCCACCCGCCCTGGTCGTAGTTGGATTCTTTGGTCGCATGCATCGCACAGGCGCGCATCGTCCACTGCTTGCCGCCGCTCGTCCGTTCGACCATTTCGAGAAGTTGGCGCTCGTAGTGATTATCCTCCGAGGTCTCCGTCATCTTCGTCGCGATGACTTCTGTCCTCTCCCCTCTCCTGGAGGTGAGCTCGCCGAAACGATAGATCCCCTCCTCATCGCATTCAACACGCACGGAAGAACCTGTCCGTGGATACTTCCTGTGCGCCCACTCATGGAAGATACGGTCAGCGATCTGCACCGCGCTTCCCGCACCTTCCAGTTCCAGAATTGCCCGGTATCCGCGCGCCATGGTGCCTACCCTTCATTCAACACTGATAGAAGAATTCTGTACATCATCTTACAGGCACCAAATAATCATTACTCCCAAACCGAGATCGCAATTACGAGGTGCATGTCACGCAGAAACGGCCCCATACTCGTATGGGGCCGGGCCGAGCTGCATCTGGATCACTCACTATTTGGGGCTGCAATACCAGCCAATCCCTTGAAAGCGTCGTCGGCAGCATGCAGTTGGTCGAGCGCCCCCTGGTTCTTCTGGTAGTACGTAAGCAAACCCTTGACGAGCAACGAAACGCACGGGACACTCAGCCCTCGTACCCAGCCCGATCCTGGGAGTGTAGGACACTACGTGTTGCTGGCAGGCGAATTTTCGGCATGTTGGTACGGGAAAGTCGGTGTTGAAGGTGGGTAACCAACTACGAGGACGGACAGAACGTGTTGGGAGAACGTCGAGTTCTCGTTGTGGTGTTCACTGCGCTCCCGCATGAGAAGCGCAGGGGTTTTGCAGCATGAGGAGCGTTCTTTTGGCATGTCAGTGTTCTCGTGTCGCCATTTTCCCCGGCGTGGTGATCGAGAGCGAGGGATGATGTGCCCAAATCGCAGACCACCTCTGCGAAACATGCCAAAAATGGGCTGTTGTGGGCGAGGTGGTCTGCGTTTTGGGACAATCCCTGGAGGGTGAGCATCTGGCGTGCACGTTGGTGCGTATACGGTCGGGGCGGGTGCGACGACGTCATGCCTCGCACACATCGCAGCACGATGCGTCAGGACGCGATGACCTCGACGCCGTTCACCTGCACGATGCTGGACAACGCGTCGATGAACTGCTTGATGATCTTGCGGTTACGGCCATTCTGCATGAGGTTGGGCATGCCCTTCGTCGCACAGGAAACCTCAACGGTAACGCCCTGCTCGTGAGGGATAAAACCGACGATGATGCGCTCACCCCAGGACATGAAGGTCAGGGGCGTATCGAAGGTGAGGTAGCGCGCGTTCATGTCCGCCCCCATCATGGTCGCCTTCGGCACACTCGGGACGGCAGCCATCGCCGCCTGGAACACCTGCTCGTACGGCAGTGCGTACTGGAACGCCTGCTTGTTTTCGCGTATCCCCATGGAGGTCTCCTTGCATATCTGATTGATGTATTGCCCGCCGCGTGATCACCACGCACGAGTGAGCGTAGAAGGGTACGCAGCCCTTCAAACCAGATCAGCGTATCAGCATCAGCTCTGGCAGCCAGTATATTGGCGTTGCTTGACAGCTGAGTCGGCGGCAATACACAAAATCGGAGAGTTCCGCCCTCGCGCGCCCGTCACACACATAGACAGCAGGTGCCAGGCGGTGGAACCCGGTCGGCACCTGCCGCTCGACGACGGGCGAACCCCTCAGGACTGCGGCTCATAGGGGCTGACCGCGACGGAAGCGATGTTCTGGCAGACGCTCAGCGAGAGCTGCAGGCTGGTCGAACCCGAACCGTTCGTGTTGAAGATATCGACCTGATCGGAGGTCGCAGGCGTGCAGCCGTCGACGCCATCAACGGATTCAGCCGTGAGGGTCACGCCCACGCGACCTCCCTGAGGAATCGTATACACGTTGCCGGGATCCTCGCCGTCGCGCACCGCCTCAGACACGGTCGCTCCGCCCGAGGCGAAAAGAACTTGCGGGAAGCCGCTGACCCAGCACGAGTTTCCCTCATTCGTGAAGATCAGCTCGACGTAGGTGGAGGTACCGATCTGCTGGTTGCTCGTCACCGCGGGCTGCAGGTTCGTCATGTCGCAACGCGCCTCGTTGTTGGTCACGTCAACCTCAGGAGCCTGGTTGCCTTTATCGACCGAAGCGCTCTGGGGCGTCTCCCCGCTCTGGGCGTCCATGCCACTCTGGGCGGGCTGACCACTCGAGGCTGCGGACGCGCTGGGCATCGCGGGAGCGGACGTGGTACCCGACTGGGGCTGAGCACCGTTCGGTGAACATGCGCTCGCTCCCAGGACGAGGGCGGTCAGTGCGGTCACGGCAAAGAGGCGTCGCGTGTTGATCATGCACCCATCCTATGAAAACCAGCGGCACCGCTCCCCCGCCACGCCGGTCGTCACCAAGTGGTGACAAGCCGCGCACCGCGCCAGACGAGCGGGGCCGCCCCGGCCTCGTCAATACCCGGAATCATCCCGGGCAGGCGAGCGACCAGAGCGGCCCCGACCCCAGCTCCCCTATTCGGAAACCGGTTCGATCTCGACGGGCGCGACGTCCATCTCGGCGAGCGGAACCAGGCGATCCTTGCGGGCATGGTGGTAGCCCCACCACACGACTCCGAAGAGCGGCAGGCCGATGTAGGAGGAGGCAACCTCCCAGACCTGGCCATGCAGCACGGCTTCATAGTTCTGTCCGGCCATGACCACCAGGCACATGACAAAAGCGATGATCGGGCCGGCCGGGAAGAACGGCGAGCGATACGGCAGATCCTCCAGGCGGTAGCCCTGTAGCAGGTAGGCGCGGCGGAAACGAATGTGACTCACCGCGATGCCCAGCCACATGATGATGCCGGAAATACCGACGATGTTGACCAACCAGATGTAGGCGTCGTTGAAGACCAGCTGCGTGAGGAAGCCGCACGCCGCCGTCACCGTCGTCACGGCCATCGCGTAGGCGGGCACGCCGCCCTTGGTGACGCGGGCGAAGATCGCGGGCGCCTGACGCTTGAGAGCCATCGAGTGCAGCATGCGCGAGGCCGCG
>ERZ1699232.484-NODE-484-length-10760-cov-6.067526_pt1 | contig 10760 bp, 9 predicted proteins | sample MGYA00581529_ERZ1699232 | MGnify/ENA primary metagenome ERZ1699232 (study PRJEB42319, sample SAMD00040335) | human oral metagenome | material: saliva | host: Homo sapiens | study: EMG produced TPA metagenomics assembly of PRJDB4115 data set (Metgenomic analysis of...
GGTGAAGACGTTGCGCTTGATAATTTGCCAGGTACTGGTACTTGTATTCGTTGTAAAATCATTGGTTTGTCCGCGATCCATTTTCTTGCGGACTTCACTGAGGGACAAGCCCTTTAAATCATTCGTTTCCATAGACAATATCATATCATTTTTTTGAGAAAAAGACTATCTAGAATCGGTCCGCTGAGACAATTTTTATCTAAAAAAGGTTTGCGGTCAAAATCAGGATACGGTATAATAAGAAAGAACCTTTTACAGGATGGAATATCTTGTAGAGAGACGAATGAAATGAATTTGAGGAACAACTATGTTTTATACCTATTTACGTGGCCTTGTTGCCTTTATTCTGTGGGTTTTAAATGGGAATGCCCACTACCATCATAAGGACAATATTCCAGATCGGGAAGAGAACTACATCTTGGTATCCCCTCACCGAACTTGGTGGGATCCAGTCTATATGGCCTTTGCGACCAAGCCAAAGCAATTTATCTTTATGGCGAAAAAAGAACTCTTCACCAATCGTATTTTTGGCTGGTGGATTCGCATGTGTGGGGCTTTTCCGATCGACCGTGAAAATCCGGGAGCAGAAGCCATTAAGTATCCTGTCAATATGCTGAAAAAGAGCAACCGTTCTTTGATTATGTTCCCAACTGGAAGTCGTCATTCTCAAGACGTCAAAGGCGGTGTTGCCATCATTGCCAAAATGGCTAAGGTCCGTATCATGCCAGTGACTTATACTGGTCCAAGAGACTTGAAAGGGTTGGCAACGGGTGAACGCATTGATATGAACTTTGGACATCCTATTGATATTTCGGATATTAAAAAGATGAATGACGAAGGAGTGGCAGAAGTTGCCCGCCGTATCCAAGAGGAGTTTGACCGTTTGGATGCGGAAGCGCAAGCGATCAACACCCCAACAAAACCTTTTATCTTGATTCGTTTGTTAAAAATCCTTTTGATTCCCCTTGTCTTAGTCGTGGGCATCTTGACCTTGCTCTTTAGTTACCTAGCAAGCTTTGTATGGGATCCAGACAAACATCGGAAAAACAAGTAAAAAAACTGAGAGTTTTTCTCAGTTTTTTTTATTTTTACGAATAATAAAAGTGAGAGGAGGTTTCTTATGGAGGATATCATCGAAAAAATCAAAGAATATAAGCTCTTTTTAGCTCTTACTGCTATTGGACTCTTACTTGGAGGGTATTTTCTTTTTCATCGACCTCAGTCAAGTGCATCCACCATACCGGATCTTTATCAAGCTTCGAGTTCAACTTCGAGTAAAGAAAAGGTGCAGACCACTAGTTCCAAAGAAGAAAAGACGGCGACTTCTGTGTCTGATGCACCCGAGATCATTACGGTCGATGTCAAAGGAGCCGTCAAACAACCAGGTGTCTATGAGTTGCGCTCCAATAGCAGAGTCTACGATGCCATCTATAAGGCGGGTGGGATGACAGCAGATGCCAATAGCCAATCGGTCAACTTGGCGCAAAAACTCACCGATGAAGCAGTGATCTATGTTGCTAAAGAAGGGGAGGATGTTCCAGCACTTGGAAGTTCAGAAAGTCCTGCAACTTCGTCAGCGCCAGCAGAAAAAACAGGCAAGGTCCATTTAAATCGAGCGACCGAGTCAGATCTCCAGACAGTATCAGGCATTGGCCAGAAACGTGCCCAGGACATTATCGCCTATCGCGAAGCAAATGGTCCTTTTCGATCAGTGGATGATCTGAAGAATGTTTCAGGAATCGGAGAGAAAACACTGGAGAAACTAAGAGATGCTTTCACGGTGGATTAAAGACCTTCCTTTTTCGCTTATCCATCTCGCCTTTGTACTTCTATGGCTGTATTTTAGTATCTATCAACCATCTTGGCTTTCGATCAGCGGTCTAGTAGTAGTGGGAGTTTTAGCGGTTCATCACTATAAAGGGGATCGCTCAAGTTTGCTAGGTCTTGCTTTAGCAACCCTTTGTTTTGCGGCCTTCTTTGTCTTTCAGCGAATACAGGATCATCCAGTACAAGCAGAAAGTCAGCCCCCATCCCACTTACGCCTGATTCCAGATACCATCAAGATCAATGGGGACGCCCTGTCTTTTCGTGCTAAAAATCAGGGAAGGACCTACCAAGTCTTCTACACTTTAAAATCAGAAAAAGAAAAACAGCAGTGGCAAAGTCAAACCCGCTTGATGGAGTTGACATATAAAGGTGTTATAGAAGAACCAGAAGGGCAACGAAATTTTAGAGGATTTGACTACCGGTCTTATTTGGAAACACAGGGAATTCACTATCAAATAAAAATTGAAGCGATCCAATCTGCGGTTCCCATCCAAACGTGGAATGTTTTTGACTGGCTATCTCAATGGAGGCGCCAAGCCATTGTTTGGAGCAAGGAGCACTTTCCACAGCCGATGAACCAGTATATGACCGGCCTTCTTTTTGGTTATTTAGATACGGATTTTGAAGAGATGGATCAGCTTTACACGAGTTTGGGAATCATCCATTTATTCGCCTTATCTGGGATGCAGGTCGGCTTTTTCATTAATGGGATCCGAAAAGTTCTCTTACGCCTAGGGATCTTGCAAGAAACAGTCGATATTTTGATGGTTCCAATTTCTTTGGTGTATGCTGGCTTGACCGGTTTTTCAGTTTCAGTGGTTCGCAGTCTCTTGCAGAAGATCCTCTCTCAAAAGGGCATCCGAGGGATGGAGAATATGGCGATGACCTTGATGCTCTTAATGCTGCTTGTGCCCAAGTTTCTCCTGACAGCTGGAGGGGTCTTGAGTTGTGCCTATGCCTTTATTTTGACCTTGGTAGATACCAGTTCTTATTCAGGACTGAAAAAGCTACTAGTGGAAAGTTTCTGGATTAGCCTGGGGATTTTGCCCCTTTTGACCTATTACTTTAGTGTCTTTCAACCGTGGTCACTCCCTTTAACCTTCCTCTTTTCTTTCTTATTTGACCTTGTCCTTCTTCCAGGTTTAACGGTGCTATTTATCTTATCGATTCTAAAGCCCCTTACAATTTTTAACAGTTTCTTTCTTCTCATAGAGGAGTGTATTCGTTGGATTTCAAAGCTCACGTCGCTACCTTTGGTATTTGGTCAGCCGACGGGACCAGCTCTGATCGCTCTCTTCCTTCTTTTAGGGATCTTGTATGATCTTCGAAAGCAAAAAAAACGTCGTTTCCTGTTAATAGGCATGATTCTACTCATCTTTTGTTGGACCAAGCATCCTTTAGAAAATGAGATTACCATGGTGGATATCGGTCAAGGAGACAGTATCTTTTTACGCGATTGGAAAGGAAGAACCATATTGATTGATGTCGGAGGACGCGTCACTTTTAAAAGTGGAGACAAGTGGCAAGAGCGCAGTCAATCTGCCAATGCAGATCGAACCTTGATTCCTTATCTCAAGAGTCGAGGTGTTGGAAAACTCGATGCTTTGGTCTTGACTCATACAGACCAGGACCATATGGGCGATATGGTGGAGGTTGCCAAACAAATCCCAGTTAAAAAAGTGTATGTCAGTCCAGGTAGTCTCACCAATTCTCAATTTCGAGAGAAATTGAAACAGCTTCATAGTCCGATTAAAGTAGTCCAGAGAGGAGATCAACTACCTATTTTTGATGATCATCTAGAAGTCTTATCCCCTGATGAAGTGGGGGATGGTAAAAATGATGATTCGATTGTCCTCTATGGACAGTTCTATCAGAAACGATTTTTGTTCACAGGTGATTTGGAAGAAGCTGGAGAGAAAAAACTATTGAAAAACGATCCACAATTACAAGTAGATGTCTTGAAAGTAGGCCACCACGGTTCTAAAGGTTCCTCTAGTGATGTGTTTTTAGATCAGTTACATCCTCAGTTGGCCTTGATCTCTGTTGGAAAGAAAAATCGCTACCAGCATCCCCATAAAGAATTACTCGATCGTCTAGAGGAACGATCTATTTCTTATCTTCGTACCGATGAAAGGGGAGCGATTCGCTTGATTGGATGGGACCATTGGAGGGTAGAAACGGTCCGCTAGAGACGAGGAGAGGTTTGCTTTCTATGCTGAAAATTGCTATTATAGAAAGTGAAATCAATGTAAAGGTAGAATCGTATGAACGCATTTAAGCAATTTTGGATACAGTATGCAGATTTTTCAAGTAAGACCAGTCGGGCCCATTTTTGGCTAGCTTTTTTCTGGAATTCCCTGATTTCTTTGCCTCTTTGGGTTTTTTACATCGTGACCTCTTTATCCCATCAAAATGCTCAAGAAACGCTCAATTTTTCAACTGTTCATTCTAAGACAGGTTTATGGGCGCTCGCTTTCTTAGCGTTCTTTTACTTCCTCATTTTGGTACCCAGTCAAGCCATTTGTGTGCGTCGCTTGCGGGATGCTGGGATTCATTGGTCTTGGATTTTTTTGAACCTTGGTCCGGTTCTGCTCTATTTGTTGACGGGTCTAGATATTTTCCTATTTCTCTGGGTAATTACAGTTATTTCCCTCTTGATTCTCATGATGCTTCCAGGGAAAAACACCTTCCCACAACCAGTAGAAACTCCTATGGGAGTGGCTTCTGAACCACAGGTCACAGCGACAGGGGGGAGCTTTGGAGGAAACTCGTTTGAGCAAATTCCTAATTTTGTAGCAGCACCTGATTTGTCTGATGAAAAACCACCATTGGAACAAAAAATGGCTGCTGAACACGAAATCCACTAAACTGATAGAGATAAGAGAGTTTCATGCAAGCAATTACCGACACTAAACATCTGACGGTTCAAACTCTGCCTCCTATTCTTGTCTTGACGGGTGAGGATGTAGGTCAATTTGAATGGTTAAAAAAAGACATTTTAAAAAAAATAGGCTATGATACTTCAGATTTGAATTATTCTTATTTTGATATGAAGGAAGCCTCCTATGCTGAGGTCGAGCTGGATTTGGTCAGTCTTCCCTTTTTTGCAGATGAAAAAATCGTGATTTTGGATCACTTATTGGATTTGACCACTGCCAAAAAACGCAATTTAACCGATGAAGATCTGAAGCAATTTGAAAATTATCTGGAAAATCCTTCTGAATCGACCCGTTTGGTGATATTTGCAGAAGGAAAATTAGATAGTAAGCGCCGCTTGGTCAAACTCCTAAAACGGGATGCCCAGATCATTGAAGCAACAACACCTAAAGAGCAAGATTTAAAGCGTTATTTTGCAAGTCAGGCCCAAGAATTGGGCTTACACTTTGTGGGCGATTCCTTGGACCAGCTGCTCTTAAAATCTGGCTATGATTTTGGAGAGTTACAGAAGAATCTCGCTCTATTGCAGGCTTATAAAGAAGATGGTCAGATTACCCTCCAAGATATCGAGGAGGTTGTTCCAAAGTCCTTGCAAGATAATATTTTTGATCTGACACAGATGATTCTCAAAGGCCAAATCGATCAAGCCCGGAATTTGGTTAAGGATCTTCGCCTACAAGGTGAAGATGAGATAAAATTGATCGCTATTTTGTTGGGGCAATTCCGAATGTTTTCTCAGGTTAAAATTTTCTCAGAAGAAGGCCAAACTGAAAGCCAAATTGTAGCGAACTTGTCGGACTTGTCAGGACGCAAGGTCAATCCTTATCAGGTGAAGTTTGCCTTACGGGATAGCCGCAGGCTTACTCTGTCCTTTTTGAAGCAAGCTATGATGACCTTCATCGAGACGGATTATGCGATTAAAAGTGGAACATATGAAAAAGACTACTTATTTGATTTGGCCCTGTTGAAAGTAGCGAATAGCGTCTAACGATGAATGAAATCGCAAGCAGATTAGTTGAATAATTTAGCTGTTTGCGTTATCATCAAGTCAGTAATAAAGAAAAGAGGACCATAAAATGGCTATCATTTTACCAGAATTACCATATGCTTATGATGCATTGGAACCTTATATCGATGAAGAAACCATGCATTTGCACCATGATAAACACCATCAAACATATGTAAACAATGTGAATGCAGCTCTTGAAAAACATCCTGAAATTGGAGAAGACCTTGAAAGCTTGTTAGCTGATGTTGAATCCATTCCAGCTGACATTCGCCAAGCTGTGATCAACAATGGTGGTGGTCATTTGAACCACGCTCTTTTCTGGGAATTGATGACTCCAGAACAAACAGCTCCTTCAGCAGAACTTGCTGCAGCGATTGATGCTACATTTGGTTCATTTGAAGACTTCAAAGCAGCCTTCACAGCAGCAGCAACGACACGTTTTGGTTCTGGCTGGGCATGGTTGGTTGTTAACAAAGAAGGCAAACTCGAAGTGACTTCAACAGCAAACCAAGATACACCAATCTCTGAAGGTAAAACACCAATCCTTGGTTTGGATGTTTGGGAACATGCCTACTACGTGAAATACCGTAACGTACGTCCTGACTACATCAAAGCTTTCTTCTCAGTGATCAACTGGAATAAAGTTAATGAATTGTTTGCAGCAGCAAAATAATAAAATGAAGGAATCTATAAGAGCAAGTATTGGCACTTATAGATTTTTTGTTTGCATCCGGAAAATCGGAGTATAATTTCTTGCGTTTGGTCAGGAAAATGATACACTAGTAGGAGTGTGTCTTACTTGTCTGAAGCCTGGTTTGAAGGGCCTAGGCAAGGAAAAGATAAACCTTAAAATGAAAACTGAAACATTCAGGGAGAAATGAAATGACTAGTATTACCATTACCAAAGGAGCCGTTGAGACGCCTATCTATTTGCGGATGTTGAATCGTCATGGCTTGATTGCAGGTGCAACAGGAACAGGAAAAACGGTTACGCTCAAGGTCCTAACAGAAAAATTAAGCAAAGAAGGCATTCCGGTCTTTCTAGCCGATATCAAGGGAGATTTATCTGGCTTAGCCAAAGCCGGGCAATGGACGCCAAAACTGGAAGAACGCTACAAGCTTCTTGGGATCACAGATCCGTTTGAGCCACAAGCTTTCCCTGTTCGATTGTGGGACGTCTTTGGCCAAGCTGGTCATCCTGTTCGTGCGACTGTCGAAGGGATGGGGTCATTGCTTCTGTCTCGTCTGCTTGATTTGAATGAAACCCAATCAGGAATTCTCGCAATTGTCTTTAAAGTGGCCCAAGAGAAAGATTGGCCCTTGATTGATTTGAAGGACCTGCAAAGCCTTTTAAAGGAAGTCTATGAACACAGTTCAGACTATTCGGCCCAATATGGCAATATCACCAAACAATCTGTCGGAGCCATCCAAAGAAGTCTCTTGGTTCTCGAAGAAGAAGGAGCAGACCAGTTTTTCGGAGAGCCCGCACTTGATTTAAATGACTTCATGCAACTTGATGCATCTGGTCGTGGTTATATCAATATTCTTTCGGCTACAAAGCTCTTTCATTCACCAAAATTGTACTCAACCTTTTTGATTTGGATGCTGTCTCGTCTCTTTGAAACACTTCCAGAGGTTGGGGATCCTGAAAAGCCAAAACTGGTCTTCTTCTTTGATGAAGCGCATCTCCTCTTTAAGGATGCAAGCAAGCTCTTTCTTGAGAAGGTCGAGCAAGTGGTACGCCTGATTCGTTCGAAGGGTGTAGGGATTTACTTTATTACCCAGAATCCTCAAGATCTTCCAGAATCTGTTTTGGCACAGCTTGGAAATCGTGTTCAGCATGCACTTCGAGCTTATACACCCAAAGAAATGAAGGCCATCAAGGTGGCTGCCCAAAGTTTTCGTCCAAATCCAGATTTTGATACAGAAACAGTGATCACAGAGTTAGGGACAGGGGAAGCCTTGGTTTCTTTCCTCAATGAAAAGGGACAGCCTAGTGTAGTTGAGCGTGCTTATATTCTCTCTCCTCAATCGAGTTTTGACCTCTTAAATGAGAGTGAACAATTGGCCTTGATCACGACATCGCCTTTCCATCAAAAGTATGCGACGACGATTGATCGAGAATCTGCCTATGAAAAATTAGCAGCTAAAGCAAGCAAGGAAGCAAAAGAAAAAGAGCAAAAAGAAGCAGAAAAGGAAGAGGCTGCAGCAGATAAGGCGGCTCAAAAACGTAGTCCAGGTCGTCCAAGAAAATCTAGTCTTGAAAAGGCAAAAGATTCCTTCTTGAGTTCCTTATTCCGGACGATTGCGCGTGAGATCGCTAAGCTAATTATGGGCTCTTTTAAACGGAAATAACCCTTTTATGAAAAGAAAAAAACTTTTTAAAAAGAAACCGTTTTCTCTTTCTGATAATTCTTGTTATTTTCAGTAGAATCTTTTATAATTAATCTCGTATGAAAAAATATTTTAATCTACGCTCGATCATGATTGCGGTCAGTATTTTATTGTGCTTAGTGGGAACAAGCGCACTGGGCTACTTGCATGTTACGCAACCAACAGCATCAGCAATTGAAAAAAAAGCAAAGAAAACAAAAGAAGCAAAAGAACAAGATATCGAAAAGTCTACCCCTGAGACGAAAAAACCGCGTGTCAAATCTCCTGAAGCTAAGCAAGCAGTAGTAGATGCAGACATGGGAACGATGAGCGCTTATGGCCTTGTCTATGATTATGCTAATAAAGGTTTAGTAGAGGTTGTCCAGGATTTCCTAGCAGAAAGTGGAATTGATCCGTCACAAGTTGCCTTCACGTATCGCAATGCCATTACAGGAGAGCAATTTGCCATGAATGATCTTCAACCAATGACGGCAGGTAGTACCTATAAGCTACCGTTGAACATGTTGGTGGTGGATGAAGTCGCAAAGGGCAAACTCAATTTAACAGACCGGTTTGACATTACCAATACTTACTATGAATATGTAGGAGAGCATGACAATTACGTTGCTGCCTTTGATGGAGCCATGTCTATTCCTGATATGCAGCGCTATTCATTGGTTTACTCTGAAAACACCCCAGCCTATGCTTTGGCAGATCGTTTAGGGGGGATGGAGCAAGCGCGTAAGTTGTTCAGTCGCTATGGTCAATCTCGTTCACCAGAGGTTAAAACCTTTAGCGAAGATAATAAAACGACAACGGATTATTACATCCATGTCTTGGAATATCTTTGGAATCATCAAGAAAAATATGCAGATTTACTAGAACTGATCGGGGAGTCTTTCCCAGGTGAGTACTATAAAAAATTCTTGCCAGATTTGGTGATTCAACAAAAACCAGGATATGTTGCTGAAGCACTTAATGTGGATGCGATTGTCCGTGAATCGACTCCTTATTTGGTTGCTATCTACACTGCAGGACTTGGAGGGACGACTCCAGAAAGTTCTGAAATCAGTGGCGTTGGTCTTTATCAATTAGGGCAACTGGCTTATGTTATCAATGAATGGCATCGTGTCAATATGAATGAATAATCGACAAAAGGTCTGAGTTTTGCTCAGGCCTTTTATTCTATCAAAGTAGGATGAAATTCACTTGGTGTTTCGAATTACTTTTCTGTTCTAAAGAGACTTCTTTCCCTTTTCTATAAAAAGTATGTTATACTACTAATAGTAATAAGAGGAAGTATAGACATGATTACAAAGGAAGATTACCAGTTGCTCCGCTCGCATCCAGCCTTTTCTGCGCTACCAGTGGAGCTATTTGATAAATTAGCTGTTGAAATTCATGCCAGGGATATCCCTAAAGGACAAATTTTATTTTATGCAGGAGATAGGCGGGAGCGCATTTTTCTTCTGACAAAAGGCTTTGCTCGTATTGAGCAATTTGATTCGTCTGACCAATTCTCCTATATGGATTATATTAAGAAGGGGGCTCTGTTCCCTTATGGTGGGATGTTCCAGGATGAGCGCTATCACTATACAGCCAGTGCAGTAACAGACTTGCGTTGTTTCGTCATCCCTGTTAATCTCTATGACTTGTATGCCCAAGAGAGCAAGGAGCAGTTGCTCTTTCTTACGAGAAAGCTCTCCTCTATTTTAAAATTTCAGGAGTTACGGCTGCGTAATGTTGTAACAGCCAGTGCCAGTGAGCGTGTCATTCAATCGTTAGCGATTCTTTGCAAGGATTATGAAGCCCTTGGGAATCAGCTCCCATTTCCAATCAGCATGAAGGAAATGGCCAAGTTGGCCGCAACAACACGAGAAACGGTTAATCAAGTTTTAAAGAAATTAATGGATTCTCAAAAGATACAGTATGAGAGAAAGCAATTAAGATTTATAGACAGCAGCTACTTTTTAAAGAGTTTTGAAGAGATCGACTAATAGTTGATCTTTTTTTAATTTTACAAAAAAATATATATTCATAAAAATAATATTAAGGATAAAATATGCAAAGAAAACGCTTCATATTAACTAAAATATAAGAATCATTCAAAAAAATGCCAAATTCTTTGCTTTTGGAAAGTAGAATCCTTTGTGAAAACGGTACCAACTGGTGATAAAATAAAACCTGTAAACGGGATTAGGTAACACTAAACCGCAAGAAAAAGGAGGACTATAGATGTCTACACACCCAATTCATGTTTTCTCAGAAATTGGAAAACTGAAAAAAGTTTGTTTGCACCGTCCAGGTAAAGAGTTGGAAAACTTGATGCCTGACTATCTTGAACGTCTTCTTTTTGATGATATTCCATTCTTGGAAGATGCTCAAAAAGAACACGACGCATTTGCTGAAGCACTTCGTAACGAAGGAATCGAAGTACTTTATCTTGAACAGTTAGCTGCTGAGTCATTGACTTCTCCAGAAATTCGCGATCAGTTCATCGAAGAATACCTTGAAGAAGCGAACATTCGTGGACGCCAAACAAAAATTGCGATCCGTGAATTGCTTCACAGCATTGAAGACAACCAAGAATTGGTTGAAAAAACAATGGAAGGGG
>ERZ1699232.488-NODE-488-length-10697-cov-3.094797_pt1 | contig 10697 bp, 4 predicted proteins | sample MGYA00581529_ERZ1699232 | MGnify/ENA primary metagenome ERZ1699232 (study PRJEB42319, sample SAMD00040335) | human oral metagenome | material: saliva | host: Homo sapiens | study: EMG produced TPA metagenomics assembly of PRJDB4115 data set (Metgenomic analysis of...
CACGCCTACCGCGTTTCCAACACGGCCTCTTAAGCCTCTTGAGTAATCTTCCAATAGTTACTAACCTAGTCTACCATAAAGCCTTCTTTCTTGCAAATTTATTTAAAAACTGAAGAAGCTTTGACAGAAAATGAAAGAAAATGATAAAAAATGCTTGACTTTGATTTTTTTTGTGATAGAATGATTAATGTAATCGTTAACAGGAGGTGAGTAGATGCTAAAAACCGAGAGGAAAAAGTTAATTTTAGAAGAACTAAGAAAACACAAAGTCGTTTCTCTAGAGAAATTAGTAGGCTTGCTAGATACTTCAGAATCCACAGTTAGACGTGATTTAGATGAATTGGAGTCTGAAAATAAACTTCGTCGAGTGCATGGAGGAGCAGAGTTGCCTCACTCCTTGCAAGAAGAAGAAACCATTCAAGAAAAATCTGTCAAAAACCTTCAAGAGAAAAAGTTGATTGCTCAAAAAGCAGCTTCCCTCATCAAAGAAAAAGATGTTATCTTTGTGGATGCAGGAAGTACGACAGCCTTTCTCATTAAGGAATTGGAGCGAAAAGACATTACAGTGGTAACCAATTCCATTCACCATGCGGTTCAATTAGTGGATAAGCAAATCCCAACAGTCATTATCGGTGGTGGAGTCAAGATGACAACGGATGCCAGTATCGGAGGAGTAGCTCTCAATCAGATTAACCAACTGCACTTTGATCGTGCCTTTATTGGAATGAATGGTGTAGATGAAGGTTACTTTACAACTCCAGATATGGAGGAGGGAGCCGTCAAGCGTGCTATCTTAGAAAATGCTAAACAGACATATGTTCTAGCAGATTCATCCAAGATTGGTCAGTCTTGTTTTGCTAAGGTAGCTCCTATAAAACGAGCTATTGTCATTACAAGCAAGGGTCACGAGCTCTTGCCAGCTATCAAAGAGAAAACGGAGGTAATAGAAGTATGATTTATACAGTCACACTCAATCCATCTATAGACTACATTGTCCGTTTGGACAAAGTGGAAGTTGGTAGTGTCAATCGTATGGATAGTGATGATAAATTTGCTGGTGGTAAAGGTATCAATGTTAGCCGTGTCTTGAAGCGTTTGGATATTCCAAATACAGCGACAGGTTTCATCGGAGGCTTTACTGGAAAATTTATCACAGATACTTTAGCTGAAGAACAAATTGAAACGCAATTTGTCCAAGTGGCAGAAGATACGCGTATCAATGTTAAGATTAAAGCCGACCAAGAAACAGAAATCAATGGGACAGGACCTAATGTTGAGCCCGAACAACTTGAAGAGTTAAAAGCCATTCTTTCAAGTCTGACAGCAGAAGATACAGTTGTATTTGCGGGTTCAAGTGCTAAAAACTTAGGCAATGTCATCTATAAGGATTTGATTGCCTTGACGCGTCAGACAGGCGCTCAAGTAGTCTGTGACTTTGAAGGTCAGACCTTGATTGATAGTTTGGATTATCAACCACTTTTGGTCAAACCAAATAATCATGAACTTGGAGCTATTTTTGGAGTGAAACTCGAAAGCTTAGATGAGATTGAAAAATACGCTCGAGAGTTGCTGGCTAAAGGTGCTCAAAACGTGATTATCTCTATGGCTGGTGATGGTGCCCTTCTGGTAACATCCGAGGGAGCCTACTTTGCTAAACCAATCAAGGGAACCGTGAAAAACTCAGTTGGTGCTGGTGACTCTATGGTTGCTGGATTTACAGGTGAGTTTGTCAAATCAAAAGACGCAGTAGAAGCCTTCAAATGGGGAGTGGCTTGTGGAACAGCAACTACATTTTCAGATGATTTAGCAACTGCAGCATTTATTAAAGAAACTTATGAAAAAGTTGAGGTAGAAAAAAGATGAAAATTCAAGATTTATTGAGAAAAGATGTCATGTTGCTTGATTTGCAAGCAACTGAAAAAACAGCAGCTATCGAAGAAATGATTCATAGCTTGGTTGAACACGGATACGTGACAGATTTTGAAACCTTTAAAGAAGGAATCTTAGCGCGTGAAGCTTTGACTTCTACAGGCTTGGGCGACGGTATCGCTATGCCACACAGCAAAAATGCTGCTGTTAAGGAAGCAACAGTTCTCTTTGCTAAGTCAAACAAGGGTGTTGACTACGAAAGTTTAGACGGACAAGCAACTGACCTCTTCTTTATGATTGCTGCTCCAGAAGGTGCCAATGATACTCACTTGGCTGCCTTGGCAGAATTGTCACAATATTTGATGAAAGACGGATTTGCTGATAAACTTCGTCAAGTAACATCAGCTGATCAAGTCATTGAACTCTTTGACCAAGCTTCAGAAAAAGCTCAAGAACCAGTTCAAGCTCCTGCAAATGAATCTGGTGACTTTATCGTAGCAGTTACAGCTTGTACAACAGGAATTGCCCACACATACATGGCCCAAGAAGCTCTTCAAAAAGTGGCTGCGGAAATGGGTGTTGGTATCAAGGTTGAAACCAACGGTGCAAGTGGTGTTGGCAACAAATTGACAGCAGAAGATATCCGCAATGCCAAAGCTGTTATCATCGCTGCAGATAAAGCAGTTGAGATGGATCGTTTCGATGGTAAACCATTGGTGAACCGTCCAGTTGCAGATGGTATTCGTAAGACAGAAGAGTTGATCAACTTGGCTCTTTCTGGCAATGCTGAAGTATATCGTGCTGCTAATGGAGCGCAAGCTTCAACAGCATCTAATGAAAAACAAAGTCTAGGTGGTGCCTTCTACAAACACTTGATGAGTGGTGTATCCCAAATGTTGCCATTCGTTATTGGTGGTGGTATCATGATTGCCCTCGCCTTCTTGATTGATGGTGCTTTGGGGGTTCCAAATGAGAGCCTTGGAAATCTTGGTTCTTACCATGAACTCGCTTCTATGTTCATGAAAATTGGTGGTTCTGCCTTTGGTTTAATGCTTCCAGTATTTGCAGGATATGTTGCTTACTCAATCGCTGAAAAACCAGGTTTGGTAGCCGGTTTCGTAGCTGGTGCTATCGCTAAAGAAGGTTATGCCTTTGGTAAAATCCCTTACGCTCAGGGTGGTGAAGCAACTTCAGCTCTTGCAGGAGTATCATCAGGTTTCCTTGGAGCCCTCGTAGGTGGATTTATCGCAGGTGCCTTGGTGCTCTTGGTTAAGAAATACGTGAAGGTTCCTCGCTCACTTGAAGGTGCTAAATCAATCCTTCTCTTGCCACTTTTTGGAACAATCTTGACAGGCTTTGTCATGCTAGCTGTTAATATCCCAATGGCCGCAATCAACACTGGTATGAACAACTTCCTTGGTGGTCTTGAAGGTGGATCAGCTGTCCTTCTTGGAGTCGTTCTTGGAGGAATGATGGCTGTCGATATGGGTGGACCTGTCAATAAAGCAGCCTACGTCTTTGGTACTGGTACTCTTGCAGCAACAGTGGCAACAGGTGGTTCAGTAGCCATGGCAGCAGTTATGGCTGGAGGAATGGTTCCACCACTTGCAATCTTTGTGGCAACACTTCTCTTCAAGAATAAATTTACCAAAGAAGAACGTAACTCTGGTTTGACGAACATCGTTATGGGCTTGTCATTCATCACTGAAGGTGCGATTCCATTTGGTGCAGCTGACCCAGCTCGTGCTATCCCAAGCTTCATCCTTGGTTCAGCGGTAGCAGGTGGACTCGTTGGTCTTGCAAATATCAAACTCATGGCTCCTCACGGAGGAATCTTCGTTATCGCCCTTACTTCAAATGCTCTTCTCTATCTTGTCTCTGTCTTGGTAGGAGCACTTGTCAGTGGTGTCGTTTACGGTTACCTACGTAAACCTATAGAAAAATAATCACAAACACATTTAAATGACTGAACACAAAAGTGTGCAGTCATTTTTTAACCCCTCGAAAAGTTTCTGAAATATGATATAATAGAAGCATGGCAAACAAGAATACAACTAAAACAAGACGAAGACCGTCTAAAGCAGAATTGGAAAGAAAACAAGCGATTCAACGAATGTTGATTTCCTTAGCTTTGGCTATTTGTTTAATTTTTGCTACTCTTAAATGGGGAGCTGTCGGAATCACTGTTTATAACCTGATTCGCTTACTCGTAGGGAGTTTAGCATACTTAGCTATTTTCTCTCTCTTGATTTATCTATTCTTCTTTAAATGGATTCATAAACAAGAAGGCTTGCTAGCAGGTTTCTTCTTTATTTTTGCAGGCTTGCTCCTCATCTTTCAAGCTTATCTTGTCTGGAAGCTTAGCATGGCAAATGCTGTTTTTCAAGGAACGATTGGACAAATCTTTAAAGATTTAACCAGTTTTCAAGTAACAAGTTTTGCAGGGGGAGGCTTGTTAGGGGTAGGTCTCTACATTCCGGTAGCCTTTTTGTTCTCAAACATCGGTACCTATTTCATCGGGGCAATCTTAATCCTAATCGGAGCTCTTTTAATGAGTCCATGGTCTATCTATGATATTGCTGATTTTCTTTCAGCTCGATTTGCTATCTGGATGGAACGCCGTGAACAGAAAAAACAAGAGCGCTTTATCAAGCGTGAAGAGGAAAAGGCGCGAAGAGAAGCAGAAGAGCAAGCAAGACTTGAAAAAGAAAGAGAAGAGCAGGCTTTGCTTGACATGCAGCCTGTAGATATGGAAACTGGAGAAATCTTATCAGACGAACCACTGCAAGAATTTCCTCCACTTCCAGAGGAGGAATGGGTAGAACCTGAGATTATTCTCCCGCAAGCTGATTTTGATTACCCTGAAGAAGGAGACTATCCAGAGGAAGAAGTTTTCTCTGAAGAAGATGATGATGACGAAGAGGTTGAAGTAGATTTTTCTGCTAAAAAGACCTTGGAGTATAAGCTTCCAAGCTTGCAACTCTTTGCACCAGATAAACCAAAAGATCAGTCAAAAGAAAAGAAAATCGTTAGAGAAAATATTAAAATTTTGGAAGAGACCTTCGCAAGTTTTGGTATTAAAGTAACGGTTGAAAGAGCAGAAATTGGACCATCTGTTACCAAGTATGAAGTTAAACCTGCAGTTGGTGTCCGTGTCAACCGTATTTCAAACCTAGCAGACGACTTGGCTCTCGCCTTGGCTGCTAAAGATGTCCGTATCGAAGCACCGATTCCTGGGAAATCCTTGGTAGGTATCGAAGTTCCTAACTCGGAAATTGCAACTGTATCCTTCCGTGAGCTTTGGGAACAATCTCAAACAAAACCTGAAAATCTTTTAGAAATTCCTCTTGGGAAAGCAGTCAATGGTACGGCTCGTAGTTTTGATTTGGCTAAAATGCCTCACTTGCTAGTGGCCGGTTCTACAGGTTCTGGTAAATCCGTTGCAGTTAATGGAATCATCGCAAGTATTTTGATGAAGGCCCGCCCTGACCAGGTTAAGTTTATGATGGTGGACCCTAAGATGGTTGAGCTTTCAGTATACAACGATATCCCTCATCTCTTGATTCCAGTTGTGACCAACCCTCGTAAGGCCAGCAAGGCTTTGCAAAAAGTCGTTGATGAGATGGAAAACCGCTACGAACTATTTGCTAAGGTTGGCGTTCGAAATATTGCCGGTTTCAATGCTAAAGTTGAGGAATTCAACGCTCAATCAGAGTACAAACAAGTACCCCTACCTTTAATCGTCGTGATTGTGGATGAGTTGGCTGACCTCATGATGGTTGCCAGCAAGGAAGTAGAAGATGCTATTATCCGTCTCGGACAGAAGGCGCGTGCGGCTGGTATTCATATGATCCTTGCAACTCAGCGTCCTTCGGTTGATGTTATCTCTGGTTTGATTAAGGCAAATGTGCCGTCTCGTGTGGCTTTTGCAGTTTCTTCGGGAACAGACTCACGGACGATTTTGGATGAAAATGGTGCAGAGAAATTGCTTGGTCGAGGGGATATGCTCTTTAAACCAATTGATGAAAACCATCCTGTTCGTCTCCAAGGTTCCTTTATCTCAGATGATGATGTGGAACGCATCGTAAACTTCATTAAGGCTCAAGCTGATGCTGATTATGATGAAAGCTTTGACCCAGGAGAAGTATCTGAGACAGAAGGTGAGTATGGTTCTAGCGATGATGCTGGAGATCCTCTCTTTGAAGAAGCAAAAGCTCTTGTCATCGAGACACAAAAAGCAAGTGCATCCATGATTCAACGCCGTCTTTCAGTTGGATTTAACCGAGCCACTCGATTGATGGAAGAATTAGAGATGGCTGGAGTTATTGGTCCTGCTGAAGGGACAAAACCTCGAAAAGTATTGCAACAATAAATTGTTTGAAAATAGAATAAAAATTCAAGAAATTACCTTTCTAAAATCGGGAAAATCTACTCTAATTTTTCGAAGGTGATTTCTTTTTTTACACCTATGATTATAGGTGTTCTTGTAGTAAAAAGACTTTCAGGTTGGTCCGAAAATTAGATTTTACTTTTACTAATTTTAACTAATATAGTATTGATTTTTAAACTAGTTTTTGATATATTAAAATGGCATAAGAAATATTTATATGTTTAAAAAATAAGCGAAAAAAATGAAGGGAGTTATTTTTTTAAAATAAATTGCAAACGCTTACTTTTTAAGCAGGAAGGAATAAAAAATAATGGATAAAAGGTTATTTGAAAAACGTTGTAAATATAGTATTCGGAAATTTTCATTAGGTGTTGCTTCTGTTGTCATTGGTGCTACATTCTTTGGAACAAGTACTGTTTTAGCAGATACAGCCCAAACTGGTTCTACTGCAAATATGCCAGCTGATTTAGCAGCAGCTCTGGCAAATGCAAAAGATGATAATGGACATGATTTTGAAGCACCAAAACCTGGAGAAGACCAAGGTTCTCCTGAAGTTACCGAAGGACCAAAAACTGAGGAAGAATTACTAGAGAAAGAAAAAGAAGTTGCAGCAAGTTCAGCAACTGAAAATGAACTTCCAAAAGATTTGCGTGAAAAACTCGATAAGGCTGAAGATAGTGGACATTCTGCTTCAAAAGATGATTTAGCAAAAGAAGATAAAAGTTTAGTTCCAGAAGATGTTGCTAAAACAAAAAACGGTGAATTGAATTACGGTGCGACTGTTGAAATTAAGAGCGATGCTGGGACTGGTAGTGGGATTGTTATCGGAGAAAATCTTGTTTTATCAGTATCTCATAACTTTATCAAGGATGTTCCGGATGGCAACAATCGTAAGGTAGCAGACAATATCGAAAGCGATAAAGATGTTTATACTGTATCTTATGAAGGTGCACCAGACGTTAAGTTTAGTAAAAATGATGTAAAACACTGGGACCGTGAAGGCTTCCTAAAAGGTTATAAGAATGACTTAGCCATTGTCAAACTTCGCAGTCCACTTGCAAATGCTCCAGTTGAAGTTGCGGATAAACCATCAACTATCAAGACAGGAGATAAGGTACATGTATTTGGCTATCCAAAAGGAGAGCTTGATCCAATCCTTAATACCACTGTCGAAGATATTAATGACCATGGAGAGGGCGTTCGTGGAATTAGTTACCAAGGAAGTGAACCTGGTGCCAGTGGTGGCGGAATCTTTGATGAAAATGGAAAATTAATTGGGATTCATCAAAACGGTGTATCTGGTAAACGTAGTGGTGGTATTCTTTTCTCACCTGCTCAATTAGAGTGGATTCAAAACTATATCAAAGGTATTGAAACAACTAAACCAGCGGGTCTAGATGCACTTGATAAACAAGTTGAAGATAAAGAAGAAAAACCAAAAGAGGACAAACCTCAGGAAGAAAAACCAGTTGAAAACAAACCAGCTGAGAATAAACCAGCTGAGAACAAACCAGCGGAAAACAAACCGGCTGAAACAAAAGAAGTTAAACCAGAATGGAAAACTGTTGATAAGAAGGAACAACAAGGAACAGTAGCAATTCGTGAAGAAAAAGGTGTTCGATACAATCAACTAGCTTCAACAGCTCAAAATGATAACGGCAAAAATCCAGCCTTGTTTGAAAAAGAAGGTTTGACAGTTGACGCTAATGGGAATGCTACAGTTGATTTAACCTTCAAAGAAGAATCTGAAACTGGCAAATCTCGTTTTGGTGTCTTCATGAAATTTAAAGATACTGATAACAATGTTTTTGTAGGTTATGATCAAGGTGGATGGTTCTGGGAATACAAGACAAATGGTAGTGGACTTTGGTACCAAGGTGGACGTGTTGCAGCACCGGTAAATGGATCAGAGAACCACTTGACAATCAGCCTTAAATCAGATGGACAGCTCAATGCTACTAACAATGATGTCAAACTTTTCGACACTCTTACCTTGCCTTCTGCAGTTAATGACAAATTAAAAGATGAGAAGAAGATTGTTCTTAAAGCTGGAACATACAATAGTAGCGAAAGAACAATTGTAAACATTAAAACAGATGACCAAGAAGGGGTTAAAGCAGACCAAGAAGTTGCTGAAAAAGAAAAAGGCGATGAAGTTGATGATCGTAATGTGAAATACGATACAATTGAGTCTACTGTTTTGAAAGCAGTTATTGACCAAGCCTTCCCTCGTATTAAAGAATATGTCCTTAATGGCAACAAGCTTCCAGGTCAACTTCAACCAATTAATCAAGTTGTTATCAATAAGCATGCCGTAACTCCTGAAGTTACCTATAAAAAAGTAAACGCAACAACTGCTGAGTATGAAATGAAACTCCGTGATGAGGAAAATCTCATCAATGCAGATATGACTGTTCGTTTACAAGTAGTGGGCAATCAACTTCACTTTGATGTGACTAAGATTGTCAACCATAACCAAGTAACACCAGGACAGAAGATTGATGATGAACGTAAATTACTTTCTTCAATCAGCTTCCTAGGAAATGCCTTGGTATCTGTTTCAAGTGACCAACCTGGAGCTAAGTTTGATGGGGCAACCATGTCAAACAATACTCACGTAAGTGGTGACGACCATATCGAAGTAACCAATCCAATGAAAGAATTGGCCAAAGGTTACATGTATGGATTTGTTTCAACAGATAAACTTGCTGCTGGTGTATGGAGCAACTCACAAAACAGTTACGGTGGTGGTTCTTATGACTGGACACGTTTGACAGCCTACAAGAACACTATTGGTAATGCTAACTACGTTGAAATCCATAGTTCTGAATGGCAATGGGAAAAAGCACACAATGGTATTGTCTTCCCAGCATATACTAAGGAACTTCCAAGTGCTAAAGTTGTCATCACAGAAGATGCCAATGCTGATAATAAAGTAGACTGGCAAGATGGTGCGATTGCATACCGTAGCATCATGAACAACCCTCAAGGTTGGGAAAAAGTAAAAAATATCACTGCATACCGTATCGCTATGAACTTTGGTTCACAAGCACAGAACCCATTCCTTATGACTTTGGATGGTATCAAGAAGATTAACCTCCATACAGATGGTCTTGGGCAAGGTGTCCTCCTTAAAGGTTACGGTAGTGAAGGACATGACTCAGGTCACTTAAACTACGCGGATATCGGTAAACGTATCGGTGGTACGGAAGACTTTAAAGCTCTTATTGAAAAAGCTAAGAAATATGGTGCCCACCTAGGTATCCACGTTAACGCTTCAGAAACCTATCCTGAATCAAAATACTTCAATGAAAATATCCTTCGTAAAAATGCTGACGGTAGCTATAGCTATGGTTGGAACTGGCTTGACCAAGGTATCAATATTGATGCAGCCTATGATTTGGCTCATGGACGTATAGCGCGTTGGGAAGAGTTGAAGAAAGAGTTGGGTGAAGGCCTAGACTTCATCTATGTCGACGTTTGGGGTAACGGTCAATCAGGAGACAACGGTGCTTGGGCAACTCACGTTCTTGCAAAAGAAATCAACCAACAGGGTTGGCGTTTTGCAATTGAGTGGGGCCATGGTGGTGAGTATGACTCTACCTTCCATCACTGGGCTGCAGACTTGACTTATGGTGGCTATACCAATAAAGGTATCAACAGTGCTATCACTCGCTTTATCCGTAACCACCAAAAAGATGCTTGGGTTGGTGATTACAGAAGCTATGGAGGTGCGGCTAACTACCCACTTCTAGGTGGATATAGCATGAAAGACTTCGAAGGCTGGCAAGGTCGTAGTGACTACAATGGTTATGTAACCAACTTGTTTGCCCACGATGTTATGACTAAGTACTTCCAACACTTCACTGTTAGCAAATGGGAAAATGGTAAACCAGTAACCATGACTGACAATGGTGGCACTTACAAGTGGACACCTGAGATGAAGGTTGAATTGGTCGATGAGGAAAACAACAAGGTAGTTGTTACTCGTAAATCTAATGATGTCAATAGCCCACAATACCGTGAACGAATTGTTACACTTAATGATCGTGTTATTCAGGATGGTTCAGCCTACTTGACTCCTTGGAACTGGGATGCCAATGGTAACAAGCTTACTGGTGACAAGGAAAAAATGTACTACTTCAATACTGAAAAAGGTGCAACAACTTGGACACTTCCTAGCGACTGGGCAAATGGTAAAGTTTACCTTTACAAACTAACAGACCAAGGTAAGACTGAAGAACAAGAAGTAGCTGTCAAAGATGGTAAGATTACCCTTGATCTACTAGCAAATCAACCTTATGTTCTTTATCGTTCTAGACAAACCAATCCTGAAATGGCATGGAGTGAAGGAATGCATATCTATGACCAAGGATTTAACAGTGAATCTTTAGATCATTGGAAGATTGAAGGTGATGCTTCTAAAGCGACAGTTGTT
>ERZ1699232.491-NODE-491-length-10659-cov-3.336403_pt1 | contig 10659 bp, 5 predicted proteins | sample MGYA00581529_ERZ1699232 | MGnify/ENA primary metagenome ERZ1699232 (study PRJEB42319, sample SAMD00040335) | human oral metagenome | material: saliva | host: Homo sapiens | study: EMG produced TPA metagenomics assembly of PRJDB4115 data set (Metgenomic analysis of...
CTCTTTAATTAACCCTTCCACATCAAGACGTGCTTCATATTGACGAGCCTTCTCCAGTTTCGGTTTTGTCTTAGGACTTGGCGGCGCAAACACCGTACAACAATCCTCAAACGGTTGAATCGATAACTCGAATGTATCAATTTCTTCAGCAACTTTAATAATATCGAGTTTATCCATTGTAGCTACTGGACGGATAATTGGTGTATTGGTCACATCATTAATCGCCACCATGCTATCTAATGTTTGAGAAGCCACTTGCCCCACTGATTCCCCATTGGCGATTGCAAGGGCTCGTGCATTTTCTCTAAGTTGATCCGTAATACGAAGCATGAAACGACGCATAATTGTCATTAAATATGCTTCCGGTACACTCTTCTTGATTTCCTCTTGGATTCTAGAAAATGGTACCGTTAAGAATTGAATACTTCCTCCAAAACGAGCAATTTTAGCTGCTAAGAGTTTTGTTTTTTCCAATGCCTGTGGACTTGTATACGGTGGACTTGCAAAGTGCACGCATTGGATTTCCATTCCCCGTTTCATCGCAAGATATCCAGCAACTGGTGAATCAATCCCCCCAGATAACATGAGCATCGCGCGACCACTTGTACCAACAGGAAGTCCACCTGCCCCTTGGATGGTCTTAAGACTCACCATTAAGTGCTCACGGCGAACATCAATACGAACTGTGATATCTGGTTGTTTCAATTGAACTTTAATCTCAGGAAAAGCTTCTAAAACAGCATCCCCTAAAAATAAGTTGATTTGATTTGTATCCATCTCGAATGTATGATCCGAGCGTTTTGTCATAATTTTAAACGTTTTACCTTCAAGATTTTCTTGGCTTAACAAATCAAGAACGACTTTCTTAGCCACTTCCATATCTTTCTCAATAATATATACTGGAGAAATCGATTGAATCCCGAAAATCGGTTTCACCTTTTCAATCACGGCTTCTTCAGGTGCTTCATGTAAATCTAAATACATAAAGTCATAATCTGGAATCACCTTAACTTGAGGGTAATCAACCAAAGCTTTTTTAATATTTGACGCTAATTTTTGTGTGAACATTTTTTTATTTCTACCCTTAGTAGAAAGTTCACCATAGCGAATCAAAATTCTAGTTTTCAACGGTTTCCTCCTTTTATTTTAAAAACGAAAATTGTTTCATTAACTGATGAAGAACATCAACAAACTGTTCGACTTCTTCTGTTGTATTGTCGTTTGAGAAGCTTACACGAACGGCTCCTGTCGCCCATTCTGTAGGAACATCCATCGCATATAAAGTGCTTGATGAATCTGCTTTTTTACTTGAACAAGCAGAGGTCGTAGAAATGTAAATACCATGGTTTTCAAAAGCGTGGACTAACACTTCCCCACGAACCCCTTTAATCGCAAAACAAAGAATGTGACTTGCTCCCTCTTCTGGCGAGAAGATGCGAATTTCTGGTTTTTTAGTCAGCTCATTCCAAAGTTGATTGCGAAGTTCTCCCGTAAGCGACTTTTCTTCTAAAGCCAACCGCAAAGACTTTGTTGTAGCCACAATGCCTGGAAGGTTTTCTGTCGTACTACGTTCCCCTTTTTCCTGACCTCCACCTGTTAAGAGCGCTTGGATTTTACGTCCAAACTTCTTATACAGAATTCCAACACCTCTTGGTCCATGGAATTTGTGCGCGGAAAGGCTCAACAAATCAATGCGTCCAATGCCTAGTAACTCACCTACACGTTCAACAGCTTGAACGGCATCCACATGAAAATGAATGGATGGGTATGCTTCTAACACATGGGATATTTCTGCAATTGGTTGAATTGCACCCACTTCATTATTAACAGCCATTACACTTACTAGAATCGTATCTTTACGAAGACTCTCTTTTAATTGTTCAACACTAATCATCCCTTTAGAATCGACATCTAAATAAGTGACTTCAAATCCGAAGCGTTCTAGTTGCTTACAAGTTTGAATGACTGACGGATGTTCAATTTTTGTGGTGATGATATGCTTCCCAAATACAGATTTCTCAAGAGCTGTTCCTTTAATGGCCCAGTTATTCGATTCAGTCCCTCCTGAGGTGAAGAAAATCTCCTCAGGTTGAACTGATAATAAACTGGCCACTTGTGCTCTTGCTTTTGTCAACACTTGGTAAGCATCGACTCCTAATTGGTGTAAACTCGATGGGTTTCCAAAGAACTTCTGGCTAACTTGAACATAGCTCGTTAATGCATCATCATAAATTTTTGTTGTTGCTGCATTATCAAAATAAATCATTCTACTATCCTTTCAAAATCCATTAGTTCGCAACGATGTTTACTAAACGTCCTGGGACGGCAATTACTTTTCGGATTGTTTTTCCTTCAATTGCAGATTTTACTGAATCATGCTCTTTTGCAAGTGACTCAAGGGCTGCAGCATCTGCGTTTGTTGGAACCATCACGCGAGCTTTAATTTTTCCATTTACTTGGAAAATGATTTCAACTTCGTCTTCCACTAATTTAGATTCATCGTAAGTTGGCCATGGTTCGTAGCTAATTGATTCTGTAAATCCGAATTTACTCCAGATTTCTTCAGCCATATGTGGTGCTAATGGCGCAATCAATTGTACAAGACCTTTCATGTAATCGAATGGCAATGCGTCTACTTTATAAGCTTCGTTAACGAAAATCATCATTTGAGAGATTGCAGTATTGAAATGCAACTCTTCGTAGTCTTCTGTCACTTTCTTCACTGTTTGATGGTACACTTTATCCAATTTACCATCATTTAGTTTTGTGATACGGTCACGCATCTTACCATTGTCGTCAATCATCAATCTCCAGAAGCGATCTAAGAACTTACGGCTACCCTCAAGTCCTTTTTCACTCCAACCAATCGATGCGTCAAGTGGTCCCATAAACATTTCATAGACACGTAATGTATCCGCACCATATTGACGAACAACATCATCAGGATTTACAACATTCCCTTTAGATTTAGACATTTTCTCGTTACCCTCACCAAGAATCATTCCTTGGTTAAATAATTTTTGGAATGGTTCTTGGTTTGGAACAACGCCTAAATCGTATAACACTTTATACCAGAAACGAGCATATAGTAAGTGAAGAACGGCATGCTCTGCACCACCAATATATAAATCAACTGGTAACCATTGTTTTACTTTCTCAGGATCTGCAAGTCTTTCTTTGTTATGTGGATCAACATAACGTACAAAGTACCATGAGCTTCCTGCCCATTGTGGCATTGTATTTGTTTCACGACGACCTTTCTTACCTGTTACAGGATCTGTTACATAAAGCCAGTCTTCAATTGCCGCAAGTGGGGATTCACCTGTACCACTAGGACGAATTTTATCTGTTTTTGGCAACACTAATGGCAATTCTGATTCTGGAACAGTCGTCATTGTGCCATCTTCCCAATGAATGACTGGAATTGGTTCACCCCAGTAACGTTGACGAGAGAACAACCAGTCGCGTAGACGATAACTTACTTTAGCTGCACCTACGCCGTTTTCTTCTAGCCATTCATTCATTTTTGCAATCGCATCAGCTTTATTCAATCCATCTAGGAAATCTGAATGAATATGCACACCGTCACCAGTGTATGCTTCTTCTTCGACGTTTCCGCCTTCGATGACTGGAATGATGTCTAATCCAAATACTTTAGCGAATTCGTAGTCGCGTTCATCGTGAGCTGGAACAGCCATGATCGCACCTGTACCATAAGTACTTAATACATAGTCTGCAATCCAGATTGGAATTTCTTTACCGTTCACTGGGTTAATCGCATATGCTCCAGTGAATACCCCAGTTTTCTCTTTAGAAAGTTCTGTACGTTCTAAGTCTGATTTTGTTGAAACAGCAGCAATATAAGCATCTACTGCTTCTTTTTGTTCAGGAGTGACAATCTTTTGAACTAATTCATGTTCTGGCGCTAATACATTGTAAGTCGCTCCAAATAATGTATCCGGACGTGTTGTGAAGACTTCGAAGCTTTCATCTGTTCCTTTAACGTTGAAACGAACTTGCGCCCCTTCTGAACGACCAATCCAGTTTCTTTGCATATCTTTAATGCTTTCTGGCCAATCCAACTTATCCAAATCTTCTAATAGACGATCCGCATAAGCTGTGATTTTCAACATCCATTGTTTCATAGGTTTACGGTAAACAGGATGTCCTCCACGTTCACTCTTACCATCAATAACTTCTTCGTTGGCAAGTACTGTTCCAAGAGCTGGGCACCAGTTCACTGGAATTTCAGCTTCATATGCAAGTCCCATTTCCACTAGTTTAGTGAAAATCCATTGTGTCCATTTATAGTAATCTGGGTCTGTTGTATTAATTTCACGGTCCCAGTCATAGCTGAATCCTAATTCATTAATTTGACGTTTGAAGTTCGCAACGTTTACTTTTGTGAATTCTGCAGGGTCATTTCCTGTATCAAGAGCATATTGTTCTGCAGGAAGTCCAAATGCATCCCATCCCATTGGGTGAAGTACATTGTATCCTTGTGCACGTTTCATACGAGAAATGGCATCTGTTGCTGTATAACCTTCTGGGTGTCCTACGTGAAGTCCTTGTCCTGAAGGATAAGGGAACATATCTAACGCGTAGAAGTTTTTCTTAGAAGGATCTTCTGTTGTTTTGAACGTATGATGTTCTTTCCAATATTTTTGCCATTTAGGCTCGATTTCTAGATGATTAAATGTCATCTGATTCACTCCTTTCAAAATAAAAAACGCCCCACCTGTCATTGACAGATAGGACGCAATACGTGTTACCACCTAATAATTTTACTCATCTTACCTGTAACGCGGGCGAGGCGGATACTCTTACTATCAGTTCAGAGTTCGGCTAAAAGGCGAGTTCAGTTTATTGAAATGATGCATTTTCACCAACCATGCACTCTCTACGTCTATCAAAGAAACTTACTATTCCTCTATCTGCTTTTGTGAGTATTATTCTAGCAGATTATTTAGAAACTTTCAACACTTGACCAACACGGATGTTATTTGAAGTTAAGCCGTTTAAAGCTCTTAATTCAGATAATGTTAAGCCGTTATTCTTAGCGATACGGAATAAAGTATCTCCAGCTTGTACTGTGTGAGTTGATGCACCAGTTGAATAGCTTACTGTAGTCGCTTTAGTAGTTGAAGTTGTTACTTTTGCTGAACCAGATACTACTAATTGTTGACCAGGACGAATTGTGCTTGTTTCTGATAAGCCGTTGATTGATAACAATGTTGTTAATGAAATACCGTGGTTGTAAGCAATACGGTATAAAGTATCTCCTGCTTTAACAGTATAAGTACCGTTACCAGATGTTGACCCAGCTGATTGGTAGCTTACTTGTGTAGCAGTTGCTTGGCTAGCATTTCCTGAAACAGATAATGTTTGGCCAGGACGGATTACTGAAGATTGTGATAATCCATTGATGCTTAATAATGTGTTTAAGCTCATTCCTGAACGGCGTGCGATACTGTATAATGTATCACCTGCTTGAACTGTATATGTTCCTGAAGTTGATGTTGAAGTCGCTGTTGTTTTAGATGGTGTGTATCCAGCAGATACTGTACGTCCATCTGATTGACCAACTGTTAAGCTTTGTCCAGGGAAAATCACTGATGATTGTGATAATCCGTTGATGCTTAATAATGTGTTTAAGCTCATGCCTGAACGACGTGCAATACTGTATAAAGTATCTCCAGGTTGTACAATGTAGTTACCTCCGCTTGTACGAGTTGAAGCAGTATTTGTTTTAACAACTGTTGATGCAGATTCGCCACCTACAACACGTAAAGTTTGACCTGGTTGGATTACGCTTGAAGTAGAAATTCCATTTGCTGAAACTAATTGAGATAAACTCATACCGAATTTACGGCTAATTCCATATAATGTATCTCCTGCTTTAACTGTGTAGTATCCATTTGCAGTTGCTTTAGCAGTATTTGAAACTGATTTTGTGCTTACTGTTGTAGCTACTGTAGAGTTTGTTTGTTTTGCTGGTGTGCCTAAAGATAATGATTGACCAGGACGAATCACTGATGAAGTTGATAAACCATTCACAGTTAATAATTGGTCCACACTTACACCAGCTTTACGGCTGATACCGTATAAGGTATCACCTGCTTGAACTGTATTTTGTCCGCCAGCAGAAGAAGTTCTTTCTTCAATACCAGCAGCAATTGCAGTTGCAGTTCCATTATCATATTTTGTTAATCCATATTGTTCAATAATACGGTTTAATTTTGCATAGTAAGCAGTATCTGTGGCATAACGTCCTGTTAAGTAACGTGTAGCATCTTGATAGCTGTTTGTACGGCTCTTCCATGCACCTGAATAGAACATTGGCGCACCTTTAATACCGTTAATAATTTTATCTACATAATCATCCATAGACTCTTTGTAAGAAGGATATTTTCTGAAGTTGTCGTAAATACCATAGTATTTTTGAGCTCCAGCATCTTCTAATGTATACATGTTTACAGATTGACCGTTGTAGTTCCCTTTCACACCAAATAAGTTGTGGTTTGGTTCAGCAGATAACGCACTAGTTCCCCATGCAGATTCTAACGCTGCCTGTGCGATCATTACTGAAGTATATACATCTTTACCTTCTGTAGCTTGTTGAGCTGCAGGAATAATTTTATTCAAGAATTGTTGTGCTGGTGATTGTACTTGATTTGAAGTTACTGTATTCGCATGTGATTTTGGCGCAAGTACTAATCCCGCTACTGTCGTCGCTCCAACAACTGCAACTGTCTTTTGTAAGTTTTTATTTGCAGCCTTTAAAGCTTTCATTTGTTTTTCCTTTTTCAAACGTAAATATCTTTCGTGTTTTGTTTCTGTCATCCTTTTTTCCTCCATGTAAAATCTAATTCGTTATTCATTATAGTAGGATAAATTCGTTTGTGTAGGGGAACGTTGCACGAACACGCAAATCGTCGTATACTCTTAATATCCGTAAAAATTATGTAACAAAATGTAAAATTTTAGTTAAGAGGTGCTTATTTTGAAGAATGCACAGCAATTTAGTCATGAAATGATTCTCTCTGTAAATTTAGAAGATGGAATTTTTATCGACGCAACCGCAGGAAATGGACATGACACACTTTTCATGGCACAACATATAGGAAAAGGATCAAAAATTTTGGCTTTTGATATTCAAGAGCAAGCTATTTTACAAACAAGACAATTATTACAAAACCATGACTTAGAGCATAAAGTGACCTGTATTTTGGAATCTCACGCTCAAATTTCGAACTTATTAGGCAATCAAGATTTGGTTCGATTAGCGATTTTTAATCTTGGATATTTGCCAGGAAGTGATAAAAAAATCATCACGACTCCCTCTTCCACTATAGAAGCTATCCAAATTTTACTAGATCGATTAGAGAAAAAAGGGAAAATAATCATCGTTTCCTACTATGGGCATGATGGTGGAATCGAAGAAAAGAATTCTGTAGAAGAACTCCTCACGACTCTCCCGCAGAAGGAATGGTCTGTATTAAAATATCAATTCATCAATCAAATCAACTGCCCACCGATTTGTTATGTCATAGAAAAAAAGTAGAAAATTATCATATATGATAATTTTCTACTTAAAACAAAATCCAACCTCTTTTTAGAGGTTGGATTTCTTCATTATATTAAGCAAAATAAGCTTTTAACTCTTCTACTTTATTCAATTGTTCCCATGGAAGTTCAATATCTGTTCTACCGAAATGACCGTAAGCGGCTGTTTGTTGGTAGATTGGTCTACGTAAGTTTAATGTTTCGATAATTCCTTTTGGAGTTAAGCGGAACTCTTTACGAATGACTTCGATAATTTTATCTTCTGGAACATGGTTCGTACCAAATGTATCTACAGCGATAGAAACTGGTTGTGCTACCCCAATCGCATAGGCTAATTGGATTTCGCATTTATCAGCAAGACCAGCTGCTACGACGTTTTTAGCAATGTAACGCGCTGCATAACTTGCAGAACGGTCAACTTTTGTAGAGTCTTTACCAGAGAAAGCTCCACCACCATGACGCGCATAACCACCGTAAGTATCAACGATGATTTTACGTCCTGTTAAACCAGAGTCTCCTACAGGTCCACCGATAACGAATTTACCAGTTGGATTAATAAAGTAACGAGTTTCGTCGTCTAATAACTCAGCCGGTACGACTGGTTTTACAACATACTCTAATACATCTTTTCTGATTTGCTCTTGAGAAATTTCTTCATCATGTTGTGTACTTACTACGATTGTATCAATACGTTTTACTTGGTGTTCAGGTGTGTATTCAATTGTCACTTGAACTTTACCATCTGGTCCTAAGTAATCTAATTGTTTTTCTTTACGAACTTTTGCAAGTTGGTAAGCTAACTTATGACTTAAGTCGATTGGTAGTGGCATATAGGATTCAGTTTCGTTTGTTGCATAACCAAACATTAATCCTTGGTCTCCTGCTCCAAACTCTTCTGATTGTCCACGAGTTTCTAATGCATCGTCAACCCCCATTGCGATATCTGGTGATTGTTTATCGAGTGAAACTAATACAGCTACTGAGTCTGCATCATATCCATATTTACGGTCTGTATAACCGATTTTACGAATTGTATCACGAGCTACTTGTTGATAATCGACAACAGCACTTGTTGTGATTTCTCCTACTAAAACGACTAAACCAGTGTTTACTACTGTCTCACAGGCTACACGCGCTGTTGGATCTTGAGTAAGAATGGCATCTAAAATACCATCACTAATTTGGTCTGCGATTTTATCGGGATGTCCTTCTGTTACGGATTCCGATGTAAATAAAATTTTTTCCATTTCTTTTTCCCCCATTCAATTCCGGTTACAAGGCATCTACACATTGTGTATCCTTTCGGGAATATCATTTTTAACTTTCTCATTATAGCATTTATTGTAAAAAAAGATAGCAAAAACTACTATATATATGAACATTTTTTCAACATAAGAAAAAAGCCTAAGTTGAAGGACTTAGACTTTCTTCATGAGGATTTATTCTATTATTTTACTTCTTTACGAACAATTGCGTATGCGCCAACTAATAACACACTTGCGATTACAACTAGAAGATTGTAGTTTGTTGTACCTGTATTTGGTAATTCAGGTTTTTCTTCTGTAGTTGTTGTATTTTCAGTTGTCACTACTGTACTTGGTCCTTCTGTTGTTGTAGTAACAGTTGTAGGTGCCTCAGTCGTAGTTGTCACTGTTGTAGGAGCTTCCGTTGTTGTTGTAGCTGTCGTAGGAGATTCTGTAGTAGTTGTTACTGTTGTCGGAGCTTCCGTTGTTGTTGTAACAGTTGTAGGAGCTTCTGTCGTTGTTGTAGCTGTCGTAGGAGCTTCCGTTGTTGTAACAGTTGTAGGAGCTTCTGTCGTTGTTGTAGCTGTCGTAGGAGCTTCCGTTGTTGTTGTTGACGTTGTAGTAGTCGTTGTTGTAGTTGTTGTAGTCGTTGTTGTAGTTGTTGTAGTCGTTGTTGTAGTTGTTGTAGTCGTTGTTGTCTCTTCTTTTGGATTCACAATTGTTTTAGTTACAGCGTGATCTGTTCCGAAGTCTTCAACGTTAACGACAGTATCAGCGTCTTTAATAACGAATCCTGCAGGAGCTTCTGTTTCTGTCAAGATATATTTATCTTTTAATAATGCATTAACAGTAATATTACCATTTTCATCAGTTTCGTATTCACCAATTACTTGATTGTTTGCTTCACGTACTACTTTAAATTTAGCGCCTTTAATCGGTTGGTTAGCATCATCTACTTTATGAATGTTGATTGTAAATACATAACCGATACCAGCACCACCTGCAATTTGTACTGCAGCAGCATTCGTAATTTCTTTAATAACAACACCTTTACCTTTTAATGTAGCGTCATTATTTAATAATTCACCATCTACTGGTTGATAATTTAAATGAACGTCATACGCAATACGGTATTGATCCGCTTCTGTAATATCACCTAATTCAATCACGAAAGATTGTCCATCATCAGCGATTGTAATTTTATGTTGGTCCGTAACGTCGACACGATCAGAGAATTGCCACTCTCCATCTACAAATGCAAACTTACCTTTGATAATTCTAATAGAATCTTTTACATAGCTAGCATTTGTAAATTTCAAATGATCTTCCAATGTTACTTCTTTAATATTTTGACGGTTACGGTTAATTGAAATTGTATAAGAAACTGTCTTATAGTCCGTATTGTTTACCCAGCTTGTTTTTGTTAAAGTTCTTGGGTCCCCATCACCAATTCCTTTAAAGGTTACTTTACCAGCAACTTTTGTTACAGCATTGACTGTCACAACAACAGGAATTTCACCTTGTTGTGGATGTTTCTTAAAGTCAATACGTGCATAGAAGAAGAACGAACCATTAGTATCAGAATGTTTTTCCACATAGTCTGTATAAGTTAATGTTAATTTTTTGTTTTCAGCATCTACAGTAGCATGAGCGATAATTTCATTTGTGTTAATATCGCGAATCTCAAAACTACTAGATGTAATAACTAATGCGTCTGGCACAGTAATCGTTGTTTGGTCACCAGCTTTAACATTTTTACCTGCTAAATCATATGTTGCATTAATACGGAAGGTAGCCCATTGTGCTAAATCCCAATTTAAATCTCCACCTTCGTTATTTGTTACATTAA
>ERZ1699232.502-NODE-502-length-10473-cov-5.935724_pt1 | contig 10473 bp, 11 predicted proteins | sample MGYA00581529_ERZ1699232 | MGnify/ENA primary metagenome ERZ1699232 (study PRJEB42319, sample SAMD00040335) | human oral metagenome | material: saliva | host: Homo sapiens | study: EMG produced TPA metagenomics assembly of PRJDB4115 data set (Metgenomic analysis of...
TAGCAGTGGAGGTATTATAGATATATATTATAAGTATAATCACGATTCTGATAAATTGGTTCAGTCTCTAAACATTATTGATGAAAAAAGGTTGACAGACCTCAATCAAATTATGGAGTATGTAAAGGAGAAAAAAATTAATCTTTCACCATACTTTACTACAAGTGAGGAATTGTTACGAAATAAGATTATTCCAGACTGGCTTTCCGTCTATCCTAGTCAATTTTCAGCTGAAAATTGGGGTAATGTAAAGATGATTAGGGAAAACGCAATAGATTAAAGGAAAATCCTACTTCATGCTCTATGATGTCGTTCTAGAACGCTGGTTTAAAAACGGTAGCCAGCGCTACTTGGTTGACAATCTTGGGGATGTAGAGATTGTACCACTAAGTTTTTCTGAATCGATTAACCGATTTTTAAGCTATCAGTATTTAGTTGCTCTGTATTGAATGAACGGCTATCTTCTGTTGTGCTAGAAACCTATAAAAACTCTCGAGGAAGGATTTCTTCGAGAGTTTTATGTTACACCTATGACTTAAAGAAACAGTTGCTTACAGCGATCAAGGAGGGAATTGTCGTCAACCCACCAGAACTTGGTAACTTACCGGGTCAGGGAGAAGTGACCTATGCCAGTCAGGTTCAGGATGTCCTGATCCCTTATACCACACGAGAGGATACTTACAACTACTACGAGGAACGTAACTATGTCAACGATGTCAATCGTGAACATACAGAAGTCCTTGAAACCTATGACCATGATGGCAAGGCACGAGAGACCTATAGTTATGGCAAAGGTCGAGCTAGCTACCTCAACAACCAAACAGGTGACAGCTACAACTACTTGACCAATCAGTCAGGCTCTGTGACAGGCTTGACCAAGGATGGACAAGCCGTCGCATCAACCAGCTATCATCTCTATGGCGCAAGAAAGACAAGCACAGACAAAACGGGTCAGCCATTTGCCTATAACGGAGAAGCTCGTGACGATACTGGACTTGACTATTCAGGATAGGGTTACCTCTATGAAGGTAGCTCTATTTTTTTGACTGTGAATGAATCGAAGCAATGGGATTACACAGAGTTAGAATTTCTTTTTGCTTTGACTGAGATACATGAGTATAGATTTGTGTGACTGAGATAGAACTATGTCCAAGAATTTGTTGAATGTATCGAATATCTACATCACTATCTAGAAGCATTGTTGCGAAACTATGTCTAAACATATGGGGGGTAATAGGTGTAGTTAAGTTATGTTGTTTAACAAGGGTATTTAGAATTAAACGTACACTTTGCTCTGACAATGGTTTGAAAGAATATTTTCCAGAGAATAGGTAGTTACCGGGTTGAAAACAGTAGTTATTTATATATGTTTCTAGTAAGCTAAATGTTATTTGATCTCCTAAAAATAGGATACGTTCTTTCTTACCTTTTCCCATAATATGGAGAGTCCTATTTGAAAGATTAATATTTTTAAGATGAATATGACAAAGTTCGGAAATCCTAATACCAGTTGAAAGCAATAGGGAAATGATTAGCAAATTTCTTTCAGCTTTTTGTTTTTGATATTTAGTTTTTGAATAGGTAATTTTCTGTTCTAGATGTAAAAAAATACTTTTCAAAATATCATGAGGAATCGTTTTAGGTAATATTTTTTCCGTTCTAAATTGAAAACGTAATTGATTAAAAGGATTCTCATCAACTAAATTATGATATTTTAAGTAGCTGTAAAACACCTTCAGACTAGCAATTTTGCGACGTAATGTATTAGATTTAATATTGGATTTCGTCAAATGTTCAACATAGGTTTCCACACTGCTGTAATTTGAATTGTAAAATTGCAAAAGATCATTTTTGTAAGCTCGAATCGTATGTGAACTCAAGCGTCTATGGGTTTTGCAGTAGTCTAAGAAAGTAGAAATATGTTTATAATCCATGAATAACTCCTTTATCAATAATCATGCTATTATAAACTTATTTGAATGCTTTGTATAGTGATAATAAATAGTTATCGGTAGGAGAAATGGTATGGAAAAAACACCAATAATCATGTTGAATAGTGATGAAAAAAATTTTTTGATTCAGATTGATTCTAGGATTAAATCAATACTACTTGAACTACCAGTACAATATCATGAGATTCTTCAAGTAGTAAACGGAAGTCGATTTAGACCGTTATTAACATATTATGGCTATAAGTTGTTTTCTGAAAATATGAATGAAAAAGTTTACAATTCTGCAATTGCTGTTGAGTTAATTCATAAATCCTCTATTATAATTGATGATATTATTGATCAAGATGATAAAAGACATAGCATATCTACAGTACACAAGCAATATTCTATTAATGAAGCCTTAGTAATCACAGTTTTTTTATTAGGGAAGTGTATTGAATTATTATCTGAGATTGATGGTTCTACAATTAGAGTATTTAGTCATATGATTATTAGAATGTGCCAGGGAACAATACAAGAATTGAATATCGATATGAATGTAAGTATTGATAAAATAAAAGAAATCTTAGATAGCCAAACTTCGCAAGTTATTCAAAATTGTTTAGTGATTGGCATGAAATCACATAACCCTGAATTAGACAATCAACATTTAGCAATTATTGGTTATAAATTAGGCTACTTGTTTCAGCTACTAAATGATTGCGAAGCTTACTTTAATCCTGAATTTACTGTAGAATACAAAGGGAATTATAATTTTGATATTAATAAAAATAGGAAAAATTTATGTTACATTTACCTTGAACAGTTTCTCTCTAATAAAGAAAAAAAAGAGCTTCATAATAAAGATAAAGCGACTAATTTAGAAATTTTATTGAGTAAATATAATGTGTTAAAATATATAAAAAATGAAGTTTCGCTAATTGAGACTGATATAAAAAAACAATGTGAAACTTTAGAAAAAAAATACTCTATGGAAAGACTAAATTATTTTATTGATTATTCGATTGAACTAGCAAAGGCGAGAGCAGGGATCTACTAAGATAAAAGACCAGAGATTGGGATTCTCTGGTCTTTTTAACAATGCTAGTTTTGTGATAAAAATGGCTGGAGTAGTCTATATAGATTTATCAAAATAGGGATGTAACCTATCGGATTAAGTGTTTTTCCATTGAATAACTGCGGAAAGTTAGGGGAATCTTTATAGAGTTTAAATAGCTCAACATAATCTTTATTAACTTGTTTATTACTGTGATCAGTTATATCATATTCTTTTAACTGCATTCCTTTTATTTTGTTTATTATCTCTTTAACATATTTCTTCCAGAGATAGTCAAAAATTAAATAACCAAAACCAATCAGTATAAAAATTATTCCCCAAGTAATTAGAAACACTAAATTATTAGGTGTATCTATTACTAACTTATTATCAGTAAATTTAATAGCAGATAATGGAGTAGTTAAATAGAATAGAGTGGTATAAGCAATACCTAAAATTCCAAAATAATTACTAAATGAACTCATACTATCGGTAAATTTAACTATCCAATCAGATTCAGATGGATTATGTAGGGAAAATGGGACTAATGAAATAAAATCAAATTTTGAAATTTTCCTTAATAAGAGAATATAAAGTATGTACTTTAAATACAGTTGTATTGCAATAAATACCGTTAGAATTAAAGTAATTGCACCATAGATTGTGATTAGCTCGTGCAGAGTAAGAACTTCTAAAAATATTAGTGAAACGAAATAAATTAAACCAGTTATAAAACAAATAGATATACTATACCATTTTTTTAAATAACTACTATACTTACTAAGCATTGGAAATAGTGGAAGATTGTTGACTTTAGTACCTGAAATAGATGTTTTAAGTTTTATTTCTTTTTTCATTAAATTTTTGTATGTGATAACTTGGACTAACAATAGAGAATTTACTCCAAGAACATACACATAGTTATATTTTAATGATGAATCAAAAATTGATACTATAATTCCAATAAAAATCCAACAAATAAAAATAATTGTCCAAAAGCATTTTTGGGATAGAATTTTATCGACTATTTTTATTTCCACACCGTTTCTCCTACCGATAACTATTTATTATCACTAGTATACCATAAATTCCTATCCCCAATATGTTTTCGATTGTAGTTTTCATTCTCAAAGACTTTTTGAACAGCCTCATAATACTTTTTCTTTAATAACTGAATATGTGGTATTTTATCTATTGGCAACAACGCACCAAAAATGGTGCATTTCTCTTTTTTTTTGCTATAATAGAAATAAATAAAAGGAGGAGTTACATGATTGGAGAAAATATAAAAACGTTACGTAAAACACATAAATTAACGCAGCCTGAGTTTGCAAAGATTATTGGTATCTCTCGAAATAGCTTGAGTCGTTATGAAAATGGGACAAGTTCAATTTCGACAGAATTAATAGATCGTATCTGCAAGAAATTTAATGTTTCTTATATCGATATCGTAGGGGAGGAAAAAATGCTCACACCAGTAGAAGATTATCAGTTAACTCTGAAAATTGAAGTGATTAAAGAACGAGGGGCGAATATCTTAGCGCAACTTTATCGTTTTCAAGATGAACAAGGAATTGCATTTGATGATACTTCAAATCCTTGGGTTCTAATGAGCGATGATTTGTCTGATTTGATTAATACGAGGATTTATCTTGTTTCAACTTTTGAGGATATAGAGCGATTTAATGGCTATTTGGATGGCATTGAACGTATGCTAGAACAAGCTACTCATCTGGTGGTGGCTTAATGAAACTAGAAGAATTTAGTCAAGATAATTTTGAACAAGCCTCCAAACGACTCGTTCGTTCTTTAACTCGTGGAAAAACAACCTCATCTCATCCTAAGGCTATTTTGCTCGGTGGACAGAGTGGTGCTGGGAAAACAACGATTCATCGTATTAAACAAAGGGAATTTCAAGGAAATATCATTATCATTGATGGAGACAGTTATCGCTCTTTTCATCCGAACTACCTTGGCCTACAGGAAAAGTATGGCAAAGATAGTGTGGATTATACCAAAGTATTCGCGGGACAAATGGTTGAATATCTTGTAGATGAGTTGAGTAAAAAAGGTTATCATTTGTTAATCGAGGGTACCTTGAGAACAACAGAAGTTCCTAGAAAAACGGCACAATTATTGGCAACTAGAGGATATCAAGTCTCACTTGCACTGATTGCGACCAAGCCAGAATTGTCCTATCTCAGTACTTTGATACGTTATGAGGAGCTCTACGCCATAGATCCTAGTCAAGCGAGAGCGACTCCCAAAGAGCACCATGATGGAATTGTAGAACATTTAGTTGCTAACTTACGAGAGTTAGAAAATGACAAAATTTTTAATCAAATTCAAATTTATCAAAGAGATCAATCGTGTGTTTACGATTCGGAAGTACATCAAATCTCAGCAGCAGGAGTTCTACACGAATGCCTATTTGGAAAATGGAACAAGGTGGAAAAAGAGATGTTGAAGTTGGGACAGGAACGGTTGAATTCATTAAAAATCAAGTAGTTCCACATTTTATAAAATATATTAGGGGAAGTAATGGAATTTAAAAAACTAGTAATTGAAAACTTTCGTAATTTTAATTCTATTGAAATTAACTTATCAAATAGAAATGTGATATTTGGAATGAATGATTCAGGGAAAACAAATCTTTTGTTTGCAATGAGATATCTGTTAGATAGAAGTATCAGAAATAAAGGTTTTATTAAATCGGATTATCATAGACATGATACTAGTATACCTATCAGAATACAACTTGAACTTGATTTGTCTGATAGAAAAATGGAGGAGGATGAAGAATCACTAAAGTCTTCGCATTCACGTCTATTAATTTCAACAGTGGCTGGAGCAAGAAAAAATTCCAGTTTAGATACATTTTTTATTTCCTTGGAGGCGATATATGATGAGAAAGAGTTGTTTGGAAATCCGGTATTAAGTTGGGGTTCTACTTTAGATGACTTAATGGAAGTTCCTCAATATGGTACAAGAAGTGATATTGATAAGATTTTCCAAATAGTCTATGTAAATCCTGCTATCGAGATGGATGCATTTTTTAAGCGAAATAGAAAATTATTGTTCTCAGATGATACTAAGACTGACGAAGATGTGGACCTTGAGAAAGCGATCGAGAGTAGTATTAGTGAATTAAATAAAAATATTTCTAATTTAAGTTTAATCACGAGGGTTCAATCACAACTAACTGATGCCTACAAAAGCTATCGTAAAGAAGATTTAGAGATAAAAATTCAATCAGAAATATCAATTTCAGGCTATTTAGATAATCTTACACCATACATCAATTGGAATGGAGACACTCAAAATTATCCAACATCTGGAGATGGCCGAAAAAAACTCTTATCATATGCTATTAATCATCTGATTTCAGAAAAACAGTACAGTAGTAAAGTGATAATTTATCTAATAGAGGAACCAGAGAATAGTTTACACAGATCAGTACAAGTATCGCTTTCTAAACAGCTTTTTATTCAGATTATATACGAATACTTCTTCTTAACAACGCATTCGGCAGAAGTACTTTATGAAATGAATAATACTCAACTCATAAAGATAACTAATCAACAGGAATCAACAGGACATTCTTCATACTACAAGGTGCCAAGTGAGTTTTCAAATTTAAAGAAAAAATTGAATAAATCCTTAGCGCAGTCTATCTTCTATGATAGGGTTCTTTTGGTTGAAGGTCCATCAGAATACTACCTATTTTTTGCTATTTTTGAATATCTTAGCCCTGATTTTGAAGCGGAAGGAAAATACTTGTTACAAGTCGACGGTATTAATTTTAAACCGTATGCAAAACTGTATAGAGAATTAGGAATAGATTTTTTTGTGAAGACAGATAATGATTTAAAAGCTAGTCGTAGTGATAAACATGTATTTTCTCCTATTGGCTTAAATAGGTGTATTGACTTGCTTGACCAAAGTGTGACTCCTAGATTAGATAATTATCGTATAGATTTCTCTTCAAAAGATGAGAGAAAACAGAATATAAAGTCTAAAAAAGAAGAATTATATTCGACTAACCATAGTCTAGTATCTCAATTAAATGCAGAGGGAATCTTTATATCAGAAGTTGATTTAGAAAATGACTTGGCTCAGGTTTTATCCGATAGCGAGAGGAGTGAAATGAGTGAATTCGATTTTGTAAATTGGTTACAAAGTAGTAAACAGTACAACATGTTGGAATATATAGATAATTATCTGTCTCTCGATATTGCACATAAAATTGTGAAGTCAGATTATTTTAAAGTATTATCGGAGTTTTTAGACTATGAATGATATTGCTAAACAAGACGAGAATGTCAAAAAAGAATTATTAGAGTACCAAGGAAACATTCTAATTTTAGCTAATGCAGGTTCAGGAAAAACAACTTTTTTAGCTGAGAAGCTAGAAAGAGACTCCAAAAAGTTAGATAATTATCAAAAACTAGCAGCGATAACTTTTACTCGTAATGCAACTGAAGAAATAAAACAGAAATTAATTGATATTCCAGAAAATGTTGTCATATCAACAATTGATTCATTTCTAGATAAAGAAATAATTCTTCCTTTCCTTGATCAAAGATATGAACTTGCAACGCCATTACAGTTTAGTTTTCAGCAAGAATATAAGTTTAATAATTTTGATATTGGACTAAGTCAAATAATGCAAAATGGTATTTTTGCTACTTATGATAATAAGACCGCTCAGCTAGGTAAGAATTTTAAATGTGAAGTTGCTTTAGATATTCTAATACACACTAAGTCGGCATCAGAGTATCTAAAATATAAATTTAATTCACTTTATATTGATGAGTTTCAGGATTGTGATCAATCTATGAATGATCTATTCATGTACTTGAAAGCTGAATTAGGGATTCGTTTATTTATTGTAGGAGATGATAAACAGTCAATTTATCAATGGAGAGGGGCTTCTCCTAGGTATATTAAAAATTTATGGGAAAACGATAATAATTTTAAAAAAGAGAGGTTTATTGGTAATTTTAGGAGTTTACCTAAAATTGTAGATTTTTCATTAGCCCTAACTCCAGGGGTACAAATAAATTTTATTAATAAATTAGGATCTATTTTATATTTAAAGGCTGAGCAGTATTCTTTAAAAGAAGATATTATCAGATTCTTAATAGAGAATGGCGACATAAATTTGAATGAGCAAAATTATTTTTTAATTGGAAATAATCAACATATTTTTGAAACAGCAACACAACTAGGTAGAATATTCCCAAACCAATTTGATTATGTCAGAAAAAATCCTTTTATAGAGTGTACCAATAGTATTTTTTTACAATCTTTGGCTCAATATTATTTTGTTGAAGACTTTTCTGAGTATGATGTATTAAACAATCTTTTTCCTGATTATAATGATGATTTTAGGAGAGGATTATTAAAAAAATTGAAAAACTTGCGTCAAAATCCTGAGCGCTTACTTATCGAAGATATAGCTTCATACCTAGGTATATCAATTACACAGTTTGGAGATAAATTAGAAAGTCAAATATTACTTGACGTTTTAATTGATGATGAGAATAGAAAGTTATTTGATACTAGTTCATTGAAAAATAATTTATTAATGACTACTCATAGTTCAAAAGGTTTAGCTGCAGATACTGTAGTAATTTTTGTAGAATATTTGATTGATCGAAAACAAGGGTTGAAATTTGAAGATCATTATGTTGCAATTACTAGAGCAAAATCAAAGGTTATTATTATTGATAATCAGACAATTTATATTGATGAAATCAATAGATTATTAAGCAACAATAATGAGAAATTTTCTTTTGAAGATTTTATAGAAAGACGGTATATATGATTAGTTTAAATCAAGATAAATTGCAATTTGATATTACAGGTATTCTAGGTTCTGAAATTAATCAGCACATTGATTTTTATAATATTGGAGTTGAAGAAGCTTATGTTGCAATAAAAAATAATGATGACAGTACAGCTCTGTCCATTTTACGAATATTAAAATCACAACTAGACATAGAGTATAAGTATTTTGATTCTAAAAGGTTTTGGGATTTTGGTACATTAAACGATGCTTATAGTTATGTTGATGGTATAAAAAGAGCTAGTCGAGCATTGGTGGGAGCACCCAATTATCGAAATATGAAATCCATGCTTTATGACATTCAAGATTATATGACTAGAACAAGGTTTGACGATGATAGGTATTACGGGAACATATTCGCTTTAGCTGTTGACAGATATTTAGATGAGATGATGCCTTCGGAACGTCATTCGCGTTTAGGAATATTCCTTCAAGGGATTAGAACATTTTACCATCGACCAGGAAAAGGTACAGCAAAACAATGTCATGCTCTATCTAAAGGTCTCCGTTCCAAGGATATAGAACCTTTTATCTTCATAGAGTATATTGAGAAATATTTGCGATAATTTATAATGCACTCCGTATATCAAATGTACAAAACAATAACAATTCAAATGGTGTGAACTTTTTGGTAAAATCTAGCTCAATTTGTGTATTTTTAGGGTGAAATTCACACCATTCAATTGAAAGTTATTCAAATTAGATGAAATATTTCTTTCTTAAAACGTGGGGAAACATTGATATTAAGCATATATTGAAATTCATTCAAATACGAGATGTTCAAACCAGGTCTTAAGAAAGCTCGTAAAGCATCACAATTCTCAAAACGTTAATCAATACGATACTATCAACGTTTACAGACATTCAAGAATTTTCTCTTGGATGTCTTTTTTGTTCAAATAACCAAAGTTCACCCCAAAATTCACCCCATATTCACCCCATCAATTTTTTAAACTACGAAAAGCAATATCACCTACAGTCTGATTGACTTTATCTTTGATATTAACGTAAGTTTTTGTAATCTCTTTATCACTATGAGTAAGAGCTTCTGAGAAGGCTTCAAGAGAAACACCTGCTTGTTTAGCAAGAGTAGCACCAGTATGTCTTAGTTTGTGTGGTGATGCTGGTGCTAATTCGGGATGTCTTCGTCTGACTGATTTCATCTTGATAAAACTTAAAATTTTTCTAATTATAACGAAGCATAGTCAAAAAGCTATGACCTCTATATTCACAAAAAAATCCAGACCAATACTAGTCCAGATTTCTTGTCTATTAAACATTCTTTTCAAAGAATGGAAGAACGGCTGTAACGGCTTTGTCAACGCAATTATTTAACTGTGAGAATCCGACGCACATAAATTTTAAATGGCGTCTCAGTCACATTTAAATTTATGAGACGCTTAGACGTTAGGCTTTCAATTTGTCAAATTTTGCTTTGACATTTGCCTTGAATTCTTCAAGTTTAGCCTTGCGTTCGGCTTTACGTTCAGCCTTCATTTGTGCACGTGCCTGGTTGTAGAGGTCTTCTTGGACTTGCAGAGCTGCTTCGATTTCGGCTACGACGGTTGCTACATCCCAACGCACGATTTGGGTGTCGTACTTGGTGAAGTAAGCATCGATGACTGCTTCGTTGT
>ERZ1699232.503-NODE-503-length-10446-cov-1.989049_pt1 | contig 10446 bp, 10 predicted proteins | sample MGYA00581529_ERZ1699232 | MGnify/ENA primary metagenome ERZ1699232 (study PRJEB42319, sample SAMD00040335) | human oral metagenome | material: saliva | host: Homo sapiens | study: EMG produced TPA metagenomics assembly of PRJDB4115 data set (Metgenomic analysis of...
GGGGAAATACTCCTTCTGGGCGTTCGCGATCGACCCGAAAAGGCGCGCGGTCAGCACGTCGAACTCCGAGGGCGTGAGCAGCCTCTGCATGAAGGTGGAGATCGACCCGAGGCCCGCGCCCAGCATGACGCCGATGAGGAGCATCGCGTGCATCGAGGCGCGCTGCGAGGTGAGCAGCCACGAATACAGCACGAGGGTCAGGGCGATCATGAGGGCGAGCTGCCCGACAAAGTTGCCAACCGTCGCCGACGCGTTGAGGCCGGCGACGCCCAGGAAGAAGATCGTCGAGGTGTGGATGGCCCGGTACAGGGACTCGAAACCAAGGATCGAGGGCGTGATGATGCGGTTGTTCGCCACCGTCTGGAAAGCGACCGTCGCCATGCCCTGACACACCGCGACGATGGCGATCGCGAGGACCGCGAAGGCACGCCGACGGGCCAGCCTCCAGAACACCGGGCTTCCAAACTCCGCGGGATTCTTCCAGGCGATGAGGCCGATGCAGGCGAGGATCGCCACCGCGCACACGACCCCGAAGAGGATCCACCAGCGACGCCGAGCGGCCGGGGACGTGAAGGCACCGGTACGCCGGGCGGGGCGCTTCGTGCGCGCGGACGAGGCCGGGGCGGGTGTCGGGGAGGAGGCCTCGCGGTGCGCGGGGGAAGTCAGGACGCTCATAGGACGGCTCCCTTCTTGGCCTGGCGCAGCACGAGTGCGATAAAGACGAAGGCACCGAGGACGCCCAGGATGACCGACACGGGCATCTCGAAGGGGGAGATGATCGTGCGAGCCAGGAGGTCCGTGACCGTGACCAGGGAGATGCCTGCCAGGCACACCCACGGCAGGTTCGTGCGCAGGTTGTCACCCATCGACAGGGACACGAGGTTGGGGACGATGAGGCCCAGGAATGGCAGGGAACCGACGACGACGGTGACGACGCCGGTCGCCACGGCTACGAGCCCCGTCGCAATGAGGACCATGCGGTGGTAGTTGACGCCGAGGGAGATCGCGATGTCCTCGCCGAGGGACACGGCCGTCAGGCGATCCGCCATGATGAACACGATGGCCACGACGATGGTGACGATCCACAGGACCTCGTACTGGCCCTCGTACACCGAGGTGAAGGACCCCTGGAACCACACGGAGACGCTCTGCAGGGTGTTCGTCTCGAGCGCCAGGAACGTCGAGATCGCGGAGACGACCGCGCCGAGCATCATGCCCATGATCGGCACCAGCAGCGAGGAGCGCAGGGAGACGCGGCGCAGCAGCGCGAAAAACACCATCGTGCCCACGAACGCGAAGACGATCGCGCAGGTCATGCGCACCAGGATCGGGGCGCCGGGCCACACGATCATGATGACGAGCAGGCCCAGACCCGCCCACTCGGTCGTGCCCGTCGTGGAGGGCTCTGCGAAGCGGTTTTGGGTGACGAGCTGCATGACGAGGCCGCTCATCGACATCGCGGCGCCTGACAGGACGAGCGCGATCGTGCGCGGGACGCGCACGGCGAGGAAGATCCGCCAGCCGTCGTCCTGGGAGAGGATCGAGTACTCACCGGTGGACAGGGACAGAACCAGCAGGGCGAGGACGGCCAGCGTGGCCAGTGCGAGTGCGAGGGGCCGCCTCGACGAGGTCGTGGCGGGTGTGGGCGTCATAGCGGAGGATGCGGGTGTCTGGGGGGAAGGTGGCGCGGTGGTGGGTGAATGCGTCATGAGAATGGGGGTGCGGGTGCCGCCCGAGGGGCGGCACCCGCAAGGGTGTCAGGGGGTTACTTCTTGGCTGCTTCGAAGGCGTCCGCGAGGGAGTTGAAGATCTCCGTGTAGGTGATGATGGACTCGTTGGTGTACGTATCGTTGGGCGCGTACACGACGTGCTTGTTCTGCAGAGCGGCGACGTTCTGCAGGGCGGCGTTGCCGGAGATCACGGTCTCGGCCGGGGTGTTGGAACCGTCCTTGGTGATGGCGGCGTCGCGGTCGAGGACGAAGATCCACGCCGGGTTCGCCTCGGCAATAGCCTCGACGGAGATGTCGTCACCGGTGTGCGAGTCGGTCGCACCCTCGACCTCGAGGGCCGGCTTCAGGCCGAGCAGGTCGAAGACCGGGCCCCACGTGCGGCCCTTGCCGGGCGCCACGTAGCCGATGTTGCCGCCGGAGACGTCAACCGCCATGACGGTGGAGGAGCCGTCGTAGGCCTTCTTCGCGCGCTCGATCGAGGCGTTGAAGTCGTCGACCAGCTTCTTGGCTTCGTCCTGCTTGCCGAAGATCTCGCCGAGGTCCGTGACCTCGCGGATGAGTTCCTGGTCGAAAGGCTGTCCCTCGCGCGGCTCCAGGTTGATGAGCGGGACGTCGGGGGCCAGTTCCTTGATCTGGGCGTCGTACTTGGAGAAGCGCTGGCCGGAGATGATCAGGTCGGGTTCGGCGGCGACCAAGGCCTCGAGGTTGGGGTCGCGGTGCATGCCCACGTCGGCGATGTCATCGCCGTTGTAGGCGGTGATCGTCGAGGGGATCAGCTTTTTGGGGGCAGCGACGAGCGGCACGTTCCACTGCGCGAGGACCTCGAAGGTGCGGTTGTCGAGGGATGCTGCGCGGGTGACGGGCAGCTTGATGTCGACCGTGCCGTCGTTTGCCTCGATAGACACGGACGAGGCCTGGGTGGCCTCGGACGCGGAGGATGTGGTGGACTGCGAGGAGGAAGTGGCACCCGAGGAGCAGGCAGCGAGGCCGAGTGCAGCGATGGCGGCGATAGCGGCCAGGGACGTGGTCGTGCGAGACATTATTTCTCCGTCATAGTTATTTGCGATTGGACTGAAATAGGAAAAGCTAGGCTTACCTAACTGCCAAAAGTAACCATACCGACATTTTGGGCTTTGTGCGTGTGAATGCTGGCATAGTCTTGCGGTCCAACGTCGTTCTTGGCGCATATTGACAAGAAACACGTGGGGCGACACTCGAGTGAGTGTCGCCCCACGGCAGCTTGCGACCGGGCGTGAGCGAATGTCAGGTTAGTCGACCAAACCCTTGACGGCCTCGTCAAGTTCGGCGACCCAATCCGCGCCCGACACGTCGGAGGGCATGCGCCAATCCCCGCGCGGGGACAGGGAGCCGCCGGCCATGACCTTCGGGCCGTTGGGCAGGGCGCTGCGCTTGAACTGCTGGCTGAAGAAACGCCACAGGAACAGGCGCTCCCACGTGACGATCTCCTCCAGCGAATACGCGACCTTGTCCTCCTCGGGGAAGCCGACCGGCCAGGAACCCACGGAAGCGTCCGACCAGGCCTTCTCCGCCAGGAACGCGATCTTCGAGGGGCGCGCGCCGCGACGCAGCACGTGGTACAGCGTGAAGTCCTGCAGGTTGTAGGGGCCGATCTTGTCCTGCGTGGACTGCATCTTCTCACCCGGCTTGGCGGGAACCAGCTCGGGGGAGATCTCCGTGTTGAGGATCGACAGGAGAACCTCGCCGACATGGTCGTCGAATTGCTTGGAGGCGACGACCCAGCGGATCAGGTGCTGCATGAGTGTCTTCGGCACGCCCGTGTTGACCGCGTAGTGGCTCATCTGGTCGCCCACGCCGTACGTGCACCAGCCCAGCGCCAGCTCGGACAGGTCGCCCGTGCCCAGCACGATGCCGCCCAGGTGGTTGGCCAGGCGGAACAGGTAGTCGGTGCGCAGGCCTGCCTGGACGTTCTCGAAGGTGACGTCGTAGGTGGCCTCGCCCTCGCCGTAGGGGTGGCCGATGTCGGCCAGCATCTGCGTGGCCGCCGGGCGGATGTCGATCTCCTGGAAGGACGTGCCCAGGTACTGGCACAGCAGGGTCGCGTTCGTCTTCGTGCGCTCGGACGTGGCGAAACCGGGCAGCGTGTAGCACAGAATGTCCGTGCGCGGTCGCCCCAGCAGGTCCATCGCGCGGGAGGCCACGACCAGCGCGTGCGTCGAATCCAGGCCGCCCGAGACTCCGATGACGATCTTCGGGTTGCCGATCGCGCGCAGGCGCTGGACCAGGCCGGCGACCTGAATGTTGTAGGCCTCGTAGCAGTCCTGCTCCAGGCGTGTGGGGTCGTTGGGGACGAAGGGGAAGCGGTTGACCGCTCGCTCCAGGCCCAGGTCGGTGCGCGGCGGATCGAGCGTGATCTCGACCTCCTGGGGGGACAAGCGCTCGTCCCCCGCGAAGTAGCGCTGTGCATTGTCCGTGAACGAATTCTGGCGCTTGCGCTCGGTGCGCAGGCGCTCCAGGTCCACGTCGGCGATCGTGATGTGCGCGCCCTCCTGGAAGCGCTCGCCGATTGCCAGGCGTTCCCCGGCCTCGTAAATCATGGTCTCGCCGTCCCAAGCCAGATCCGTGCTGGACTCGCCCATGCTGGCCGCCGTGTAGATGTAGGCCGCCGAGCAGCGCGCGGACACCGAGCGCACCATGAGTTCGCGGTCCGCGCCGCGTCCGACCGTGATCGGGGACGCCGACAGGTTCGCCAGGACGGTCGCGCCCGCGAGCGCCAGTTCGGTGGCGGGAGTGACGGGCACCCACATGTCCTCGCAGATCTCGATGCCGACGGTCAGGCCGGGCACGTCGTCGGCGGAGATGAGGACCTGGCCGAAGGGGACCCACACGGGGCCGCCGGTGAATTCTTCGATGCCGCCCCACGGGACTTCGATGCGCTCGCAGGCGCGCGGGGGCATGGTGACGAAGTAGCGCTTCTCGTAGAACTCGCGGTAGTTGGGCAGGTGCGACTTGGGAATGATCGCGAGCACGCGCCCGCGGTGGATGGCGACCGCGCAGTTGTACAGGGCGTTGTCCTTGCGCAGCGGCGCGCCGACGATGAGGAGGGGGAGTAGGTCGGCGCTGGCCTCGACGATGGATCCCAGGGCCTTCTCGACGGTATCGAGCAGGACGTCCTGCAGGAGGAGGTCGTCGATGGCGTATCCGGAGACGCACAGCTCCGGGTAGACGCCGACGGCGACGCCGCGCGCGTCAAGCTCGCGGGCGGTGTCAATGATCTCGCGCGCGTTCTCGAACGGGCGGGCGGGGTGCACGGGCAGGGTCACGGCGGCGACGCGCGCGAAGCCCTGGTCGTAGAGGGAATGGAAGTTCATGGTTCTCCTTTGGTACGGGGCTTATTCTCGCGTATTCCGCGCGCTTGCGCTCTTCATTGACGAGGCCGGGGTTGGGGTGGGCGGTCGGCGCAGGGGAGGGTCGAGGACGAAGGCTGTTGCATCGACGCTGGGGACGAGGCGGTAGAGGGTTGCGGGGCGCCCTGCGCCCTCGCGGACGGTGCCTCCCGTTGGCTCGATGAAGGAGGCTGTTTTTGTTGCTTTCCGGTGGAAATTGCGAGGGTCGAGGGCCGATCCCCAGATGGCCTCGTAGGTGGTGCGTAGCTGGGTGATCGTGAACTCGGGGCCGCAGAAGGAGGTAGCCAGGGGCGAGTATTCGATCTTGGAGCGTGCGCGTTCGATGCCGTCCGCCAGGATTCTCGCGTGGTCGAAGGCAAGGGGGGAAGCGGGTGCGAGGAGGGTGTCGACGGGGTGCCAGAGTGCTCCGGCGGCGTCGCCTCCCGCGCGGGCGGGGGAGAAGGAAGGCGCCAGGAGTAGATAGGCGACGGAGAGAATGGGGCCGCGGGGGTCTCTCCCGATGGGGCCGTAGGTGCGCAGCTGCTCGAGGTGGCCCGGGGGAGTGAGGCCTGTTTCCTCCTCAAGTTCGCGCGCTGCCGCCTCTTCGGTTTGTTCGCCGTCGCGCAGGAATCCTCCGGGGAGGGCCAGGTGATTCTTGAAGGGTTCGATGCCTCGGCGCACGACGAGGGCGTGGAGGATGTGGTCGATGACGGTCAGGGCGACGATGTCGACCGCGATCGGGATGGTGAGGGGCTCAGTCATGGTGCCAGCATAACTTATTTGTGTCGAGTTGACATTAAATGCAAGGTGGGATTATCGTCATCGTGACACAAACAAGTGGGAAACCACCCGACTAAGGAGCCATCATGGGAACCCTCCACCACCACCCCTTCCTCATCCGCTACCAGGGCGGAGCCGGCGACCACGTCGTCCAAATCCGCGCCGGACGCACCATCCGATCCGGAGTCGGCCAGTCCTTCTGGCTGCGAGCCGGCCGCTGCGCGCTCGCGGAGGTTCCCACCGCCAACCGCGCCCACAGCTTCCTCGTGCAGGCGACCACCGCCGACCAGCAGAACATCAACGCGCAGGTTGCCGTCACCTACCACATCGAAGACGCAGAAGCCGCCGCCGCGCACTACGACTTCGGCCTGTACCCGCGCGAAGCGGGAGCGGACGCTCAGGGGCTGTGGCAGATCGACGAAACCGTCACCCGCATCGCGTTCTCAGCCCTGGCCTCGGCGATCGGAGAGATGACGCTCACCGATGCATTGAGCGGCTCCCTCGAAAAAGTCGGTCACGTGCTCGCCCAGGCCTTTGAGACTGACGATCAGCTGCGGGCCACCGGCGTCGCGGTCGTTGATACCCGCCTGCTGAGCCTGCGCCCGGACGAGGGGGTTGAATCCTCCCTGCGCGCCCCATTGCTTGAGCAGCTGCGTGCCGAGGCTGACCGTGCCCTCTACGAGCGCCGCGCCCTCGCCGTCGAGCGCGAATCCCAAATCTCCGAAAACGAGATGCAATCCAAGCTTGACCTGGCCCGTAAGCGCGCCGACCTGGTTGACCAGGAAGGCCACAACGCCAGGCGCGAAGCTGAAGAGAAAGCCGCCGCCGACGCGATCGCCGTCGAGGCTGAATCGCGCCGCATCGTAGAAAAAGCCAAGGCCTACGAGACCGACTGGAACACCGCCGGGCGCGCTCGAACCGCCAATGACGCGGCCTACATCCAGGCCGTCGCCGAGGCCGGGCCTGAGGTGGCGCGCGCCCTGGCACTTAAGGAGCTGGCAGGTCACATGCCGTCCTTCGGCAACATCACCATCACCGCTGACGTGCTCAGCGACCTGGTGTCGGCCTTCACCGGCTCAGCCAAGGCAGGCAAGTAATGCGACGCCGCGCGGTGATTGTGCGCCGCCCCACCGAATACGACGAACTCATGGACCGCTACTCCACGCGCGGCCAGGTTGAGTTTGTACTGCGCTCACGCGGGCGCAGCCTTGAGGAGGTGGAGCGCGCGCACGAGTGCCACCTGGCGGCCCTGGCGCGGGTGCGGGCAGGGATCCCGGACGGCTGGGCTAGCGCCGACGTCGAACGCGACTCACTGTCTCGCTTCCTGTTTGCGCCCGAGGACGTAATTGTTGTGGTTGGTCCGGACGGCCTGGTGGCTAACGTGGCCAAATATGTGAATGAGCAGGTAGTGGTGGGGGTTAACTCCGTGCCCCAAGCCAATGCGGGCGTGCTCGTGCGCTGCACGCCCGAGCAGGGGGTGGGGGCGCTGCGCCGCCTGGAAACCGGTTCTGACCTGCGCGTTGACCAGCTGACTATGGTGCGCGCGGCTGCCGATGATTCGCGCACACTCACCGCCCTCAATGAGGTGTTTATTGGGCACCCAAGCCACCAAAGTGCCCGCTACGAACTCACCTTGGGCTCCCGCGCAGAGCGCCAGTCCTCCTCCGGCGTCGTTGTTTCCACCGGGACCGGCGCCACGGGCTGGGGTGCCTCCCTAAAACGCGGGCGGCACATGGGGGATCTACCCGCGCCTACCTCGCACTCCCTGGCGTGGTTTGTGCGCGAAGCCTGGCCCTCGCCCCACACCGGCACCAACTGCACTGAAGGAATCCTAGGTGAGGGGGAGGAACTGAGCCTGGTGGTGGGCAGCGAATCCCTGGTGCTCTTTGGTGACGGCATAGAATCCGACCGCCTCACCCTCACCTGGGGTCAAAGCGTGCAGGTCTCACGTGCTCCGCGCGCCCTGTCTCTAGTTGACCCGGCGGGGCTGCGCTAAGAGGGCGCATAGCGGGCGGGCTGTAGCTGCGCTAGGTTGTGCGGGTATTAGTGGACTAAATTATTAGTCACCTATCCTGAACGTTAAAACTCACTGGGGGGCAGGTATGGGAACTATAGATCCGCAGCTGCTGCCTTGGTTGACTGTTCGTGACGCTTTGGTTGGTTTGCCTGAGCCGACTATGGAGGCTTCTGCGCTTTTCTTTGACCATGTGCTTCAACCAGGGGCCCGAGTTTATCCGGGACATACGGGTTCTTTTATTGATTCACCTGCTAAAGCTCTTAAAGCAGGTGTGCATGGTGTGCCCGGGGGAGAGAATATGCTTCGCAGGGTAGATGGGTCGGTACGGTATTTTTCTGTGCGTGAGGCGGCGCGGTTGCAGACTTTTCTAGACGGTTATCGTTTCAGTGGTCCCTGGTCTGAGGCGATGCGTCAGCTAGGCAATGCTGTGCCGGTGCGCTTAGCGCAGATAGTTGCTGGTTCTATCCAAAGTTGCCTCTAGCAAGCTAGAAGTTGCATCTCGAACGTGACAAGATCCGCCTAATTTAGTGAGGGTGACTGCGGCAAAGGGGCTTCAGAATCGAATCTGCTACTGAGTGTGTAGTAAAAATCGTTGCAATATCAGGAAAATCTATGAGACTACAGCTTCTATCTAGGTACTGTAAGTACATGCTTGACACTAGGTCACGAACGTGACAATATTGTCCCGATAGATAATTTGCTCAACTGGAGGTTTCAAATGTCTACCACAAAGCTGTTCGTATATAGTGCTCCCGAGAATAAGAAACTTGCGAATAACTTCTTGAAGCGAGCGGAGTCTCGTTTGGACTGTCTGCGTGAGCATGAATTTTTGCGATGGACCCCCTCTTTTGTGCTTCCAGGACAGGATTGGAAAGCTGAGATTAACAAGCGATTGCGTGAGGCCGACTATGTTGTCCCGCTGCTTAGTCCAGAACTATTTGCTAACATGAAGAGGGAGAAGGATTCATTAATTGATGATGCGTTTACAAAGATTTTCCCTGTCCTGCTGATAGATGTAGTAGATCCAGCATTTGATGGTACAATTGAATGCTTTGGAATTAAAGATCTTCAGGTGTATTGTGGGGTTTCTTCTAAGCGGCTTTCCTATATCAGCTGCAAGAACGAATTTCAACGCAACCAGTTTGTTACTGGATTTGTTGAGAGCCTTGTCAACAGTGTTAAGGGTAATGTTGGATACAGGAATTCGAAAAACGGTGTAGCTAGCTTTTAATTTATATTGGAGATTTAATATGTATCGTAGCAAATTTTTCCTGTCCTGGGCACACGGAGAGGGAAGGGCAAAGAAATCTTTTCTTAAGCTACTTAAACCCCGTTTAGAGAGTTGCAAAAACCATGAGATTACCTGGTGGGAGGACTCATTCATTCTTCCTGGTGAAGAGTGGCTACCTCAGATTTTGGAACACTTAGAGGATAGTGACTATATTGTCCAGCTCGTGAGCCCAGCCTTTCTGGCCTCCGATTTCATTCGTACCTATGAGATTCCTGGGGTTGGGAATGCTCCTATGAAGAACGTACTACCCGTTATGCTAGTGGACCTTCCCCTTTGGGGTGCAGTAGAATTTTTTGGGATTAATGATAATCAGATCTACCGTGGTACCTCCTCTAAACGTAACTCCTATATTAGTTGCAAAACCGAATTGCAGCGTATCCAATTCGTTAATGGTTTTGTAAAACAAATAATCAATCGCATCGAAGATAAAGGTGGGTACCGCTGATGTCTAACTCTTCATTAATGCCATCTCGCCCCCTCTCTGCTGCTACAGTACGTAGAATCCTGAGCGGCCTTGAAAATATGACTCAAGGTAACGTAAAGACTGCGAATATGATCTGCGAGTTACTTGAGGAGAATAACAAAACAACTATCGACAAAGTCTTAGAGAAAATCCCGGGTAAGGAACCTACTGACTACCTTCGTAAGTTTAAGTCCCGCTTCAATCAGGAAGCAGATGGGAAAATTACCGTTGTGTTTGATGGGCGGAAGGGGACTGAACTTTACTTTACGGGCACAGATCCTGTAATTGAGGATATTGAGGACTATGCTGAGAGCCAGGCGAATCGCCATACTGCCTCTGAGAAGATGGTTGATGCTTTTGCAATTGAAGACATTAAACGTATATACATCAGTTTCTCCAAAAAAGACGAAAAACGCGCGGTTTCATGTGCTAAGTTGTTAGAGCGTACGATTAGTGCTGGATTACGTAACCGCTGTAATGTTACGTTTTTCAGAACAAATCAGGTTACAGTAGGTGAATCTATCAGTAACACTCTCGATAAGATGAGTAATGATGCAGACCTTGTCATTGTACTTGTTAGCAATAACTACCTGACTGACAGGGATGAAGCTGACCGAGTACTTGCCAAGCATCCACATCCTATTATTGTGAGACTTGAAGATATTGGCCAATCTGTGTCATTTGATCCATTTGATAGGGATTACGTCGTCTCGGGTAACTCATTTACTAAGGCTAAAGATGAAGGGGGTACGAGTAAGCAGGATTTTGCGAACAGAGTGTTGGATATGGTAAAACGAGCA
>ERZ1699232.504-NODE-504-length-10419-cov-2.373688_pt1 | contig 10419 bp, 15 predicted proteins | sample MGYA00581529_ERZ1699232 | MGnify/ENA primary metagenome ERZ1699232 (study PRJEB42319, sample SAMD00040335) | human oral metagenome | material: saliva | host: Homo sapiens | study: EMG produced TPA metagenomics assembly of PRJDB4115 data set (Metgenomic analysis of...
GAATTATCCCTGCGATTGAAAGCTCACACGCTATCGCAGAAGCAGTTAAACGTGCGCCGAAACTAAGTAAAGATGAGATTATTATCATCAATGTCTCAGGTCGTGGAGACAAGGACGTAGCTGCTATTGCTGACTACCTTGAAGCTAAGAATAACTAATCATTCCAAGATTAAAGGGAGAAAATTGTGATTTTATTGATTGATAATTATGATTCTTTTACCTACAATCTAGCTCAATATATCGGAACTTTTTCTTCTGTTGAGGTCTTGAGAAATGACGATCCTCGTCTCTATCAAGTAGCAGAAAAGGCAAGAGCTCTTGTCTTTTCTCCTGGACCTGGTTGGCCAGCTGATGCTGGAAAAATGGAGGATATGATTCGAGATTTTGCTGGGGAAAAGCCAATTTTGGGGATTTGCTTGGGACATCAGGCTATTGCAGAGGCTTTTGGTGGAAAACTAGGTTTGGCTCCAAAGGTCATGCATGGTAAACAAAGTCAGCTCCAACTGGAAGCTCCATCCATTCTTTATCAGGGTATAGAAAATAACTGTTCAGTCATGCGTTACCATAGTCTGATGGTGGAGGAATTACCCGCAGACTTTGAAGTTACCGCTCGTGCGATAGACGATCAGGTTATCATGGGTTTTCAACACAATAAGCTCCCTATCTATGGCTTCCAATATCATCCAGAATGTATAGGGACACCAGATGGACTATCAACCATACGAAACTTCATTGAAAAGGTTATCTAAGGAATAGGATGACAAAATAAAAGCCCTCATAGAGGGCCTGACTATCCTAAAAGCAAAAGCTTACCAAAAATAATCATACAAGCAGCCAGCAAGAGGAAAGGCACAAAAGGAAGTCTTTCCTTTTTCTTTAGTAGGAGAAAGGCTAGAATGCCAGTTGTGGAAGCAAATTGAATTAAAATCAGCATTTCGGTTAGACTAAAAACAAGGGCACAAGAAGCCAGAAAGAGAAAATCCCCTGCACCTATGCGGATATCGATAAAATGAGCCAAAATTCCCAAGATAAGAAAGAAAATCATAACTAGATTCCAACCACAACAAACTATGAGGAATAAGTGAAAAATCAGCCAGACGAGCAAGGGATATTCCTGATGACGAAAGTCGTAGATGCCCAAAGTCAAGCCGGCAGTTATCAAGATGATTTGACTCAAAGTTAGAAGTCCCACAGACTCAGCTAGAAAGAGAAGTCCCAAAGACAACTCAAAGAAGGCATACCAGACAGGATAGCTTGACTTGCAATAGCGACAGCGAAAGCGATTGAATACCTGTGAGAGAAATGGAATCAAATCCAGTGGTCTCAAGCGAGTCTGACAAGAATCACAGTGACTAGCAGGGAAAACAATGGATTGCTCAGGGAAACGATCAATAACCAATCCAAGAAAGGAAGCAAAAATAGCTCCAACAAGAAAAAAGTAAAGATGAATCATACTTATTAATTCGGAAAAAATAAGAGAAAGAGTATAATAGTTGGATAAAGGAGAAATTTTAGGAGCAAATATGAAAATTCACTTTGAAAAAGGACTTCAGATAGAAAATGCCCAACTCATTTGTCGCTGGTCTAATGCTTTGGGAGAAAGTTTTCAGAAGCAATGGATGGGACCCAAAATTTCTTATCCCTTGATTGTCCAATCCTTACAAAAGCTGGAAGGAATTTTTTCTGTTTTTGCTGGAGAAGAGTTTGTAGGCATCATCCAGAAAATCAAACTAGAAGATAAAAATCTTCATATCGGGAGATTTTTTATCAATCCCCAGAAACAGGGGCAGGGGTTAGGTAGCCAGGCTTTAAGGAAATTTGTTAGTTTGGCCTTTGAAAATGAAGACATAGATACTATTTCTCTAAATGTCTACGAGGCAAATCAAACAGCTTACAATCTTTACCAAAAAGAAGGATTTGAAATCGTTCAAATGGTTGAAGTACCTGTACGAAAATATATGATGATAAAATCTAGATAAGAATTAGATTATATCAATATCTGTCCCCGTACAATTTTTGGTTTTCAAACTTGTTGCAGAGAAATTTTCTTGATAAAATAGATACATGACTAGATATAAAGCAATCATTTCCTATGATGGCTACGCCTTTGCTGGCTTTCAGCGGCAACCACACGCGCGTAGTGTCCAAGAGGAAATTGAAAAAACTTTAACCAAATTAAATAAAGGGCAGGCAATTACCATCCATGGTGCAGGGCGAACGGATAGTGGTGTTCATGCGCTAGGGCAGGTTATCCACTTTGATCTTCCCTATCAGATGGATGAGGAAAAACTTCGCTTTGCTCTTGATACCCAAAGTCCTGAAGATATCGATGTGATTTCGATTGAGATTGTGGCTGATGATTTTCATTGCCGTTATGCCAAGCATAGCAAGACCTACGAGTTTATCGTAGATAGAGGACGTCCTAAAAATCCTATGAGACGTCATTATGCGACTCATTATCCTTATCCACTAGATGTGGAGCGGATGCAACTTGCTGTAAAAAAACTAGAGGGAACACATGACTTTACTGGTTTTACAGCATCAGGGACTAGTGTGGAGGATAAGGTTCGGACGATTACGGAAGCTAGTCTTAGGGTTGATGAAACAGGGCAGTTTTTGACCTTTACATTCTCTGGCAATGGCTTCCTCTATAAGCAGATTCGAAATATGGTTGGAACCCTGCTGAAAATTGGTAACAATCGGATGCCGATTGAACAGATTGACCTCATCTTGGAGAAAAAAGACAGACAGTTGGCAGGTCCAACTGCAGCACCCAATGGTTTGTATTTGAAGGAGATTCGTTATGAAGAATAATCGTATTTTAGCACTTTCAGGAAATGATATTTTTAGTGGTGGTGGACTAGCTGCTGACCTTGCCACCTATACTTTGAATGGTTTGCATGGATTTGTAGCCATGACCTGCTTGACTGCTTTGACAGAAAATGGTTTTGAAGTCTTTCCAACTGATGAAACTATTTTCCAACAACAGTTGGATAGTCTCAAGAGCGTAGACTTTGGAGGGATTAAAATTGGTCTTTTACCGACTGTTGGTGTTGCTGAGAAAGCTTTGAATTTCATCAAGGAACGATCAGGAGTTCCTGTCGTCTTGGACCCTGTTCTCGTTTGTAAGGAAACGCACGATGTTGCAGTCAGTGAGCTCTGTCAAGAGTTGATTCGCTTTTTCCCTTATGTATCAGTGATTACTCCTAATCTTCCTGAGGCAGAATTGCTAGCAGGCCAAAAGATTGAAACCTTAGAAGATATGAAGTCTGCAGCTCAGAAATTACATGACTTGGGTGCGCCAGCAGTGATTATCAAGGGTGGAAATCGTCTCAGTCAGGATAAGGCTGTGGATGTCTTTTATGATGGAGAGAATTTTACCATTCTTGAAAACCCAGTCATTCAAGGACAAAATGCTGGTGCAGGATGTACCTTTGCATCAAGCATTGCCAGCCAGTTAGTCAAGGGAGAGGAGCTCTTACCAGCAATTGAAAGTTCCAAAGCCTTTGTTTACCGTGCCATTGCACAAGCAGATCAGTATGGAGTAAGACAATATGAAGCAAACAAAAACAAGTAAAATCGCCCTAGTATCCATCCTAGCAGCTCTATCCGTAGTTTTGGGCTATTTCGTAAAAATCCCAACACCAACAGGATTTCTAACACTTTTGGATGCAGGAATATTCTTTACGGCCTTTTACTTTGGGAGTCGCGAAGGAGCTGTTGTCGGAGGATTAGCGGGATTTCTAATTGACCTGATTTCAGGTTACCCTCAGTGGATGTTCTTCAGCTTGATTTTCCATGGTTCGCAGGGATATTTGGCAGGTGTTAAAGGGAAATGGCAGTGGCTAGGATTAGTCTTGGCAACCATCATCATGGTGGCAGGTTACGCTTTTGCATCGGCTTGGATGAATGGTTGGGGAGCAGCCATACCAGAAATCATCCCAAATCTCCTGCAAAATATCGTTGGAATGACTCTAGGATTTCTTCTTTGTCATAGTGTGAAGAAAGCTAGATAATAGTAAAAAGAGCAATCCTCCAAGGGAACTATTGAAAAAACTCTGATAATTTGCTAAAATGAAAGCTATGAAAACACTCTACGATGTGCAGCAATTTCTCAAACAGTTTGGCATTCTTGTCTATATGGGTAAACGTCTCTATGACATTGAACTGATGAAGATTGAACTTTCTCGAATCTATGATGCAGGCTTGATGGACAAGCTGGATTATCTTGAAGCGGAGGCTGTTCTTCGTAGAGAGCACAAACTAGAATTAGACTATTTAGAAAAAAATGGAGATTAAGTAGTATGGTAACTTGGGTATTATGGGGACTTGTCGTAGCAATGTTAGCTTGGATGGGATACAACTATCTTCGCATTCGTCGAGCAGCGAAAATCGTAGACAATGCAGAGTTTGAGTCTTTGATTCGTACAGGTCAGTTGATTGATTTGCGTGATCCAGCTGACTTCCACAGAAAACATATCCTCGGAGCTCGTAATATCCCTTCAAATCAATTGAAGACAAGTCTCGCAGCGCTTCGCAAGGATAAGCCTGTCCTTCTTTATGAGAACCAACGTGCGCAACGTGTCACAAATGCAGCGCTTTTCTTGAAAAAACAAGGTTTCTCAGAAATCTATATCCTCTCTTATGGATTGGATTCTTGGACTGGGAAGGTGAAATCTAATTAACAATGTGAAAAAAACTTGTCACATATGTTTAATATAGAAATATGACTTTTTATAGTATAATAGTAATATAAATTTTAAGGAGTTTTTATTATGCAAGAAAAGAAAAAAGCATCGCTTGTTTTAGGTATCCTATCTATCGTCCTTGGTTTGTTATCTCCAATCGTAGGTCTGATTTTGGGTATCATTGGATTAGTATTGGGTAATTCACACCAAAATCAATCTGGACTAAATTATAAAACAGAAAAAATTCTCAATATCGTAGGGATTGTCATTTCAGTCCTTAACTGGATTGCAGCCCTCGTAATGATTTTTGGCTAATCAAAAACAAAAAAGCTTTATTTTTAAAGCTTTTTTTGTTTTATCCACTTTTCGTTAAGTGGTTTTTAATGATTTTCAATTCTTTTGGCTCAGGGACAGGTTTTCATAGTTCTAAAACTTGTTACCTAATAGATTAAGTCGGTTTTTATGATATAATGAATGTGTAAAAAATTTAAGGAGTTTATTGAAAAATGGAAGAAAAGAAGAAAAATCCACTTATAGTGGGTATCCTATCTATCATTCTTAGTTTGTTATTTCCGTTGGGAGGTATTGGTTTAGGTATCGTTGGTTTATTATTTGCTAATGAACTTCAAAAAGAATCTGGATTAGACTATAAAACAGAGAGAATTGTATCCATTGTAGGCATTGTAGTTTCTGTTCTTATCGGGATTATTGGAATTTTCTTACATATGAGTTAAAGAATCTAAAAAAGACTTTATTTTTAAAGTTTTTTTTGTTTTATCTACTTTTCGTTAAGTGGATTTTAATCATTTCTAGTTCTTCTTGTTTCAAAAAATTGGTTAACATAGTACAAAAATGCTACTAAATAAATAAATCCAATTTTTATGGTATTATTAATGAGTATCAAAATTAAGGAGTTTTTATAAAATGAATGCGCAGCAAAAGAAAAAACACTCACTCATTTCAGGTATCCTATCTATTGTCCTCGGATTATTAAATCCATTCGTAGGCCTGTTTTTGGGTATCGTTGGTCTAGTCTTGGCTATCTCACTTCAAAAAGAACCTGAACTAGACTATAAAAAAGAACGAACTCTCAATATCGTAGGTATTGTCATTTCTGTTCTTAACTTTATTTTAGGTGTCATGCTATTCATACGCTAAAGAAGATTTTAAAAAGCTTTATGTTTAAAGCTTTTTTGTTTTATTCACTTTTCTCTAAGTAGTTTTTAATGATTTTCAATTCCTCTTGATTCAAGGGCCGGCATTGACCTTCTGCTAGGTCAGGATCTAATGTAAAATCCCCGAACTGAACTCGTTTGAGGGCAGTGACCTTGACACCGACAGATAGGAACATTTTCTTGACCTGGTGAAATTTTCCTTCAGAGATGGTGATGGTGGCTCTACTGTGGCTAGGACTTGAGGCTAGAATTTCAAGCTGAGCAGGTTTACAGACAGTTCCATCAAGAAAGACAATCCCATTTTTGAACTGCTGGATGTGATCTGGTGTGAGCAAGCCGTTCACCTCAACTTGATAAGTTTTATCGACATGATATTGAGGGTGGAGAAGTTGAAAACCTAGAGGGCCATTATCTGTTAGGAGGAGCAACCCTGTCGTATCTCTATCCAATCGACCAATTGCGTAAAGCTGAGCCGACTGGAGGTGTTGAGGTAGTAAGTCCATAACCGTTGGGAGCTTCTTGTCCTTGCTTGCTGTCACGACACCATTTGGTTTGTGAAGCATGAGATAGGTGTGCTCATATCCTTGGATTTTTCTACCCTGAAAAATCAACTCTTGTAATCCCGTATCAACATTCTGTGCAAGGGAAGTAGCAGGGACTCCATCTATTAAGATTTCTTTTTTGATAAGAGCCTGTTTCATGGCTTTTCGACTGATTTTTTCCTGGGCTAATAAATTATCTAAACGCATACCAGCCTATCTTATCACAAGTCGGGATTTTTGAAAAGAAAAGATAAGTCATGAATTTTCTTTTGAAAACATTTACACTTACTTGAGTTAAGTCATTTGCTTAAAATTGTGGTATAATTGCTCAGTTAGAAAATAAATTTGAAATAAATAGAGGAAATCATGACAAAATTAAGAGAAGATATCCGTAACATTGCGATTATCGCCCACGTTGACCACGGTAAAACAACCCTCGTTGACGAATTATTAAAACAATCTGAAACTCTTGATGCGCGTACAGAATTAGCTGAACGTGCAATGGACTCAAACGATATTGAAAAAGAGCGTGGAATTACCATCCTTGCGAAGAATACAGCAGTTGCCTACAACGGAACTCGTATCAACATCATGGACACACCAGGACACGCGGACTTCGGTGGAGAAGTTGAGCGTATCATGAAAATGGTTGACGGTGTTGTTTTGGTCGTAGATGCTTACGAAGGAACCATGCCACAGACTCGTTTCGTATTGAAAAAAGCCTTGGAACAAGACCTTGTACCTATCGTTGTAGTTAACAAAATCGATAAGCCATCAGCTCGTCCAGCAGAAGTAGTGGATGAAGTTTTGGAACTTTTCATCGAACTTGGTGCAGATGATGATCAGCTTGACTTCCCAGTAGTCTATGCTTCAGCGATCAACGGAACATCTTCATTGTCAGATGATCCAGCAGACCAAGAAAAGACTATGGCGCCAATCTTTGACACCATTATCGACCACATTCCAGCTCCGGTTGATAACTCTGATGAGCCTCTTCAATTCCAAGTGTCACTTCTTGACTACAATGACTTCGTAGGACGTATTGGTATCGGACGTGTCTTCCGTGGTACAGTCAAGGTTGGGGACCAAGTTACCCTTTCTAAACTTGACGGAACAACCAAAAACTTCCGTGTTACAAAACTCTTTGGTTTCTTTGGTTTGGAACGTCGTGAAATCCAAGAAGCTAAGGCTGGTGACTTGATTGCCGTATCAGGTATGGAAGACATCTTCGTTGGGGAAACAATCACTCCAACAGATGCAGTTGAAGCTCTTCCAGTTCTTCACATCGACGAACCTACTCTTCAAATGACCTTCTTGGTTAACAACTCACCATTTGCTGGTCGTGAAGGTAAATGGGTCACTTCTCGTAAGGTTGAAGAGCGTCTTCAAGCAGAATTGCAAACAGACGTATCTCTTCGTGTAGATCCAACAGACTCACCAGATAAATGGACAGTTTCAGGACGTGGGGAATTGCACTTGTCAATCCTCATCGAGACTATGCGTCGTGAAGGTTATGAGCTTCAAGTATCTCGTCCAGAAGTTATCGTCAAAGAAATCGATGGTGTGAAGTGTGAGCCATTTGAGCGCGTGCAAATCGACACACCAGAAGAATACCAAGGTTCTGTTATCCAAAGCCTTTCTGAACGTAAGGGTGAAATGTTGGATATGATTTCAACTGGTAATGGTCAAACTCGTTTGGTCTTCCTTGTTCCAGCGCGTGGTTTGATTGGATACTCAACTGAGTTCTTGTCAATGACTCGTGGTTACGGTATCATGAACCATACCTTCGACCAATACTTGCCATTGATTCCAGGTGAAATTGGTGGACGTCACCGTGGTGCCCTTGTTTCTATCGATGCTGGTAAGGCTACAACTTACTCAATCATGTCTATCGAAGAACGTGGTACAATCTTTGTTAACCCAGGTACTGAGGTTTACGAAGGAATGATCATCGGTGAAAACTCTCGTGAAAATGACTTGACTGTTAATATCACGAAAGCAAAACAAATGACTAACGTTCGTTCAGCTACTAAGGACCAAACAGCGGTTATCAAAACTCCTCGTATCTTGACACTTGAAGAATCACTTGAGTTCTTGAACGACGATGAGTACATGGAAGTAACTCCTGAATCGATTCGTTTGCGTAAACAAATCCTTAACAAGGCAGAGCGTGAGAAAGCAAACAAAAAGAAAAAATCAGCTGAATAAGAGCTAGAAAGAGATAAAGATGGTCTATTTAATCATAGGGATACTCTTATTACTACTCTATGTATTTGCGACACCTCAAAGTATCAAGGGGACGGTCAATGTTGTAATATTAGTCTTTGGACTTGTTGCCCTCGTAATCTTGTTGCTCTTGTCTGCCCTACAGATTTTCCAACTTCCAGCAGAAATCTTTATTACATTGGGAATGCTGGCTCTTACTTACTTTAGTTTGAGAGACATCAGTCTCATGTCGATTCGAAAGAAGCGCGAAAATTAAATCTATTCATAACAAAAAACTTCTATCAGCAACTCAGTTGCCGATAGAAGTTTTTATTTGTTACTGTTTTTGTCAGAATAACGGTTGTAGAAATCTACTTTTATCTGGATAAAATGTTCTAATTCACGAAAGAGTTGTAATAGGGTTGCCCGTGTCTCAAACTCTTCTCTAGTTTTAGGGAGAGAGCGATTGCGAAACACCTCTAGGTAGCTCTCGATATCATTCAATAAGTCGTAGGCTGGATTGGTTTGACTCAGTTGGCTAGCTGTTTTTGAAAAGAGCTGAGCGACAATCAAACTCTCACTAGCGGCTAGTTGGCATGTGTTAATCTGTTGAGCCATATTTCTTAAGATACGCGTTTGTCTTTGTCGCATCTCAAAGTAGTGGATATGATAATCTGTCTGGTGAAAGAGATGGTCAGAGTGATCGAGGTAAACTAGCTTAAGAGCATCCTCAAGTAGTTGATCAAGTTCATTTACAAGTTGAGCCTGATTACGGCCATCTCCTCTTTTCAGATAGTAAGAAAGCCGTAGAAGAACATCTCTGAGTTTTTCTTCAACAAGCGTATGATAATGTTGAATTTCTTTTTCACGTGAAGGCATGTAGAGATTGACCAGAAGTGCAAAGCCAGTACCGATTAGGAAGAGTAAGAGCTCATTCAGTAAAAGTGCTGGTGCTGTTGATTGTTGGATTAAGAGATGGCTAACCAGAACGCTACTAGGAGTGATTCCAATTTCCCAACCCAGTTTATAGGCTAGAGGAACATAGATTGCTAAGTAGAGTCCAAAGCTCCAGATATGATAACCAGTTAGTTGAAAGGCAATAACACCAACTAAGAGAGCTAGAAGAGTTGAAAAAAGACGATTGCGGGCTAGCTTGATCGTGCTTCTTCGAGTATCAGAAAGACTCAAGATAGCAATGATACCAGCTGATACAGCTGATGACAAATCAAAAAAGTAGGCTAGTAAACAAGCAAAACAGGTTGCAAGAACTAGTTTAAGAGTGCGTTGTGTGATAGACATAGAATACTTCCTTGAGATAAATGCTTTAAAGTTTTAGTAGTAGGTGAGGTAGAAAGGTCTATTCCAAGAGAGTTATTGAGAAAATAATTTGTTCTCCATGTAGTGGTTTGATTATAGTATAAATATGTTTTGAAATCAAGTGAATCTAATAATAGTATAGGCAGAATGAATATTTACCAAACTGGTTCAGATATCGTTTTATGGTATAATGTTAGGAAAGGAGCTTACTATGCCAACATTTATTCAAAATTATATCGATAAGTTAAATATCAACAGTATTCTAGAAGAGTTGTTTTCAAAATCAGTCTCTCTAGTCCTTCTTTTTATTGTCTTTTATATCGTCAAAATAATTCTCCATCAAGTTGTGAAAAGAGTCGTTAAACCATCCTTAAAATTTTCCCAGAAAGATGAGGCGCGCCAAAAGACAATTTCTAGATTGATTGAAAATATTTTGAACTACACTCTCTATTTCTTTTTACTCTACTTTGTTTTATCTACTCTAGGCTTACC
>ERZ1699232.514-NODE-514-length-10254-cov-4.515454_pt1 | contig 10254 bp, 17 predicted proteins | sample MGYA00581529_ERZ1699232 | MGnify/ENA primary metagenome ERZ1699232 (study PRJEB42319, sample SAMD00040335) | human oral metagenome | material: saliva | host: Homo sapiens | study: EMG produced TPA metagenomics assembly of PRJDB4115 data set (Metgenomic analysis of...
AGCTACTACGATATCGTGGCAAGCATATACAAGAAGGGAGCGTAACTGAATGAAGTATATCTTTCACTAATGCGGAAGAAAACTACACGAAGATGAATAACAAGTTCTTACAAGATACTAGCTTGAGCTTACAAGCTAAAGGCTTACTAGCTGAAATCTTGATAAATAAAAGCGATTGGCGAGTTTATCTGTCAGAACTCGAAAAGAGGTCAACCAACGGGAAAAGTTCGCATCGTACAGCGTTTGAAGAATTGAAACGCAAACGATATGTCGTGGTATTTCGTAAAAGTAAGGGCTATAAAAAAGGCTTTGAAATGGTTGTCTGTGCATCAGACATACCCATGACGGACGAATTTATAGAATACCTTGACAAAAAGTTATCCACAGAGTTATCCACAGGTAGCTTTAAAAATTCATAGTTCGATAATTGGAATTTCCATTTAATCAAACGATGATAATTCGTAAGTTAGAAAATTCATATTACGAAAAAATCAAACGATGATAATTCATAAGTTAGAAAATCGGACACTAACAATAACTAATATATAAACAAGTACTAATATATAACAATATGGCCTACGGCACTAACCGACAACAATCTAGAGCCTAACGGCACTAACTGGTAATAATAACTAATAGATAACTATACAGTAATCATAGTTAGAAGAATAAGAGAGGTAAAAAACATGAAAAAACTATTTGGATGGATTTGGTCAAACAAGAAACAAGAAACTGAAGCTTACGTAATTGAACGCTATCAAATGGTCGACGAAAAAGCACGCATTTACAACAAAGCTCATGGATTGCCATTAGATCAATTAGTGGGGTAACTCATGAAGCTACTAAGAAAACTATTTTCCAAGAAAAAAACCAAAGAGCCAGAATACTTCTTCGATGTGGTGGAGACGCCCGAGGAAAAGAGCGAAAGGCTCAAGCAGAAATATAGCAAATAGAAACATCTTTCAGCGTGCAGCCACGGCCTCATCGTGGAGTGTAACTTATACCCATAATTTTTCCCCAAAAAACTTTACTAAATTACTTTTTTCCTAATCTTCCCCAAAAAGTCTAATAAAACATAAAAAACATGACACGGTGGGGCTATGGGTGCACGTTGAGAGCACTAAAAAAGCACAGGTAAGGGCCTGTGCAGAGAAAATTATACCAAGGAGATTATACCATGAAACCACTCAACACTCAAACAGTAGCTAAACCAAGCTATGTAAAAACTAAAGCCTTCGGGCTTTGTGGCACGCTCGCACTTGCTACAGCTCTATTGATTGGAGCTGGCACAGTATCAGCGGACGAAAACGCCGCACCAGTGGTGGACGCTCAACCAGCAGTGTCTAATGTTTATACCGCTGACAATTCTGGGAATATCACTGTGACACCGTCTGAAACAGTGGTACCGACAGAAACGCCGGTAGCAACTACAGAAGTAGCTACACCAGCGCCAGTGACAGAAGCGCCTACAAGTGTCGCCAAAGAGGGTGACACTATCACAGTGACAAACCCTGACGTGCAAGTGGATTTCCCTAATGGTACTGGCAAATATAGCCCGTTTGAAGTTGAGTACAAAGATATCAACTTCCCAGACGACATGGCAATTAACGAGGGTGACAAGGTTACTTTTGACTTGCCTCAAGAAGTGAAATTCCAAACTTCTTACGAGTTTGATGTACATAACCCTGAAAAAGCAGTAGTAGGTAAAGCTACAGCGGATGCCAACACTAACAAAGTAACTACTGTATTCAACGACTATTTCAAAACTCACCCTCTAAATAAGAGCATGAGTCTCAAACTTGATGCAAGTTGGACTGACAAAGTAGTTTCAGGCAAGCCTGTAACAACCAATTTTAATGGTACTTTGGTAACAACTAACATTGGTAGTGAACAAGTAATTGGCAAAGATGAATTGATTGCAAAGTGGGGTTCGCAAGACAAAGATGATCCTACAGTAATCAATTGGACAGCTCGTGTAAACTATGCAAAACGTGTTCTAAACTATGTGACTATCATTGATGAAATGTCTGAGAACCAAAAACTTGTTGATAACTTCTTTGAAGTAAAGAATATTGAAAGTGTTGATCCTTGGATTGATAAAGGTGATGCTATGGACTTAGTTAAGTCTATCAGTAAATCTGATCATGGCTTCACTATCAAAATGGATCGCTTGGATCACATGATCTATGTAAACTATAAGACTAAACTTGTAAATGCTGTTAAGGACTCAACTAATCCTACTAACAAGATTGAACTGAAAGCTGAATCAGACGGTGCTGTTTCATATATGAAAATTCAGCTTGTAGGCGGACGTGGAGATGCGTCTGGTGAAAATAAGCCAGAGCCAACGTTTGAAATTCCACACGACGCCCCTAAAGTTGACATTCCAGAATTTGAGGGCGGCATCCCCGGTATTCCAGAGGTGCGAGAATTGCCAGAGTATACAGAGCCTATCGGAACAGTGCCAAATGAAGCACCAGTGCATGACAAGCCAGAATTCCAAGGTGGCATTCCGGGTATTCCAGAAGTTCGTGAGCTCCCACCGTTTGAAGGTGGTGTGGTGCCAAACGATGCCCCTATCTTGGACTTGCCAGAGCTTGAAATTCCAGAGGAACCAACTAAGCCAACACCAGAAAAACCTAGCACGCCAGAAAAAGCCTCTAAAACGAGCGCAGAGCGTTCCAATGGCGAAATGGCACAATCTGCCACAGTATCTTATAACCTCGCACCAGTGAGCAAAGAGACACCTAAAACAGCCGTTTACGGTGGTACTCTACCACATACTGGTGAAAAAGAGGGTATCATGTCAACTCTTGGTCTAGCAGTTATCGCTGTTGGTATCGCAGGTTTTACATTGAGCTTTAAAAAATACAACGAGGGTGAGGAAGAATAATCATGAAACAAAACAATAAACAAGTCATCTTTTACAGTGCTGAAAAGGATGGATTTCTTAAAAGTTACAAAGATAGAGGAAGTCTAGTTTTCGAAGCAACATTTACTGACCGTTTGAGAGACGCACTATACTTGCCAGTTGAACCATATGAAGAACAAAAAACTGAAATCGACAAACTTGCTGAAGCGTTTGACTGCGAAGTGCTTATCGTAGAAGCCGAATACAACCTAACTAAGGTTGACGGTTCGGACTTTGAACACACGGTGCGTGAACCAACCTTTGAAGACGGCTTTAAAGCACTCCTAGAATGCTTGGCGAACTAACAGAACATGCAGCGGTGGGAGGGTAGGCATTAAACATGGAACAAGAAACTTATGAAGTCGAAAACCGATGGCGGAACAAGTACATGAATTTAGGGCGTGAGCTGGGAGAGATTATCAATAGTCAGCAAGACAGAATCTTGTCACTAGCTCAAGAAAACACCAAGCTCAAAAGGGAGCTTTGGCACCTAAAAAAGTCAAAGGGCAAGAAATGGCTCTAAAATCGCTTGTAACCGTCCTAATTAATCTAGTGGCACAATTACACTAGAGAAACGGTAAAACGGCAAATAACCCCCAAAATTTGAGAATTAGGGGTATATAAAAAGGATATGACATGGAAAATCAATTACAAACCACAAAAGGGGCGTATTTAACCGACCTCCAACAACTCGACGGCGAGACATTGAGAAACTTTGTTGACCCGAAGCATCAAGCAAGCCCTCAAGAGCTTCAAACGTTGCTAGCAATCGTTAAGAATCGCAACCTTAACCCTTTCACTAAAGAGGTCTATTTCATCAAGTATGGTAACAACCCAGCTCAAATCGTGGTGTCTAAGGACGCATTCATGAAACGAGCTGAACAAAACCAAAATTACGACGGTTTTGAAAGTGGTGTGATCTACGAGGATGAAAAAGGCGAGCTTAAAACCAAAAAGGGCGTAATCTTACCTCGCAAGGCTACCCTAATCGGTGGTTGGTGTGAGGTGTACCGCAAAGACCGAAGCCGTCCAGTTTATCGTGAAGTTGAGCTGTCAGCTTACAACACACATAAGAACTGGTGGCAGAAAGCACCGGGCCAAATGATTGAAAAAGTGGCAATCGTGGCAGCCGTCCGAGATGCGTTCTCGGAGAACGTGGGCGGTCTATACACTGAGGATGAAATGGAACAAGCGGCACCTATTGACGTGACACCACGAGAGACGCAAGAGGATGTCAAGGCTCGTAAAATGGCACAGATTGAGCAGCAAAGACAGGAACAAGCTCAACCAGTCCAACCAGAGCAGGAGCTAGTCGAAGACACTGAGGAAGTGGAAGAAAAGCCACAGCCTAACTTCATTAGCAACGAGCAACATGACACAATCATGCAACAAATCAATGAGCTAGCTCTAATTACGGGGCAAGCAACCGGAACAGTGAGCAATTACTACTTGAAGAAGTACAAGCTCAATGACTTTCATGAGTTGCTAGTAGCAGGATTTAACGTGGTATCTAACGACATTCAAACACAGATTAACAATCGAAAGGGATAAAAAACATGAAGGATGTAACGAACAACGCAACAAGCAATTTTCTTGAAACAATCGAGCCGGTCTATACGCCGGGGACAATCAACTTTGATTTTGAACAATTCGATGCAGCTATTCAAGCAGCAGTTAGCGAGCTATCAGACGAGCAACTGGACCAACTTGAATATGACGATATTAAGAAAGAGTTCACACGCTTTAATAGTCTTTTGACAAAGCTAGACAGCAAGCGAAAAGACATCTCAAAAGTGTATAAGAACCCACTTAATGAGTTTGAAGCTAATTTCAAAGAGTCTAAAGTACCACTTCAAGAACTTACCAACAAGCTACGTGCAAAACGAGACGAGATTGACGAACATCAAAGATTGCTCCGAGTTGACCACGTTAGATCAGTATTTGAAGAAAAGTGTAAATTTGCAGGGCTAGACAAGGACACATTCAAGGACAAGTACGACGGCTATTCTTTGAAGAAGTATTTCAAAGACAAGAAGATGGAACTCAAGAAGGAGACTATCGAAGAAATCGACGCTTTGGTTTTGGCTGAGTATGACCGACTTGAAGAATACAAATCTAACGTTGGCATAATTGAGGAGCAAGCCCTTGACTATGTGCTACCGGCTGAACCATACACTAGAGCGTTGCAGAATGATACACCTCTAGTTGAAATCTTGAGGCAAATGAAAAAGGACCGCGATGCAGCCGTAGAGCGCAAGCAGAAAGCAGAAGCCAAAGAGAAAGCAGAAGCGGCACGCCTAGCAGAAATTGAAGCCATGGCCCAACAGTCAGCTAACGAGGAAATCAAAGCGGTAAATGCTGAAACTGGTGAGGTTATCGAAGACACTAAACCCGTCGAGGAAGTGCCTAGCAAACCCGCTGAACCTTACAAGGTCAATCTTGCTCTTACTTTCCATGGCGGCGAGCAACAATGGCATCAATTCGCTAAATTGCTTGATGATAACTTTGTAAACTATGAAATTCTGAAATGAGGTAAGCAATGAGCATACTTGTAAGGGACATATACAATTATCGACAAATTTGGTGGCTAGATAAGTTCTTGATTGGCCATAAAGGATACATAGCTGGTGGATGTTTCAAGAACATCTTCAACAATGAGCGGGTCAATGACATTGACATGTTCTTTGAATGTGAAGCAGATTTTAATAACGCTCGAAAATATTTTAAAAAGCAGATGGAAGAAAAGCCTAGTGAAATAAGGTTTTCTTACGAAAATAAAAATGTTTGGGCGGTTTATTTCATCAAAGAGAAAGTCAGAGTAGAGCTAATCAGAAAGAAATTCGGGAAACCGGAAGACATGATTTCAGATTTTGATTTTACGATAACAAAATTTGCTTACTACAAAAACTATGACAACGCTGATGAAGATGATTATTTGGCAGTTTATGAAGTGGCATTTCAAGAGGAATTTTTTGAACATCTACACACTAAACGTCTAGTCATTGATGATGAGTTGCCATATCCGGTAAGCACATTTAACAGAATAATGAAATACGCTAAATATGGGTATCAACCATGTCGAGAAACTAAAATCAGAATGATAACAGAGCTAGCTAAGTTAGCCATCGACGATAAAGATTTTGAAGAACAACTTGGCAAGAGTTTTTACGAAGGAATGGATTAAAAGGAGATAAGGGACATGATTAATTCAACCGTCCTAGTTGGGCGCTTAACCCGTGACCCAGAACTAAAATACACGACCAGTAACATCGCAGTAGCCACATTCAGCCTAGCCGTTAACCGCAACTTCAAGGACGCTAACGGCGAACGTGAAACGGACTTTATCAACTGCGTTATCTGGAGACAGCAAGCTGAGAATTTGGCTAACTGGGCTAAAAAAGGCGCATTGATTGGGATTACTGGACGCATCCAAACCCGTAGCTATGAGAATCAGCAAGGGCAACGAGTGTATGTCACTGAGGTAGTCGCTGAGAACTTCCAAATGCTAGAAAGCCGTGCGGCGCGTGAAGGCAGTAGCGCAACTCAAGGCAACACATCGGGAGCGTTTGGCAATGATAACGGTGGCTATGCTGGGCCTTATGGTCAGCAAGCACCGCAACAGCAAGGGCCAAACTTTGCGAGAGATAACGGTCCGTACGGGAACAGTAACCCAATGGACATCACGGATGACATGCTGCCATTCTAGTTGGGTGAACTATGAAATTAGAATTTCTATTACCAAGGTCAAAAGCTAAACCTGCTCAAAATCTAGTTATCAACAGTAACGACAGATTTCACTATCAAGCAGAGGGCCGAATGGTCAAGAAACTGCGATTGATAGCAAGAGCAGAAGCAGGACTTAACATTAAGCCGGTATATAGCCCAGATAAGCCTTGTAAAGTGCTTGTCACGGTTTATGCACCAACCAGACGAAGATTAGACCCACCTAACCTATATCCTACTGTTAAAGCCCTTATAGACGGCTTGACGGATGCCAATTTGTGGCCAGACGACAATCACGAAGTGATTAAGGAGATGTCCTTCCGTTATGGTGGAGTCAGTGGAGTTCCAAAAAAATTTAAATTCGTTTTGGAAGTAGAGGAAGCAGAAGATGAAATATAAAGTAATCGTCTATTACGACGATATGGAAGACAGTGAGCATGTCTTCAGTAATAAAAATGATGCTATTAACGAAATGCACAGATTGAGATTGAAATATTGCAATGCAAGGAAATATAAGGTGGGAATGGTGGAATATGACGGATGAATTGGACTACATAAAGAATATGTATGATAGGTACATTTCAGAATGCGAAGAACTTTCTAAAGAGCCACCTAACGGGTGGACGACATCAGCGGCTAACAAAGCAAAAATCAAACGCCTAGGAATTGAACTTAGACAAGAGATGATTAACTTAGAACGCAAATATTACGTGTGAGGTAGGAAATGACTAGACAAGAAACAATAAGTCGAGAAGAAGCAGTGCGGACAATATCAAGGATATCTGGTGGATCTGTATCTTACGCAGAAGACCTATATGATTCATTTTTCCCTAAACCAGTAGTGCCGAAATGCGTGGCAGATTGGTATGAGGAACATAAGAATGACTTAAATGATGATATTTGGGCATATCTTACAAGCTGGGCTGATACGAAATGGGACGAGTTCAAATACTGGATGTACCATACTGGCAAGAACGAAGCCATCACTACTATCGTCAATATGCACCAGTTTGGCTACGAGGTCGAGAAAGAGGCTAGGTACACGGTTAAAATTAAAGGCCGTTTAGGGCAATATCTAGGCAAATATTACTTAAACAACGAGGAATTAACGCCACAGTTTACAAGGACTCAATATAGTGAGGGTGGAAGTTTTACGAGAACAGAGCTAGAAGCGAACGGCTTTGGCTGGGTGTTTGATTGCCCAGGCGTTGAAGTGAAAGAGGTGGAGTGATGAAGATTAAAAATTATAAATACACTACTAACGAAATTAGCTACACTGCATGTTACGACGTTCTGGAAGCAGAAATAACTCACGAGCGTACAGAGTATGGCGTTTGCACCACAGATATTTACGATTTTCTTGAAGAAGTGTCTATATACAGTCCCGAAGATGCAGACGCAATCGAAGCCTTCCAAGATTTTCAAAATAATTTAGTGCTAGAAGATGTCGAGTTTGAAATCGAGAGTGCGGAGGTGGACGATGAATAATCTAATCAATAAAATCAACCATTGGGCAGACGAACGCAACTTAAAGCAGGCTGACCCTAAAATACAGTGGATGCGTGTGACTGAGGAAGTTGGAGAGATTCGAGACGTACTCTTGAAACCGACGAAATTCACGGAACCACAAGCAGCGTTGAAAGATGCAATCGGTGACACGCTAGTAACGATTATCGTACTAGCACATCAGTTAGACCTTGATGTAACTGAGTGTCTCGGTATTGCTTACGAGGAAATTAAGAATAGAAATGGGAAAATGATTAATGGCACATTCGTTAAGGAGGAAGATTTGTGAAATTCATTGACCTATTCGCAGGAATTGGCGGATTCAGACTAGGAATGGAATCAGCAGGGCATGAGTGTGTGGCATTCTGCGAAATCGACAAGTTCGCTAGAGCTAGCTATAAAGCAATTCACAACACGGAGGGAGAAATAGAACTACATGACATTACCACAGTCACAGACGAAGAAATCAGAAACATCGGACACGTTGACGTTATATGCGGAGGATTTCCGTGCCAAGCTTTCAGCATTGCTGGACGTCGAAGAGGATTCGAAGATACTAGAGGAACTCTCTTCTTTGAAATCGCAAGATTCGCCTCTATACTCAAACCTAAGTATCTGTTCCTTGAAAATGTCAAAGGACTACTTAACCACGACAAAGGAAATACCTTTGAGGTCATCCTCTCAGCGTTGGATGAACTCGGGTATGATGTGGAATGGCAAGTGCTTAACAGTAAGGATTTCGGAGTACCACAAAACAGGGAACGTGTGTTCATTATCGGACATCTTAGAGGAGAACGTGGACGAAAAGTTTTTCCTATCGGAGGAAATGGTGCAAAGATTGATTGTGAACAACCAAAAATAAATAAAGTTGGGAATATCAGAAAAAAAGGCAAATCTCAGAGTAGGGATGTGGTTTCAGTTGATTCCCTAGCACCTACCTTGTGTAGCACTACGACGCAGAAAGACCCTCTTAAGATATTGTTAGCCGGCAATCTACCAGGGTCGCACGAACAAAACGGCAGAGTATATGACCCTGAAGGCATTTCACCGACATTAAACACTATGCAAGGCGGTGGGAGACAACCTAAAATCCGTGTCCGTGAAGCAACTAAGCAAGGGTACGCTGAAGCAAGCGTGGGAGATAGTGTTAACCTAGCTCATCCAAACTCTAAAACTCGTAGAGGTCGAGTTGGTGAAGGTATCGCTAACACATTAGTTACTGGTGATAGCCAAGGCGTGGTAACTTCTAACTTCCGCATTCGCAAGCTAACACCTAGAGAGTGTTGGAGATTACAAGGTTTTCCAGACTGGGCGTTTGACAAGGCGCAAGAGGTCAATAGCAACAGCCAATTATACAAGCAAGCTGGCAATAGCGTAACTGTCAACGTAATTAAAGAGATAGCGAGGCATTTATGAAACATAAAGATCTAACGATAGCAACGATTCTACTACTGGTCTCACTAGCAATTAACGTGACTACTGTCCTACGAGTGGTTGACCGACCTATCGAGACAGTGGTTATCCATAAGGCTGATAATGCCGTTGAATTACATGGCAAGGTCACTGGAAAATCGAAAATTAAAAACCTCTACACACTTGATTGTGGGGCTTATGGTAAGTTTCTAGTGAGCAAGGAACAGTACGACAGCGTGAATGTCGGGGATGATATCCCCAGCTATTTGAGGGGGCGAGGACAATGATAACTAGATTTAGGGCATGGAACAAAGCTACAAAAGAAATGTACGGAGCTGATGAAATTATCGCTATCAATTTCGAAGAAAAAGAAATTTGCGTGCAAACAATCTATTTTGAGCAAGGATTGCCAGATAGTCGAGATTTAGACTACTACGATTTCGACGATATCGTTTTAATGCAATCAACTGGAATGAGAGACAAAAACGATAGAGAAATCTTTGAGGGGGATATCGTCAAGGTGACTGATGGTGACGAAAGAACTAATTTTCCGGATGGTGGAATTGGAACTATTTGCGGTTTGGACGAGATTTTCATGTGGTACATAGACGGGCAAGTACATAACGGACTATTTGACATCAGTCAAGAGTATTACATTGAGGTTATTGGCAACATCTACGAAAATCAAGAGCTGCTAGAGG
>ERZ1699232.519-NODE-519-length-10169-cov-2.274547_pt1 | contig 10169 bp, 8 predicted proteins | sample MGYA00581529_ERZ1699232 | MGnify/ENA primary metagenome ERZ1699232 (study PRJEB42319, sample SAMD00040335) | human oral metagenome | material: saliva | host: Homo sapiens | study: EMG produced TPA metagenomics assembly of PRJDB4115 data set (Metgenomic analysis of...
TGCCGCCGGGTCCTGGGTTCGGTCGGGGATCCGGTGGGCCCCCGGATCCTCGATCGAATTATGCTGCGGGACCCTTCCACGGGATGGGTCCCGCAGTCCTTTATGTGTCGATGCCTAGCGGCGAGAGACAATCGTCCCTTCAATCACCGCGCGCCCATTCGATCGCGGCGCAGCCGGAAGGGCCGAACGCGCCGAAGCCTCGGAGGAGGCGAGCGCCGCGAGCGCCCGCACCGGATTCCACACGGTGAGAGAGCCCCCGGAGCGAGATTCAGACCTCGAGGAGCTATCCCACGGGCGCTGGCCTCGGCGCATCGGCATGACCTGTCCATCCGCAGACGCAGCGAACACGCGGTTGCGCTTGGCTTCGGCCGCTGCGACCGCCCCACGCAGGGCGTCGCGCTCCTCTTCCAAGGCCTCGACGCGCCGCTCGAGCTCGAGGATGCGTCGAATACCCGCCAGGTTGATGCCCTCTTCCTGGCTCATCCGCTGCACGTCGCGCAGACGCTGCACGTCCCGCTTCGTATATCGGCGTCCCCGCCCCTTAGTACGGGCGGGGATCACCAGGCCGAGGCGGTCGTACTGGCGCAGGGTCTGCGGATGCATGCCCGCCAGCTCGGCCGCAACCGAGATGACGAACGTGATCGCATCGTCCGATCCCGTCTTCGCCATGGCTTACTCCTCCACGGCCTCGAACAGGGATGCGCGGACGTCGAGGTCACCCTCGGCCTTCGCGATCTCCTTCGCGAGCTTCTTGAGGTCGCGGCTCGGCTTGTCCGGAACCTGGATCGCCACGCGGGCAATCAGGTCACCCGTCGCCTTGGAGGTCTTCACTCCCCCGCCGCGCACGCGAATCTCGGAACCCGAGGAGGAACCCGCAGGCACCTTGACCGTGGCGGTGTTGCCGTCGATCATCGGCACGTCAACGACGGTGCCAAGGATGGCCTCGGACACAGTCACGGGCAGGGTGAGGACCAGGTCGTCACCCTCGCGCGAGAACACGGGATGCGGCTTGACGGTCACAGCGACCTCGAGGTCGCCGGTGGGACCGCCGTTGATGCCGGGCTTGCCGTGGCCCTTGACGCGGACCTTCTGCCCGTCCTTAATGCCCGCGGGAATGCGGACCTTGATCGGAGAGCCGCCAACCTTGATGGTCAGTCGCACCGTTCAGGGCCTGACGGAAGGAAATGGCCAGCTTTGCGCGCACGGTCCCGCCCTTTTCAGGGGTGGGTGCCGCCTGCTGGGCGTGACCGGCGGCGCCGAAGGGCGAACCGTAGGGGTCGCCCCCAAATCGCGCGCCACCGCCGCCCCCGCCGAAGAGGCCGGAGAGGCTGTCCTCAAAGCCAGCCCCGCCGCCGGGCATGCCGGAAGACTGGAAGCGCACGCTGTGGCCGCCTCCACCGAAGCCGCCGGCGCCACCGAAGGCACCGAAGAGGTCCTCGAAGCCTCCCGTGCCGCCCGATCCGGCGGAGAAGCGTGCCCCGCCGCTAGCCATCGCGCGGATCGCGTCGTAGCGCTTGCGATCCTCGTCATTGGACAGGACGGCGTAGGCCTCGCCGATTTCCTTGAACTTGGCCTCAGCGGCCTTGTCGCCCGGGTTCTGATCCGGGTGCCACTTGCGCGCCAGCTTGCGGTAGGCCTTCGTAATGGCCTTCTTGTCCGCTGTCTTATCAACTCCCAGGACCTTGTAGAAATCCTTCGAGAACCAATCCTGTTCACTCACGCGCGTTTCACCTCACTTTCAGTCACGAGCGTGTTGTTGCTGTTATTCAGGGTTATTCACCAGCACCTTCGCGGCGCGCACGACGCGTTCGCCGCGGCGGTAGCCGCTGGTGAGGACCTGCCCGATGACGGGGCGGTCGACGTCGGCGCTGGTGGTGGCCATGAGGGCGTCGTGCAGGTTCGGGTCGAAGTCCTCACCTGCGGCACCGTAGCGTTCCAGTTCGAAGCGTGTCTTGAGGGTGTCCTCGAGCTTCGTGGCGATGGACGCAAAGGGACCGTCCTCCAGGTCACCGTGTGCGCGGGCGGCGGCGATGTCGTCGAGGACGCTGATAAGCGCGTCGATGACCTCATCCTGGCCCGCGGTCTTATGGCCGGGAATGGCTTCCTTGGAGCGACGTACGTAGTTGGCGTACTCCTGGCCCTGGTTGTACAGCTCGGCGTTGACGCGGGCCAGCTGGTCCTCAACGCTCGCGATGCGCTCGAGAGCCTTGGCGAGGTCGGAGTCCCCGACCTGCTCCTCGAAGGCGCTCATGTCGTCGGCAGAGGCCTCGGACGAGGCCTGGGCGGCGTTTTCCGAACCGGGCGTGGTCTCGTTGTTCTCGGGTGTGTGGGCCGTCTGGTCGGCCGGGGCCGACTCGTTGGAGTCGGCCCCGGCGACGTTGGCGTCTTCGTTAGGCACCGAGAAACCGTTGGTTTCCTCGATGCTCACTTGTCGTCCTCGTCAACGATTTCGGCGTCCACGACGTCGTCCTGGGCAGGAGCTGCCTGCGCGGCGGCCTCGTCGGCCTGCTGCTTGGCGTAGATCTCCTGGCCGATCTTCATGCCGGACTCGGACAGGGTCGCCATGGCGGTCTTCACGGCCTCGATGTCGTCACCCTTGAGGGCTTCCTTGACGGCGTCGACGTCCTTCTGGACGGCCTCGCGGGTCTCCTCGGAGATCTTGTCGGCCTCGTCCTTGAGCAGCTTCTCCGTCGCGTAGACGGTCTGCTCAGCCTGGTTGCGGGTGTCGGCCTCTTCGCGGCGCTTCTTGTCCTCGGCGGCGTGCTCCTCGGCCTCGCGCACCATGCGGTCGATGTCCTCCTTGGGCAGGGAGGAACCGCCGGTGATCGTCACCGACTGCTCCTTGCCGGTGCCACGGTCCTTCGCGGAGACGTGAACGATGCCGTTCGCGTCGATGTCGAAGGTGACCTCGATCTGCGGCACGCCACGGGGGGCCGGGGCAATGCCGGACAGCTCGAAGGTGCCGAGCAGCTTGTTGTCACGGGCGAACTCACGCTCACCCTGGTAGACCTGGATGAGCACGGAGGGCTGGCCGTCCTCGGCGGTGGAGAAGATCTCCGAGGCCTTGGTCGGGATCGCGGTGTTGCGGTCGATGAGCTTGGTCATGACGCCTCCCTTGGTCTCGATGCCGAGCGACAGGGGGGTCACGTCGATGAGCAGGACGTCCTTGCGGTCACCCTGGATGACGCCGGCCTGCAGGGCGGCGCCCACGGCGACGACCTCATCGGGGTTGACGCCCTTGTTGGGCTCGCGACCGCCGGTCAGCTCCTTGACGACCTCGGTGACGGCGGGCATACGGGTGGAGCCACCGACGAGAACGACGTGGTCGATCTCGGAGACGGTCACGTCGGCCTCGGCCATGACGTCACGGAAGGGCTTCTTGGTGCGCTCGAGCAGATCCTCGGTCAGTTCCTCGAACTTGGCGCGCGTGAGGGTCTCATCCAGGTGGATGGGGCCATCGGCGGTCATGGACAGGTACTGCAGCGAGATGTTCGTGGAGGTCGCGGAGGACAGCTCCTTCTTCGCCTGCTCGGCAGCTTCCTTCAGGCGCTGGAGGGCGACCGCGTCCTTGGACAGGTCGGCGCCGGTCTTGGCCTTGACCTGGTCGATCAGCCAGTTGACGATGCGCTGATCCCAGTCGTCGCCACCCAGGTGGTTGTCACCGGAGGTGGCGCGCACCTGAATGGTGGAGAAGCCGTCGTCATCCTTGCCCACCTCGAGGAGGGACACGTCGAACGTGCCGCCACCGAGGTCGAAGACCAGGATGAGCTCGTCTTCCTTGCCCTTTTCGAGGCCGTAGGCCAGGGCCGCGGCGGTGGGCTCGTTGACGATGCGCTCGACCTTGAGGCCGGCGATCTGTCCGGCGTCCTTGGTGGCCTGACGCTGGGCGTCGTTGAAGTAGGCGGGGACGGTGATGACGGCCTCGGTGACGGGCTCACCCAGGTAGGCCTCGGCGTCAGCCTTCAGCTTCATGAGGATGCGCGCGGAGATTTCCTGCGCGGTGTACTTCTTGCCGTCGATCTCCGTGGTCCAGTCGGTGCCCATGTGGCGCTTGACGGAGGAGATGGTGCGGTCAACGTTGGTGACCGCCTGACGCTTGGCGATCTCGCCAACCAGGACCTCGCCGGTCTTGGAGAAGGCGACGACCGAGGGGGTCGTACGAGCACCTTCAGCGTTCGGGATGATGGTGGGCTCTCCGCCTTCGAGGACGGCGATAGCGGAGTTGGTGGTGCCGAGGTCGATACCGACTGCACGTGCCATGGTTGTTGTCCTTTCATTCGCTAGGCCCTCTCCGCTTCCGGAGTGCCTCGCGTTGGTCTGTGTGGTCTATGTGGTGCCGGGAAGCTCCCGACACATCCTTGAGTCTGATGTACTCAACTTTAGGAGCCGGGTTTTTATTCCGCAACCCCTAGCTCCCAAACCTGAGTCTGGTGTACTCAACTTTGAGGGCTTGGATTTTATTCCCCGCCCAAGGCCCCCTCAGTGCGAGTCACTCAAAACATGAGTCTGATGTACTCAACTTTCATTTCGCAGATTTATTCCCCTATCGGCAAGCTCACACCAACCCCCCGCTCCCTCACGCACTAAAACAAGCACATGAAGCCACTTAGTAAGTAACGCGAAAGCCCTACGTAAGGAAACGCAAAGTTAAACAGTGGCACAGCGCATCAATGCTCTGGCAGACTAGAGGCACTCTCACCGTTCGAGAGATCCCGTCAATCAATGGAGACTTGATGCGCATCACAAACCGACTGGCTGGCAGCCTCCTCGCCAGCCTACTGACATTAGGAATGGCAGGTCCCGCCTTGGCAGACACGCCTGCGACCGACGACGCACAGCCCACCACGCCCGCCGCCCAGACCACCTACGACGCACGCTACGCGATCCCTGCAGCCGTGCCAGCGTCCAGCGAAGCGAAGGTGGCGCAGTGGCAGGATATGAAGTACGCCATGTTCATCCACTGGGGCGTCTACTCCTCCTACGCAGGCTGGTACAAGGGCCAGAAGCAGGAAGTGGGCTACCCCGAGCAGATCAAGGCGTGGGGACACCAGCAGACCTGGGACTCCCGCATTCCGCTGCAGGGCATTCCCCGTGATGAGTACCTGGCCACCGCCCAGACCTTCGAGGCTCCCAACTTCGACGCGACCGCGTGGTGTCAGCAGGCCAAGGACAGCGGCATGAAGATGCTGCTCATCACCTCCAAGCACCACGATGGCTTCGCCATGTGGGACACGGCCACGACCGACTACAACTTCACCAAGCAGTCACCCTCGCACCGCGACCCACTCCTCGAGCTGTCGCAGGCCTGCCAGAAGGTCGGCATCAAGTTCGGCCTCTACTTCTCCAACATCGACTGGGAGAAGCAGCCGGAGGACCCGTGGACGAACGCCAACACGCTCGATGAAGAGGGCTACATGGACTACATCCATGAGCAGCTCAAGGAACTCCTCGGCGGCAAGTACGGCGAGATCACCGAGCTGTGGTACGACATGGGCAAGCCCAACCCCGCCCAGTCCGACCAGTTGCGCGCGTGGGCGCACGAACTCCAGCCAAACATCATGATCAACTCGCGCGTGGGCAACGACCGCGCGGACTTCGAGGTCGGCTGGGACAACGAGATGCAGTCCGAGCAGACCCAGGGTCCCTGGGAGTCGGCCGTTTCGATCTTCCACAAGACCTGGGGCTACGCGAACTGGGACGACGCTGCCCCCAAGTTCAAGGACACCGGCTACCCGGACTACTCCGAGGAAGACTGGGACCACATGATCGACGTCGACAACACGACGGCGTTGCGTAAGGCCCCGGGCGGCGCCCACACCAAGACCACCGAGATCGTGGGCAACATGTTCTCGACCGTGGCCCTGGGCGGTCAGTTCCTCTTCAACGTCGGCCCGAAGTTCGACGGCTCCTACGACCCGTGGGACGCCTCCGTCCTCAAGGGCGTCGGCGACTGGAACCGCGCTCACCCCGGCATCCTCAACAACTCTCGCCCGACCCACTTCCCCATCGAAACCTGGGGCAAGACCATGGTCGATGACTCCCACATCTACCTGGGCATCGAGAAGTGGCCCGCCGACGGCATGATTACGCTGCGCGGCGCCGGCGCCAACGACATCTCCTCGGTGAAGCTGGACGGCTCCGACGCGGCTCTGGACTACAAGGTCGAGGGCAACAACCTCGTCATCACGCTGCCCGCGCAGCCCGACGAGATCCTCCCCGTCGTCACGGTCACCACGAAGGGCACGCCCAACTACGTGCCCACCGGCCTGACCACCATCGGCACCGAGGCGACCACGATCCCCGCCTCCGGCCTCGAAAAGTTCAAGGCCCCCACCCCCAAGACCGGCGAGACCAGCTTCACGGCCTCCATCACCCCGGGTGACAAGGTTGCCTCGGGCGTGCGCGTTTCCTTCGACACCGAGGGCTTCACAGACGACTACGCGAAATACAAGGTAACCGTGGGCGACCAGGAGGTGAAGGGCTTGACCGTTGCCGACCTCAAGGCGGGCGTCGGTCCCTTCACCCTCGGCCAGCACGCCACGGCGCGCGTCACCCTGTCCTACGCCAACCCGGCGTACGCGCTCAAGGGCTTCGGTAAGGACGCGACCGTCGCCTCCGTGACCGTCAAGTCCGAGAAACTCTCGACCCCCACCATCACCGTCGCCCCCCCAGGCCGTCGAGGCTGGCAAGACCGTCACCGTGACGGGCACGGGCTTCGCCCCCTCCTCTCCGGTGAGCCTCACTCTGCACTCCGACCCCGTCGAGATCGGCACGGCCACCACGGATGACACTGGTTCCTTCACCGCCGAGGTAACGGTTCCCGCCGCCACCGAGGCCGGGGACCACACGGTTGTCGCCGCCGCGGAGTCTCCCGCCGCCGAGGCCTCGGCCGAGGGACGTGAGAACGCGACCACCGAGGGCGCGCATGAGCAAGCAGTCGCTGAACCTGCTGCAGACACGAATGCTTCCGCCGCGCAGTCGGATGCGCCTCACGCCCAGCAGCCCTATGGGCAGCCACAGTATGGTGCACCCCAGGGCGCTCCTCAGGCTCAGCAGCCCTACGGACAGCCACAGTACGGCGCTCCCCAGGGCGCTCCTCAGGCTCAGCAGCCCTACGGACAGCAGCCGTATGGCGCTCCCCAGGGGCAGCCCGGTCAGCAGGGGCCGTCCGCTGGCCAGCAGCTTGGTGCCGCCGCTTCGCAGTTCGGTGCCGCCGCGAACAGCGCGTTCAATCAGTTCCAGAACGTTGTCGTTGCTGAGGCTGGCAAGGTGAGCGGTCGCTCGATTCGCGCGACCTACGCGCTGATCGGCGTTGCCGCTGCGTCGCTGCTTGTGTTTATCTCGATGCTCCTTCCCTATGTCGAGATCTCGTTCTTTGTGACTGAATCGACGTCGCTTCTCGGCGGCGGCGGTTGGTTCCCGGTCACCTTCCTGCTCCTGCTCCTCGCGAACGTCGGCGTCGGCGTCGCCTACTGGCTGACCAACCAGAAGTGGGCATTCATTTCCGTGGGCGCGGGTTCGCTCGCTCTGGGAATCATGTCGCTTATCGAGACGTTCTACATCATCGCCAACGATAACGATCTGATTGACTTCTCGATCGGCTTCTACCTGTTCCCGCTGTTCTCGATTGCTCTGGGTGCGGCTGGCGTGATCCTGCTCCTCGAGCTGAAGGAAGGCAAGGTCGCTCCTCTGAACACGGCCCCCGCCATGCTGAATCAGTTCGGCCAGCCGGGCCAGCAGGCCTACCCCGCGCAACCCGGACAGCAGTACCCGGGCCAGCAGGCCTACCCCGCGCAACCCGGACAGCAGTACCCGGGCCAGCAGGTCTACCCCGCGCAGCCCGGCTTCCAGGGCCAGCAGCAGTACCCGGGGCAGCAGGTCTACCCCGCATCGCAGGGCCAGTACGGCGCGCAGCCGCAGCAGGCTCAGCCGGAGCAGTCGGCTCAGAACCAGCAGGGGCAGACGGGTGAACAGCCTCAGAACCCCTACAGCCCTCAGGCGTGACGCTCTGAGTGAGGCATACGGGACGGGGCCCGCGGCAACAGCCGCGGGCCCCGTCCCGTTGTGTTGTGCAGTGGGCTACTCGTCGTCCTCTTCCGTGATGTCGACGCCGGCAACGCCGTCGAGGTCCGCGAGGGCCGTCACGAGCATCGAGCGTGAGAGATCTTGGCGAGTCGACGCTGTGAAGCGCGCGGTGGACGTGTGGTGGGCTGAATCGGTGCGCGTGGAGACGCCGGACACCGACCAACCCAGGGCGCTTACCTGCGTGAGGAGGGTGGAGAGCACTCCGTGTCCGGGAGTGTAGTGGACGCTGAGCGTGACCTTGTGCCCGTGGGTGCGCATGAGGATGAACTGGACGAGCGGGGTCAGCAGTGCAATGACGATGAAGTGCAGGGCAGTGCCCGCAAGGGCGAGCCACCACAGGCCAGCGCCGCAGGCCATGCCGATCGCTGCAGTTTCCCAGATGGTGGCGGCCGTCGTTAGGCCTCGGATCGCTCCGTGCCGAGTCAGGATGATGCCCGCGCCCAGGAAGCCGATGCCCGACACGATCTGCGAGGCGACGCGCGAGGGATCGTAGCGGGTGATGCCGTCGATGAGGATGTCGGAGAACCCGTACTTGGAGATGAGCATCATGAGGCAGGCGGTGAGGCCGACGATGGCCTGCGTTCGAATGCCTGCGCTCTTGCCTCGGATCTGTCGCTCGAGGCCGATGGACGCAGAGAGGACGAGGGCGAGGAGCATCCAGCCGATGCTCATCAGGGATTGCGTCATAGGAACCTCCTGTGGTGGCGTGGGTGGGTTTAGTGTAACTGCCCAGCGTGTGTGTGGCTCGTTTGGTGGGGACGAGGCCGTGGTGGGCACTGGGGTGACAAAAGCGGAAGGGGAGCCCCGACCTCGTTAAAGAATGAGAAAAGAATCTACCAACGTCGACACAAGCGTTTGTGGGACTAAGATGGGACTCGACGATCGACAGATGAGGAACCGACTCATGGCTACCCCCACTCCCGACGACATCGCCAACGATGTGCAGGAGCGCTCCAACACCGCGCTCAAGCGCGGCCTGGCGTCGCGTCACATGCAGATGATCGCCATCGGCGGAGCGATCGGCACCGGCCTGTTCCTGGCCTCGGGTGCCACGGTCGCGAACGCCGGCCCAGGCGGCGCGCTCCTCGCGTACGCGGCGATTGGTCTCATGGTGCTGCTCCTCATGCAGTCCCTGGGCGAGATGAGCGCGCACCAGCCGGTCGCGGGTTCGTTCCAGACCTTCGCGACAAAGTTCATTTCCCCGTCCTTTGGCTTCGCGATGGGCTGGAACTATTGGTTCAACTGGGCGGTGACGGTCGCCGCAGACCTGGTGGCCTCCGGCCTCGTGATGGCCTATTGGTTCCCGTCGGTGCCCTCGTGGATATGGGCAGTGGTGTTCCTGGTCATCGTCGTGGGACTCAACGCCCTGTCGGCGCGCGTCTACGGTGAGGCGGAGTTCTGGTTGGCAGCCATCAAGGTCGTCATCGTCATCGTGTTCGTGGTCTCCGGAGTCTTCATGATCGCGGGCGTCATGGGCACGAACTCGCCGGGCCTGTCGAATTGGACGACCGGCGATGCTCCCTTCCATAACGGTTTCGTCGGCGTCATCGCGGTGTTCATGATCGCGGGCTTCTCGTTCCAGGGCACCGAGCTCGTAGGCGTGGCCGCCGGCGAGTCTGAGAACCCGCGCCGGGACGTGCCGCGTTCGATCCGCACGGTTTTCTGGCGCATCATGTTCTTCTACATTGGCGCGATCGCGGTGATCGGCACGCTGTTGCCCTACACGGATCCGAGCCTGCTCAGCGCCGCCGATGACAGCGCCAACAATGTCGCTCAGTCGCCGTTTACGCTCGTGTTCGCCCGCATGGGCATCGGCGCGGCGGCGGCCGTCATGAACGCCGTCATCCTGACGTCGATTCTGTCGGCCGGTAACTCGGGCCTGTACGCGGCCTCGCGCATGCTGCACTCGATGGCCCTCAAGCGCCAGGCGCCCGCGATCTTCGCGAAGGTCACGAAGGGTGGCGTGCCCGGCTACGCGATGGCCGTGACGACGGTGACGGCGGCGTTTGGTTTCATGACGCAGCTCGTCTTTAATGACGCCTACCTTTGGCTGGTCCACATTGTCGGCATTTCGGGCATCATCA
>ERZ1699232.536-NODE-536-length-9903-cov-2.306567_pt1 | contig 9903 bp, 9 predicted proteins | sample MGYA00581529_ERZ1699232 | MGnify/ENA primary metagenome ERZ1699232 (study PRJEB42319, sample SAMD00040335) | human oral metagenome | material: saliva | host: Homo sapiens | study: EMG produced TPA metagenomics assembly of PRJDB4115 data set (Metgenomic analysis of...
TAGCAGATCTTTCCGTATGGAATGTAAAATTACACAACCTTCATTTCAATGTAACTGGTCCACAATTCAAATCCATCCATGAATACTTAGAATCCATTTATGATGAAGCATTTGAATATTTTGATGCAGTCGCTGAACATGTAAAAATGCAAGGTGAATTCCCATTGGTAAATTCTGTTGAATATGCTAAATTAGCAAAAATCGGTGAACTAGGTCAAGAAGATATTCCTCAACATAAAGTTATTGAAATTTTACTTCATGACTTCAAATATATGAAGGATCAAGCTGCTGCTATCCGTGAAGCTGCTGGTGAAGAAGATAATTTCTTGCTTTCCAACATGATGGAAGACCATATTGAATATTATGTAAAACAAATTTGGTTCATTGAATCTATGTTGAAATAATTCAATTGACAACGCCTTATTGGGTATGATATGATTACCCAGTAAAGCATGGAGGATTACTCAAGAGGCTGAAGAGGACGGTTTGCTAAATCGTTAGGGCGGGTTACCGTCGCTAGGGTTCGAATCCCTAATCCTCCGCCATGCTGAGCCCTCACATCATCTGATGTGAGGTTTTTTTTTATAGTAAGAAAAGGGATAGAGTTGACGTATTCATATCTGATTGATTATAATAGATTGTATAAAATTTAATTTAAGGAGACTCTTATGAATATGAAATATACACGTCACATGAATTTACTTCGTCGCGCTATGGGTATCGGCACATTATGTCTTGTTGCCTCTGTTGGCTTTGTTCATGCTGAAAGCATTGCTATTCCAAGTGCACGTCCTATGGTAGATGGTGTTAGTGCTGATGTAGAAACTGTAAGAAGTTCTAGTAAAGCAGAACATCATGTGAGTGCTAGTGTAATTACGCCAAATGATTGGACGTATACGGCATTACAAATGCTAATTAAACACGGTGCTATTACAGATACACATGGTTTTGTTTTTGATGGCAATACAAGCTATACAAAGGATGAGCTTATGCCTCTTATCGATGAGGTAGTAACGAAACGAGAGCAAATGAACGAAAACGATCGCCAATATGCATTGCGCATTTATCAAGAAAATATGCGTGATGTAATGGACTATCGTATCGGTCGCGACAAGAAAGTTACCCGAGAGCGCCGTCAAAAATTAGACGAAAAACGTGCTGAAAAGGCTAAGAAATCTGGTAAAACATACCAAGTATCTAAATCTCAACAAGAGGCTTTAGATACAGCTAATGATGAAGTGGCAAAACCAGAAGAGCACGCTTTAACAGATGAACAAATCAAAGAAAAAATGAAGAAATTCAAAATTGATGATTCTCGTGTTAAAGTAAATAATAATGTGCGCATCCGTTATACCGGTGGTAAGGATACAAAATCTAAAACCGATGCTCGCATGCAAACGGAGATGACCTTTACTCTATAACCCTTAATAAGGAGTTATAATGATTGATTTCTTAAAGAAACAGTTGTTTACTGTTCACCAAAATGGTAAGCACCAGGTGAGCGAGGTCTTTAAATTTATAGGGCCTGGCATTATTGTAACTGTAGGGTTTATCGACCCTGGCAATTGGGCGGCTAATCTAGCTGCCGGTGCTAGTTATGGTTACGAACTTTTATGGGTAGTAACACTATCTACGATTATGCTGATTTTATTGCAGCATAATGTGGCTCATTTAGGCATTGTACGGGGCCAATGCTTATCCGAATGTGCCTATGAATTCTTGCCTCGCTATGTATCTCGATTTGTGTTGAGTACAGCTGGCATTGCAGCGGCAGCAACGGCATTGGCTGAATTTATCGGCGCTGCTATTGCATTGAAAATGCTCTTTGGCATTCCGCTTCTGATAGGTAGTGTATTAACGGCCGTTATATGTACTGTTATGCTCATTACAAACTCCTATCGAAAACTGGAGCGGATTATTGCAGGTTTTGTATCCCTTATTGCATTGGCCTACCTCATTGAGGTCAATATGGTCAATGTGGACTGGGCGGCAGCAGGCATTGGTTGGGTAGATCCTAAGATTCCGAATGAATCGATGCTCGTTATTTTGAGTATCTTAGGGGCTGTTATTATGCCTCACAATTTGTTCTTGCACTCAGAAATCATCCAAAGTCGCCAATTCAATACGCAAGATCCTTCCATAATGAAGCGCCAATTGCGTTATGAATTCCTAGACACCTTATTCTCTATGGGGATTGGGTGGATGATTAACTCTGCCATGATTTTACTGGCGGCAGCAGTGTTCTTTACTCACGGCATTGAAGTAACAGAGCTTGAACAGGCGGAGGAGTTGTTACGACCTCTCATTGGCCCTGCAGCAGGTACTATCTTTGCTATCGCATTGCTCTTTGCGGGCTTTGCCTCTTCTGCTACAGCAGGTATGGCTGGAGCGAGTATATTTGCAGGCATGTTTGGTGAGTCTTACGATATGAAAGACTTCCATACTCGATTAGGTTTGGCTTTAACATATATTCCGGCATTGCTGTTGATTGTATTTGTTACTGATTCATTCCAAGCATTGTTGATCTCTCAAATGTTCTTGAGTTTGCAACTACCTATTACAATTTTCTTGCAGCTCTATATGACGAGTAGCCGTAAGGTGATGGGGCAATATGCGAACCATACATATACGAATGTGCTATTATGGGGCATTGGTATTGTTGTTACCGTTATGAATATTTACCTACTCATTGTAGGGTAATAGGAAAAGACCGCGTTAGCGGTCTTTTTTTGTATAATAGGTGTTCTAAAATCATAAAGTTATATTAATCATGTAACATTGTTTTATTAGAATTACTTTGTCATATAACTGGTATAGTTGTTATGTAAAAAGTGTATCTATGAATACCCATGTGGGCTATAAAATATGTTACAATTAAAGATAGTATAAATCCTGTAGGGAACATTCCCTCACCAGTGTAATAGATAGAAATTAGGAGGACCTAATGGCAGACGAAGTAAAAGTACAAGATGCAATGCAATCTGATTTTAGTGTTGTAGTAAACGACATTGCAGAGGAATTATTAACGCGCCTAAATATGGATGAGGATGGCTCTGTTATCGACATGTTCCAAACAGGTTCTTTTGATCCTTGGCAATTATTCGTGTTCTTTGGCGCTTTAGAAAAAGCTCTCGTTGATTTTAGAACTGATAAACGCAAGAAAACAGTTATTGTTCACGCCCAACCTGAGGCTCTTATCGGCATTGGTCGCGTGGTAACACCTGTATCTACTATGCTCGAACACGTTCTAATGTCTCGCTTGAACGACATGAGCGAAGGTCGTCTAGAAACTGGCATGCTTACAGTATCTGCTGGCAGCATCGACTACGAAGGTGTAAATTTAAAAGGTCGTCACGTTGTTATCGTATGCGATCTTGTAGATGAAGATTCTGATTACCTCAAAGAATGCATTAATTTATGTAAAGAAATGAAAGCTAGCCATGTAGTGGCTGTGCCTCTTATGTTGTGGAATCCTGAGTTGATTGACAATTTGACAGAGGAAACTATCAAGGCGGAATTATCCCATGAAAATCGTCCTCTCTCCTAGTAAGACAAAAACGATTACTACTGTTGGCAATGATGGGGCAGTACATAGTGCAGTTCAGGACGGTCAATTTCAACCGCACATTACGCAAGACATTGTAAAACATGTGCAGTCCCTAGACGTGGCGGCCCTTGGTAAGGCTTTGAAACTTAAGGATGATAAGGCGCAGGCGCTCTTTGATTTCTATCAAGCTTTTGAGTCCCAGCCAGTAGGTATTGCTTGTGAAAGCTACGATGGCATTGCTTTCAAATATTTAGACTGGCAGAACTTGTCTGAAGAGGCTAAGGCCTTTGGTGAAAGCCATCTTGTTGTGATGTCTGCCTTGTACGGCGTTGTAGAGCCTATGATGGGCGTTAGAGACTATCGACTCGATATGGTAGATAAGGTAGGCATTAACTTATATGACACGTGGCGTGAAGCGGTAGATGCCTACTTTCACAAGGAAGATTGGATCCTAAATCTAGCGTCTAAAGAATATGCAAAAATGGTGAACCATCCTAAGGTGGTAACCGTTGAGTTTTGGGAATTGCGAGGCGACACATTTAAACAGATGAGTACGTCCTCAAAAATGAGTCGTGGCATGATGGCTCATGCATGTTTGACGAAACAAGTGAAGCACGTGCGGGATTTACCGCGTGAAATTAATGGATTTATGTGCGTTACAGATATTGAGTCCATTACCATACCAAGCGAATCGATGACGGTTCGTTATGAAAGGAAGTGATTGTTTGCAAGTGCAAGACATTCTTGCAAAAGACCTCGTCGGCGATGAATGGCTTACCGAGGAAGAATTGCGATTTCTCATGTCTGTAACTGATGAAGACGAGTTGCAGTTAATATATAAAAAGGCTTATGAAGTAAAGGCAAAATATGTACAGCCTGTAGCGTATTATCGGGGCCTCATTGAGTTCTCGAACCGATGCATCAAAAACTGTAATTACTGCGGTATCCGTCGTGAAAATGATAAGACGGAACGCTTTGATATGAATCGTGAAGACATCATTAAGATGGCACAGTGGGCCTATGACCATGAATATGGTTCTATTACACTCCAATCTGGTGAACGCTGTGATGATGTCTTCGTTGATTATGTGGTGGATTTAATTCGCGATATTAAAGCCATCGGCGATGGTTCTCTAGGCATTACGATGTGCGTAGGAGAGCAAAGCGAAGAGGCGTACCGCCGTATGCGTGAAGCTGGTGCTAGTCGTTATTTATTGCGCATTGAAACAACAAATAAAGAACTGTATCATAAAATTCATCCTCAAGATGAATTGCACTCCTTTGAAACGCGCGTTGAATGCTTACGTCGTTTGCGTTGGGTAGGCTTCCAAGTAGGTACAGGTGTCATGATTGGTTTGCCGGGCCAAACAGAGGAAGATTTAGTGAACGATATCTTATTCTATCGTGATATGGATATCGACATGATCGGTATGGGACCATATGTGGTACATCACGATACGCCCCTAGGCCAAGAAGCATTAGCTATGGGCATCGATGATGAAGCTGGTAAATTGCGCCGTATTCAATTGGGGCTCAAGATGATTGCATTGACCCGCTTATTCTTGAAAGATGTCAATATTGCAGCTACTACTGCATTACAAGCTTTGGATAAACTTGGCCGTGAAAAAGGTCTTGCAGCAGGAGCAAATATTTTGATGCCTATCATTACCATTCCGGAACACCGTGCAAAATATTTGCTGTACGATAATAAACCTTGCGTAGATGATAATGCAGATAAATGTAAAGACTGCTTAACGCGCCGCGTTATGTCCATCGGTGACACCGTTGGGTGGAAGCAAAATGGTGACTCCAAACACTACGGCAAGCGTACGGGCGAGTTTTAGCTTTCTCTGTGTAGCTAATTCATTGATTCTATTATAAGTTTTGGGGTAGTTTTACCTATATATAGATGGGGCCCCATTACATGAGGTGTATTATGGAGACAAAATGGTATTCTGATTTTTGGCGGTTGTTTGTGAGTCCTTTTAGCGGCGGTATTGATCAAGTTGTACAATCGGGGACATTGAAAAAAGGATTCTGGGGCACTGTATTCTTATGGGCTATCCCATATATTATATTGGCTTTATTTGGGACTATGTTAATTCCATTTCTCCCTCATAATGAATTTACTGGTTTAACCTATTTACTCGGTATCGGTGCCAGCTTTATGTTCATCTTTGCATGGCTTATTTGTATCGGCTGGTCCTTTGTGATGGTTGCCATCGGTTCCTATGTATATAACTGGGTTATCACTAAGATGGGTGGTACCGACAATGTACAGGCGATTATGAAAGTTAGTTGGTATCTACAAGGGTATGGGGTACTATTATTTAGTATTGGTTATACGATAATCTTGGTTTTAATGGGCATGTTAGGTTTAGCATTCGATAGTAGGGCTTTTGCTGGTGTCATCTATTTTGTAGGAACAATAGCCTTATTTGTTATATCCATTTGGGTATCCTTAGAACTTATGGCAACACAAGTAATGCTTACGAAGATGAAAGTATTCATTGCTAGTATCTTAACGTCCATAATCTTCGCTATAATTTGGGCACTTTTCATGGCACTTCTTAGTGGCTGTGCCTCTTTAATGGGTAGATAATACTAATTTATAAATTAATATTAATAAAGAGTCCTCTTTTTTTGATAAATTTTTTCGGAAAAAGAGGACTTTTCTATTTGGGTGTCGAAATGTAATAGCAAAAGCCGTAATTTGCCATTAAGGAGGCGATTCCGATGAAAGAGTACAGTAGTGATAAAATTAGAAATGTTGCTGTTGTTTCCCACGATGGTGCGGGTAAAACAGCTCTTGTCGAATCTTTGTTGTTAACCTCTGGTGCGGTTGATTTCGTAGGTAAAGGCCAAGACAATAAACATATTATGGACTTTGAACCTGAAGAAATTAAACGTAACGTAACAATCCAATTGGGCATGGCTCCATGTGAATGGCATGACCACAAGGTTAACTTCGTAGATACTCCAGGCTATAATGAATTCCATGGTGAAGTTCGTGCCGCTTTGCGTGCGTGCGATGGTATGTTGATGGTACTATCCGCTACATCTGGTGTAGAAACTGACACAGTTCGCGCATGGGATTATGCAGTTGAATTACAAATGCCACGCATGGCATTTATCAATAAAATGGATGTGGATGGTGCCGATTTCTTCGGTACTATTGAAAGAATGCGGGAATTATTTGGCAAAGGCATTATGCCATTGCAGATTCCTATCGGTGAAGGCGCCAACTTTGAAGGCGTCGTAGACGTAGCAAAAATGACTGCGTTTACTTACAAGGACGGCCAACCAACAGAGATTGCTGTACCAGCTCACCTTATCGAAAAGGCTCAAGAAATTCGGGAAATGACCGTAGAAGCCGCGGCTGAAGGTAGCGATGAATTGTTGGAAAAATATTTAGAAGGCGAAGAATTATCCTTAGAGGAAATTCGCCAAGGCTTGCGTGAAGGGATGATTAGTGGCCGTGTGTGCCCAATCATGTGTGGCAGTGCCACATCTCGTATTGGCCTAGATCAAGTATTGGATCGTATGATCCGTTACATGCCGGATGCAACTAAAAAAGTGATGACCGCAACTGATGCGGAAACCGGCGAACAATGTGTAGTACATGTAGATAAGCCTTTAACTGCATTCGTATTTAAAACATTGTTAGACCCATTCGCAGGCAAACAAAGCTTTGTACGTATCTTCTCTGGTGAACTAAAAGAAGGCGATCGCCTTTATGATGTAAACCAAGGTGTAGAAGAAAAATGGGGCAAGATGGTTACCCTTATCGGGAAGCAACAAATCCCTGTATCTACCGCTAAAGCTGGCGATATCGTAGTGATACCGAAATTGGCTAATGCTAAGACTGGAGATACATTAACTGCTCCTGACTTTAAAGTGACATACGACGCTATCCGTTTCCCTCAACCTCTATACACAGTGGCATTAGAACCTGTGAAAAAAGGTGAGGAGGAAAAATTAGCTGGTGCTGTTCTAAAAGTAGCAGAAGAAGATCCTACTTGCGTAGTAGTGAAAAATGCTGAGGCCCGTCAACTACAAATCGATTGTATGGGCGAGGTTCATCTCGAGCATATCCTCAACAAAATGGATCGTAAATATGGCGTACAAGCTAAACTTGTGACTCCATATATTCCATACCGCGAAACAATTAAAGGCTCCGCTGAAACCGAGTCTAAATATAAGAAACAAAGTGGCGGTCATGGTCAATATGGTCACGTTAAGATTCAAGTGGACCCATTATACGATGGAAGCGAATTTGCATTCGTAGACAAAATCTTTGGTGGTGCTGTACCTAAACAATACATACCAGCAGTGGAAAAGGGTGCCAAAGAAACCCTAGATAAAGGCTTAATTGCGGGATATCCTATGATTGGCGTGCAAGTGACACTCTTGGATGGATCTTACCATAGCGTAGACTCCTCAGAGTTAGCATTTAAAGTAGCTACGTCACAAGCTATCAAGGATGTAATTCCTAAGGCGAAACCAGTCCTATTAGAACCAATCTATGAAGTTAACGTGTTTGCACCAGATGCTTTCATGGGCGACATCATGGGTGATTTGAATAGCCGTCGAGGTCGTGTATTAGGCATGGAACAAAGTGAAAGAACAGGTATTTCTGTTGTTAAAGCACAAGTACCATTGGCTGAAATGGCCGACTATGTAACTGCATTGCGCTCTATCACTCAAGGACAAGGCGTATTTAACCGTCAGTTCTATACTTATGAAGAGGTTCCACATAAGCAAGCGGAAGAAATTATCGCTGCTCGTAAGACTCAAGAATAAAGTTAAGAACATGTCCACGTACTGTATCAAATACAGTTAGAATCACTACAACTGAATAGATAATTGCATATCGTAACAACTTAATAGCATAACAATTGACGTAAGTCATAAATTTGAATAGTATTTTACACGAGCCCTCCATATATGTAGCGTATGGAGGGCTTTTACTATATTTGAAATAGATTAGGATAGGATTAATCGATAACGGAGAATATGGGGACCTAATCATTGGTATGTATAGATGCAGTGGAAATCATAGAATTGCTAGTTCTTTATGTATATATGTGCTAACATTAAGATAATATAATTGCTTATGTATCGGGTATTATTTCTATATATCGGGAAAGGATCGCATATGTTTTTTTCTAGCATTACTGCAGATTATACAAAAATGGGTTATCCTAAAGCCATCGTACGAGCTTTAGATTTCTTAAAAAATACAGATTTGAAAGCCTTGCCAGGTGGCCGTCATGCCATTGAAGGAGATATGATGTACGCCAATGTAGACGATGTAGAAACAAAATTGTTTGAAACTACAAAACCTGAGTCTCATCGCAACTATGTAGATATTCAATTCATGGTAGATGGAGAAGAAAATATGGGCTTTTTCGTAGATAAAGGCCTCGTAAAGCCTGTGGAGTCTTATCCAGATCGTGATTGCTATTTCTACCCAAACGAAGCTGTTGATGAAGGACACATCCACTGTCCAGAAGGGTATTATACGGTATTTTTCCCATCGGATATTCATCGTCCTCTTTTAGCCGTTGACGATAAGCCTATAAAAATTCGTAAGGTTGTTGTAAAGGTGCATGTGTCTCTATTAGGTGAGTAACATGATGAAACGATATGAAATTATCGGTATTATATTAACCTTATTAGGCGCCACCTTGTGGGGCGTGTCAGGCACATCCGTTCAATTCGTAGGTAATTTCCGCAATATGAACCTAGAATGGCTCTTGACGATGCGTCTTATTACGGCAGGACTGTTAACCGTTCTATATGGATGGATTCGTCAAGGCAATTCTATTTTTAATGTATTCCGTAATTGGCGAGATACATTAGGCCTCATAATATTCGGCGTATTTGGTATGGCCCTGTGCCAATACACGTATTTCCGCTCCATCGTCATCGCCGGTGCGGGCATTGCGACGGTGCTGCAATATTTGGCGCCGTCTATGATTATCATTTATTTGCTGATGCGTTATGGCAAACGGCCTTCTACAGGAGAAATCATTTCAGTTATCCTTGCTTTAGTAGGTACTATTTGCTTGATGGGAAATAATGGTTTTTCTTTTGAAAGCTTCCGCAGTGATGTATTATTCTGGGGCTTATTATCTGCCGTGGGCGTAGCCGTATATAGTGTTTCCCCAGTACGATTATTAGCTACCTATGGGACAATTCCTATTGTAGGCTTTGGTATGCTCCTCAGTGGTCTTGTGGCAGCGGCGCTTTTCCAGCAACCTCATTCGTATGCGACGTGGGATGTATGGACTGTGGTCGGCTGTTTTAATGTAGTTTTTCTTGGAAACTTCGTGTACTTTACAGCGTACTTT
>ERZ1699232.540-NODE-540-length-9876-cov-2.205662_pt1 | contig 9876 bp, 10 predicted proteins | sample MGYA00581529_ERZ1699232 | MGnify/ENA primary metagenome ERZ1699232 (study PRJEB42319, sample SAMD00040335) | human oral metagenome | material: saliva | host: Homo sapiens | study: EMG produced TPA metagenomics assembly of PRJDB4115 data set (Metgenomic analysis of...
CCCCTCCCCTCTCCTAAGGACCTTGGTCCCACAATTTGACCGACGGAGACTTTGGGCCCACATCCTGAGACGGACAACATAGACTGTCGGTCGATATGGGTTGTGGAGAGTCCCCAAGCCGTAGGACAATAGGCCTAAGCGTTGGAATCCGACGCACATGGGAGTTTTGCTCCCGACATACCGTCCCCACAACGGGATACGGCCATCCGAGAAGAGGAAGAATGACGACAGCAGACCAGAAGGCCTGGGAAGGTTTCGTAAAGGGTAACTGGTGCGATGAGATCGACGTGCGTGATTTCATCCAGCTGAACTACACCCCCTACGAGGGCGACGCCTCGTTCCTGGCAGGGCCGACAGAGAAGACCCTGCGCGTGTGGAACACTCTCGAAGAGAAGTACCTCTCCGAAGAGCGCAAGGTGCGCATCCTCGACATCGACACGGACACCCCGGCCGACATCGACGCCTTCAAGCCGGGCTACATCTGCGAGGACGATGACGTGATCGTCGGCCTGCAGACCGACGCCCCCCTCAAGCGCGCGATGATGCCGAACGGCGGCTGGCGCATGGTCGAGACGGCCATCCACGAGGCCGGCAAGGAATACAACCCCGAGGTGAAGAAGATCTTCACCAAGTACCGCAAGACCCACAACGACGCGGTCTTCGACATCTACACGCCGCGTATTCGTGCCGCTCGTTCCTCCCACATCATCACCGGCCTGCCGGACGCCTACGGCCGTGGCCGCATCATCGGCGACTACCGCCGCGTCGCCCTCTACGGTGTTGACCACCTCATCGCCGAGAAGGAAAAGGACAAGGATCGCTACGCGAACGAGCCCTTCTCCGAGCACTGGGCGCGTTACCGCGAGGAGCACTCCGAGCAGATCAAGGCCCTCAAGAAGCTGAAGAACATGGCGCAGTCCTACGGCTACGACATCTCCGGCCCGGCCACCAACGCTCGCGAGGCCGTGCAGTGGACCTACTTCGGCTACCTGGCCTCCGTGAAGTCCCAGGACGGTGCCGCCATGTCGATCGGCCGTCTGTCCGGCTTCTTCGACATCTACTTCGAGCGCGATCTGAAGAACGGCACGCTGGATGAGTCCGGCGCGCAGGAGATCATCGACGCCCTCGTCATCAAGCTGCGCATCACCCGCTTCCTGCGCACCATCGCCTACGACCAGATCTTCTCGGGCGACCCCTACTGGGCCACCTGGTCGGACGCCGGCTTCGGCGACGACGGTCGTACGCTGGTCACCAAGACCTCGTTCCGTCTGCTCCAGACGCTGGTCAACCTCGGCCCGGCCCCCGAGCCGAACATCACCATCTTCTGGGACGAGAACCTGCCCCGTGGCTACAAGGAGTTCTGCGCCCTCATCTCGATCGACACCTCGTCGATCCAGTACGAGTCCGATCCGCAGATTCGCGCCCACTGGGGCGACGACGCCGCCATCGCCTGCTGCGTCTCCCCCATGAAGGTCGGCAAGCAGATGCAGTTCTTCGGCGCTCGTGTGAACGCCGCGAAGGCCCTGCTCTACGCCATCAACGGTGGCCGCGACGAGATGAGCGGCAAGCAGGTCATGGAAGGCTACGAGCCCGTCCAGGGTGACGGCCCGCTCGACTTCGACGACGTGTGGAAGCGCTACGAGGAGATGCTCGACTGGGTCGTTGGCACCTACGTTGAGGCCCTCAACATCATCCACTACTGCCACGATCGCTACGCCTACGAGTCCATCGAGATGGCGCTGCACGACTCCGAGATCATTCGCACCATGGGCTGCGGCATCGCCGGTTTGTCCATCGTTGCCGACTCTCTGGCAGCCATCAAGTACGCGAAGGTCTACCCGATCCGCGACGAGACCGGCCTGGTCGTCGACTACCGCACCGAGGGCGAGTTCCCGACCTACGGCAACGACGATGACCGCGCTGACGACATCGCCGCGACCGTCGTCCACACCGTCATGGACAAGATCCGCGCGATCCCCATGTACCGCGACGCGATCCCGACCCAGTCGGTCCTGACGATCACCTCGAACGTCGTCTACGGCAAGGCCACCGGTTCCTTCCCGTCGGGCCACCAGAAGGGCACCCCCTTCGCCCCCGGCGCGAACCCGGAGAACGGCATCGACACGCACGGCATGGTCGCCTCCATGCTGTCGGTCGGCAAGCTGGACTACAACGACGCGCTCGACGGCATCTCGCTGACGAACACGATCACCCCGCAGGGCCTCGGCCGTTCCAAGGAAGAGCAGATCCAGAACCTGGTCGGCATCCTCGACGCCGGCTTCGTTCCGGACGATTCCTGCGCCTACGACGGTACCAAGGGCTACTGATCCACCATTGGCGGGGATCGATGCGCAACCCGTGTTGATCCCCGCCACCCACCACTCGTGGGTGAGCCGCACTGCGACCCACCCAAGCCGGCACCGCCGGAGTCTCACAAAAGGAGAAATGTTATGGCAACCAAGACCTACGAAGAGCGTCTCGCTGACATGAAGGCCGCTCGCGAGGAGCGCGGCGACAAGGACGGCCTGTACCACGCGAACATCAACGTTCTCGAGGAGTCCACCCTGAAGGACGCCATGGAGCACCCCGAGAAGTACCCGAACCTGACCGTTCGCGTTTCCGGCTACGCCGTTAACTTCGTCAAGCTCACCCGTGAGCAGCAGCTGGACGTTCTGTCCCGCACCTTCCACCACTCGGCCTGATCGGTCGAATGTAGTGGGGCGTCGGGCGTACGCGCGACGCCCCACTACTCTGTATGCCGCTGTCGGCCAATCCCACCGACCTACCCCGGCCTCGTTCCTGCGTGAACACCGCGCCCCATCCCCTCGAAGAAGGAAACATGACGCAGACCCTCGCTATTCCGACTTTTCGCGAGCAGGACTTCCAAGCCCCCCAGTCCCGCACCGTCGGTGCGGGTGTTGAGGGCCTTGAGGAGATCACGGACCTGGAGCGTTCCGAACGCCTGCGACGCATGCGCGAGGGCACGCTCGGTTCGATCCATTCCTGGGAACTCGTGACAGCCGTTGACGGTCCCGGAACGCGCATGACCGTGTTCCTCAATTGTTGTCCCCTGCGCTGTCTGTACTGTCACAACCCCGACACGTTCCTTATGAAGGATGGCGCACCCGTGTCCGATACGGAACTGCTGTCCCGTATTGCGCGCTACCGCCGCATTTTCCGCACAACGAAGGGCGGAATCACGCTATCCGGCGGTGAAGTTCTCATGCAGCCCCATTTCGCCAAACGCATCCTCCTGGGTGCTAAGGAGATGGGCGTGCATACGTGCATCGACACCTCCGGTTACCTGGGCGCGAACTGCGATGACGAGATGCTTGATGCCATCGACCTCGTGCTCTTGGACGTGAAGAGCGGCGACCCCGAGACGTACAAGAAGGCAACGGGCCGCGATCTGGCTCCCACGATCACCTTCGGCGACCGCATCGCGGCACGCGGCGGTGACACCCGTATCTGGATCCGTTTTGTCTTGGTTCCGGGTCTGACGGACGACCCTGACAACATCCGCATGGTTGGCGAAATCGTCAGCCGCTGGAAGGACGTCATCGACCGCATTGAGGTTCTGCCTTTCCATCAGCTCGGCAAAGACAAGTGGCATTCGCTCGGCCTGGAGTACCAGTTGGAGGATGCGAAGGCCCCGACACCCGCAGCAACGGAGGACGTGCGCAACTACTTCCGTTCGTTGGGTTTCGAAGTCCACTGACCCACGCACGCATAGAAGGACCTCGGGAGGATTGAGCTAGGCTCGCTCCCCCGGGGTCCACGTGCATCCGCTTGACCCCCAGCCGCGCTCGGCCACATACGCGCGCGAGTCCTCACGGTAGGGCGTATCGAGGCGATCAACGTAGAGGGTTCCGCGCAGGTGGTCGTACTCGTGTTGGAAGATGCGAGCGAGCCATCCGCGAGCACTCGCCTGGACGGTGTTCCCGTCGGCGTCGTAGCCGCGTAGGATCACTCCGAGCGCGCGACGTAGCGGGTACTGGACACCGGGAACGGAGAGGCAGCCTTCGGACTCGTTCGTCATGTCGGGCTGCGTGGGTAGAATCGCGCCGACGCCATCGTTATCCCAGACGAGTTCGAGCGTCGGGTTGACGACGACGCCGCTCATTGCGGAGTTGTAGCTGCGGGCTGCTCCGTCGTTGAGTCCCAGGATGTCCTTGTAGCGCCGATCAAAGGCACCACCACCGCGATAGGACCAGACGAAAAGCTGGAGTCCGACGCCCACCTGCGGAGCGGCTAAGCCGACGCCGGGGGCTGCGTGCATCGTCTCGATCATGTCGGCCACCAGGTCGCGCAGGGTTGAGTCGAAGGATTCGACGGGGTCCGCGACCCGGTGGAGGATCGGCTCGCCCGTGATGTAGATCGGCAGGATGGTCATGCCCGCTCCCCCGTTTCCCCGAGGCTTATAACGCCAACGCTGGCGGCTTCGATGGCGCGCGGCACGCTCGGGTCGAGTGCCTTGATGACGCGGGCGGGGTTTCCGACGGCGACGGAGTTCGGGGGAATCGAGCGCGTGACGACCGCGCCCGCGCCGATGATTGAGTTTTCGCCGATGCTCACGCCGGGGCAGACGACGACGGAGCCGCCCAGCCACACGTTATCCTCGATGGTGATCGGGGCTGAGGACTCCCATTTCGCGCGACGAGGCCCGGGCTCGGTCGGGTGGATCGCCGTGTAGAGCGAGCAGTTGGGGCCGATGAGGACGTCGGCGCCGATGACGACCGGGGCGACGTCGAGCACGGTCAGCCCGTAGTTGGCCCAGGAACCGTCGCCGATGGAGATGTTGTACCCATAGTCGACACGCAGCGGAGGCCGGATGTCGACGCCCTCCCCCACCTGCCCGAGAACCTGGGCAAGCAGGTAGGCGGCCATGTCCGGGTCGGTGGGATAGGCCTGCTCGTAAAGGCTCAGGAGGCGAACCGCGCGCTTCGTGAGTGCCGAAAGTTCATCGTCCGCGACGTAGTAGTCGCCGGCTTCCAGGCGCTGGGCGGGCGTGCGCTCGTCCTCGCGGAATCGGGGGTCGTCGAAGTTCGTTCCCGGGGAGATGGTCATGCGACCAGGGTAGTCGACGCCCTTTCGAGGCGGGGAGCGCGGCGCGCGTCCAGGTGGCCGAGGAGCGCGTGCAGCTGGGAGATGTCGGCGGCGGGATCCTCGGGGTGCCACTGCACGCCGATGACGGGGGCGTCCAGCGATTCGACGGCCTCGATCGTGCCGTCGGGGGCCTGCGCGCTGACCTGGAGGCCCTGCGCGAGGCGCGCAACGCGCTGGTGGTGCGCCGACGAAATAATCAGCTCGGAGTTGGTGAGGACGGGCGCGAGTGCGCGCTCGAGGTTCGTTCCCTCGCCGACGCGCACGCTGTGGCGGATGAAGCGGTGATCGGACAGGATCCGGTTGTTCGTGTGAGTGCCGTGGGCGCCCTCGATATGCTGCTCGAGCGTGCCGCCGAGCGCCGTATTGATGATCTGCATGCCGCGGCAAATTCCCAGGAGCGGGGTGCCCGTGCGCACGGCGTGGTTGACGAGGGCGATCTGTCCGCGGTCGGCGCGGTACCAGTGGCGTCCCTCGGCCTCGTAGCCCTGGGTGGCACCGTACAGGCTGGGGTGGACGTCCTCGCCGCCCATGATGATGATCGCGTCGGCGTGTTGGGCCCGCAGGGCGGCCCCCTCGGCGCCGTCCTCCTGCGCGTACTCGCGGATAACGTTCCAGTTCGGCAGGGCTGCCTGAAGAAGACGATCCCACAGGCGCATGCAGATGTTGTTGTATGCCTCGTCCCCCGGGCGTGCCGGCAGGACGTTGGAAATCAACAACGTCGGCTTCGTGTGGTTCGTCATGGCCTCTATCATGGCAGGCGACGGGTCGGCGCGCGCGTTGCGTTCACAAAATGGCGTTTTGTGACAGCGCGCGTCCACGTCGTAGGCACTGCGAAAAGTGCGCGTTTCTCGCGTGAAATCAACGGACGAGGCCGGGGTAGGCCACGCGATCACGCGTCCACGCCCCGGCCTCGTCCCACGAAACGAACGCTCAGGCGAGCGCGCCCATCGGATCCCACGCGGGCAGATGCAGGGGTTCCTCCGTGATGACGGCGCGCAGATCGGCGGGCAGGTCGTCCACGTGCACGGCCACCTCGAAGACGTTGGCGTCGAACCAGGCGGCGTCCATCGTGAAGAAGCCCTTGTCGCCGTGGTCCTCGCCCCAGGAGTTCTCCACGCGGAAGCGGCGGCCCTCCCCGACCTCGTCAATGTCGACGCCGGTGAAGAGCATCGCGTGGTTCATCGCGGACTCGCCGGTGTTGACACGCTGTTCCTTGGAGGTGGAGAAGTCCACGCCGAACATGTTGTCGAAGTCGTAGAGCCCCTCAACGAACAGGCCGGAGGTGCGATCAGACTGCTGGCTGCAGTCGGCACCGAACCAGACGGCCCGGCCCGAGGCGAGGATGGAAGCCGTGATCTGACGGATCTGCTCGACGGGGGTGTTCACGTACAGGATCGGGCGACCGCCGACGACATTGCCCATGTGGTCGACGGTCAGGGTGTGGCCCTTGGGGTGCTCGGCACGCGGGTCGTCGACGAGGCACACGTACTGCGTGAGGTCCACGTCCACGTAGCGGGAGTAGAACTCGCGCGGGGTAAGGACGCCATCGCGGTGGAACTCGCCCGAATCGTCACGCCACTCCCACTCGAAGGAGGCCGGGGGCTCGCCCAGGCAGATGACGAGGATGCGCCACACGTCGGCCAGCGCAGCTTCCTTGACCTCGTTGATCTCTTCCTCGGAGGCTCCGTCTGCGACGAGGGCACGAAGCTCCAGGGCGGTGCGGCGCAGGACGACCTTCAGGCGGTTGTTCATCGGGGCGGTGTGGCCCGAGGATTCTGTCTCGGGCATCGCGGTCTTGGGGACGAGGCCGTGCTTGAGGTACAGGGATACAGCCATGTCCCACTGGCCGCCGTCGGAGAGAACGTCGCCGAGGAGGAACTGCAGGAGTCGGCCGTCCAGATCTTCGGTCGCGGCCGTAGCAATGATGTCGGTCAGGAAGAAGTTAGCGCGCTCGAACTTGTCCCAGAAGAGGACGTAGTTCTGCGAGAACTCGAAGTCCTTGAGGCCCAGATGCGTGCGGGTTGTCGAGCGCAGGAGGTTCAGAGAGGAGAAGAGCCAGCAGCGGCCGGACTTCTTTTGGGAGGTGACCTTCCAGTCGTCCACCTTGTGAGAAACAACCGTGGGGGTGGCGACGACCTTCGCGCGGTCGAAGGCGACGGATTCGACGCCGGCGTGGGAAACGGCGTTGCGCGCCACCGTGCGGGCGCTGTCCGAGTATGCCTGAAGGCGGTCAATCAGCTCGTCGGTGATCTCGTGAGCCATAAGTCTGGGCATCCTTTCTATCGAGAGTCATTCTCTATAAGAATACGCCTGGCGCGTGATGCGAACGACTCGACTCCGTTTAGAATGAATGTGTTTCATGTTCAGTGAACGCACAGGAGCATTCATGGTTACGGTAGGCGCATCGGGGCGCGAAGTGAGTCTCACGGCCGGAGACTATCGGGCGCGGATTGTCACGGTCGGCGCGGGCCTGGCCGGCTTGACGTATCGGGGCCACGAGCTGATCATTCCCCACAGCGTGGACGAGTGTCCCCCCGCCTACCTGGGCAAGGTGCTCATGCCCTGGCCGAATCGCATCGCCGAAGGCACCTATTCGTGGGAAGGAACCTCCTACGACCTGCCCGTCAACGAGCACGCTTTCGGCACGTCTCTGCACGGCTTTGTGGCCTTCCAAGAGTGGGAAATCGCCGAGGCCGACACCTCCTCGGTGCTCCTGCGCACTCTCATCCCGGCGCGCTACTCCTACCCGTGGACGCTCGTTGCGTCCGCTCGCTACAGCCTGGATCCGGAGCGCGGCCTCGCCGTCGAACTGTCGGCAACGAACATCGGCGAGGGCACCGCCCCCTACGGCGTCGGATTCCATCCCTACATGGCTGTCGACGGTGTACGGGTGGATGATCTGGAGCTTGAGAATCCCGCGTCGATTATCTACAAGGCCGACGCCTCCATGATCCCGGTCGCCCCCCACGACGTCGCTTCCTTCGGCCTTGACTTCCGCTCCCACGCCCTCATCGGCGCTTCCCTACTGGACCACGCGTTCGGTGGTCTGCCGGAGGGCACCTGGACTGTCACGCTGCGTGACCCCGCCTCCGGCGTCGGCGTATCGCTGTCCTCGGATGCTCCCTGGCTGCAGGTCTACTCGGCGGACAACATCGGCCGCGTGGGCGTTGCCGTCGAGCCGATGAGCTGTCCACCCAACGCCTTCAACTCAGGCACGGACGTGGTTGCCCTGGCGCGTGGCGACAGCTACACGCTGCGCGCACGCATCGCGGGCACCGTCACCGCCTAGTAGGCTCCGGCGGCAGCGCGAATCAGCGTCAGGGCGACTGCGCCAGCCGTGGAGGAACGCAGGACATTGGCCCCCAAGCCGACTGTTCGAGCTCCGGCGTCCACCAGCTGAGCGGTCTCCTCCGGACCGATTCCTCCCTCGGGGCCGACAATCAGGGCAACGCGCGCGGGCAGGGACCCATCCGTAGCGTCCCCCTGCACCCGTGCAAGGGCAGCTCCCAGGGACTGCGTGGCCTCTTCGTGACAGACGAAGGCCACCCCGGCCTCGTCCGTGAGGGCGCGCACCCAAGAGGCCAGCTCACGACTGTCCGTCACCGCCTCAACGACGGGCACGTACGCGCGGCGTGACTGCTTAGCGGCTGCCCGCACGACGCCCTCCCATTTGGCGCGGCCCTTCTCGGCTTTCGGTCCCCTCCACTGGACAATCGCGCGCTGCGAGGCCCACGGGATGACCCGATCAATACCGATCTCGGTGCAGATTTCCACGGCGGCCTCGTCGCGTCCGCCCTTGGCCAGGGCTTGGACGAGGATGATCTCGGGGCGCGGACTCTCTTCCTGAACAACCTCACGCACCACGAGGGACAGCGAAGACTTGTCGGCCCCCACAACCTCGCAGGTCAGGCGCAACCCGCGCCCGTCGGCGACGTCCACCCACTCCCCTGCACCGATGCGGCGCACGGAAGCAGCGTGACGACCCTCGCTGCCCCCGAGCGTCGCACGCTCCCCCACCGCCAGCGACGAGGGAACGCAGGAGAGGTCCTCAGCGAGAAAAACGGGCCGTGTCATCGCGCATCAGCCCATAAAAGTGTCGCGCAGCTTGTCGAAGAACGTCGGCTGCTGGCGGTAGGGCTCCACGCGGACCTCACCGCGCACCTTCGCGAGTTTTTCCAGCAGTTCGCGCGACTGATCGTCAAGCTTCTTCGGGATTTCGATATCCACGTGCACGTGCATGGCACCACGGCCCGAGCGCTGCAGGTGGCCGACCCCCAGACCCTCCAAGACGATATCGTCGTTGGGCTGCGTCCCCGGGTCGATCGTAACGTTCTTCTTCCCATCCAGGGTGTCGAGTTCGAACTCGGTACCTAGGGCGGCAGTCGTCATCGGGATCGTGATCCACGTGTGCAGGTCGTCTCCGCGGCGATCAAACACGGGGTGCTTCTTTTCGCGGATGGACAGGTACAGGTCTCCGTTGGGGCCGCCGCCCGTACCGACCTCGGCCTCGCCGCTCACGCGGATCTGGGTACCTTCGCTGGCACCGGCCGGAATGTTGATGCTCAGAGTGCGGCGCGTCGGAACACGACCCGTGCCGTTGCACTCGGTGCAGGGACTGGGGATCGTCGTGCCGAAACCCTGACACGTAGGGCACGGTGCCTGCGTCTGCATGCGGCCAAACAGGGAGTTCTTGATCTGCGTGACGAAGCCGGATCCCTGGCACATCGTGTAGGTCTCGGAAGAGGTTCCCGGCTGTCAATTCTAGTCGTG
>ERZ1699232.561-NODE-562-length-9485-cov-2.837572_pt1 | contig 9485 bp, 7 predicted proteins | sample MGYA00581529_ERZ1699232 | MGnify/ENA primary metagenome ERZ1699232 (study PRJEB42319, sample SAMD00040335) | human oral metagenome | material: saliva | host: Homo sapiens | study: EMG produced TPA metagenomics assembly of PRJDB4115 data set (Metgenomic analysis of...
ATATCACAATATTTAATATAATACAAGGAATTTAATGTAAAAATAGATGAAATCGCTTAACTGGTTGATAAGACTGTGAAAATTGAACAATGATATCTAACGTAGTTAAATGAAATTTCATATAAATAGGAACTTGCTTGGTCTCAAATCTAGGGAGCGAGGTTGCCAACAGGTTTTCTAAGATTAATTTCTAGGAGTTTTTGGTATAATAGAGAGTAATTTATTTTCTAGTATGAGAAGTTAGAGTGAGAGGTATGTATGTCCCCTTCAATTCAGTTATTAAAAGACCGCTATTTAAAAAATATCAAAGAAAATCCAGATCTCTACATCGGTATTGAGTTGGAGTTTCCTATCGTTCATACGAAAGGCCAACCTACAGATATTGAAGTCAGCAAGGACTTGATGCGATTTTTAGTGGATGCTCTCAGTCTGGAAGTTGAAAAGGTAGACCAGGAGGGCAATCCGATTCAACTTGTAGAACCGACGAGTCAAGATCGAATTTTGTTTGAGGTTTCCTACACGACCTTGGAATTTGCCTTTGGTAGGGCTCAGAATATCCAAGAGGTTGAAGGACGTTTTCAGGCCTATATGAAGGTAATCCAAGAAAAGCTAGGTGAAAAGGAACATGCTATCCAAGGTTGGGGGATTCACCCGAACTGGGATATCAATGATAATAGACCTGTAGCTTATCCACGCTATCAGATGCTGATGGATTATCTGCGTATGGGGAGTCACCAAGAAAGTGCGCATTTACATGACTTTCCACAATACGGAGCCTTCATCTGTGGGAGTCAAGTTCAGTTGGATGTATCGACTGCTAACTACCTACGTGTCATTAATGCTTTCACTCAGATTGAAGCAGCAAAAGCTTACTTATTTGCCAATTCTGAGTTTTCGGGAGCAGACTGGGATACTCGGATTTCACGAGATATCTTTTGGGAAGAATCCATGCATGGAATTTATCCAGAGAATGTCGGTGTCAATGCAAAACTCTTCAAAGATGAGGATGATTTCTTTGATTATCTAGACCGCTCTGCGATTTTTACAGCAGAACGAGATGGGGAAACCTACTATTTTTCTCCGATTCGGGCTAGAGATTATTTAGATACTGATGAGATTCCTGCCTATACTCTGAATGGCAAAGAAATTCTTCTTGTTCCTCAAGAGAAGGATTTTCAAACGCACCGTAGCTATCAATTTCAGGACTTAACAACACGAGGGACTGTTGAATTTCGTAGTGTTTGTACGCAGCCGCTAGACCGCACCTTTGCTTCGGCGGCCTTTCATCTAGGTTTGTTGGTCAATCTAGACAAGCTTGAAACCTACCTAGAAACAGCACCTTTCTTTGAACAATTTGGTCGTGATTACAAGTCTTTGAGAAGACAGTTTTCTAAGAAACAACTCACAGATGAGGAAACAGCTGGGATTGTCCAGTTTACTAAAGACTTACTAGCTATAGCAGAGCAAGGACTCGAGATGAGAGCTCAGGATGAAATGCGTTATTTAGCACCTTTGAAAGAGGAATTGGACGTATAATTTTCTATAACGGAAGAATTTTCTGAAAAATCATGTTATAATGGATGAGACTATAGATAAAGGATAGAGATTTATGACATTAGTTTATCAATCAACGCGTGATGCGAAAAATACCGTAACAGCCAGCCAAGCGATTTTGCAAGGTTTGGCAACAGATGGAGGTTTGTTTACTCCAGTTAGTTATCCAAAGGTAGATTTGGATTTTGATACATTAAAAGATGCTTCTTACCAAGAAGTGGCCAAGCTTGTCTTGTCAGCCTTCTTGGATGACTTTACAGCAGAAGAGTTGGACTACTGTATCAACAATGCCTACGATAGCAAGTTTGATACTCCAGCTATTGCTCCTCTTGTCAAACTTGATGGTCAATACAACTTGGAACTCTTCCATGGATCAACCATTGCCTTTAAAGACATGGCCTTGTCTATCTTGCCATACTTTATGACAACAGCTGCTAAGAAACATGGCTTGGAAAACAAGATTGTCATCTTGACAGCGACATCTGGAGATACTGGGAAAGCTGCTATGGCAGGTTTTGCAGATGTTCCAGGTACTGAAATTATCGTCTTTTATCCAAAAGACGGTGTCAGCAAGGTACAAGAGTTGCAAATGACCACTCAAACGGGCGAAAATACCCATGTTATCGCTATTGATGGAAACTTTGACGATGCTCAGACAAACGTGAAACATATGTTCAATGATGTGGCTCTTCGTGAGAAATTGGCAGCCAACAAGCTCCAGTTTTCATCAGCTAACTCTATGAATATCGGTCGTTTGGTCCCACAGATTGTCTATTATGTGTATGCCTACGCTCAGCTCGTTAAAACTGGTGAGATTAAGGCTGGTGACAAGGTTAACTTCACCGTACCGACAGGAAACTTTGGAAATATCTTGGCTGCCTTTTATGCTAAGCAAATTGGTCTACCAGTTGGCAAATTAATCTGTGCTTCAAATGACAACAATGTCTTGACAGATTTCTTTAAAACTCGTGTTTATGACAAGAAGCGTGAGTTTAAGGTAACCACTAGCCCATCTATGGATATCTTAGTGTCTTCAAACTTGGAGCGCTTGATTTTCCATCTTTTGGGAAATGATGCGGTTAAGACAGCTGAACTTATGAATGCTTTGAATAACCAAGGTCAGTATGAATTGACAGATTTTGATGAAGAGATTCTTGACCTTTTTGCAGCAGAGTATGCGACTGAAGCAGAAACAGCAGCAGAAATCAAGCGTGTTTATCAAACAGATACCTACATTGAGGATCCACATACAGCGGTTGCCTCAGCTGTTTATAAAAAATACCAAGCAGCTACAGGCGATGCGGCTAAGACCGTGATTGCTTCAACAGCTAGCCCATATAAATTCCCAGTAGTTGCAGTAGAAGCTGTAACAGGGAAATCAGGTTTGAGCGACTTTGAGGCCTTGGCTCAATTACATGAAATCTCAGGAGTAGCAGTGCCACCAGCAGTGGATGGCCTCGAAACAGCTCCAGTTCGTCACAAGACAACTGTTGCAGCGGCAGATATGCAGGCAGCAGTAGAATCTTATTTAGGACTTTAAAAGAGAGGAAGTAAACTCGGTTGGGAAACTAACTGAGTTTCTTTTCATCAGGAGGAAGGATTGTTTAAGAAAAATAAGGATATTCTCAACATAGCTTTACCTGCCATGGGTGAAAATTTCTTGCAGATGCTCATGGGGATGGTAGATAGCTACTTGGTAGCTAATCTGGGGTTGATCGCCATTTCGGGTGTGTCTGTAGCTGGAAATATAATCACCATTTATCAGGCTATTTTTATTGCCTTGGGAGCAGCAATTTCTAGTGTTATATCAAAAAGTGTGGGACAGAAAGATCAGTCTAGACTAGCCTACCATGTGACAGAAGCTCTCAAGATAACCTTGCTATTGAGTTTAATTTTAGGTGGCTTGTCCATCTTTGCAGGTCAAGAGATGATTGGTCTTTTGGGTACTGAACAGGCTGTGGCTGAAAGTGGTGGCTTATACCTATCTTTAGTTGGTGGGACAATCGTTCTCCTGGGCTTGATGACTAGTCTAGGAGCCTTGATTCGCGCTACCCACAATCCTCGACTGCCGCTTTATGTTAGTTTTTTATCCAATGCTTTAAATATTGTTTTTTCAAGTGTCGCCATTTTTATCCTTGATATGGGGATAGCTGGTGTAGCTTGGGGGACTATTTTGTCTCGTTTGATCGGGGTTGTAATTTTGTGGTCACAATTAAAACTTCCATATACGAGACCAAATTTTGGACTGGACAAAGACTTGCTGACTTTGGCTTTACCTGCAGCGGGAGAACGTCTCATGATGCGAGCTGGAGATGTAGTCATTATTGCCTTGGTTGTTTCCTTTGGGACGGAGGCAGTCGCGGGAAATGCTATCGGTGAAGTTTTGACTCAGTTCAACTACATGCCTGCTTTTGGTGTTGCAACAGCAACAGTCATGCAGGTAGCTCGAGCAGTAGGGGAGAATGATTGGGCAAGGGTGGACAGACTAAGTAAGCAAACTTTTTGCTTGTCTTTCTTTCTTATGTTGCCCTTAACGCTTAGTATCTATGCTCTCGGGACACCGCTAAGCTATCTCTACACCAGCAATCCTGCGGCTATTGAGACCAGTGTTTTAGTGACTCTTTTTTCACTTTTAGGGGCTCCTATGACAACGGGGACGGTCATTTATACAGCTGTCTGGCAAGGTTTGGGAAATGCCCGACTTCCCTTTTATGCGACAAGTATTGGAATGTGGTGCATCCGTATTGGGACTGGTTACCTGATGGGAATTGTTCTTGGATGGGGTTTGCCTGGTATTTGGGCTGGAACGCTTTTGGATAATGGTTTCCGTTGGATTTTCCTACGCTATCGTTACAAATCTTATATGACATTGAAAGGATAAAAAATGCAAGAAACGGCTTTTATTTGGGATTTAGACGGGACCTTATTGGACTCCTATGAAGCTATTTTGTCAGGAATTGAGGAGACCTATGCACAGTTTTCCATTCCTTTTGACAAGGAAAAAGTTCGAGCTTTTATCTTGAAATACTCTGTCCAGGATTTACTAGTGCAAGTGGCAGAAGAAAGAGGCTTGGATGTTGATAAGCTCAATCAAGTCCGTGCTCAGAGCTTGGCTGAAAAGAATGCCCAGGTCATCTTGATGCCGGGGGCCTGTGAGGTTTTAGCCTGGGCAAATCAGCAAGGAATTCAGCAATTTGTCTACACCCACAAAGGCGATAATGCCTTGACTATTTTACGAGATTTGGGCTTGGATGTTTATTTCACAGAAATTTTGACAAGCCAGAGCGGTTTTGCTCGTAAACCAAGTCCAGAAGCAGCGACCTACCTTATCAGCAAATACCATTTAAAACCAGACCGCACCTTTTATATAGGGGACCGGACCTTAGATATTGATTTTGCTCAGAATAGTGGCATCCAGAGTATCAATTTCCTTGGAACTCCGGTGGATTGCAATCATCAGATTTCTTGTTTAGCGGATATTCCTTCTCTCTCTTTATGAAAGTTTTATGAAAGAGAATATGTCAGCTTTGTGACAAAATTCATACAAACTATTTCAATTAATGTGGTTTGTTACAGAGCTTAGACAGTTTTATTAAATAGCCCCCAAAGGGCTTTTTTTCTTTTTTCTTTATGTTATGATAGAAAGGTACTACATTTGAAAAGGAGTTTGAATAGTATGAAGAAACGAATTATTTTAGCATCAACAGTAGCTCTATCACTTGCCCCTACCTTGGCGACTCAAGCAGAAGAAATTGTATGGTCACCACGTTCAGTTGAGCAAATTCAAAACGATGTTGCTAAAAGCGAAAATAAAACAAGTTACACAATTAAGTACGGAGATACCCTAAGCACGATTGCAGAGGCTTTGGGAGTAGACTTAAATGTCCTTGCAAACTTGAACAAAATCACTAATATTGATTTGATTTTCCCAGAAACTGTACTGACTACAACTGTTAACGAAAATGAAGAAGTAACAGAGGTTGAGGTTTATACACCTCAAGAAGTTGGTTCTGATGTAGCAAGTGCAACAGCAGATTTAACAACGAATCAAGTAACAGTAGATGAACAAACTGTTCAAGTCGAAGATTTGACACAACCAGTTGAAGAAACTGAAGCTGTAGCAGAAACTACAGTATCGTCAGAAGCAACAACAGCAGAAGCAACTACTGAAGCTGCGGCACCTGTCGTTGAAGAAACAACTACGGTCGCTGAACCAACAACTACGGTCGCTGAACCAACAACTACGGTCGCTGAACCAACAACTACAGTTGAGGAAACAACTACGGCTACTGAACCAAATACAACAGTTGAGGAAACAACTACAGCCGCTGAACCAACTACAACAGTTGAGGAAACAACTACGGTCGCTGAAACAACGACTACTGTTGAGGAGACAACTACAACAGAAGCAACAACTGAGGCTGTAACAGAAGCTCAATCAGCTCCAGCAACTTACCAAGCTGAACCAAGCCAAGGTGCATCAGCGACTTATACAGCGCCAGCGGCTCCTGATTATGCAACTATTGCAGCAACAAAATCTGAAAATGCAGGTCTTCAACCACAAACAGCTGCATTTAAAGAAGAAGTAGCTAACTTGTTCGGTATCACATCATTTAGTGGTTACCGTCCAGGAGATCCAGGTGACCACGGAAAAGGTCTTGCTATTGACTTCATGGTCCCAGTTAGCTCAGCTCTCGGTGATCAAATTGCAGATTATGCTATCCAAAATATGGCTAGCCGTGGCATCAGTTACATCATCTGGAAACAACGTTTCTACGCACCATTTGATAGCAAATACGGACCAGCTTACACTTGGAATCCAATGCCAGATCGTGGTAGCGTAACAGAAAACCACTATGACCATGTTCACGTATCAATGAACTAATAATGAATGAGAAGTTGGGAACTGATTCAGTTTCCACTTCTTTTTTATTTTCAAATTCTTAGGTAGTGAAAAAATTCAGGCATAAATATAGATAAAAAGCCTTATAGAAACATGACGAGGAGACTGTTTTATATTTTTGGAGAGTAGTTCTGGTTAAAATAAAAAAAGCAGCACTTTCTATGAAGGTGCTGGTTTTTAATAACTGCTGTTAAACATTTCTCCGTTTGATTTCAAGCAGTCTTTGATAGAAGAAGATTTGGCTACTATAGATATAAGGGAAGATAGAGATACTTGCGATTCCAAAGCTAATCCAGATAAGGATATACCAAGGAAGTAGCTGTAAATCAAGGACAAAGCGTTGGAACTTATAGCCTTTCATGAGAAAGCGGCTGGTATGTAGCACGCGGCTCGGTTTGGCAATTCCGATTGCAAGGGTGTCACATAAAAGTAGTTCAACTTGGGAATAGGCATAATATTGTGGCAGATAGAGAATGGTTCCTAAAATCATTACAAGGACACTACCAAAGAAGTAGAGCGCGAAAGTAAGTAGGAAGTGTTCGATATCTGGATTTGTCACGTCGACAGATGGAAATTCGGGATGAAGTTCCACAAATTTACGAGCCATGGCGCTGCTATAAAAGAGCAAGTAGACTCCAAAAAGATTAGGGATGCTCCATAAAAAGAGATAGAAACGCTTGAGCAATAGAGTTAGAAATGTCTGGGTAAAGAAGCGGTTGTCAAGCAAGGACAGGCTATCTTTAAAGGAAAGCTCTATCTCAGAAATTCTGTAAAGATTAATGGTAGTAAAGAGAGCACCAGCTAGGATAATGGAGCTTGTAAATCCAACGGCAATCGGAAAGAGAGCAGACTGGATTGTGATCCCTAGAAAACTCAAGAAGGACTGTTCAAGAATGCCCTCGTCGAGAAGGGATAAAGGTCTGATGAAGCTCGATAGAATCAAGAGAATACTTGGCAATAAAAAGACAAGCAGCAGACGTGGGTGTTCAGCTTGAAATTGTCTAGCCTGCTGGCGAACTTCTTTTAAATTAATTTTTGGGTACTTCATTCTTTCATTATACCATAGTTCGTGACAGTTCCTGTTTTTTTTGATAGAATCATACAGTATGCCCTTGGGCACAAAGTAAGAACTGGGACTGTCTTTCCCAGCTTCGGAGGTAAAAAATGTCAGATTCACCAATCAAATATCGATTGATTAAAAAAGAAAAACACACAGGAGCTCGTTTGGGTGAGATTATCACACCACATGGTACCTTCCCGACACCTATGTTTATGCCAGTAGGGACTCAGGCAACGGTCAAGACTCAGTCGCCAGAAGAATTGAAAGAGATGGGTTCAGGAATTATCCTATCCAACACCTATCACTTGTGGCTTCGCCCTGGGGACGAACTCATTGCCCGTGCTGGAGGTCTTCACAAGTTCATGAATTGGGACCAACCAATCTTGACAGATAGCGGTGGATTTCAAGTGTATTCTCTAGCAGACAGCCGTAATATTACAGAAGAAGGGGTAACCTTCAAGAACCACCTCAACGGTTCTAAGATGTTTCTTTCACCTGAAAAGGCCATTTCTATTCAAAACAATCTGGGCTCAGACATCATGATGTCCTTTGACGAATGTCCCCAATTTTATCAACCCTATGATTATGTGAAAAAATCGATTGAACGTACTAGCCGTTGGGCAGAGCGTGGTTTAAAGGCTCACCGTCGTCCACATGACCAAGGTCTATTTGGGATTGTACAGGGGGCAGGATTTGAAGATCTTCGCCGTCAATCAGCTCATGATCTTGTAAGTATGGACTTCCCAGGCTACTCTATCGGAGGACTAGCAGTTGGAGAAACCCACGAAGAGATGAATGCAGTTTTGGACTTTACGACCCAACTGCTTCCTGAGAACAAACCTCGTTACTTGATGGGAGTAGGAGCGCCAGATAGCTTGATTGATGGTGTTATCCGTGGTGTCGATATGTTTGACTGTGTCTTGCCGACTCGTATCGCTCGTAATGGGACTTGTATGACCAGTCAAGGTCGCTTGGTAGTCAAGAATGCTCAGTTTGCGGAGGACTTTACACCACTTGATCCAGAGTGTGATTGCTACACATGTAAGAATTATACCCGTGCTTATCTACGCCATTTGCTTAAGGCAGATGAAACCTTTGGTATCCGCTTGACAAGTTACCATAACCTGTATTTCTTGATCAATCTGATGAAGCAGGTTCGCCAGGCCATCATGGATGATAATCTCCTGGAATTTCGTGAACATTTTGTTGAAAAATATGGTTATAACAAGTCAGGGCGAAATTTCTAAATTTAGCTTGAGATCCACTAAAAATCCTAAGTTTTATCTTAGGATTTTTCTGTTTTTTTTGATAAAATAAAGGTACTATGAATGAAAGTTAGATGGCTTTTTTGCCAATCTAATGAATGGAGAATAGACTCGTATGCGTATTAAATGGTTTTCCTTAATTAGGATTACAGGTTTGCTTTTGGTACTCTTGTATCATTTCTTTCAAACGACTTTCCCAGGAGGTTTCTTCGGGGTTGACGTCTTCTTTACCTTCTCAGGTTTTCTGATCACATCACTTTTATTAGAAGAATTTGGACAAAAAGGGAAGATTGATATCTTAGGATTTTTTAGAAGACGTTTCTATCGGATTTTTCCACCAGTTGTTTTAATGATTCTTGTCATCATGCCATTCACCTTCTTGGTTCGCCAAGATTATGTGGCAGGAATTGGTGGGCAGATTGCCGGTGTTCTAGGATTTATGACTAACTTCTATGAAATGCTGACAGGAGGAAGTTATGAATCTCAGTTTATCCCTCACCTCTTTGTTCACAACTGGAGCTTAGCTGTTGAAGTTCATTATTATATCTTGTGGGGGTTGGCAGTCTGGTTCCTATCTAAGCGAGCAAAATCAAGCGGACAACTACGAGGAACAATCTTTCTACTTTCATCAGCTGCCTTTATCGTCAGTTTCCTTTCGATGTTTATCGGTAGTTTTATTGTAAGTTCTTATTCAACAGTATAC
>ERZ1699232.566-NODE-567-length-9435-cov-2.236356_pt1 | contig 9435 bp, 8 predicted proteins | sample MGYA00581529_ERZ1699232 | MGnify/ENA primary metagenome ERZ1699232 (study PRJEB42319, sample SAMD00040335) | human oral metagenome | material: saliva | host: Homo sapiens | study: EMG produced TPA metagenomics assembly of PRJDB4115 data set (Metgenomic analysis of...
GCCGAGGCCATGGTGGGGTTCGGTCGACGCGCGCGGGTCGCGGCGATGAGGGAGTTGACGACCTGATCGGGACTGCCGGGGGCTGCTACCGAGGCAACGCCGAGGGTCCGGAGCCGCGAGCGCTCCTCGTGCGGTGCAAGGGCGACGACCGACATTCCGACTGAGCGCAGGGAGGCGAGGGCATCGGACGTCAGATCGGGGTCGGCACCGTCGATGACCGCGAGATCCGCGATGCCGGCGCGCGCGGCGGCGATCACCTCGGCCAGGTCGGCGCAGCGCCGGACGATAGCCAGGCAGTCAGAGCGTGACTGGATCGCCTGGATTATGGGTGCTTCCCAGCGCTGATCGGCCAGGATCACGACTCCGTGGACGGCACTCACGAGGCCCCCACAGGGACGGCGGCCAGCTGTTCGTTTGAGGTCTGCGCAGCCAGGAGTTCGGGCAGGGACTGGGCGTTAGCCATGATTTCGATGCGCGTGCCCCGATGGGGCCCGGAGGTCGAGGAGTCGACCGAGCGCACGAAGGTGAACGTCCCCTCGATTTCGCGGGCTTTCGCCTCACCACCCGCGGGCGAGCGGGACGAGACGCTCCACAGTCGGATGGCAGTCCCATCGGCTACTCCGTCGGGGAGTCCCGCGTTCACGGTGAGGGCGACGCGGACCATGCCGTCCGGGTCCTGGGGGCCAGCCGTACCGTCCGGCGCGAGGTCGGCGCGCATGACGAGCTGACCCGGGGTGAGCATGCGCGTGGCACGGCTGCCCAGGGGCGTATCCGACGTCGGCGCGTAGACGGCGGTGTCGACGTGGACGGAGACTTCACGAACGTTGTCGGCCGTGAGCGCTTCGCCGGGGGCGATACTGGTCGTCACCGTGTAGACGCGGGTTCCTCCCCGGAGGAATCCGCCAAGGACACTGAAGGCGATTACAGACGCGATGATGAGGACCACGCCGATCATGAATCGACGGTCCATCTTGCCGGGGGCGCGCGCAGGAATCGACGCTGAAGCTGAGACGCTTTTCACCCCTCCATGATGCATGGTTCTGACAAAAAGCGGTAGGTTGTTCAATATCTATTGAGATCAACAAGTCCTATCGGCCAATCGAGATACGAAAAAATTGCTGACTCAAACGATTTAAACGAAACGAACTCAACTGATACCATGTTGCCATGGCAACACGATTTCTCACTCTCGCTGACGTCGCCGAGACCCTGAATCTCACCATGTCAGCAACCCGCGCCCTCGTTTCCTCCGGCGAACTGCCCGCCATTCAGGTGGGCGGCAAACACGTCTGGCGGATCGAAGAGTCCGTCTTGGAGCAGTTCATCCAGGACCAGTACACTGCGACACGCGAACGCCAGAAGGCCGAACGCGCTCAGTAGTCGGGTGACCATCGCTGGCCAAGCACACGGAGTCGACGAAGCCCCGCCAGCGCCAGCGCCAGCGACACGCCCGGCCCGCACGCATCAGCGCGACCGTCATAGCCGATGGCCGCACCACTGAGGGCAACATCGACATGGTCCGCATAGACCGCGTCGATGACCCCCCGATGGTCTCCACAGTCCGAGTCAATGGCAACATCGACGCCGCGGGCGCTCAACTCACGCAAGACATGCCCGACGCCAACGCCGCCACGGATCGACGATTCGCGCGCGACACTGCGCCCCAGCGGCCACGCACCGACGACAGCCGAGAGCATGATCAGGGCGTCACCGGTCGTGCCGCGAAGCAGCACCCACGAGCGCGTCGAGTCGAGCACCTCGCCCACGACCACGCTCCCCCCGCGCAACGAGAGATTGACGAGGCCGTCAGCCCCCGCCAGCCGCGCGGACAGCGTGACAGAGGCACGTTCGGCGTCGGTTAACTCATCGATCAGCTCTTCCAGCTCGCGACCGCGCACCTCATCGAAGCGCGCCTCCAGCTCATCCATGAACGCATGCATATCCATGCCCCTACCATGCCACATTACCGTGCGTTACACATCACATTCTAATGATATTGATTGATATCGATTGACATTTATTCGCACAAAGCGCATAGTGGCCACTATCGAATCCGTCCACTCGATGAAGAGTTCCTCATGACATATGGTTCAGACTCCCCGACGGGACAGGCGTACCTGACCGATGCCGTCCTGTGGCTCTTGGGAACGCCCCTAGCAATCCTTGACGTACTCTACCTCGCCTATGGTGCACCGCCCATCACGCCGAACGTACCTGAGACACTTGTCGTCTGGGTTCTCGGTCTCATCGCCCTGGCTCTCCTCGCATGGAATCTCCTTTCCTCCGCCTGCGCGCACCTGGCGACGCTGCGCCATGTCCCCGATCCCCTGCGCCGGGCCGCGCACCTACTCGTCTCTCGTTTCGGCACCCGTCTCTCTCGATCCCTGCTCGCGCGGGCGGGAGCCAGCGCCCTCATTGGATCCGCCCTCGTCACATCCGTTCCACTGGGAGGTGCACTGGCCGCACCGCAGGACACGGGGCCAAGGGGTGTATCCCTGACATGGGCCGACTCCCCCGAAATCGCCGCCCACACATCCCCCGAGGCCTCCCCAACCACGAGCGCCGACGCGGAAAGCATCACCGCTCAGGACACGGACGTCCCAGGAGCCTCACTCACCTGGGCGGACACTCCCACCTCGACGCTCGCGACGTCGCCAGGAAGCACGGAGGCAACCCCCGCCTCAGCCCCAGGACTCACGGGGACGCGCGACCCAGGCGATGCCCCATCGCCTCCCGAGGTACCCGACCCAGCACTCGCATCCTGGACCACCACCGACATGCCCGAGACGGTGACGGTCGCCCCCGGCGACTCGCTCTGGTCCATCGCCGCTTCCTTGCAGCCAGGCTCCGACGACGCACACATCACGCGCACGTGGCGGGCCATCCACGCAGCCAACTCGCACGCCATCCCCAACCCCTCACTCATCTACCCCGGACAAACCCTCACCATTCCCCAGGACCAGCCATGAGCACACACATTGCACCCAGGCCTCGTTCACTCCCCCAGCCCGCCTCCCGCGCCCGCTCGGGACCAACCCACTCTCGGCCCACCTCGTCCGCGCCGTTTCGATGGACATCACAACGCTCACTGTCGCAGGCATACCGGCCCCGCGTCGCCTGCCTGCCCGACATTGCCCCCACCCAGGCGGAGCTTCCCGATCCCAGCGCCTGGGCTGCCACGCTCGCACGCGCCATCGTTGAGGTCGTCACGGGTGCCCGCCAGGCACCCCAGCTGCGCCGGTGGCTCCTGCCCGACCTCTACACAGCCCTCACGGATATCCACCTCTCACCCTGCGCCCGAGGCGCAAGCGCGATCCACGTGCGCGTATGCTCCATCGATGCCCGGCACACCGAGGCCGCCGTCATCGTCGCCACCGCCTCGCGCATCTACGCCCTGGCCCTGCGCCTCGAGGAATACCGTGGGCGCTGGATGGCCACCGCCCTCGAACTCGCCTGAGCATCGCCGCGCAGACGATAAACGGGTGAGGGGACTCCCGCAGGAATCCCCTCACCCGTCTTCAATGCTCAGCGGCGGCGGCGCTTCTTGACGGCCGCACGGCGCTCCGCGCGATTACCGCTCGCCGACGACGAGGCCGACTCCCCCTCAGCAGAGCTGTAGCTCACGCGGCTCGGAGCCTTCTCGCGACCCACGTTACCCATAACGGAGCGGGCATGCGCCACGGCCTCGCGCGCCGCCTCAGAAGCGGCGGATTCGGCGGCGGCCACTTCCTCGACGCTGGGTTCTGCATCCTCCACAGAAGCGGACCTGGCGCTCTGCGCCGAGGCCACGGACGCGCGAGTGATCGAGCCGCCTGCCTCTTCCTCGGCGGCAGCCAGGGCGCGCTCGAACTGCTTGGCGTAGGAGAACACCTGCTGGACGGACTCCTCGCGGATGCGCTCAACCATCGCCTGGAACATCTGAGCGCCCTCGTCCTTGTACTCGACGAGCGGGTCACGCTGACCCATCGCACGCAGGCCGATGCCCTCCTTCAAGTAATCCATCTCGTAGAGGTGCTCGCGCCACAGGCGGTCCACCACAGAGATGACGACGCGGCGCTCGAGCGTACGCATGGGTTCCTCGCCCAGCTGCGCCTGAGCCAGCGGGTTGGCGTTCATACGATCCTCGGTGTCCGCGTAGACAGCGTGGATATCGCCAACCAGCTCATTGACGAGGTCGTCGCGGATCAGGGAGTGCTTACCACCGTGTTCCTCCTCGACCTCCTCGATGGTGACCGACGGCGGATAGTAGCCGCGCAGGTTCTCCCACAGGGCACGAAGATCCCATTCACTGACCGGCTTGTCGGCCACGGCCTCGTCCACCAGGCCCGTGACGAGGGACTCCATGAAGGAGCGCAGCTGCGGCTCCATGTTCTCGCCCTCCAGGACCCTGCGGCGCTCGCCGTAGATGGTCTCGCGCTGACCCGTCATGACATCGTCGTACTTCAGGACGTTCTTACGGATCTCGAAATTGCGTGCCTCCACCTGGTGCTGAGCCGACTGGATAGAACGCGACACGATACGGTTCTCCAAGGGCAGGTCCTCCGGGTAGGCACCCGACGCCATGATGCGCTGGGCCATGCCCGAGTTGAACAGGCGCATCAAGTCGTCTTCCATCGACAGGTAGAAGCGGGACTCGCCCGGGTCACCCTGACGGCCGGAACGACCGCGCAGCTGGTTGTCGATACGACGCGACTCGTGGCGCTCCGAACCGAGCACGTACAGGCCGCCCAGCTCGCGCACCTCCTCGCGCTCGGCCTCGACGGCCTCTTCCGCGGCCTCGAGAGCCTTGGGCCACGCCTCGCGGTACTCCTCCGGGTCTACCTTCGGATCCAGGCCCTCGGCGGCCAAGTTCTTCTGCGCGATGACCTCCGAGTTACCGCCCAGCATGATGTCGGTACCACGACCTGCCATGTTCGTGGCCACCGTGACCGCGCCCTTGCGACCAGCCATCGCGACGACCTCGGCCTCGCGGGCGTGCTGCTTGGCGTTAAGCACCTCGTGCGGGATGTGCTTCTTCTTGAGCATCTGCGAGAGCAACTCGGACTTTTCGACCGAGGCTGTACCGATGAGGACGGGCTGGCCGGCCTCGTGACGCTTGACAACGTCCTTGATGATCGCGTTGAGCTTGCCCTTCTCCGTCGGGTAGACAAGGTCGGGCTGGTCCTTGCGGGCCATCGGCTTGTTCGTGGGGATCGGGACGACGTCGATCTTGTAGGTCGAGGCAAACTCGGCGGCCTCGGTCTCGGCCGTACCGGTCATGCCCGAGCGCGAACCCTCGGGGTAGAGGCGGAAGTAGTTCTGCAGCGTGATCGTGGCCAGCGTCTGGTTCTCGGCCTTGATCTCCACGCCTTCCTTGGCCTCGATCGCCTGGTGCATGCCGTCGTTGTAGCGGCGGCCCGGCAGGACACGGCCCGTGTGCTCGTCGACGATGAGGACCTCGCCGCCGTCCACGATGTAGTCGCGGTCCTTGAAGAACAGCTCCTTGGCGCGGATCGCGTTGTTGAGGAAGCCAATCAGCGGGGTGTTCGCCGCCTCGTAGAGGTTCTCGACGCCCAGCTGGTCCTCGACCTTGTCGATGCCCGGCTCCAGGATGCCGACGGTCTTCTTCTTCTCGTCGACCTCGTAGTCCTCGTCGCGCTTGAGCAGGCGCGCGATGCGGGCGAACTCCACGTACCAGCGGTTCAGATCGCCGTCAGCGGGACCCGAAATGATGAGGGGGGTACGGGCCTCGTCAATGAGGATCGAGTCAACCTCGTCGACGATGACGAAGGCGTGGCCGCGCTGGACCATATCCTCGGGCACCTGCGCCATGTTATCGCGCAGGTAGTCGAAGCCGAACTCGTTGTTCGTGCCATACGTGATGTCGCAGGCGTACATCTCGCGGCGCTCGGCAGGCGTCTGACCCACGAGGATACAGCCGCACGTCATGCCCAGGAAGTTGTACACGCGGCTCATCAGATCCGACTGGTACTTCGCCAGGTAGTCGTTGACCGTCACGACGTGCACGCCCTTGCCGGTCAGCGCGCGCAGGTACGAGGGCATGGTCGCGACCAGGGTCTTACCTTCACCGGTCTTCATTTCGGCGATCTTGCCCTGGTGCAGGTCGATGCCACCCAGGACCTGCACGTGGAAGGGACGCATGCGCAGGATTCGCCACGAGGCCTCACGGACCGTCGCAAACGCCTCAACCAGGATGTCGTCCAGAGTCTCGCCATCCTCGAGGCGGTCCTTGAACTCCTGGGTCTTGGCCTGCAGCTCCTCGTCCGTCAGAGCCTCAAAGTCCTCCTGCATGGCATCAACCTGCGACGCAAGCCGGTCCAGCTTGCGCAGCATGCGGCCTTCGCCCGCGCGAAGGATCTTGTCAATAATCGACACGAATAGCTCCTGACGTCTATAGCCCGCCCCCTTGTAGAGCGGACAGTCAAATCCACCCTTTAGTTTACGAACTAACCGCCCAAAGTGGAAACGCCCGCGCGAACATGGACGCATTTAACGCTCACAGCGCACACGGGGGCGCCCCGGGCACGGTGCCCGGGGCGCCGCGGTCCTTCAACCGTCAGATTGTCGTGTTCAAGCGAAGCACGCCGTACGTCCACCCGTGACGGTGGTAGACGACGCACGGCTGGTTCGTGTCCTTGTCGACGAAGAGGAAGAAGGGGTGGCCAACCATCATCATCTGGTCCAGGGCCTCGTCCACGCTCATCGGCGGGGCCTCGTGCACCTTCTGACGGACGATGATCGGGGTATCACCCCACTGCTCCTCGCGGGCCTCTCCGACCTTCAGGTCCTCAGCGCTGCGCAGCGGCTTGGGAGCCTCGGGTTCGGGTGCGGCCACCTCTTCAACGACGGGAGCTTCGAGGATTTCGGCTTCGGCCAGGTCGCGCGGGTACCGACGGCGGTGGTCCTTCACGCGATCACGCAGGCGGCGCAAGCGCTCGTAGAGCTTGCCGGCGGCAATGTCGACGGCCGCGTAGCGATCAGCGGACTGAGCCTCAGCGCGAATGATCGGGCCCTTACCGTAAACGGTCAGCTCGATGCGCTCGGCGGTGTCGGCCTGGCGGGGGTTACGTTCGTGAGTCAGCTCCACATCGACGCGCTGAGCGCGGGGGTAGAACTGAGTGATCTTCGAAACCTTCTCCTCCACGTATTCCCGGAAATTCGGGTGAATCTCGGCATTACGTGCGACGACGGTGATGTCCATGTGTTTCCTCCATGGTGTGCGGCGGGCATCGTTGCCCGCGGGTGGGGATTGTTCGGTGCTCGTTGCCCGAACCGTGATCTGAGCTATCACCTCCCGCACTGACGTGACAGGCGTCTGTGCCTCTCACGCTATCGAAAGTCTGTAGCCACATCATAGCACGTCGGTGACCTGCATCATGAGATAAGCCGCGGTCGGCACAGCGCCGCAACCCCGTCCAGGCGTCCCAATGCTCGCTCCATCTCGCGGATCGTCGCGCCCGTCGTGACCACGTCATCGACCGCAATAACAATCGCATCCATCGGCACAGCCACGCGCGCCCGCATCACCCCCATGCGTCCCACGACGCGTGCAGCCCCCGCCTTGCCCGACTGCGAGCCAGCACCCACGCGCAGGGTCAGCGCGTCCACGACACACACCCGCACACCGGCCGGAGCCACCGACGCCAACCCCCGCGCGACCCCGCGCGCAAGCGGCAAGGCCACCTGTCGCCCCCGCAAGCGCCTACCCCACGACGAGGGCGCTGGCACGACCCACACGCGCACCGCACCATCTCCCGAGTGTGCCCTCCCCGGCAAGGCAACCGTCGCCCCAGCGGGCACCCCCATCCCGCCCACCGCCTCCCACAGCAACGCGCCCAGGGTGGCCCCGGCCTCGTCAAGGAAAGCGCTGACATCCGTGCGAGTGGCGTGCTTGGCGGCGAGCACAATCCGGCGCAACGGCCCGGAGTAGTCACCGAGAACCACGCCGGGGATCGGGACGTACCTTCCCTCCACCGAGGTAAAGACGAGAGGGGACGAGGCCAGCGCGCGGCAGGACGGACACAGCACCTCATCCCACGCCAGGCACCCCGCGCACTGGACGGGCAGCAGCGCGCCCAGCAATCCCTGCGTCAGAGAAGCGCGGCGCGCGCCTGCCATCGGACTCACCCCGCGTAGCGCGCCGACGTCAAGGAAACCGGGGCGTTTTGCCACAGCGCACCTGATCTGAGGAGCACCTGAGCTTTCCCCGCCTCGTCCGTGCCGACGATGACGACCGAGGCCGCGGATGCCCCCGCGCTCATCGACGTCACGTGGATCGGGAGCACCACGGACGAGGGCAACCCGCCCAGAGGCATCGTCACAAGCTGATCGGCCTCGCCGGTGCCTGCCCGCACAGCGAGCGCGATGCCCGTCGACGTCGTCCATGAGGCATCGATAACGGAGCCGTCGAGGGCAACCTGTTCGAGGGAACGCACCGCGAGCGGGCGGCCGCTCAGGCCACGCTCGACGACGCCCAGCCAGGCGCTCGGCGTCGACCCGCGGATGATGAGTGCCCGCGCGCCGTCAGGAGAGATACGCACCGCGCGGATGTCGCCGGCGCTGTCCGATTCGACGCCGACGCTGAAGGCACCGTCCGCTCCCCCGCCGACGCTCAGCCATGACGCCGAGGTGGCTGGTCCCCATACCCATCCGTAGCGGTCGACCGACGGGCCGAGGGGTGCCTGGCCGGGCAGGAACGCCACGGAGGTCGCGTCCTTCTCGGCGTAGACGCCGTCGGCGCCGGTCCACGCCACGAGCGAGGAATCCACGGGCGAAACGGTCGGTGCCCAGGCGTCGGTCGCCGACGCTCGGGGAGCCATCGCAGATGAGGACACAATGCCCACGCCCGACGCGCCGGCACCCACGAGAGTGTCGAGGGAATACTGTGGCGAGGGCGGGATCGTCTCGCTGTCCAGCGTCTCCCCCGAGAGCGTCACGTTCAGCTGCGCCACATCCGCGGCCTGCTTCAGTGTTCGCGTCAGCTGCCACGCAAGGCTCGCGCGTGCCCCCTCGCTCGAAGGCATCGGCCCGTTCAGCTCCACGTTGGCCACGCCGTCGGCAACCTCCACGCCGTGGGAGGGCAGCGTCGCCCCGGCAGGAATCGCGTTCGATACCGCCGACGCGAGGGAAGGGCGAGGACCCGCGATGAGTCCTGCCAGTAAGTGGGAGGCCAAGCGCCGAGACGGGTACCAGCGCGGATCCGCGACCAAATCTGTGCCGTCGGTCGTCGGGAAGTAGAGATTCGCCAGAGAGTAGGAGGCTGTCAAAGCTGCTCGGCTAACGAGGATCATGTTCTCGGGGGCGTCGATGCGCCACTGCCCGCCCTCACGCACAAGAGTGAAGGTACGCGACACGGTCGCCCCATTCGAACGGGTGAGAACGCCCGTCGCGTCGATGCTGGCGACTCCCAGGACGGAGACGTTCACCTCCGTCTGC